>Ga0181527_1000160_pt1 | contig 76255 bp, 64 predicted proteins | sample PEATcosm2014_Bin_30_FD_119762 | JGI IMG/M metagenome (GOLD analysis project Ga0181527, IMG submission 119762) | Peatland microbial communities from MTU Mesocosm Facility, Houghton, MI, USA - PEATcosm2014_Bin06_60_metaG | ecosystem: Environmental > Terrestrial > Soil > Wetlands > Peat | place...
AAGGCCACGAATGTGGTATCCTTCTCCATGACCGGCCTCCTTTTCGCATGTGGCTCTGTTCCGCCCAGGAACAACCCACGCTATTCTGCGATAGGTGCGCCGGTCTTTCCATACGGTCTAGAATGGTGTGGCGCGGGGTGAGGCTCCGCAGGCGACCGAAGAGGCGGGATGGTGAGAGACCCAGCTCGGTCCGGTCGGCCGACGGGGTGAGAAAAGAGGCCATCTGCCGGCGAAAGGCTGTGAGGCCCTCGCGCGTCCAGGCGTGCTGGACGGACATCCCGTCCTGCAACGCCCCGAGCGTCGTGCCAACGTTGCCCACCAGCTCCAGGTCCGGCGCGAAGCGGCGATCCGCCAAACTGTAGTCTGCGATGGAAAGGAACGGCCGGTTCACGTAAAAGGTCCGGATCGCCTCCACGGGATCGAAGCCGATCCCAATCAGGAGGTCGGTCTCCTGGAGGAGTTCGACGAACAGCGTATCCCCGGCCATGCCGGTGCTGGTGGCCACGAAGAGCGGGTGATCCTCGGGGACGAGGCCTTTCGCCTTGGGCGTTACGGCGATCGGGATGCCGGTGGCCTCGACCCAGCGGAGGAGGGCGGGTTGCGCCTTCGTCGGGTCCAGGCCGATGCCCGCCATGGCCAGGGGGCGCTTGGCACCGGCGATCATTCCGGCCGCCCGGATGAGATCGCGGCCTTGCGCCTCACCGCCTTCGAGCCGAAGGGTGGCCTGGCTGGACCGCTCGCCCTGGGAGGGGGTAGCCGACCGGTCCTCCTAGCGGGCGACATCGCTCGGCAGACAGAGGTACACGGGGCCCGGCCGGCCCTCGACGGTGAGATCCAGGGCGCGCTGCAGTGTGGCCGCCGTGTCCACTCCGGTGAGGGTATGGCTCCACTTGGTGATGGGGCGGAACAGGTCCTCCAGGTCCACGCGCTGGTGGGGGAGGACGGGCGAGAGGTCCGTGGGAAGCTGGGCGCTGATCACCAGGAGCGGGGCGCGCTCCAGGAAGGCATTGGCCACGCCGTTCACGAGGTTCGTGGCGCCGGGCCCGACGGTGGCCAGGGCGACGCCGGGCCTGCGGGTGAGCTCGCCCGTGACGCCGGCCATGAGGGACGCGGTATTCTCGTGGCGGGTGAGAATGAAAGAAAGGCCGGCGCGACGACAGGCGCCCATGATCTCGGCGATCTCGCCGCCGGGCAGGCCGAAGAGGCGGCGAACACCGCTCTGCTTCAGCGTGGCGGCGATGACGTCGGCTGTCGTGGGCACGTCCGGTCTCCTCGTGTTCGGTGAAGGGGTCTCCTTCTAGCATCCGAGGTGGGACCTGTCAAGGCGGGGCGGAGGGGGCGGACACGTCGGGAACGTTGTGGGCGATGGAGGCGTGATGGCGGAGCGACTGATCGGGATCATCGGCGGAAGCGGCTTGTATCAGATGGAAGGATTGGAGGACGTCTGCGAAGAAGCGGTCCGGACGCCCTTCGGCGAGCCCTCGGACACATACATCCTGGGGCGATTGCAGGGCCGGCCGGTGGCGTTCCTGGCCCGCCACGGGCGGGGTCATCGGCTGATGCCGTCGGAGTTGAACTTCCGCGCCAACATTTACGGCTTCAAGGTGTTGGGCGCCGAGTGGATCCTCTCGGCCTCGGCCGTGGGCAGCATGCGGGAGGAGGTGAGGCCGCTCGACATCCTGATCCCGGATCAGTTCTTCGACCGGACCAATGGGCGAGCCAGCACTTTCTTCGGCAAGGGGCTGATCGCCCACGTGAGCGTGGCCGATCCCACCTGCCCCGCCTTGGGCGACGTCCTGTATCGCGTGGGACAACACGTGGGGGCGAGGATGCACCGGGGCGGGACGTACGTGTGCATCGAGGGGCCCCAGTTCTCCACCCGGGCCGAGTCGCGCATCTACCGGGGCTGGGGAGTGGACGTCATCGGCATGACGAACCTTCAGGAGGCGAAGTTGGCGCGGGAGGCCGAGATCTGCTACGCCACCATGGCCCTGGTCACCGACTACGATGTCTGGCATGATACGGAAGAGGACGTGAACGTCGAGTCGGTGGTCAGGATCCTCCTAAAGAACGTGGAGACGGCCAAGGCCATCATTCAGGCGGCCGTGGCGGAGATCCCGGAGGCGCGCACGTGCTTTTGCGCCCACGCCTTGCGCGACGCCATCATCACGGCGCGGGACGCGATCCCGGCGGCCGTCAAGCGGGACCTGGAGCCGATTGTCGGCAAGTACCTTGTCGAGTAGTCGATTGGTCGAGTTGTGGATTGGTCAGGGTTGAATCCGAACCAAGTGACCATTTGACCACTTGACAGAGAGGTCCTGAGAGGAATGAGCATCCTGGTGGTGGGATCGGTGGCCTTCGACACGATCCGGACCCCGTTCGGCCAGGCCGACGAGGCGCTGGGCGGGTCGGCGACGTACTTTTCCGCCGCGGCCAGCTTCTTCGCCGACGTGCGCCTGGTGGCGGTGGTGGGCGAGGATTTCCCGGACCGGCATCTCGAATTCCTGCGCTCGCGGAGGGTGGACCTGGGCGGCCTACGGCGGGTGCCGGGGAAGACCTTCCGCTGGGTGGGGGAGTACGGCTTCGACCTCAACCAGGCGCGCACCCTGGAGACCCAGTTGAATGTGTTCGCCGATTTCGCCCCCCAGATCCCGGAGGCGTACCGGGACTCGGATGTCGTGTTCCTGGCGAACATCGACCCCGATCTGCAGCGCGAGGTACTGCGGCAGGTGCGGCGCCCGGCGCTCATCGCCGCCGACACCATGAACTACTGGATCGCCAACAAGGCGGAATCGCTCCGGCAGACCCTGAGGCTGGTGGACACCCTCCTGATCAATGACGCCGAGGTGCGCCAGTTGGCCGACGAGGCAAACCTCGTCCAGGCCGCGCGGAAGATCCTCGCGTGGGGACCGAAGTCCCTGGTCATCAAGCGGGGCGAGTACGGAGCGCTGATGATCAAGAACGGGGACTGGTTCGCGGCACCCGCCCTGCCGCTGGAGGTCGTGCGGGATCCCACGGGCGCCGGGGACTGCTTCGCCGGCGGGTTCGTCGGATACCTGGCCAACACGATGAACTTCGACAATGCCAGCGTGCGCAAGGCCATGATCCTGGGGTCGGTGATGGCCTCCTTCAACGTGGAGGCCTTCTCGCTGAACCGGCTGCGCACGTTGACGTACGCCGAGATTGAGGCGCGCTACCGCGCCTTCCGGCGGTTGGCCCAGTTCGAGGATCTCTAGGCTTCCTCTCACGGCCGCGGACGGCCGGGCGACGTCCGGTGGTCCGCCTCTCACGGAGACCTGGCCATGGCTTCGCGGTGCGTGCTGATCGGCGACGACGATCCCCTGGCCCGGCTGATGATGCGGGACGCCTTGGCGGAGTTGTCCATCACCATCCTGGAGGCTCGGGATGGCAAGGAGGCCCTGCGCCTGGCCAAGGCGGAGGGTCCGCATCTGATCATTCTGGACGTGATGATGCCAGAACTGGATGGCTTCCAGGTGGCCACGCTCTTGAAGCAGGATCCCACGACGGCCCAGATTCCGGTGATCTTCGTCAGCGCCTTGGGGGCCGCCAGGGACAAGGTCCGTGGACTCAATCTGGGCGCCGAGGATTACCTGGCCAAGCCCATCCATGCCGAGGAACTGCGGGCTCGGGTCCAGATGGTGCTGCGGCGAGTCCAGCCTTCCCAGCGGGAGGTTCCCCTGGCCAGTGGCCAGCTGGAGGCCATGAATGTGCTCTCCCTTGTCCAGCTGTTCGAGGGAGAGCGGCGGACCGCCCGGTTGCTCCTGGCGCGCGAGGACGCGCGGGGCGAGATTGCTTTCGAGGAAGGGAGGATCATCCGGGCGGCACAGGGAACGCGGAAGGGGAAAGCGGCCGTGTATCAGCTCCTCACCTGGCAGAAGGGAACGTTCCAGATGGCGCCCGCTGACCCTTCCGGCCAGGTTGGAGGGACGGTGGATGGCCTGACCCAGGCCCTCCTCATAGAGGGATTGCGACGACTGGACGAGATCCCTAGGCTCCACGAGGGCCTGCGCAATCCGCCGATTCACCTGGAACTCTCCGCGTCGTTGCGCGCGGCCATCCAAGCGCAGGCGCAGCCCGAGTCCGCGGCCGTGATTGCCCTGCTGGACGGCACGCGCGACCTGGAGCAGGTCCTGGCCCAGAGTCCCCTGGATGATTGGGCGACGCTCCGGGTCATCGATGCCTTGCGGCGCGCCAGCGCGCTCGGACCCGCGGACGTAAGCCAGGATAGGCGCGGTGGCCCCCGCCTCTACGTCGAGGTGCCCATCGAGTACCAGAGCCTGCGGTCCTTCCAGCAGAGCGCCGCATTCAACCTGTCCGCGCGCGGGGTGTTCATCCGCACCGCGGTGCCGTTCGACATGGGCGAGCAGGTTGTCCTCCGGTTCCTGCTGCCCGGACAGGAGGCCCCGGTCACCGTGATCGGACAGGTGGTGTGGCGGAACGCGGACCCAAGCAAAGCGGGCGGGATGGGGATGGGTATCCGGTTCGTGGAGACGGCCGCGGACGACCGGGATTCGATCGAGCGGCACCTGGCCCAGGCCATCGCGGAGCAGGTGAGCAGCGCGGAGCAACGCCAGTGACCCACCGGCACCTTCGCCGTGGACGGCGGAGGCGGGAGCGGGAGACGGGCAGGGGCGAATCGCCGAGGGATACCCGGCGGGCATGAGCATCCAGTTCCTGGACCTGTCTGGGGAGGAGCAGGCCACCATCCAGCGATACGTCGTCGATCCCCTCTTGGATTGCGCAGTGACGGGAGAGCCGGAGAAGTAGCTCGCCCGTTCCGGGGACACCACCGGGCCAATCCCTCGCGGGGCACGACCCGGGGGCAGGCCGTTGGGCCTGCCCTATTTCTTTCTCCTTCCCCCGTCACCCCCTTGCGGCGCCGGCCTGTCGGGATATAATAACAGGTCGCGGTTCGATCTTCAGACCCCCGCACGAGGAGTGACAGCGTGTCCATCGACAGTATCCGCATCCGCGGCGCGCGAGAGCACAACCTGAAGTCCATCGACCTGGAGATTCCCCGGGGGAAGCTGGTGGTGATCACCGGGGTCTCCGGCTCGGGCAAGTCCTCCCTGGCCTTCGACACCATCTACGCCGAGGGACAGCGCCGGTACGTGGAGTCCCTATCGGCCTACGCCCGGCAGTTCCTGGAGCAGATGGACAAGCCGGACGTGGACCTCATCGAGGGGCTGTCCCCGGCCATCTCCATCGAGCAGAAGACCACCAGCAAGAATCCCCGGTCCACGGTGGCCACCGTCACCGAGATCTACGACTACCTCCGCCTCCTGTACGCCCGCGTCGGCCGGCCCCACTGCTACAACTGCGGGAAGCCCATCACCTCGCAGACGGTCACCCAGATCGTGGATCAGGTGCTGGTGCTTTCCCCGGGCACCAAGATTCAGATCCTGGCGCCCGTCGTGCGGGGCCGGAAGGGCGAATACCGCCAGATCTTCACCCAGATGCGGAAGGAGGGCTTCGTCCGGGTGCGGGTGAACGGGAAGCTTCGCGACCTGGACGAGCCCATCGAGCTGGACAAGAACAAGAAGCACACCATCGAGGTGGTGGTGGATCGCCTGGTGGTCACGCCGGAGATCCCGCGGCGCCTGGCGGACTCCCTGGAGACGGCGCTCAAGCTGGCGGATGGGATCGTGAGCGTCAACCTGCCGGACGCGGGAAAGGACCTCACCTTCTCCGAGCGGATGGCCTGCATCGAATGCGGGGTGAGCTACCCGGAGATCAGCCCGCGGATCTTCTCCTTCAACAATCCCCACGGGGCCTGCCCCGCCTGTGACGGCCTCGGGACCAAGCTGGATGGCTCGTCGGCGGGGCTGGACGGCAGCCTGCGGCTCCTCAACGAGGGATTCTTCGGGGCCAGCCTGGGCAGCCTGGACCGGCGCTACAAGGACACGCAGTCCTCGCGGGTTCGTGAGGAGATCGAGACGTACGTGGAGCGGCTGGCCAGCGTCCGGCCGTGCCCCGAATGCCACGGGGCGCGCCTGCGCAAGGAATCGCTCGCGATCCGGGTGGGGGGCCTCAATATCGCCGAGCTCACCCGGAAGTCAGTCAAGGATACCTCGGCGTTCTTGGCTGCCTTGGGGGGATCCTCGTCAGAGAACGGCGATCTCGCCCTGACCGAGAAGGAACGAGAGATCGCCCGCCGGATCCTGAAGGAGATCCGGGAGCGGCTGGGCTTCCTGACCAACGTGGGCCTGGACTACCTGACCCTGGACCGGACGGCCGCGACGCTGGCGGGCGGCGAAGGACAGCGCATTCGCCTCGCGACCCAGATCGGCAGCTCGCTGGTGGGGGTGCTGTACATCCTCGACGAGCCGAGCATCGGGCTCCACCAGCGGGACAACGTCCGCCTGCTGAATACGCTGAAGCGACTCCGCGACCTGGGCAACACGGTCCTGGTGGTGGAGCACGATGAGGAAACCATCCGGTCGGCGGACTACGTCATTGACCTCGGGCCGGGGGCGGGAATCTCCGGCGGCCGGGTAGTCGGGGCCGGGACGCCGCAGGACATCATGGCCAACCGGCAGTCGCTGACGGGGAAGTACCTCTCGGGCGACCTCGCCATCCCGGTGCCGCGGGTGCGACGGCCGCAGACGGGCCAGTACCTCACCATCGTGGGCGCCCGGCAGCACAACCTGAAGAACATCGATGTAGAGATCCCGCTGGGGCTGTTCACCTGCGTCACGGGGGTGTCGGGCTCGGGCAAGAGCACGCTGGTGACGGACATCCTGCGCAAGGCCCTGGACGCCCGGCTGTATGGCGGCCGGGAGCCTCCGGGAGATCACGACAAGCTCCTCGGCGTGGACCGGATTGACAAGGTCATCGACATCGACCAGGCGCCCATCGGGCGGACGCCCCGGAGCAACCCCGCCACCTACACCGGCGTCTTCACCTTCATCCGGGAGCTGTACGCCCTCACCCCGGATGCCCGGATGCGCGGCTACCAGCCGGGCCGGTTCAGCTTCAACGTCAAGGGCGGGCGCTGCGAGGCCTGCCAGGGGGACGGCCTGATCCAGATCGAGATGCACTTCCTGCCGGATGTGTACGTGACCTGCGACGTGTGCAAGGGCAAGCGGTACAACCGGGAGACGCTGGAGGTCAAGTACAAGGGGGCCAGCATCGCCGACGTGCTGAACATGACGGTGGAGGAGGCCCTGCGGTTCTTCGAGAACGTGCCGCGCATCAAGGAAAAGCTCCAGACGCTGTACGACGTCGGTTTGGGCTACATCAAGCTGGGCCAATCGGCCACGACGCTCTCGGGGGGTGAGGCGCAGCGGGTCAAGCTCAGCCGGGAGCTCAGCCGGCGGAGCACCGGTCGCACGCTGTACATTCTGGACGAACCGACGACCGGTCTCCACTTCGCGGACATTCAGCAGCTCCTGGACGTGCTGCATCGGCTGCGGGATGCCGGCAATACCGTGCTCGTCATCGAGCACAACCTGGATGTCATCAAGACGGCGGATCATATCATCGACCTTGGCCCCGAGGGAGGCGACGAGGGAGGGGAGGTCGTCGCCACCGGCACGCCGGAAGAGGTCGCCCGGATCAAAGGCTCCTTCACCGGCCAGTTCCTGAAGCGGGTCCTGCGAAACGGGAAAGGCAAGAACGATTCATAGCGAGGCCTGGAGATTGGGTGTGGCCCGTGCCGGAGGAGAGAGGGCCATTCAGGCTCTCCGACTGGTGGTCCGGAATGCCTCATTGCCATTCGCTTTCGGGAGACAAAGTGGCTCAATCGGTATCGGTCACCTTCACGGTCTGAATTATCCAGAAGATTTGGGTGCCGTCCGAGGGGCTTTAAAAATTGGCGACTTAACCTCGTCCCAGGTGTGCAGTGGGGATTCGGCGCGGAGGGCTTCGCGTGGCACGCAGCTTGCGTGTTTCGAATCTGGTCGAACGCGCATCATGCCGGGCAACTCGGCAACTTGGTTATCGTCGAGCCCCGGAGTTCATAAGCTGTAGCCGCGGAACCGACTCCCCCCCTCCCCGGTTCCGCAGCCAAGCCCCCGGCTCGAGCGATCGGACCGGGGGCATTCTTTTCCCAGACAATCAACCCCCAAGACGTCGAGGCCGCCACGACTGCGGAGGCCGTCAGGTATCATTGAACCTGAGCCGACTTCCCCGTCGAGAAAGCCCGCCAGGAGTCACTTGCGCCCGTCTCTCCGATTCCCCGGAAGTATCAGTGGGCTCTTGGCCCCTCGGCGGTTCCCTGGATTCCGCGTGACGGCCCGGGTAGAATGCGCCGCTCGAGGCAGGGCCGAGAGCAGGCACGCAACAAGGAAACGGACCGTTCGGCCAGAAGCGCGAAGCGCCCAGGACCTGCGATTTGTGATTGCGGATTTTTGATTGAATTTCAATCTGCAATCCTCAACCATCAACCACGACTGGTTGCTAAAGAGGTGCCATGTTACACCCGGGTCCCCAGCACGTCGTCCTGATCGTCGGCGGAGCCGTGGCCGGCTCCGAGGCGGCCTTCCGCTTCGCCGAGCGGGGCATCCTCTGCATCGTGCTGGAGCAGAACGATCGCCCCTACGGGAAGATCGAGGACGGCCTGCCGCGGTGGCACGCAAACCTCCGCGCCCAGGAGGAGAAGAAGATCGACGACAAGCTGGCCCATCCGCGGCTGCACTTCGTCCCCCGGACGAAGCTGGGCCGCGACATCCAGCTGGAGGATGTCCTCACGTGGGGACTCAGCGCGGTGGTGCTGGCCAACGGGTCCTGGCGCGATCGTCCCCTGCCGCTGGCAGGCATCGAGCGGTTCGTCGGCCGGGGCTTTTACTATCAGAACCCGCTCGTCTACTGGTTCAACCATTACCCGGACCAAGACTATCGGGGGCCGGCCGTAGAACTCGCGGATGGGGCGATTGTCGTGGGGGGCGGCCTCGCCTCGCTGGATGTGGTCAAGATCCTGATGCTGGAGACCGTCACGCGGGCGCTTCTCGCGCGGGGTCGCCGGGTTTCCCTCTACGAGCTGGAGCGCGGGGGAATCCGGAAGGGCCTCGATGAGCTGGGCCTGAATCCCGCCGACCTCGGCCTCCAGGGTTGCACCCTCATCTACCGCCGTCGTGTGGAGGACATGCCCCTGGCCGAGATCCCCGAGGGCGCCACGCCGCCCCAGGCGGAGAAGGCCCGAGCGACGCGGCGACGGCTCCTGCAAAACTTCGTGGAGAAGTACCTGTTCGCGTTTCAGGATCAGCGCATGCCCGTGGGATTCCTGGCGGACGGAGATGGCCTGGCAGGAGTCACCCTGGCCGCCACCGAGCTCACGGGCGACCGGGTGGTGACGCTGGATGGGACCGCGCATGAGGTCCCGTCGCGAATGGTCGTGAGCTCCATCGGCAGCATCCCGGAGGCGATCCAGGGGATCCAGATGCACGGCGAGGTGTACCGCATCAAGGACCTTTGGACCGGAGAGGTGGAAGGCCTGGATGGCGTGTTCGCGGTGGGGAACGCTGTAACCGGGAAGGGCAACATCCTGGCATCGCGGAAGCACGGCCGCGTGGTCTCGCAGCACATGCTGGAACATTATCTGCTCGGGACCGCCAGCGGCTACGAGGAGGTCCTGGCGGATGCGGCAACAGACGCGCGGGAGAGAGTGAGCGCCGTGGCCGATCGGGTGACGGGACAAGCGCCGCTCCCGGGCGAGCGGGTGGCCGACATCCTGCTCAAGGTGCAGGCGCTCCAGGAACGCGTCGGGTATCCGGGCGATTATCCGCAGTGGATCGACCGGGTGCGCTTGCCCCAAGTGTGAAGGGCTAACAAAGACAGAGATCAGTGTTCGGGGAACCCTGCACATCAGCCGCCGTTGGCCACTTTCCTCTTGACCATCCCGACGTGCCCATGTGGACCGAAGGAAAGTCGGGCGAAACTCCCGCATGCCAGCGGAGCGATACTTCCCCCGGCTGTTTCTCTATCCTGGTCCACATCATCGGTCACCGCCGTGTCCCGAGCCTTGGCCCCCGTGGCGCTTGCCGTTCCGCCCCTACGCGTGTATTCTGCCGGGCGCCTGGCCGGGGGATCGGCCGGGCCTTTCCCGCCGGACAGGGGAGAAGGCATGACGCTGGATGCGAACGGCTTTCGAAAGGCGATGAGTCTGCGTGCGGCGGGGGTGACCGTGGTGACCACTCGGGATCGGCAGGGGGAACCGCGGGGCTTCACGGCCACCGCGGTCTGTTCCGTCTCGCTCGTACCGCCACTGATTCTGATCTGCATTGACCGCACGGCGGAGTGCTACGAGACCTTCCAGGAGGCCGAGGCCTTCGCGGTCAACCTTCTCCGGGACGACCAGGAGCTGCTTTCCCGGTGCTTCGCCCAGAAGACGGCTCGAAAGTTTGCGGGCATTCCCCATCGAGCAGGCATCACCGGATCCCCCATCCTGGCCGACGTGCTGGCGTATGTGGAGTGTCGGGTCCAGGCGCGATACCCCGGCGGGGATCACACCATCTTCCTGGGCGAGGCGGTCGGCTCCGGCGCGACGTCGGCGGATGATGGCGGATCGCCCCTGCTGCACTTCCGGGAGGGCTACGCCTGCCTGACGCCCCCGCAATCCGCTGAGGCTTCGTAGGGGCCCGCGCAAACGCGTTCGCCTGTTCCCGCCTGTGGTGGATTCGGGTCTTCGGTCGCCCCAGGCCCCCGAGCCCCGGCAAGCCCTTCATTCCCCTCGGATTTCACCCGTCCTGTTTCCTCCTTTACAGCCAACCCCGACCTTGGATAGACTAGGTTTTAGAGTGGAGGGTAGGAACATGCGGGGCAGGTTCCAGTGGACACTCAGCCTGCGGGGCAAGCTCCTCGCGATGGTGTTCGGGCTGCTGGTGCTCGTCCTGGCCATCCTGTTCGTCATGTACTGGCGGGCGGAGAGCCGGCTCATCACCCAGGTCGAGCAGCATACCACCGACCTATCCACGGCGATCCAGATCAGTGTGGAACAGCTCACCTCCAGGGGCCGGACCAGCGAGGCGCGCCTCCAGGATTACGTGCAGCGGCTGCAGCGGCGCGGGGTCCGGGAGATTTCCATCGTCAGCAACGAGCAGGAGGTCGTCGCCTCCTCCAACCCCCGCCGGGTGGGGGCCCGCGTGGATCCGAAGCGCAAGGACATCCTCATCACAGCGCGCCTGGGAGAGGAGAACGTCGGCGGCCGCAGCCAGAAGACCTATAACCTCTTCGTCCCCGTCGTAGTGGGGAACCAGCGCAGCGGCTACATCCTGATCAGCATGATCCTGGACGATTTCACCGAGCTGGTCCGGGTCAACTTCCTCAAGCGGCTCATCGCCACGGTCCTGGTCTTCGCCCTGGGCGGCGCGGGTGCGGTCGCCCTGGCCTGGACCTATGCCAAGCCGATCTCCAGCGTGGTCGAGGCGGCCCGCCGGGTGGCCCAGGGCAACCTGGACGAGCGCCTCCCCACGAACCGCCGCGACGAGATCGGGCAGTTGAACCGCAGCTTCAACGAGATGGTGGAGGGGCTGCGGGAGAAGGCGGAGCTGGAGGCGCGCCTGCACCAGGCGGAGCGGCTGTCGGCCATCGCCCACCTGGCGTCGGGCATCGCCCACGAGGTGCGGAACCCCCTGAACTCCATCCGGCTCATCATCGACCACCTCGGGGCGCAGTTTGCACCCGCCACGCCCGCCGAGCACGAAGAGTTCGCGCGCCTGACGTCCATCATCAAGCAGGAGATCCATCGCCTGAACGCCATGATCGAGACCTTCCTGAAGTATGGAAGGCCTCTGGAGCTGAAGCGGGAGGCCACCGACGTCCGGATGCTCTTGGACGAGGTGCTGGAGGTAGCCGCCCAGAAATCTCAGGCCCAACACGTCCGGGTGGAGCGGGACTATGCGGCCAGCCTGCCACAGGTCTGGGTGGATGGACCCCACATCAAGACCTGCTTCCTGAACCTGGTGCTGAACGCGTTGCAGGCCATGACGACCGGCGGCGGCACTCTGACCGTCACCACGCGCCACGTATCGGGGCAATCCGGCAATCCTGCAACCGGGCAACCAGAAGCACCTCCAAATCGCCAGATTGCCGAGTTGCCTGAGTGCCATTCCATGGACGAGTGGGTGGAGATCACGTTCCAGGACACGGGCGTGGGGATCCCGCCGGAGAATCTTCCACGGGTCTTCGAGCCCTACTTCACCACCAAAGAGGTGGGGATCGGCCTCGGCCTGGCCCTCACCAAGCAGATCCTGGAGCAGCACGGCGCCCGGATCGAATTGACCAGCGAGCCGGGCAAAGGGACGCTCGCCCGGATCCAGCTTCTCGCGGGAGTGCCCGAGTCATGAGCAAGGGGCAGGTCCTGGTCGTGGATGATGAGGGCGCGCAGCGCGAGATCCTGCGGACCATTCTCACGGCCGAGGGGTACCAGGTGGAGACGGCCGGCAGCGCGGCCGAGGGCCTGGCCAAGAGCGCGCGGACGCGCTTCGATCTGGTGCTGACCGACCTCCGAATGCCCGGCGCCGACGGCCTCTCGCTGGTAGGCCAGCTCACGCGGGAGGAGCCACCGACCCTGGTCATCCTCATGACCGCCTACGGCTCCATGGGCTCGGCCGAGCAGGCGCTGAAGCAGGGGGCCTTCGATTACCTGACCAAGCCGCTGGGCCGGGAAGAGTTGCTCCTCACCGTGGGCCGCGCCTTCGAGCGGATACGGCTCATCCAGGAGAACCGGATGCTCCGGCAGCAACTGGAGGAGCGGTTCCGGGTCGAGGGGATCGTCGGCAGCCACTACCGGATGCTGGAGGTCTTCGACAAGCTCCACAAGGTCTCCGGCAGCAATTCCACCGTCCTCATCAGCGGGGAGAGCGGGACGGGAAAGGAGTTGATCGCCCGCGCCATCCATCGCCACAGCCCGCGCAAGGACCGCCCCTTCGTCGCGGTGAGCTGCGCCGCCATCCCCGAGAGCCTGATCGAGAGCGAGCTGTTCGGATACGAGAAGGGGGCCTTCACCGGCGCCGCCAGCCGTCGCCTGGGGCTGTTCGAGGCCGCGGACAAGAGCACACTGTTCTTGGACGAGATCGGCGAGCTGAACGTGAACATGCAGGCCAAGGTGCTACGCGCCCTGCAAGAGCGGGAGATCCGCCGTATAGGCGGCCGCGAGGGCCTGAAGGTGGACGTCCACATCATCGCGGCCACCAACAGGAATCTGGAGGAGGAAGTCAAGCGGGGGGTGTTCCGGGACGACCTCTACTATCGCCTCAATGTGGTGAGCATCAACCTCCCCCCCCTGCGGGAGCGAAGCACGGACATCCCGCAGCTGGCCGAATACTTTGTGGCCCGGGCCTGCAAGGAGGCAGGGCGGCCGCCCATGCCCATCACCACCGAGGCCATGCGGCTCCTCTTGGGCTACCACTGGCCTGGGAACGTCCGCCAGCTCGACACGGTCCTGCAGCGGGCCGTCCTGCTCTCGGACGGCCGCGTTATCGATTATATGGACCTGCCCATCGAGGTCCGCTTCTCGTCTCTGCCCCCTCGCGAAGCGGGTGAGGCGGCCTCTCCTGCGCGGGCGGACGCGCATCGTTACGTGCTTCCGTCGCAGGGAATCAACCTGGAGGAAGTCGAGCGGGAGTTCATCCTCCAGGCCATGGAGACGTCGGGAGGGGTCATTGCCAAGGCGGCCAAGCTCCTGGGGTTGAGCTATCGTACGCTTCAGTACCGGCTGGAGAAGTTCCAGATCCGCCGGGAGGGAGGGGAGACGGGAAGCCAGGCCGAGGGGCAGGAGGCGAAGTGAGCCGGCAGGATGTGCCGCAGACGTGGGAGCAGGCAACCGGTTACGTGAAAGGGGGGATGTCATGGGAAGCGTGGTCAAGAAACGCCGCAAGAAGATCCGCAAGCATAAGTACAAGAAGTTGCTGAAGCGAACGCGGCACCAGCGGCGGAAGGGTTAAGGCCCGTGTCGCGCCAGGGCCGGGGCCCCGGAGAGGCTTTCCCAAACGCGAGGCCCTCTCCGGGCCCGGCCATTTTCTCATCCTTCAGCCATCGAGACGAGCTCCGAGATTCTTCACCGCCAAGGACGTCCAGCGCCGGCGCTGGGTACCAGGAACGACGTGGGGAGGCAATCGGGCGACCCGGCAACTGGGAACACCCGGATTGCCAAATTGCCTCCACGTGACGGAAAGTTCTCTTGCTGCCTCGCGCATTTCTGATAGCATGAGGGCATGGCGCGCAGACGTTGGGCGGTCCTGGGGGCGGCGGCTGCCCTGGCCGCGCTCCTCCTGTCGTGGCCTCTGGTGTGGGATGCGGTCCTGAGCGGACTTCTCCTCTGCCAGGTGGCGACCCCGCTGGCGCCGGGTCCCCTCACCCGGATCACCGACGCGCCGGAGCGCCTGGCCGTGACGTTCCAGGGCGGCGGCCGGCCGATGGTCGCCACGCTCTACCGGCCGGCCCGGAGCGGACCCGGTGCCAGGCCTGGCGCCGGCCTCATCCTGGTCCACGGCGTCAATGAGACCGGGAAGGACGACGAGCGGATCGTCTGGCTGGCGGATCTCTTGGCCCGGTCCGGATTCACGGTCCTCACACCGGACTTCCTCGGTTTCAAGTCGCTCACCCTCAGGACCTCCGACGTGGAGGAACTGGTGGCCAGCATCCAGCATCTCGCCGGGCGGCGCGGTGACGTGGCCGCCGGGCGAGTCGGCCTGATCGGCTTCAGCTACGGGGCGGGGCCCACTATCGTCGCGGCGGCCGATCCGCGGGTGCGGGACCAGGTGCAATTCGTGGTCTCATTCGGCGGCTACTTCGACCTGCTGAACGTGATCACCTTCGTCACCACGGGCTCCTACGAGTTCGGCGAGGTGCGGGGGCGGACGATCCCCAACGAGTACACGCGCTGGATCTTCCTCCGGTACAATCTGGAGCTGATCGGGAGCGCCCGCGACCGCCAGGTCCTGCAGGAGATCGCCGAGGCCAAGGCCAGAAACCCCGCGGTGGACGCGGGACCGCTGGCGGCAACCCTGGGACCGGAGGGCCGGGCGACCTATGAGCTTCTGGTCAACCGGGATCCTGAGCGGGTCCCCACCCTCGTGGAGGCGCTCAGCCCCAGCGTTCGGGAGCAAATCCGCTTCCTGTCGCCCTCGCGGGTGATCCGGGACCTCCGGGCGCGGCTGTTCGTCGTCCACAGCGACCCGGACGACTTCATGCCCGTGACGGAGAGCCTCCGGCTGGCGGCCGCCCTGGAATCCCGGGGCAACGTCCACTTGACCGTGCTCACGGTCTTCGATCACGTGCGGCCCAACTTCCCGAAGCTCTCGCTGGACAGCTTCTTCCGGGTCTACATCCCGGAGGGGGGCAAGCTCTTCTGGCTGGTCTTCAATTTGGTACGACAGCGGCATCAGGGGGGCTGGACGTAAGGAGGCAACCATGGCGTTCGATTACGCGTCGCGGCGGGCGCGCGCCCGTACCCAGATGCAGCAGGAGGGGATGGACGCCCTACTGCTTTTTCTGTCGTCGCACCTCCTGTACCTGGTGGGATGGACCGGCACTGCGGGGGAACGCTTTCTGGGCGCCCTCATCACTCCCGAGCGCGAGGCCATGATCGTGCCGCGCCTCTGCGCCGACGAAGTGGCTGCCCACGCCGACGTGACGGACCTGCGAATCTGGGAGGAACAGGCCTCGCCCTTCGAGATGGTGGCCGCCCTGGCGCGGGAGTTCCGCGTGGCGCGGGGACGCTGGGCGGTGGACGATGGCCTCCCGTTCTCCATGGTCACGCGCCTGGAGGCGGCCATCCCCGGATGCACGCTGGTCCCCGCCTCGCGAGTCATGGGGTCCCTCCGGGCCCAAAAGGAGCCGGCCGAGGTCGAGCGGATGCGACAGGCCGGCCGGATCACGCAGGAGGCGGTGACGGAGAGCCTCGCCGAAATTCGTCCCGGCCTCCCGGCGCGCGACGTGGGGGCGGCCATCGAGGACCGCATGCGCCGGAAGGGGGCGAGCAGCGTGGCGGGAAGCATCGTCGCGGTCGGGCCGACCGCCGCGCTGCCGCACGCGCGGGCCAGCGCGGAGCCGATCAAGGCGGGCGAGGTCCTCTTGATAGACGTCGGCTGCAGGTTCCAGGGCTACCAATCGGATCTCACCCGTACGTATGCGCTGGGTGACCCCGGGGCGAAGGCACACCAGGCCTACCGCGCCGTGCGGGCCGCCTACGAAGCCGCCCGTGGACTGATCCGGCCGGGGGTGCCACTGGGAGACATAGACCGGGCCGCGCGTGAGGTCATCACCGAGGCCGGCTTTGGATCGCACTTCATCCATCGCCTGGGCCACGGGATCGGGCTGGACCCGAAAGAAGAGCCGTACGCGGTGGCCGGGAATCTCGACCCGTGCCTGACGGGGCACACCTTCTCCGTGGAGCCGGGGGTCTACCTCCTCGGTGAGTTCGGCCTGCGCCTGGAGGACATCGTCGTCGTCACGGAGGCCGGGAACGAGGCCCTGACGGAACTGCCTCGCGACCTCGTCATCTTGCCGGTCTAGTGTCCCGTGTCTGAAATTCTCCCGCATGTAGGGAGCCCCGGGTCTGCTCCAAGGCCCCGGGCCACACCCAACCCCTTGGGTTGGGTACCCGGCCAGCCGGCGGGGCACCCATTGCGCGGTGGCCCTGCAATGGGTCGTCGCCGTGTCACGCCCGTGGCGTGACGGCGGCGCGGAGGAGCGCCGACGGCGCGCGGGTACCCGCTTGGCGGGTGTGGAGCAAGGCTGGCCGGTTCCGGGTACCCACCCGAGAGGGTGGGTGCAGGCCCCAGGCGCCGCGGAGCGGACCCGGGGCGAAAGCCCATGGATTTCAGTCACACATGACTAGAGGCGTTCGGGCGTTCGACGGCCCGACTGTTCACAACCCTTCCAGACAACCGAACGGCAGAACGATCTTCGATTCTGATGACTCCCCCATCGAGTGTCCACATGGGCGAACGAATGCGGGTGACCATCGAGCGGCTGGTCTTCCAGGGGAGCGGTTTCGGCCGGCTGTCCGACGGGCGCATCGTCTTTGTGCCGTACACCGCGCCGGGGGATGACGCGGAGGTCGAGGTCATCGAGACCCGGGACGATTACGTGCGGGCGCGGCTCGTGCGGCTCCTCAGCCCCGGTCCCACCCGCGCCACCCCCGCGTGTCGCTACTTCGGGACCTGCGGGGGGTGCCACTGGCAGCACCTCACGTACGCCTCCCAGCTCGAGTGGAAGCGGGACATCCTGTGCGAACTGCTGGCGCGAGTGGGGAAACTCACCGATGTTTCGGTATCCGCGCCGATTGCCCCCGCCAGCCCGTGGGAGTACCGCGCGCGGGCCCAGTTCAAGGTGTTCGCGGGCAGCCGGCTTCACATCGGCTTTCACCAGCGGGAGACGCACCGGGTCGTGGACATCGACCGCTGCCCGCTTCTGGATGCCCGCCTGAACCGCGTCCTGGGAATCCTGCGCGACATGCGAGACCCCGCCCTCCCCAAGCTCTTCCCGCGCCTCAGAGAGATCTGGGTGGCCGTCGGTGTCGGCGCAGGCGCCGGTACCGGCACCGGTGCCGGCGAGGCGATCGTCTCGCTCTTCGCCCGGGCGCAGGACCGCGCCGCCATCCGGCTGCTGTTTCACCGGATCCAGGCCGAACTTCCGACGCTGCAGGGCGTCGTCCTACTGGACGGGGATCCGCGACAGCATCCGCGCTTCGTGGACCGGCACGGCCACGGGGCGATCATGGAGCAGGTGGGCCCCCATCGCTTTCGCGTGGATGCTACGGCGTTCTTCCAGGTGAGCAGCCTGGCGGCCGAGACGCTGACCCGCCTGGTGATGGAGCGCGCGGCCCTGACCGGGGCCGAGCGGGTCCTGGACTTGTACGGGGGTGTGGGGACCTTCACCGTCCCTTTGGCCCGCCGCGCCAAGGAGGTCGTGGGGGTTGAGGCCAATGCCGCGGCGGCCGCCGACGCCGTCCACAACCTTCGAATCAACGAATGCGCCGGAGCCCGGATCATCCAGGCCCAGGCGGAACAGGCGCTGCTGGCGCTGGTGCAAGAAGGCCCCTGGGATCTGGTTGTCCTGGATCCTCCTCGCCAAGGCGCGAGTCGCCGCGTCCTCGACGCCATCACGGAGATGGCCGTCCCGCGCATCGTCTACGTCTCCTGCGACCCCAGCACGCTGGCCCGGGACCTCGGCGCCCTGGTGCCGGCGGGGTACCGGTGCACCGCGCTCACGCCGGTGGACCTCTTTCCCCAGACTTTTCACCTGGAGTCGGTCGCCGTTCTGGAGCGAACCCTCTGAGTGATCCGCAGATTACGCAGATGTTCCCGAACGCAAAACTGGACTCCGGATGGAATGGGTTTCTGGCTGAGGGCTGAACGCTGACGCCGGCGATCAAGGCCTTTGGCTTTGCATCCGGGGATACGTCCTCCACAATGTGCCCGGTTTCATTCGGGCGCCGGCCTGCGGCGCCGCACACTAAAGCCCATCGCCGCTAAGATAATTCGGCCCCGCCCCCGGGGGTGAGATCGGCGTGGCCGGAAGGCGATGCGACGCGAATGACGAGGGCCCCCCGGATTCCCGGGAGGCCCCTGGTCTTCTCGGCTTGAATTTTTCTGGCTTTACCTTCAGATTCCTGTGGGAGGAATAGCAAGTACTCCATGTGATCTTCGTTGAGGACGGTTCTGCACTCGGAGCAGTACAGTCAGGGGTATTGGATCATGTCCATCCCCGTCAGGGTAACCTGCGCGCCGACCCGAGGGGCGTTCACGAGGTGCCACGCGGTGTATTGCTCGGCATAAGTATTCTCAGCTGACATGCCTTCTACTGGAACGATCACCTTGAATCCCCTCAAGGCTGCCCCACTGGCCGTATAGATAACGGCCCCGTGTGCGGCCGTCCCGGTGACGATCACTGTGGTAATCCTCCTCTCTTTCAGAATCTCTTCCAGATCCGTCCCCAGGAACTTGTCCGGTCCCGACGTGACCACCGGCTCTCCACCCAGCGGCGCTACCTCCTGGTAAATGTCAGCAGCCGTCCCCGCGCCAAGAGAGTAGATCACCGACACACCTTTGGCCCTGGTGCGAGCCAGGAGGCCCTGAATTTTCGGAACGGAAGCCACGCAACGGGGGCGTCGCTCCATATTGCAGTTCTGTTTTTGAATATCGAGAATGAGCAGAGCGGTCACCTTCGGATCGATCGTCACAGATTTTAGCTCCGGCGCGGGTGGCGCCTTCACCGTGTTCCATTCGTCCACGATAGTCTGAGCGGCGGAAGAAAGCGGGGTGCCCGCGACGGCGAGGCAGGCTGCCATGGCCAGACCGCAGACAGAGATCAACAGTTGTTTCAGTGCTGTTCCGTTCATGGATCCCTCCGTTCGATTGTGTTTGGAAAACCTTGTGGAATTCCAGTCGAGTCAGGATCGAGTGGCTTCATCGCCTTCGGTCCAGAAAGGCGGCATAGGCTACACAGCTAATGGTCCGTTGGCAATGCGGTTTATTCTGCTCAATGCGGTCGGCAGGGGAATGGTTCCAAACCACCCGTCCTGCTGGGGCAGTTGGCTCATTGAGCGGGCTGGGGTTTCGCTGGCGCAGTGGCGCTTGACATCGCGACAGCATCGGAGGTACGGTTAGCCGGCTTCGGCGGTTTCCGATTGCGCCAGGGGGAGGGCGATCGGGTGAGCCCAGCCGGGAACGAAAAGCAGGTAGACGGCGCCGCCGCTGGCCCGGCGCGCGGGAAGATCCACGGCCCTCTGGGAGCTGATTCCCCGAGGGCCATCTTGTTTTCGAGAGGCTGCCATCAGAAACTCTGCCGGGATGCTTAGCAGTCGGTCCGGCGAGGACCCTCGCCGTCCCGCCTGCGGCTGATCCCCCGCCCCGTTAGGCGGGCGCGAAACAGGTCGGAGCCAGTATGACGATTGCGTCAGCGGCTTTTCTACTGTTCCTGGTCATGGACCCACTGGGAAACGTCCCACTCTTTCTCTCCTCACTGAAGTCGGTAGACCCAGCGAGGCAGAGGCAAGTCGTGGCCCGCGAATTGGTCATCGCCTACGGCATCCTCGTCGCATTCCTGTTCGTGGGGCAGTGGCTGCTCCGCCTCCTTCAGGTCTCAGAGCCGGCCCTCACGATCGCCGGGGGCATCGTGCTTTTCCTCATCGCGCTGCGCATGGTGTTCCCCTCGCCGGAGTGGACGCTCCACGAATCGGTAGAGGGCGAGCCCTTCGTCGTACCATTGGCGATCCCGTATGTGGCTGGTCCGTCGGCCCTGGCGACCGTCGTTCTACTGATGAGCCGCGAACCGAGGCGGTGGCCGGAGTGGTTGGCAGCCCTGACAGCGGCTTGGCTTGCGTCCGCAGTGATCTTGATCCTCGCGAGCCAACTGCGGCGTTATCTGGGCCAGAAGGGGCTGATCGCCCTTGAGCGTTTGATGGGATTGGTGCTGGTTGCAGTGGCGGTTCAGATGTTCTTGGAGGGAATGCGAGTGGCACTATAGGATCGCGAAGCGCCGGAACAGGGGACGGGCATGAAATTATGACTTACTCCCCCATGCCCACAGTGAGCGTGCGACGACCTATCCCTCCGGAAACTCCGCAGCTAGGCCGAGGTCGGCGAGGACCGCCGCCACCTTGGCCCACGTCTGCTCGTTGAGCGGGATGCCCTCCCGCGACCGGCGCGCCGCCTCTTCCCGATCCGGCTCGCCCGGGATCTGCACGGGCCTTCCTCCCGGAAGCGGCCTCGCGCTCTTCACGTAGGTGGTCAATTCATCCACCTTCGAACGAAACTCATCCGGCGGCAGAAACCAGGCCACATCCAGCGCTAGGATGAACATCCCGTTCAACTCGTTCGGATCCCGCTCGGGCCGCGAGAAGCCCGCCCCCGAGAGGATTCCCGCCAACACCTCGACCGCCAGGCTGAGGGCGTAGCCCTTGTGTCCCCCCGCCGGAAGCAGGGCCCCGGGTGGTTTGGCGAACAGCAGGGAAGGGTCGCGGGTCGGAGCGCCCTGGGCATCGAGGAGCCAGCCAGGCGGTGTCGTCTCCCCCCGGAACAGAAGCTGGCGGACCTTGCCGTAGGCGGCGGCACTGGTGGCGAAATCAAAGAGGATCCCCGGACCCGTTCCACCCGGAATCCCCATGGCGATCGGGTTCGTGGCAAGCCGCCGCTCCATCCCGCCCCAAGGGACCACGCACTGGCCCCCGCCGCAGTCGTTCACCGTGACCAGCCCGATGAGTCCGGCGTCCCTGATGGTCTCCGCGTAATCCGCCAGGCGGCCGACCTGTGTGCATCCCGTCACGGTGACGATGGCGACGCCGTTCCCCCGTGCTTTCCCGATGGCGACCCGGGTGGCGAACCCGGCGATCACCGGGCCGAAGCCGCGGCGCCCGTCCACCTGGGCGGCGAACGGCGCTTCCCTGACAATTACCGGGCGGGCCGCCGGGTCAAGGAGCCCTCTCTTCCACCAGTCGTGATACTGGACCAGGCGGTAAACACCGTGCGAGTCGTAGCCACACAAGGTCGCGGCCACCAGCGAGGTCGCCACCTGCGCGGCGTCCTCCGGGCAGGCCCCCATCCGCTCGCAGGCGCGGGTGACGAGGGCGCGGAGGGTGTCGGCAGACAGGATCTTCATGCAGGCCCCCCTGTCCGGAGGAATCGCAGCCAGGACGCGAGGACCGGCCACAGATCGCGAAGATCCCCTGAGGGCGATCTTGCGAGATCAGTCTGCGAAATCTGACACTCCGGCCTGCGTCCTCGGCTCCGGTCAGCCGGCCGTGCGACCGGGCCGAGGCAGGTTGGTGGCGATCTCGATCAGGTGGCCGTCCGGGTCGTGAAAGAACGCCGTCCGCTGCCCCCAGGGGCGGTCCTTGGGGGCCCCAAGGAAGTCCACGCCGCGCCCCGTGAGTTCCCGGTGGACGCGGTTCACGTCCTCAACCAGCAGCGTGACAGAGCCTTCGTGGGCCCCGGGTGCGGGCCGGCCGGTATGGGCGTCCCCCGTCAACTCGGCCACACGCGACCGGGCCAGGAGGGCAAACTTCGACCCCTCCAGCGCCAGCTCGGCATAGCCCTTGTCCTGGAAGCGGACGGGCAAGCCCACCTTGTCCACGTAGAAGGCCAGCGCGCGGTCCAGGTCCTCCACGAACAGGACGACGTACCCCAGGTAGCAGAACATTAGCTTCTCCTCTTCGCCCGACGGGGCGCGGCGGCGAGAGCAGTGGGGAGGGCAGCATGGAGGCGCTCGCCCCCTCCACGGCGGGAACAACCTCAGGGCACAACGGCACCTCCAGTTACGAGCGCATTGGATAGCGCACTACGGGCTTCTCTGTCAAGCGAACGGCCGCAGAGGTCAGTGGATCAGGCGGCGGCGGACCAGGTGGGCGGCGAGCAGGAAGGCGGCGAGGATCGCGGGGATCAACCAGAGAAGCGGCAGGAACGCGGCCAACTCCGGCCGACCCTGCATCAGGGCGCGGGTGGCTCGCACGGCATAGGTCAGCGGGAGGACCCGGGCCAGCGTCTGAGCCCAGCGCGGCAGAGACTCCAGCGGGAAGAAGACCCCGCAGAAGAGGAACATGGGGGTCACCACCAGGGTCAGGTAGTAGTTGAAGAACTCGAAGCTTTTCGCCACCGCCGCCACCACGAGGGAGAGGGCGGCGAACAGCAGGGCCACGAGCGCGATCACGACGGGAACCGCCAGGGCCCACAGGGATCGGGTCAACCCGAAGAGGCCGACGACCATCAGCATCACCGTTCCGTTAAAGGCCCCCTTGCTGGCGCCCCAGAGCACGTCGCCTGCCACGACGTCTTCCAGGCTCAGTGGGGTGGTGAGGATGGCCTCGTAGGTTTTCTGGTGGATCATGCGAACGTGGGCGCCGTAGGTGCACTCGTAGGCCGCGGCGAACATCGCCGAGGACATGACCATGCCGGGGGCCACGAATTCCACGTAGCGCAGGCCGCCCACCTTCCCCACCAGGGCCCCCAGGCCGAACCCCAGGCCAAGGAGGTAGAGCAGCGGCTCCCCGACGCTCGGGCCGATCAGGCTGGGCAGCGAGTATTTCCGGAAAACGGTCAGGTTCCGCTCCCAGACCCGGACGGCGCGCCACGTCGGCCATGTGTGTGTCATGAAGAACCTCACCCTATTTGATCCGCAGATTACGCAGATTACACAGATTTTTCAAGGGAAAGCCCTGCCGGATGAATCTGCGAAATCTGCGCAATCTGTGGATTCGTGAAAGGCGGCTCTATCTCTACTCCTGCAAGCTTCGGCCGGCCAGCTTCAGGAACAGGTCCTCCAGGCCGGCGGGCCGGTGCAAAAGGTGCGGCGGCTTCAGGGCGCTGAGGGCCGGCAAGAGCGAGCGGCCGTCCGCACAGTACAGGTACAGCGTGTCCCCCGCCCGCTCCCAACGGAGGTTTTTGCCGTCGAGGGCGGCGAGGGCGGCCTGATGCAGGGACGCGTCGCCGCGGATCTCGATGACCTCTTCCCCGATCTCGGCGCGGACCAGCTCCATGGGGGGACCCTGGCGCAGGATGCGTCCGGCGTGCATGAGGGCGACCCGATCGCAGAGCTGCGCGGCCTCCTCCATGTAATGGGTCGTCAGGACCTGGGTGACCCCCTGGGCCTTCAAGGTCCGCAGGCGCTGCCAGACCAGGTGCCGGGCCTGGGGGTCCAGCCCGGTGGTGGGCTCGTCGAGGATGAGGAGCTGGGGCTGGTTCAGCAGGGCCCGCGCGATCAGCAGGCGCCGCTTCATCCCCCCGGAGAGTTCGCCCAAGGGGCTTTCCGCGCGCCCGGCCAGTCCCACGAATTCCAGGAGGTCGGCCGCGCGGCGGCGGGCCTCGGCTCGCGGGATGTCGAAGTACCGGGCGAAGACCAGCAGGTTCTCCCACGGGGTAAGATCCGGATCCAGGTTCTCTTCCTGGGGCACCACGCCGACACGGCGCTTCACGGCGGCCGGCTCCCGGTCCACCCGGAGGCCCAGGACCGTGAGGTCGCCGGCCGTGATGGGGGTGACCGCATGGATCATCCGGGCGATCGTCGTCTTGCCGGCGCCGTTGGGGCCGAGGATGCCGAAGCATTCCCCGGCCTCCACCTGGAGATCTATGCCATCCACGGCGACGAGATCCCCGAAGCGCTTGGTCAGCTGGCGGGCGGTGATGGCGGCCAAAGACATGAGAGTTGAGAACCGAGAGCCGGAATCAATGACCAATGACCAATGGCAAATGACCAATGGGCAATGAGGCAGCCGCTGCGAGCTGCGGGAAAACGAAAACCCCGGCGACCATGGTACGTCGCCGGGGTTTCGGCGTCAATGCGCCGTTGGCAATCAGGCTTGGGCGGCAACCTTGCTGACGTTCGCCGCCTGCTTCCCCTTGGGACCATCCACGACTTCGAACTCCACCTCCTGGCCCTCGCTTAGGGAGCGGAATCCCGTGCCTGCAATGGCGGTATAATGTACGAAGACATCATCGCCATCGGGACGTTCGATGAACCCATAACCCTTCGCGTCGTTGAACCATTTTACCTTGCCAGTCAGCCTCACTTCCGGACCTCCTCTTCTAACCCAGGCGTGATCGAGAGCGACGGCGGGCATCCCGGCCCAATCTGCCCAAGCCCGTCCGCCCGCCCCGGGAGCCAGCCGGGGCCAAAAAAGAAACCGCGACGGCGAATTCAGCACGCGGTCGCGGTTTTCGAAACTTCTGCGTACTGCAAACTACCTACCCTGAACGTCTTTCAATAGTTACAAGCTGGCGCGAACGTTGCGGAAACTATCCTGCCGTTTTGCCTTTGTCAAGGCTTTTTTGCTGCCGCTCCTGGTCTTGTCGGGGAGGGCACACCTGGCAATACTGGCAAGCAGGACGGTAAACGACACTCGGGACCAGCGCCTAGCCGGCCTTGGAAACCTCTTCGGATTTCACCAGACCTCGCTCCCTCATATAGAAGGAGGCGATGGCCCTCCGGGTGAACGTCGTGGACAGGCAGACCTCCTTGAAGCAGGTCGCCGCCAGCCTGGCGGGCCGGATGTTCCAGATCCGCAACCCGCGCAGGTGCTCGGAGGTCCTCGCCCAGCAGTCCTTGAGATCCTGGCGGGAGTAGACCACCCGGTTGCTCAAGGCGTCGAACTTGACGTAGAGGAGGTGCATCTTCGACGGGAGGTGATGCCTGAAGTCGGCGTACCGGGCTTGCCACTCCTGTACCTTCAGGCTCTGCCGGGCCTCCTGGTGCAGCTCGGAGAGGTGATCCAGCCACCGCTTGACCGGCCCGTCTTCCCTCGCGAAGCGGCGATACAGATCCTGGAGCCTGCCCTGCTGGCTCTCCCATTTTTTCAGGAAGGCGTTCAGATCCTTGGGGCCGAGCAGGATCTTCGAGGAGAGGTCCTCGAAGGGATCCAGCAGGGCCCGCGCCTTGGCCGGCAGAGTTGCCCTGGCGTCGTGGTAGGCCTTCTGCCACTCGGCGATCTTGAGGGTCTGCCAGATCTCTCCCTGGATTCTCTCGATCTCTTCGGCCCAGCGCTTCTCCCGCTCGCTCCTGGGGCGCGTCTGGAGCCAAATCTCCTCCGTCTCTTTCAGGAGGCGGGCCCAGGAGACGGCGAGGCGGACCACATCCTTCGTCCGTTTCCAGAGGTGGACCGGCAGGGAATCCACGGCGAACCCGGGCCGTCGCGCGCGCCGGTCCTTCAGGCGGAAGAATCCCGCGATCATGGGATGGGTCTTCTCGATCAGGGCCGCGTTCTTGTACCACATGAGCATGCAGACCGAGGCCCAATAGGCGCGGGGGTCATGGCTCCAGCGGGAGAGGATCCTGGTGATGTTCTCCTTGCTATAGAACATCTTCCAGGCCTCCTCGTAGGCCTCCGTCCATTCCTCGGCGGTCATGTGGGGGTGCTCGATGACGGGGTGGAAGGAATCCCGCTTGTTGAAGTCGGGGTCCATCCACTCGCCCCGCTTCCTCATCTCCAGGTGATCGTGGGATCCCGGCAGCGGCGTCAGCATGAAGAAGGAGCCCACGTCCGGCTGGATCTCGTCCATGAGGTGCTGGATGTCGCGCTGGATCTGCTCTTTCGTGTCGAAGGGGAGGCCGATGATGTACCCGGTCTGCACGAGGATGCCGGCATCGTGCCACTCCCGGACGATGTCCCGGTATTCTTCCACCTTATTCTGCGGCTTGCCCTCCGCTTTGAGGTTCTGCGGGTTCACGCTCTCCATGCCGATGAACACCTGGGTGCAGCCGGCCTCGGCCGCCAGGCGGACGAAGTCCTTCGGCTTGCGCGCCAGGTCCACCTGCATCATGAAGGAGACCTTGATCCCTTCCTCGCGCAGGCGGATGAGGGCCTCGAACGTCTCGCGCCACTGCTTCTTGCGGGCGAAGTTATCGTCGGTGAAGAAGTAGAAATTGAACCCGTTCTCCAGGTAGTTGCGCCGCACGAGGTCGGCGATGGACTGCGGGGAACGCTCCCGCATCGTCCGGCCCTGCACGTTGATGATGGTGCAGAACGTGCAGGCGAAGGGGCAGCCGCGCGACGTCTCCACCGTCCCGAAGGTGCGACTGGCGAAGTGCCTCATGGTCTTCGGGCTCATCACCGGCGGCGGGGCCTCTTCGATGTCGACCAGGTTCTTGAGGTCCTGGGCGAAGGAGTAGAGGGGCTTCAATCGGCCGTTGAGGGCGTCGGCCAGGATGCCTTCCCAGTGCCCCTCCACCTCGCCGGAGACGACGATGATGGATTCCCGGATGAGGTCCTGGATGTCCGGCTCCTGCTCCCCCAGCATGTTGACGGTGCCGCTGGTATGGAACCCGCCCATGATGACGTCGATCCCGTGGGCGCGGAACTGCCTCCCCAGGTCGAGGGCCCTCGGGAACTGGTTGGTCTGGACTCCCACGAGGCAGACCATCAGCTTGGTGGCCGGCTGCCGGCTCCATCGCACGATCCGCTTGACCGGCACTTTCTCGGCTGCCTCGTCGAACGTATCCACCTGGACGGCGATATCCCCCAGGACGCGACGCGTTCTCACGTCCTCGGTCAAGCCGTGGAGGACGTTCAGGCTGTTGCCCGGCAGGACGCCTCGCCAGAAGCGGAGGACGTATCCCTCGTCGTCGTACTTCGAGGGTTTGATCAGGATGACCCGGAGCGATTGGTACCTGCGGGCCTCGGGGAGGAGAAGAGGGAGCTCCGGTTTGGGCTGGCGACGCGTGGAGTCTATGACGGCAGGCGAGGACGACTCGACGAAGTCGGTCGCGTGCTGGCGCATGTCTATACTCCCGAGGGGGTTCGCGCTGGGTCGCCCCCTGGATGCAGGGCGGCCGGCCTCAACTCGACTTCCGCACCGGAAAAGGCGTTGCGATCCCCATGTGGCAGACTATGGGAAGCGTCCGACGCAACAGGTTGGAAGAAAAGAAAATTGCTACGCACCCTATCCCATGGACTGCCCGATGTCAAATGATAAATGATATTCGATAGTTCGCGTCGAGATCGAAGGCGGCGGTCCCGGTCCGGCGTGCAGGACGGCGATTCCCCACACGGCGGCGGCCCCGTCGTGCGCCGCGCCATCCCGGGCGAACGCGGTTGACAATTGGGGTTAAGCTGGTATAAAGGTAACCCACTGAAAAATCGAAGAGGAGCGATGCATTCCTTCGTGATTCGATGGCTGACCACCGCCCTGGGCATCGGGGTGGCAGCCCAAGTGCTTCCCGGTATCCAGGTGGACGGGCTGTGGCCGACCGTCGTGGCTGCGCTCTTGCTTGGCCTCGTGAACGTGACCCTCCGGCCGATCCTGCTCCTCCTCACCCTGCCCCTCACGGTGCTCACGCTGGGCCTCTTCGCTCTCGTCATCAATGGGGCGATGCTCGCCCTGGTGGCACACGTGGTCAAAGGCGTGCACGTGGCGGGGTTCGGGAGCGCGATCCTGGGCGCGGTCATCATCAGCCTGGTGGGAGGCCTCCTGAGCTGGCTGCTGCGGCCGCGCCCCCGGGTGCGGGTCGGAATCCATCATTTCAAGAGCCTCCCCTGAGCCGCCAGCGGAGAGCGCAGAGGAACGATGACGATCCGGAAGGCGGTGTTTCCCGCGGCGGGCCTCGGCACGAGGTTCTTGCCCGCCACCAAGGCCCAGCCGAAGGAGATGCTGCCGATCGTGGACAAGCCCACGATCCAGTATGTCGTGGAGGAGGCGGCCGCCTCGGGCATCCAGGACATCATCGTGGTGACCGGCCGGGGCAAGAACGCCATCGAGGATCACTTCGACCGCTCCATTGAGCTGGAGGTGATGCTCAGCAGGAAGGGCCGGACCGACCTGCTGGAGGTCGTGCGGCGGGTCTCGGAGCTGGTCCGGGTGTGCTACGTCCGCCAGAAAGAGCCCCTCGGCCTGGGCCACGCCGTCCTGGCGGCCCGGGACCTGGTGGGGGACGAGCCGTTCGCCGTCCTCCTGGGGGACGACATCCTGACGGACGAGAGGCCGGCCCTGCAGCAGATGATCGAGGTCTACGAGAAGCACCGGTGCTCCGTGATGTGCGTGAAGCGGGTGCCCCGTGCGGAAGTCTCCCGGTACGGGGTGATCAAGGGCCGCAGGCTGGAGGAGCACCTCTACCACATCATGGACATGGTGGAGAAGCCCGACGTCAAAGAGGCCCCGTCGGACCTCGCCGTCATCGGCCGGTACATCTTGACGCCCGAGATCTTCCCTCTGCTGGAGAGGACGGCGCCGGACCGGACCGGCGAGATCCAACTGACCAACGCCTTGAAGGGGTTGCTCAAGACCAGGAAGCACATGATCTACGCCTTGGAGTTCCAAGGAGACTGGCACGACGCGGGGACCATCCTGGGGTTCCTGAAGACCACGGTGGAATTTGCCCTGCGGCGGCCGGACGTCGCGCCGAACTTCAAGGACTTTCTGCGCAGCCTCGATCTGACTTCGGATCACGCTCACGCGCGCCGGGCGGACACTGGCCCGCCCGGCCCAGGACCAGCCCGGCGGGTCCCCCGCCGGATGGCGACACAAGACCCATGATGGAGAAACCGCCGCCACGCCAGCCGCCGACCCCGGGCTCTGAGCCCGGAACCGGCCCGACGGCTCCGGAGGAGGAGCCGGAAGCTGGGATGACCGAGGAGGACCAGGCGTCCTCCGACCCGTACGACGACCTCTGGGATCCGGACATGGATACGCGACCGGAGCGCATCAAGCGGACGAAGGCGCGTTCCAAGCCGGAGCTGCGCGGGCGAGGACGGTCCGCGCCCCGGGGCAAACGGAGGGAAGAGGCCTGAAGCGGCGAGCGCCGCACCCAACGAAGGGCCGCGCTCCCGCGCCTGAGGCGCGGGAGAAGGAGATCCTGCATTGAACGACCAAGAAAGAGACCAGGAACAAGAACAAAAAGACGATGTCGAGGTCGCCGGGGAGAAGCCCGAGGTGAGCGTCGGCATCGAGCAACCGCAGGGCGAACGAAAGATGCCCGCCCAGGTCCCGCTCCTGCCGGTGCGGGACGTGGTGGTCTATCCGTTTATGATCCTGCCCCTGTTCGTCGGCCGCGACAAGTCCATCCGGGCGGTGGACGAGGCCCTGTCGAGGGAGCGGTTGATCCTGCTGGCCGCCCAGCGCGACGCCGAGGCCGAGGATCCGGGCCCCGAGGGTCTGTACAGCGTCGGCACGGTGGCCATGATCATGCGGATGCTGAAGATGCCGGATGGCCGGGTCAAGATCCTGGTCCAGGGGGTGTCCCGCGCCCGCATCCTCGGGTTCACGCGCCGCGACCCCTTCTTCGAGGCCAAGATCGCCGAGGTGGCGGAGCCGGAGGCGGCCCCCCAGGGCCTGGAGGTGGAGGCCCTGGTCCGCTCGGTCAAGGAGCAGGTCCAGAAGGGCGTCAACCTGGGCAAGGGGGTCTCCCCGGACGTGCTCGTCATCATCAACAACCTGGAGCATCCCGGGCGTCTGGCCGATCTCGTGGCCAGCAACCTGGACCTCAAGGTGGAGCAGGCGGAGCAGATCCTGGAGATCTTCGACCCGGTGGAGCGGCTGAAGAAGCTCGCGGAGCTCTTGGGCAAAGAGATCGAGGTGCTGGAGATGCAGCACAAGATCCAGTCCCAGGCCCGGGAGGAGATGGACAAGACCCACCGGGAGTACTACCTCCGGGAGCAGCTCAAGGCCATCCAGAAAGAGCTGGGCGAGGCCGACGAGCGCGGCCAGGAGGTCCAGGAGCTGGAGCAGAAGATCGAAAAGGCCAAGATGCCTCCCGAGGTCGCCCAGGAGGCCAAGACGCAGCTCGGACGGCTCTCGCGCATGCACCCGGACGCGGCCGAGGCCTCGGTCATCCGGACCTACCTGGACTGGCTGATCGACCTGCCCTGGGCCAAGCAGACCAAGGACAAGCTGAGCATCAAGCAGGCCCACAAGATCCTGGAGAAGGACCACTACGACCTGGAGAAGGTGAAGGAGCGGATCCTGGAATACCTGGCCGTCCGCAAGCTGAAGAAGAAAATGAAGGGCCCGATCCTGTGCTTCGTGGGGCCGCCGGGCGTGGGCAAGACGTCCCTCGGGCGCTCCATCGCGCGGGCCCTCGGGCGGAAGTTCGTCCGCATCTCGCTGGGCGGCGTGCGGGACGAGGCCGAGATCCGGGGCCACCGCCGGACCTACATCGGCGCCCTGCCCGGGAAGGTCATCCAGGGGATCAAGCAGGCCGGTACCAACAACCCGGTCTTCATGATGGACGAGGTGGACAAGGTGGGGGCGGACTTCCGGGGCGATCCCTCGGCGGCCCTGCTGGAGGTCCTGGACCCGGAGCAGAACGTGTCCTTCACGGACCATTACCTGGGGGTGCCCTTCGACCTCCGGAACGTGATGTTTATCACCACGGCGAACCTGGCCGATCCCATCCTGCCGGCGCTGAAGGATCGGATGGAGATCATCGAGATCTCGGGCTACACGGAGGAGGAGAAGCTGCACATCGCCAACCGGTACATCCTCCCCCGGCAGCTGGAGGAGCACGGGATCAGCAAGAAGCTCCTGGAGATCACCGACGAGGCGATTCTGAAGGTCATCCAGAGCTACACGCGGGAGGCGGGCCTGCGCAACCTGGAGCGCGAGGTGGCGACCATCTGCCGGAAGGTGGCGCGGGACGTGGCCGAGGGAAAGAAGGGCCTCACCCGGGTCACCGGCGCCGGCCTCATCCGCTACCTGGGGGCGCCCAAGTACCTGCCGGAGCCGGAGCAGGAAAAGGACGAGGTGGGGGTGGCGACCGGATTGGCCTGGACCCAGACCGGAGGCGACATCCTGTACATCGAATGCACCATGATGCGGGGCAAGGGGATCCTCTCCCTCACCGGCCACCTGGGGGACGTCATGAAGGAGTCGGCCCAGGCCGCCCTGAGCTACGCCCGGTCGCGGGGCACCAGCCTGGGGATCAAGGAAGAGACCTTCGCCAGGAACGACGTCCACATCCACGTGCCGGCCGGAGCCATCCCCAAGGACGGGCCTTCGGCCGGGATCACCATGGCCACCGCGCTGATCTCCGCCTTGACGCGGACGCCGGTGCGGCGGGACGTGGCCATGACCGGGGAGATCACCCTGCGGGGGAAGGTGCTTCCCATCGGCGGCCTCAAGGAGAAGGCGCTGGCGGCCCGCCGGATGGGTGTCAAGACGGTCATCGTGCCGAGTAAGAACGACAAGGACGTGAAAGAGTTGCCCGCCAACGTCCGACGCGGGATGCAGTTTGTCTACGTGGACGACATGGATGATGTGCTGAAGGTGGCGCTCGCCAAGCGCGCCTCGGTGCGCCGGGCCGCCCCCGCGGCGAGCGAGCGGCGCGTGGCGGCCCGTGCCTGATGAACTGGCAACCAGGCAACCAGGCAATCGGGCGATCTGGCAACCAGGCACACCCAGGGGGTACCCGGCAACCGGGAACGACCTGATTGCCGGATTGCCATATTGCCTGTGTAAAGGAGGACCCCATTCGTTTTGAGCCACAGTGAGCCGTGGGTGCGCATCATTCCCCTGGGCGGCCTGGGCGAGATCGGGATGAACATGACCCTCCTCGAGACGGAGGAGGATCTTCTGGTCATTGACGCCGGGCTCATGTTCCCAGAGGAAGAGATGCTGGGAATCGACCTGGTACTCCCCGAGGTGACCTACCTGCTGGAGCAGCGGCAGAAGGTCCGTGGCGTCGTCCTCACCCACGGTCACGAGGATCACACCGGCAGCCTTCCGTTCCTCCTCTCCCAGCTTCCCCTCCCCGTGTACGGCACCCCGCTTGCCCTCGGACTGGTCCAGGAGAAGCTCCGCGAGTTCGACCTGGACCAGACAGCCGACCTCCGCCGCATCCGGGCCGGCGAAGCCCTGCGCCTGGGAGACCTCTGGCTGGAGTTCATTCGGGTCAGTCACAGCATCCCCGACGGCGTGGCAGTCGCGGCGCACACGCCGGCCGGCCTGGTCCTCCACAGCGGCGATTTCAAGTTCGACCAGACACCGGTGGACGGGGAATTGACCGACTTCCGGAGGTTCGCCCAGCTGGGCGAGCAGGGGGTGCTGCTCCTCCTCTCCGACAGCACCAATGCCACCCGGGAGGGCTTCACCCCGTCGGAATCCGCCATCGGGCAGACATTCGAGTCGATTTTCCGGACCGCGCCGCGCCGGATCATCGTGGCTTGCTTTGCCAGCCATATCCACCGGATCCAGCAGATCCTGGACGTGGCCGCCCGCCTGGGCAAGAAGGTCGCGGTGAACGGCAAGAGCATGGCGGCCAACACCCGGATCGCGGCGGAGCTGGGATACCTCCGGGTCCCCGAGGGCACGCTGGTTCGCCTGGACGACCTGAAGCGCTTCCCTCCGGATCAGGGTGTGATCATCACCACGGGCTCTCAGGGGGAGCCCCTCTCCGCCGTCGCCCGGATGGCGGTGGGAGAGCACAAACAGATCGAGATCCTGCCCGGGGACACGGTGATCTTCTCGGCGCGAGTGATCCCGGGCAACGAGAAATCCATCGCCCGCACCGTCAACCATCTCTTCCGGCGGGGGGCCCACGTGATCACGGAGGACGTTTTCCCCGGCGTCCACGTCTCGGGCCATCCCAGCCAGGAGGAGCTGAAGCTGATGTTCAACCTGACGCGCCCCCGTTTCTTCGTGCCGGTGCACGGGGAGTACCGGCACCTCTACTACCACGCCCAACTGGCGCGGCGGGTCGGCATCCCGGAAGACCATATCTTCCTCCTGGAGAACGGGGAAGTGCTGGAAGTGACGCCGTCGGGGGGAAGGGTGGTCCGCAAGGTCCCGGCGGGCCGGGTCTTCGTGGACGGCAAGGGCGTGGGGGACGTGGGCGACACCGTCCTGCGGGACCGGCAGCACCTCGCCCAGGACGGCATGGTCGTCGTGGTCATCGGGTTCGACAAGGCCGGGACCGTGGTGGCGGGGCCGGACATCGTCTCCCGGGGGTTCGCCCACCTGCCAGAGGATGATGCCTTGTTCGAACAGGCGCGGGGGCTAATCCTCACAGTCCTGGACGGATGCAGCGTTGAGGAGAAGACCGACTGGACCCTGGTCAAGCAGCGGATCCGATCGGTGCTCCGGAAGTTCCTGCAGAAGACGATGGACCGACGCCCGATGATCTTGCCGGTGATCATCGAGGTGTAATTAGCTCGTAGCTCTTGGCTCATGGGGGGGCTTGGGGGCTATGAGCTATGAGCCATCAGCCATGAGCTAAAGAAAGAGCTTGGAGATTGGCCAGATGCACGCTATAAAATCTGCAAACCGCCGGGGAGGTGGGAGGCAGGCGTGGCACCGGATCTGACCAGACCGAGCGAGTGGCTGAAGCTTGTGGCGGCCTTCTTCCGCCATGACAAGACGCGGGAGGCCATCGGCGTTCTGGCCATGGCGGCCGCGGTCCTGGCCTTCGTCAGCCTGGCGACGTTCGATCCCCGGGATCCCTCCTTCTTCAATTACGCCAGCGAGAGCGCCACCGAGCGGCAGATCCATAACGCCGTGGGGAGGGTGGGGGCGGAAGCGGCCGGGGACTTGCTCGGGATCCTGGGGCTGTCGGCCCTGCTCGTCCCGCCGGTCTTCTTCCTTTGGGGCTGGACATGGGTCGGGGGCCGCCGCCTGGCCCATCCCGTGCGTCGCGCTGCGGGCCTGGTTCTGCTTGCCTCATCCCTGAGCCTGCTGGCCAGCGTCCTCCACCAGGTGGGCCTCCTGCCGGGCGGGCGCGTGGAGCGCCCGGGTGGGTTCCTGGGGGATGAGCTGTTCCGTTGGCTCCTCTTCTCGCTGGGGAAGTTCGGGATGGGCGTCCTGGCCCTGGCTGCCCTGGCCCTCGCCATCATTTGTCTCTCGCAGCGGCCGCTCCTCTCGTTCCTCGCGCTGCCGGCGTCAGGCTTCACCGGAATCTGGGCCCGGGCTCAGGCGGCGCTGACCGCCTGGCGCGCCCGGCGCGCCAAGCCGGCGCCAGCCGCGGTCCCGACACCGGCGCCCCCCGTTACCGAGGTAACCGGGCCGGCGCCGGCCGGAATGGCAGCCGCCCCGGCGGAGGCACCGGCGCCCGGAACTGACTCCGGTGCCCCACCCAAGGCGGCCAAGCCGGCCAAGGAGGGAAGGGGCCAGCAGGCGTTCCCATTCGCAAGCGGGACGCAGGGGTACACCCGCCCCTCGTTGAAGTTCCTGGACGCCCCTCCGGCCGAGCGCGGCGGTTCCAGCCAGGAGGAGATGGCGCAGAATTCTCAGATCCTGGAGAAGAAGCTTCTAGAGTTCGGCGTGGAGGGTCGTGTCACGGCCGTGAATCCCGGCCCGGTCATCACGAGCTACGAGCTCGAGCCGGGGCCGGGGATCAAGATCAACCGGATCGTGTCCCTGGCGGACGATCTGGCCCTGGGGCTGAAGGCCCTGAGCGTCCGCGTGGTCGCGCCGATCCCCGGCAAGGCCGCCGTGGGGGTGGAGATCCCGAACCAGCACCGGGCCACGGTTCACCTGCGGGAGGTCCTGGCGGCGAAGGAGTTCGGCAACGAGGCCCTGCAGTTGCCCCTGGCCCTGGGGAAGGAGATCGGCGGGGCGCCGATGGTGGCCGACCTAGCCCAGATGCCCCACCTCCTCATCGCCGGGGAGACCGGGTCGGGCAAGAGCGTGTGCATCAGCTCCCTGATCCTCAGCATGCTCTACCGGGCGGAGCCGCGCGATGTCCGGCTGCTCCTGATCGATCCGAAGCGGGTCGAGCTGTCGATGTACAATGGCATCCCCCACCTGGCCGACAGGGTGGTCTCGGATCCGAGAGAAGCGGCCAAGCGCCTCCAGCGCGTCGTCCTGCACATGGAGGAGCGCTACCGCCTCTTCGCCCAGGTCGGGGCGCGCAACCTGCAGAGCTACAACCGGCGGGTGGAGCTGGAGCCGCCCGTCGAAGACGACCTCACCAAGGGATCCTACCGGGGGCACCTCCCCATGCTGGTGGTGGTGATCGACGAGTTGGCGGACCTCATCCTGACGGCGCAGGCCGAGGTGGAGAATGCCGTCATGCGCCTGGCGCAGATGGCGCGGGCCGTGGGCATTCACCTCATCGTGGCCACCCAGCGGCCCTCGGTGGACGTCCTCACCGGCGTCATCAAGGCGAATTTTCCGGCGCGCATCTCGTTCCGGGTGGCGTCCAAGGTGGATTCCCGGACGATCCTGGACATGAACGGCGCCGAGGCTCTTCTGGGCAGGGGGGACATGCTGTACGTCCCGCCGGGAAGCTCCAAGCCGATCCGCATCCACGGTTGCAACGTGACCGAGGTGGAGATCCGTCGCGTCGTGGACTTCCTCACGGCCCAGCCGAAGCCCGCGGAGTTCGTCTGGTCGCTCTTGCCGCCCGAGCCGGACATGCCGCCGGAGGACGAGGAGGAGGACGACGAACTGTACCGCCAGGCGGTGGAGATGGTCGTGCAGAGCCGACAGGCGTCCATCTCCATGATCCAGCGGCGGCTGCGCGTCGGCTTTAACCGCGCGGCCCGCATGATCGAGCGCATGGAGCGCGAGGGGATCGTGGGCGCCATGGACGGGACCCGGCCGCGCGAGGTCCTGGTCTCCCGGGCCGAGTCCTGACGTGCGGAAGGTGATGTGGCGCGGGGCGGCGTGGATGCTCTGCGCGGTCCTGCTCCTCACGTTTCACGCTTCACGCCTCACGCCGGCCGCGACTGCGGCCGCGCCGAGCGTGGACGAAGTCGTGGACAGGGTCGAGGCCACCTGCGCCCGGGTCGAGGACCTCTCGGCGCGGTTCCACCAGACGGCGACGAACCGGAGCCTGGGGCAAGTCCAGGAGGCCAGCGGCGTCTTTCTGATGAAGCGCCCCGGCAAGATGCGCTGGGAATACCAGAAGCCGGAGGCGCGGCTGTTCGTGACCGACGGGAAGACGCTGTGGGCGTACTCCCCGGCCGACAGGCAGCTGGTGGTCCAGGACGTCGGCGAGGCCTTCAGTTCCCGCATGCCCCTGTCCTTCCTGGCGGGGGACTGCCAGCTCCGCCGCGAGTTCGCCGTCAGCGCGGTGGAGAACGCGGCCACCCGCGGGGCCACGAGCTTCATGATCCTGGACCTCAGGCCCAGGCATTCGGAGGCGGGCATCGCCCGCATGCTTTTGGAGGTGAACCTCCAGACCTACACGGTGGAAAAGACCACCCTCTTCGATGCTGCCGGCAACACGACAGTGATCGCGCTCACGGGCCTGAAGCTGAATTCGGGCCTTTCCGATCAGGAGTTCCAATTCGCGCCCCCGGCGGGCGTCACGGTGGTCACCCCGCCCAAGCCCTAGGTCGGGAAGCAGCCGGCCGGCCTTTGGGGCGGTTGGCGCGGTCGCGGCGGGCAGGGCAAGCGAGACATGGCCAGCGAGTGTTCGTTCGACATCGCCTCTAAGGTGGACTTGCAGGAAGTGGACAACGCCGTCCACCAGACCATGCGGGAGATCGGGCAGCGGTTCGACTTCAAGGAAAGCGACGCCACGGTAGCCAGGGAGGCCCATGCCCTCCTGCTCAGCGCCGAGGATGAATTCAAGTTGAAGCAGGTGCTGGAGATCCTGGAGGGAAAGTTGGTGAAGCGGCAGGTGCCGCTCAAGGCCCTCACGCGCGGCAAGATCGAGTCCGCCAAAGGCGGACAGGTGCGGCAGCGGATTGAGCTGCAGCAGGGCATTCCGACGGAGAAGGCCCGGGAGATGGTGAAGCTGATCAAAGGGGGAAAGTTCAAGGTCCAGGCGCAGATCCAGGAGGACCAGGTCCGGGTCTTCGGGAGGGACAAGGATGAGCTGCAGAAGGTGATCCAATTCCTCCGACAGCAGGAGCTGGGGATCCACACGCAGTTCATCAACTATCGCTCGTAGCGCATTTCGGATTTCGAATTTCGGATTTCGAATTTGGCCGGCGGGTGTCCTGCAATCCGAAATCCGACATCCGAAATTCGAAATTGAGGTGAGCGTGGCCAGACGTGCCCTGGTGGTGGACAACGACAAATTCTACGTCGAGTTCCTAGCGGAGATCCTCGACCAGCAGGGCTATCAGGTGACCAAGGCCTACGACGGCATGGAGGCCATGGAGCTCCTGGACCAGGGCCGTCCCGACCTCGTGGTCTTGGACATCGTGATGCCGAAGATCGACGGGGACCGGGTGTGCCGGTACATCAAGGGCACCCCGCGTCTGCGCGATATTCCGGTGGTCATCCTCTCCGGCACGCTGGTGGAGGATCAGGAGAAGGTACTGGCCATGGGGGCCGACGCCTACGTGGTCAAGGGACGACTGGATGAGCTCCGGGGGAACGTCCTGGCGACCCTCCGGCGGCTGGAGGGGGAAGGGCCCGCGGGGCCGCAATCCATCCTGGGACTGGAGAAGACGGTCCCGCGCGAACAGGTCAGGGAACTGCTCGCCATCAAGCGGTACAAGGAAGCTATCCTCCGGGCCATCGGCGAAGGCGTGGTGGAGGCGGATGGCCGTCAGCGCGTGCTGTACGTCAACCCCGCGGGCCTCGCGATGCTGGGGCGGCCCGAGCTGGAGTTGATTGGGACCCCGGTGACCGACATCCTCCTGGCCGACCATCGGGCCACCCTGCAGGAGGCCATCGGGCGTCTCCGGGCCAACCCCGAAAGGAGCGGGGAAGACTTGAGCCTCCGGTATCGGGACCGCGTGTTGCGCATCGCCCTCGCCTGGACCATGCCCGAGGACCCCGAGGGCGGATTCTTCATGATCATGCAGGATATCACGGACCTGGCCCGGAAGATCGAAGAGCTGTCCGCACTGAACGCCCGCCTGCAGCAGCTAGAGCGGATGCGATCGGAGTTCCTGGCCATGGTCTCCCACGACCTGCACACGCCCCTCACCGCGATCAAGGGCTCCATGGAGGTGCTGGCAAATGAGGGAGTGGGCATCGAGCTCTCCCGGGAACTTCTGGGGATTGCCCAGAAGAACACGGACCGGCTCTTCCGCATGGTGAGCGACATCCTCGATCTCGCGCGCATCGAGGCCGGCCGGTTCGAGCTGCGCCGCGAACCCTTCGACTTGGTGGTGGGCCTGCGTGGGGCCATGGAGCGCCTGCGCCGGCTGGCCAAGGACCGGGAGACCACCCTGACCCTGCACGCGGCGGAGGGGCTCCCGATGGTGCAGGCCGACGGGATGAGGATGGACCAGGTGTTCACGAATCTCCTGGGGAACGCCCTGAAGTTCACCCCCCCCGGGGGCCAGATCACCGTGACGGCCTGGCAGCAGGGCCCCGATCTTTTGGTGGAGATCCGGGACTCCGGCGTGGGCATCCCGCCGGAGCACCTGGAGCGGGTCTTTGAACGGTTCTACCGGGTCCCGCTGCCGGATGGAGAGCGGGTCGAGGGAACCGGCCTGGGCCTCTCGATCTGCAAGGCAATCGTGGAGGAGCACGGCGGGAGGATCTGGGCGGAAAGTGTGGTGGGACAGGGGAGCACGTTTTCCTTCACCCTCCCCACGGGACCCCCTGCCTCATGACCGGTGGGACGAGGCGAAGCCGTGGCACCCGTCCGGGTGCCATTTTTTCTTGGGCCCCCATGGTCATTTGTGTATCATGGGGCCGCGCTGGATCTGACGCCCCATCGCCCTGAGGCGCACAAAGAGCGTGTCTGGAGGATCGGCGTGTCGGCGAAGCCGGCTGTGATGGTCGAGCCACGGTCCACGATCCTCATCGTCGAGGATGAGGAGGGGATCGCGCGCATGATCCAGGTCCTGCTCGAGGCTCGCGGCTTCGGCACCCAGGTGAGCCATTCGGGGGAAGAGGCCTTGGCGTGTCTGCGCGCCAATTTGGTGGACCTGGTGCTGCTGGACGTGATGATGCCGGGCATGGATGGCTTCGAGGTCTGCCGGCGCCTCAAGGCCGATGAGCGGTGGCGGCACATCCCGGTGGTGATGCTCACCGCCAGGGATGCGGTGCGGGACATGGTCCTGGGCCTGGAGATCGGGGCTGACGACTACATCACCAAACCGTTCAACACCGAGGAGCTAATCGCACGCATCAAGGTCCTGCTCCGCATCCAGGGGATGAGCCAGGAGCTGGTCCGCCGGAACCGGGAGTTGCAGGCCCTCAACGCGGTCGCCCTGGCGGTCAGTCGCACCCTGAGCCCCGAAGAGATCGTGGGGGGCGCCCTGGCGCGCACCCTGGAGAGCCTCGGGCTGTCCGTGGGACTGGTGCACCTGGCCGACCCCAGAAGCGGTGAACTGGTCCTCCAGGCCTGGCAAGGCCTCCCGGAGGAGCCCGGGGAAGAGGGGCGTCGCCTGCCTTCCGGAACCGCCTGGGCTCGGCGAACCCTGGAGCTGGAGGAGCCCTTGGTCTTGCCCGACGCCGCGCAAGCCAAGGGGATCGGCATGCCGCACGAGGAGCCGCCCCGGCCGCTGGCGTCGACCTCGCTCCGGTTCCATGACCGGGGCCTCGGCGTTCTCAGCGTGGTCGGTCGGCCCGGCCAGCCGTTCTCGCCCGAGGAGCGGGCCCTGCTGGCGGCCATCGGCCGCCAAGTGGCCATGGCCCTGGAGAACGCGTACCTGTACGCCGACAGCCGACGCAAGATCAAGGAATTCGAGGCCCTCTACCAGCTGGGCCAGACGATGACTTCGACGTTCAACTTGCAGGACATCCTGACCCGGATCAGCCAGACGGTGTCCACGCTGCTGCACGCGCAGGCGATGTCGCTGATGCTGCTCAGCCCGGACGGGCGCACCCTGTCCACGGTCGCGGGGTACAATCTCTCCGACGAAGCGCTCCAAGTGGTGGAGGCCATCCGAACGCGCCAAGACGTGAGCCCCAGCCTGATCGCCGTGCGGGAGAAGCGCCCGGTGGCAATCCCGGACCTCTCGGCCGATATGGTCTACGCCCCCTGGTTGCAAACGGCGCTGGAGCGAGGATACGGATCCTTCCTGGCCATTCCCCTGATCGCGCAGGACCGCGCCCTGGGATGCATGAACCTCTACCTGATCGAGCGGCACGAGTTCGACGCCGATGAGATTCAGCTCCTCTCGACCTTCGCCAGCCAGGCAGCCATCTCCATCGAGAACGCCCGCCTCTTCGAGGAGACGCGACAGCTCGCCATCACCGACGAGCTGACGGGGCTGGCGAACCACCGCCAGTTCTATCACCAGCTGGCGCGCGAGGTCCGGCGGGCCCAGCGGTACCGGCGGCCCCTCACCCTCCTCATGCTCGACCTGGACCACTTCAAGGAGTACAACGACCGCTACGGTCACCTGGCCGGGGACCAGGCCCTGCATGAGACGGCCGAGGTGCTGCGCCGGAACGCCCGGGATGTGGACATCCTGGCCCGCTACGGAGGGGAAGAATTCGCCATCATCCTCCCGGAAACCGACCTGGAGCGGGCAGTGATCCAGGCCGAACGGACCCGGGGCGCAATCGCCAGCCACGCTTTCCGGGGGAGGGAATCCAACCCGCAGGGCGACCTGACGGTGAGCATCGGCGTGGCCGCCCTGACGCCCACGATGCGCAAGATCGAAGAACTGGTGCATGACGCCGACCAGGCCCTCTATCGGGCCAAGTCGCAGGGCCGCAACCGACTGGAGATGGCACCGATCCGAAACCGGACGGCAGTCTAATCGTGCGCCGACGGGCGCCCCTCTCTTGACTCTCCCCTCTTCCGCCACTCCCGATGCAGAAGAGATGCAGCCGAAGGGCCCTTGCGGACTTTCAAATGAAAAACCGAGCACGGACACCTGGTCGATTCGGACGCTGAGCACAGATATTCGGTTGTCCGTTGTCAGTCTTACATTGCAGAAACCGCCTGACCGCGGTGTGGGACGCAATCCGAGATGGCTGAGGACAGAGCACGCAAGAAGGGGCGGCCGCTCACGGTGAGCCTCGTGAACCTGGGCTGCCCCAAGAACCAGGTGGACGCCGAGGTCATGCTGGGGCAGCTCGCGGCGGCGGGGTACCAGATCGAGGATGCCCCCGAGCGGGCGGACCTGGTGGTCGTGAATACGTGCAGCTTCATCCAGGAGGCCAAGGAGGAATCTATCCGGAATGTCCTGGAAGCGGCCGAGTTGAAGCGGACCGGCCGTTGCCGGGCGGTTGTCGTGAGTGGGTGCCTGGCCCAGCGCTACGGGCAGGAGCTGCCGGCCCTGCTGCCCGAGGTGGATGCGTTCGTGGGCACGGGGGAGTTCCCCCGCATTGCCGAGATTGCGTCCGCGACACTCCGGCGGTCCGCGCCGGAACGGACCTGGGTCACCGGGCACACAGCGCTGGTCTCGGCCGAGCTACCGCGACGCCTCCTCACGCCGGGCCACATCGCCTACCTGAAGATCTCCGAGGGCTGCGACCACGCCTGCGCCTTCTGCGCGATCCCCGGGATTCGCGGGCGGATGCAGTCCCGGACGCGGGAGGACCTCCTGGCCGAGGCGCGGCGTCTGGCCGAGAGCGGCGTGCGGGAACTCGTCCTGATCTCCCAGGACACGACCGACTACGGCCGGGACCTGGGCGAGGGGCACGGACTGGTCCGCTTGCTCCGCGCGCTCTTGGAGATCCCGTCGCTACGGTGGATTCGCCTGCACTACCTGTATCCCAGCCGGATCGCGCCTGAGCTCATCGGGCTCCTGGCGTCCGAGCCGCGGCTCTGCCGCTATCTCGACATGCCGCTCCAGCACTGTGACGGTGCCGTGCTTAAGGCCATGAGGCGCGGTGGCGATGAGCGGAGCCTCCGGCGCCTGCTGGACCGGATCCGGCGGGCCGTGCCCGGCATCACGATCCGCACGTCTTTCATCACCGGATTCCCCGGCGAGACGCCAGCACAGTTCTCTCACCTGCTCAAATTCGTGGAAGAGATGCGCTTCGACCGGGTCGGGGTCTTCTGCTACTCGGATGAAGAAGGAACGCCAGCGTTCGGCCTCGGTCCTAAGGTGTGCCGGCGCGTGGCGGAGGCGCGGCGAGCGAGGTTGATGGCGGCCCAGGCGCGGATCGCCGAGGAGAAGGGGCAGGCCCTCCTCGGGACCGTCCAGGACGTGATGCTGGACGGCCCGGCGATGGAATTTCCAGGCGTTCAGTGTGGGCGCACGGCGGCGCACGCCCCGGAGGTGGACGGGACGGTCTATCTCCGGGGACCGATCCAGCCGCCGGGAACGCTTGTGTGTGCGCGGGTCCGGGAAGCCTACGAGCACGACCTCGCCGCCGACATCATCGAGGCGGTGGGATAGCCGTGGCGAAGCGTGCGCGTCCGGCCAGGTCTCGGGCCGACTCCAGGGCAGGATTCGCCCTGCGGCTCCTGGCGTCCGGCGGTGGTGTGGGGTACTTCCCTCTCGCCCCGGGGACGATGGGGAGCCTGCTGGGCGCGGTCCTCTGCTACCCCTTGGTGGACCTCCCGTGGCCGGTGTATCTCGGGGCGACCCTCCTACTGACCGCCATCGCGGTGTGGGCCGCAGGTCGGGTGGCCGCCGAGTTGGGCCATCCGGATCCGCCGCAGATCGTCATCGACGAGATCGCGGGGATGTGGGTCGCCGCCATTGCCCTGCCCGCGACCTTCTACGATTTCGCCGCCGTGTTCCTCCTGTACCGCCTCATGGACGTGGTCAAACCGTCAGGCATCTCCCGGCTGGAACGGTTGCCGGGCGGGTTCGGCATCGTGGCCGACGATGTCGCCGCGGGTCTCCTGGCGCGGGTGATGTGGTGGCTGCTCAAGGCGAACTTCAACTTTCTGTGATCCTGCGGATCACGGCTGGGACGCTGGAAGGCTCAAGGCGTTCTGAGCTTCCCAGCCTGCTCGCTTTCAAGCTTGCCAGCGTCTATGCTGGGTGGACAATGGGCACTGAGATCCTGACCATCGGTACCGAGCTGCTTCTGGGCCAGATCGTGGACACCAATGCAAGCTGGATCGCACAGCGGCTGGCCGAGGCGGGCATTGACCTTTTCTACAAGACCACAGTGGGGGATAACCTCGCGCGGATCGAGGCGGCGCTTCGCCAGGCCCTAAGCCGCGCCGAGGTCGTCATCACCACCGGCGGCCTGGGGCCCACCGAGGACGACCTGACCCGCGACGTTGTGGCGGCCGTCCTGGGACGGCCCCTGCACCTGGACCCGGCCGTCCTGGCACACATCGAGCGACGGTTCGCCCACCGTCGCATCCTCATGTCGGAGAACAACCGGAAGCAAGCCATGGTCCCCGAAGGAGCCGAAGTGCTCCACAATCCCAACGGGACGGCTCCCGGCCTGTTCCTGAGGGACGGCGGGCGTTGCATCGCCTGCATGCCCGGCGTGCCGGCCGAGATGAAGCCCATGCTCACCGAGCAGGTGATCCCGCGGATCCGAGAGACCTTCGGCATCAAGAGCCGCATCGTGTCCCGCGTCCTCAAGACGTGCGGGATCAGCGAGTCCAGGGTGGACCAGGCCATCGGGGACTATTTCCGCGAGATGCGGAACCCGACCATCGGCGTCCTCGCCCATGCCGGAGAGATCCACGTCCGCCTGACGTGCAAGGGGGACGATCCGGCCGAGATCGCCCGGATGCTGGACGACCTGGAGGGCAAGATCCGCGAGCGCCTGGGGTCCCTCATCTTCGGCCGGGACGAGGACAAGCTGGAGGCCCTGGTGGGACAGCTCCTGCGGGAGCGGAACTCCACGCTGGCGGTGGCCGAGTCGTGCACCGGGGGTCTCATCGCCAACCGCCTCACCGACATCCCCGGCAGCTCCGACTACTTCGAGCGGGCGGTCGTGTCGTACAGCATCACCGCCAAGGAGCAGATCCTGGGCGTCCCGCAGGCGATGCTCCGCGAATTCGGTGCCGTCAGCCTGCCGGTCGTCCGGGCCATGGCGGATGGCGTCCGGCGTCTGAGCGGAACCAGCTTCGGCCTGGCGACGACGGGCATCGCAGGCCCCACGGGCGGGACGCCGGAAAAGCCGGTAGGCCTGGTGTGCGTCGCGCTGGCGTGGGATGGGGGAGACGTGGCGCGCGAGTACCGGCTCCACGGGGCGCGGGACCTGATCAAATATCGCGCCGCGCAGATGGCCCTGGAGATGCTTCGCCGCCACCTGCTGGGGGTGCCCATCACTGAGAGCTGATTTCGGATTTCGAATTGCGGATTTCGGATTTGTCCAGTGCCTCTGAGAAATTCCGCATTCCGAATTCCGCACTCCGCATTGGGGCGTGGATGCGTCTCTTCGTGGCGGTGAATCTTCCCTCCGAGGTCCGAGAGCGGCTGGCGGCCGCGCAGGATCGGCTGCGCCGCGCCCAGGCCGACGTGAGCTGGGTCCGGGCTGAGAACATCCACGTCACGCTGAAGTTCCTGGGCGAGACCGAAGAGAAGCGTCTGGAGCGGATCCGCCCGGCGCTCCACGAGGTGGCCCGGGCCGGCGCCCCCATTTCCATGGAGGTGTTGGGGGTCGGCAGTTTCGGCGGCCGGATCCCACGGGTGGTCTATGTCGGCGTGGGTGAGGGTGCGGAGCCGCTCACGGAACTCGCGGGGCGCATCGAGGCCGCGCTCAGCCGTGTGGGCTTTTCGAAGGAACGGCGGGGGTTCACCGCCCATCTCACGCTTGGCCGGGTGCGCTCGCCCCGGAACGCGGAGGCCCTCCTTGCCGCGCTGGAGGAATTTCGCGCGGAGAAGTTCGGGACCCTCACGGCGATGCACTTCGACTTGATGCAGAGCGAGCTTCGCCCCAGCGGGTCGGTCTATACGGTGCTGGAGCGGTTTCCCCTGGGAGGCGCGTGAGGGGGAACGGACAGGAAGAACGCCATGCGAGTTGAAGGGTTGAGGCAGGCGGCCCTTGGGATCTTCAACGCCGCTGTCCGGGCCGTGGACCCTGGAGAGGCGATCCGCCGTCACCTCACCCGAGAGGGTTTGCGCCTGCGCATCGGCCGGGAGACGGTCGATCTCGGCAAGGTCGGCGAGATCGTGGTGGTGGGATGCGGCAAGGCGGGCGGGCCCATGGCCGCTGCCGTCGAAGAGATCGTCGGGGATCGAATCGGTCGCGGCATCGTCGTCACGAAGTACGGCCACGTCCAGCCGACGCGGATAATCCGAATCCACGAGGCCGGTCATCCCGTCCCCGACGATGCGGGAATCGCCGGGGGACAGGCGGTCCTGGATCACGTCCGGGGTCTCGGCTTTGACGACTTGGTGATCGTCCTGATCTCGGGCGGCGGCTCTGCACTCACCCCCGCGCCCGTCGAGGGCATCACCTTGGCGGAGAAACAGGCTCTCACCAAGGCCCTCCTCGCCTGCGGCGCGGACATCCGGGAGATGAATACCGTGCGCAAACACATCTCCCGGTTCAAGGGGGGCCAGCTCGCCCGGGCGGCCCAGCCCGCGAGGGTCGTGACGCTGATCCTTTCCGACATCGTCGGGGACCCGCTGGACGCCATCGCCTCGGGCCCCACGGTGCCCGATCCCACCACGTATGCCGACGCCCTGTCCATCCTGGACAAGTACCGGATCCGCGGGGAGATTCCTGCGGCGATCCGGGACCGGCTCGAGGCCGGCGCCCGCGGCGAAGTGTCCGAGACGCCCAAGCCGGAGAACCCGCTCTTCGCCCGCGTGAGCAATCTGATCGTCGGCAGCAACATCCAGGCCCTCCAGGTGGCGCAGTCGGAGGCGCGCGCCCTGGGACTGACGCCGATGATCCTGTCCTCGTCCATCGAGGGGGAGACGCGAGAGATCGCCCGGATGCACGCCGCCTTGGCCCGCGAGGTCCGGACCAGCGGAAATCCGCTCCCGCCGCCGGCGTGCCTCATCTCGGGCGGGGAGACTACCGTCACCCTGCGAGGCTCCGGCAAGGGGGGGCGCAACCAGGAGTTCGTCCTGGCCGCCGCTGTCGACATCGCGGGGCTGCCGCAGACGGTGATCCTGAGCGCGGGGACGGACGGGACGGACGGCCCCACGGACGCTGCGGGGGCCATCGCTGACGGGGACACTTGCGCGCGGGCCCTGGCCGTGGGCCTCAGCCCCCGGAAGGCCCTGGATGCCAATGATGCCTACCCGCTCTTCGAGAAGCTCGGGGACCTCATCCTGACAGGTCCCACCAAGACCAACGTCATGGACGTCCGCCTCGTCCTGGTTGGGTAGCCGCTACGCGAAGCTCTGCGGATCAGGTGGCGTGAGCGGAAAGGAGGATCCCATGGTGGAATCTCGGCAGATCCGGTTCAGCGTGACGGGGATGACGTGAGGGGGGTGCGAGCGAGGAGTGCGACAAGCCTTGGAAAGGCTTGCAGGCGTGAAAGTCGAAGGGGTTGACCGGACGAAGAAGGAGGCCCGCGTCAGCGTGGAGGGTTCGGCCACGTCGGTTGACCAGATGATCGTCGCCATCCAGGGGGCGGGAAGGTTTCAGGCCAAAGTCGCCTAGGGGTCTCCAGGCAAAGAGAACGTTTCCGCTCCATTGGAGGGGTGTTTCCTGATTGCGTCCAGGACACCCGTATTAGGAGTTCAGCAAGGGCTGGATCTCCGGTGGCACAAGGCCGGCGACGGACTCGCCGCGGGCGAGACGCGCGCGGATCTCCGTGGCAGACATGGCCGCAATCCTTGCCGGGAGCTGGATCACGTGGATCCGATGGGCATGCGGTGCAACGTCCGGCCGGGCGAGGAAGGACGCGACGGCCTCGAGGGGATCGGGCGCACGGTTGGCAGCGATGAACTCGCTCGCTCCGAACAGGGCGGATAGTGAGGCCTCCAGGTCAGCGTAGTACTTCGGATCGAACAGACGAGCGAGGGTATCGAAGCCGACGATGAAGGCCAGTCGCGTCCCTGGAGGATAGTGGGGCAGGATGGCCTCGGCCTTGTCCATGAAGCGACCGTGGCTGCAGGCGGCGACAGAAAATGTCGGGCGCGACTCGGTGAAGCGTAGCAGCAGACCGAGGCGCCGCTCCAAAGGGAAGCCCTCCACCGATTTGTCCACGTTCGTTTTGGCCAGGACGAGCAGGACTTCATCGGGCGAGAAGATGCGACTGGCCTCCCGGATGAGCCAGACGTGCGCTGCGGTCAGAGGATTGAAGGAGGCGGATAGACAAAGCAGGTGACCCGCCTGCTTCCCGATTCCCGCCGAGGTGCGACGCACGAAGGCCAGCCGGGGCGCTCCCTTCGGGTCGAGTCCCGCCAGTAATTCCGCCATCCGTTCGTTGCTTTCCACTTGGCGCGCCTTTGTCATCGCCCCACGCCAGAGACGCTGGGAGGCTAGGATGCAAGGAAGCATCGAACCTTTCGGCCTCCTGGCTTCCAAGCCTTCTCGTTTCCAGCCGAGCATATCGGGCTCAGGCCCTTGGGTCAATGATTCGAGGCGGGTCTGTCGGGAGCCTGGCGGGCCTGCGTCCTTGTGGAGTGACGGGGACCAACCTAGTGCGCGAATCTCCAATCCCGACGCAGAGTTGGCGTCTCGCGAGGGGATTTTCACCTTGACAAAGTGGAGCCGCCCCGTTACTTTCACCATTTGCCTTCCATGGGGATGACATGTTTCAGGGGCTGAGCGATCGGCTCAACGATATTTTCAAGCGGCTTCGCGGCTACGGACGGCTGAGCGAGGAGAACATCACCGAGGCCCTCCGCGAGGTGCGCCTGGCCCTCCTGGAGGCGGACGTCAACTTCAAGGTCGTCCGGTCCTTCCTGGAACGCGTGCGCGAGCGCGCCGTCGGTCGCGACGTCCTGGAGAGCCTGACCCCCGGCCAGCAGGTCGTCAAGGTGGTCTATGAGGAGCTGACAGCCCTGATGGGCGGGGCGGCCAGCCAGCTCAGGACGGCCGGACAGCCTCCCAGCGTGTTGATGCTGGTGGGCCTGCAGGGATCGGGGAAGACGACCACGGCCGGGAAACTCGCCCGCCTCCTGAAAGAGAAGGGGCGCCGGCCCCTGCTGGTGGCGGCGGACCTGCAGCGGCCGGCGGCGCAGGAACAATTGGCCACGCTGGGGAGGAACCTCGGCGTCGAAGTGTATCGCAACGCCGGCGCCGCCAGCGCCGTGGTCGTCTGCCGCGAGGCGGTGAGCCAGGCGCGATCGCGCCTGCTGGATCCCGTCATCCTGGACACGGCCGGGCGCCTGCACATCGACGAGCCCCTAATGCAGGAACTCGGCGCCATCAAGGGCGAGGTCAAGCCGGCAGAGATCCTGATGGTGGTGGACGCCATGACGGGCCAGGACGCGGTGAACTCCGCCAGCAGCTTCCACCAGGCGCTGGACCTCACCGGCGTCATCCTGACCAAGCTGGATGGGGACACCCGCGGGGGCGCGGCGCTGTCCATCCGCGCCGTCACGGGGACCCCGATCAAGTTCGTGGGCGTCGGGGAGAAGCCGGACGCCTTGGAGGTGTTCCACCCGGACCGCATGGCCTCGCGCATCCTGGGGATGGGCGACGTCCTGGGCCTGGTGGAGCGAGCGCAGGAAACGTTCGACGTCAAGCAGGCGGCCACCCTTGAGAAAAAACTCAAGGCGCAGCGGCTCACGCTGGAGGACTTTCGGGACCAGCTCCGGCAGGTCCGGGGCATGGGCCCGCTGGAGCAACTGGTGGGGATGATCCCGGGTCTCTCGCGGCTCAAGGGGCTGCCGGATGCCACCGCGCAAGAGCGCGAGCTGAAGCGGGTGGAGGCCATCATCGATTCCATGACGCCCGGCGAGCGGCAGCGACCCGAGATCCTGAACGGCGGCCGGCGCAAGCGCATCGCGTCCGGCTCCGGCACCAGCGTGGCGGAGGTCAACCGGCTGCTGAAGCAGTTTGCGGACATGCAGAAAATGATGCGGCAGCTCATGCAGGCGGGCAAGGGCGGTCGCATGCCCCGCCAGTTGCCGTCCTCCCTTCGCTAACCCCGACCGCGCCCCGGCGCTCTCGAATGCCGCGGGGCGCCTAAGGACTTTTGAGGAGGTTGTATGGCGGTCAAGATCAGGTTGCGGCGCATGGGCACCAAGCAGACGCCCTTCTACCGTCTGGTGGTGGCCGACTCGCGCACGGCACGGGATGGACGGTTTCTGGAGAGCCTGGGGACGTACGATCCCCGCAAGCGCCCCATCGGGCTCACGGTCGATGCGGACAAGGCGTTGCATTGGCTGAAGCGGGGAGCCCAACCCACCGATACCGTCCGACAGTTGCTGAGCAAGGCGGGCGTGATGCGCCGTTTTGCAGAGCTCCGCGCCAAACCACCGGCGACGGCGTAACTCGTTGCACGCGCCGGAGGCGGGCGCAGCCGGGCAGGCGTCTTACGCCGATCGCGCGGACTGTCGAAGGGCGACGCATGGGGCAGCAGGGCTTTCTCATCCTGGGCCGAGTGGTCAGGCCGTACGGGGTCCGGGGCGAGGTGATGATGGCCTGCTTCGCCGATTCGTGGGAGCCCTTCCGAACCCTGACCCGTGTGTGGGTGGGCCCGACGGACGGTCCGTTCCGGCCCCTCAGGCTGGAGCGCGCGCAGGCGCAGGATCGGGCGGTTGTCCTCAAGCTGGCCGGCGTGGAGACCCCCGAGGGCGCGGCCGGCCTGGTGGGATACGAGGTGACCGTCCCGCGCGTCGAGGCCCCGTCACTCCCGGAAGGTGTCTTTTACCATTACGACGTCCTGGGGCTCGAGGTGTGGGAGGGCGACCGATCCCTCGGGACCGTCTGCGACATCCTGGAGACGCCGGCGCACGATGTGTATGTGATCCAGGGGCCGGCCGGGGAATGGATGCTGCCGGCCGCCCGGGCGCACATCCGGCGGATCGATCCGACGGCGGGGCGCATCGAGATCAAGCCCGGCACGGACCTGGCGTCCGCGACATCGGGAGGCGAGGAGAGCGCTGAAGCGGTTTGATGTCCTGACGCTGTTTCCTGGGATCTTCCAGGGCCCCCTGGAGGAGAGCATCCTGCGCCGGGCGCAGGACAACGGCCTGGTGGAGATTCGGGTGCACGACCTCCGGGCCTGGACGCACGACCGGCATCGTCAAGTGGACGACGAGCCCTACGGGGGCGGGGCCGGCATGGTGCTGAAACCCGAGCCGGCTTTCGAGGCCGTGGACGCCCTACGCCGCGGGCCGCACACCCGGGTCATCGTCCTGTCACCCCAGGGCCTCCCGTTCTCGCAGGCGATGGCCGAAGCGCTGGCCCGCGAGGAACACCTCATCCTCCTCTGCGGGCGCTACGAGGGCTTCGACGACCGGATCCCGCAGGGACTCGACGCGCTGGAGCTCTCCATCGGGGACTACGTCCTGACCGGAGGGGAGTTGCCCGCCCTGGTGGTCCTGGACGCGGTGGCCCGACTGATCCCCGGGGTCCTGGGAGACGCGGCGTCGGCCCAGGCGGATTCCTTCGCGACGGGGCTCCTGGAGTACCCGCAGTACACCCGCCCTCCGGCGTACCGGGGCATGGCGGTGCCGCTCGTCCTGCTGTCGGGCGACCACAAGGCCATCGCCAGGTGGCGGCGCAAGGAGGCGATCCGGCGCACGCGCGAGCGGCGGCCGGATCTTCTGGCGCGGGCGGCACTCTCCGAGCTTGACCGGGAGCTCTTGGCGGAGGTCGAGGAAGAGGCGGCGGAGAAGGCCGCAGCCAAAAATGGAAAACGGACAACCGACGGCTGAAAACCGATCAACGTGATTCCCGATTGTCGGTTGTTCCGCCAAAGGCGGGTCCGTTTCTCATTTTACATTCTCGTCCGCCCAGCGGGCGGAGCAGGGGGACACGGTCATGTCACTCATCCAGGCGGTTGAAGAGCAGCACCTGCGCAAGGACCTGCCGCCGTTCAGGCCCGGAGACACCGTCAAGGTCCAGGTGAAGGTGGTCGAAGGCGACAAGGAGCGACTGCAGGCGTTCGAGGGGATCTGCATCCGGCGCCGGGGGGGCGGGCTCAGCGCGACGTTCACGGTTCGCAAGGTGACCTACGGCGTGGGGGTGGAGCGGACCTTCCCCTTGCACTCGCCGAGCATCGACCGGATCGAGGTCCTGCGCCAGGGGCAGGTGCGCCGGGCCAAGCTCTACTACCTGCGCAAACTGAAGGGCAAGGCGGCGCGGATCAAGGAGCGGCGCACGCAGTAGATGCACCGGCACTGAATGCAGCCCCATGGCCAGATCGCGCAGGGGAGACGGCAAGCCGTACGGGCAACCGGGGTTGGCGGGAGCGGCGTCCTCGTCGCGGCGGCGTGGCGACACGGGCAAGCGGGGAATCGGTCTCCGGGAGGTCGAGGTCCCCGCGGGGTCCCTCGTCGCCGGCGTGGATGAGGCGGGCCGCGGGAGCCTGGCCGGTCCGGTCGTGGCGGCTGCGGTGATCCTCCCCCATGATGCCGTGCTCCCGGGCCTGACGGACAGCAAGCTGTTGAGCCCGGCGGTCCGGTCCCGGCTGGCGGAAGCGATCCACGCCGCCGCCACATCCTGGGCGGTGGCGGCCGTCGAGGCCGCGGACATCGATGCCACGGACATCCTGCGCGCGACCCTTCGAGCCATGGCGGAGGCGGTGCGCCAGCTTGCGCCCCAGCCCGATCTGGTGCTGGTGGACGGCAATACCGTCCCGGCCCTGCGCGTGCCCGCGCTCGCCATCATCCAGGGGGACCGGCGCGTGCCGGCGATCTCGGCCGCATCCATCCTGGCAAAAGTGATCCGGGACCGCATCATGGAAGACTGGGGGGCCCGGTTCCCCGCCTACGGGTTCGCGCGACACAAAGGCTACGGGACGGCTGCCCACTGCGCGGCGATCGCGCAACACGGGCCGTCGCCCATCCACCGCCGGACGTTCGCCGGCGTCCGCGAGTACGTAGGGGAGGCCGGCCTCCGGGTCCTGCTGTGGTGACGGGCCGCCGGCAGGCGGTGGGGCGCCGCGGCGAGGAAGCCGCCCGAGCCTTCCTGAAGCGCCGTGGGGTCCGAATCCTGGCGGAGAATTTCGTCTGCGCCGCCGGCGAAATCGACCTGATCGGGCGGGACAGGGACAGCCTGGTCTTCATCGAGGTCAAGGCGCGGACCTCGGATGCCTTCGGGCCGCCGCACCTCGCGGTGCATCTCCGGAAGCAGCGGCAGATCGTCCGGGCCGCGCAGTGGTACCTGGCCGAGCAGCGGATGCGGGATGTGGCGTGCCGGTTCGACGTCCTGGCCGTGACGTTCCTCGAAGACGGCGGGACCCCACGGGTGGATTGGGTGCGGGACGCTTTCCCGGCGGAGGGGGAGGAGGTCTGGTGATGATCGAGGATAGAGAGGTGATCAGGCTCCACGACGTCCTGGGTGCCGTCCCCTTTTTCCGCGAGCTAGCTTCGGAAGAACTCGACCAGATCATCGCCCTCGGCCGTCTGGTCACATACCCCAAGGGCTCTTTGCTGTTCAAAGAAGGAGACCCCGGCGAGGCGCTGTACATCGTCGTGGATGGATCGGTCCGCATTGGCAAGCTCGTCCCCGGGGCCAAGGAGGAAGCCATGGCCTTCATCGAGCGCGGGGGCTGCTTTGGCGAAATGGCCCTGTTCGACGAGTTTCCCCGGTCGGCCACGGCCATCGCGCACGAGGAGTGCCGGGTCCTGTTCATCGACAAGCAGGCCTTCCTGAAACTTCTCCAGGGCGAGCCGGTCATCGCCAAAAAAATCCTCTGGGCCTTCTGTCGCACCTTGTCCGTGCGATTGCGGGAGACGACCGACCGCATCGTCGCGGTCTTCGCCCTCGCCCGCCCGTTTTAGCCCGGCCCTGAGACTGCGAATCGCCAAGGCGCCAAGGAGGCTCGGGCTGCCCCGGGCTTTCCTGTTGACAGGCAAGGACACGTTCGGTAGCGTGCGGAGGAATTGGTGGGGGAGTTCTCTGGTAAAGTGTTCGGTAACAGTTGACCGTGATCTGCAAGCGGAGGCGTCACTGTGTCCGAGTGGTCGGTCCAACGACAATTCCCGCGCTACTCGATCCAGCTCCCGTTCCTCCATAAGGCGAAGCCCCCCGCGGCCAGCCGGGCGGGCGTGGGCTGGACCCGCAACCTGAGCGAGGGCGGCGCCTGCGTGGAGCTGGCCGAGCCCCTCCCGGCCCGGATGCCCCTTCGCCTCCTCCTGCGAACGGATCAAGGCGGGATTCAGGTGGAGGCGCAGGTCGTCTGGACCGGAGAGCCCGGTCGGCTGGGTGGAGGCATCCTCCATGGTGTGGCATTCACCCGCCTACTCCCCGATCAGCTCCGGGCCTTGCGTGACCTGATCCACTCCAAGGGGCCGGTGCGGAACGCCGGGGTTCGGGTGCCGCTGGAGATCTCGGTCACGTGCACGCCGACAGGGTCCAGGCGAACGACCATCCATGGCTTGACGGGAGATATCAGTCGGGGTGGTCTGTTGCTCCTTCTTCCCGAAGTCCTTCCTCCGGGCTCGACGATGAACGTCACCCTTGACACGCCCAACGGGCCGATCACGGTGGAGGGGGCGGTCGTCTGGGTGGAGCCACCCGGGGGACGGGCGGTCGGGCCGCCGTTCCGGCACGGGTTTGGATTCACGACGCTCCGCTGGTCCACCTCGCTGTCCCTCGGTCTCTTCCTGGCAGTGGCGGCCTGAACCCCGCCTCCGCCGGCGACGAAAACGCCCCTGCCCTTCAGCGCCCATAAAAAGGGGACGCCCATGAAAATATAACTTTTTCCACGCAGCGATTTGTGCTCTCTCCTCTCCACGCCACGGGCGGATCGAGGAGCCGGGGACCAAGGGTGGGCTGTTGCGCTCGGTCATCCCGGCGGCTTCCACCCGCCGCCCCCCGGTTCACACTTCGAGATAAAACTTTGCAGTCGGCGAAGCTTTTGCGGACCCGAGCCCGCTGCCACCCGGGCTCTGTCTACACTTGCTCATCCGGGGCCGATGAGAGAGAATGCCGCATCGTCCCCGGCGATCAGTAACGGTGTGGTCGTCCGTTGGACTCGTCCCAATGCGCCATGCCACCACTGCAAAGCTATAATCCGATCGTCATCGGCTTCGTAGAGGGCAAGGGGGCCCTCCACGTCCCCCTCCAGGCCGCCCGGGACGAGTACGGGCAGCTCCCCAGCAATTACGGGCTCCTCCCGGGTGCGGAGGGCCGGCGGGCCCGGAAGGCGCTGAACCTTCCGGTGGGCCTTGCCATCATGGATCTCCTCCGGGAAGGCAAGAACCTGCCGGAGATCGTGAGGACATTCTACGAGCGATGGGGGCGGGACTTTTACGCGGACTTCCAGGTGCACATCGAGCGATTCCATCGCTTCAACGACCCGTGGGCGCTGTGGCGGGTCGTAGAGGAGAACAGCGAGACTCTCGCCGACTGCCTAGCCTTGGATGTGTCGGAGCACCTCCACGCCCACGGGCTTGTCCCGCGCTCGACGCTGCGATCCATCCCGGCAGACCGTCTCCAGTCGAAGGCCAAAGAGATTCTCGCGAAGAAGCGGAGGAATCCCGCCCACGCGGGCGAGCAGGAACGGATCGAGGAGGCCCTCACCCTCCTGGACGCCAAGGAACTGCTGGGCAAGCTCACCCGCGCCCTCGGCGGCGAGGTCAGCCGCTGGGGGAGAGATCGCTTGGCCCCTCACGCGGATGAGATCGCCCGGATCCTCTGGGAGCTGTCACGGCACCTGCCGCTCACCGGTGCAGCTCGGCTGTCCTGCGTGCGGGGCCGCGACGTGGAGGTCGAGTTCGTGCCGAGGAACGCTCTGTTCCTTGCGCTGGGCAAGGAGGTCGGGGACTGTACAGCCGACAAGCTGTTCCGGCAGGTCGACCGGGACGTCGAGAACATCTACTGGACAGTCTTCTCTTGGTTCCTCGATCGAAACTATCAGATCCTGCGAGTGTATTCCGACGGTCAGTTCGTCATGAAGGTCCACATCTTGCCCATGCTCGCCGTCCACCCGAACGGCGGGAAGATCTTCCTGGCGGTGGACGGCATCGAGACGACGCCGCTCTTCCGCGAAGACACGCCCATCGGCCGTCCTGATCTTCTGGAGAAGAAGGAGTACATCTTCGCGCGGATGGTGGAGGAGGTGCAGCGGCTTGCCCAGGCGATGGGGATCGAGCACGTCTATGCCGAGCGGTTCTCGAATACGGCGTGGGTGCGGCGGGAGCTCGAACGGTTTCCCGAGATTTACCTGCACGTCGGAAACATCCAGAAGATCGACGAGCTGGAGGACGTCTTCGAATTGTCGAAACGGGTGTGCGCCGCGGCAGGACGGGAGCGCCCATCCAGCATCTTCATGGAACTGCAAATGAGGAACACGTTCCTGCAGGCGGGCGCCGCGACCGTGCGGGGCGTGAAAGTGTTTGCGGTGCTGGCGGGGGACGCGCGCCTCGGCCTCCCCATGAAGCGCGTCTTCGGCGTGTAGGCTCACCCAAATCACGGAAGGGGACGCCCATGAAAATATAATTTTCCCTATCTCGCCGTTCCTGCCCTCTCCTTGCTATGCCACACCATGGGTGGAGCGAGGCGCCGGGGGCCAACCGCGGGGCCGTTGGGTGCGGTTGTCCCGGTGGCTTCAATCCGCCGCTCCCCCGGTTCACACTTCGAGACGATGCTCTGCGGTTGGCGGAGATTTGCCGCCCGCTCCACTGGCGTCAGCCCCGGCTCGATCCGATGATCCGGATTCCCCAGACCCTCCTTGTCCCCCAAAGCTTTTCGATTGACGCCGACGCCGCCCCTGTGGTAACAAACCCCTTACTCTCCTCGTGAATCCCCTCGCCTACAGCCGGAGGGGCCCTCATGCTGGCCAAGGTTCTCAGCAGCGCGGTCCTCGGGGTGGATGCCTACCTGGTGGACGTGGAGGTGGACATCGCCCTCGGCCTGCCTACCTTCAACACGGTCGGCCTCCCAGATGTGGCGGTGAAAGAGAGCCGCGACCGGGTCAAGGCGGCCATCAAGAATTCCGGTTTTGAGTTCCCCGCCAAGCGCATCACCGTGAATCTGGCTCCGGCCGACATCAAGAAAGAGGGCGCAGCCTTTGACCTTCCGATGGCCGTGGGGATCCTCGCCGCCCAAGAGATGATCCGTCCTGACCGCCTGGGCCGGCTGGTCATCCTGGGCGAGCTGTCGCTGGACGGCGGGGTGCGGCCGATCCGCGGAGCCCTATCCATGGCGGTGGTGGCCAAAGAGGCGAACCTGGAAGGGGTGATCGTCCCCGCCGAGAATGCGCCCGAGGCTGCGGTGGTGGACGGCGTCGCCGTCTTCGGCGTGGAGAGCCTCCAGCAGACCGTGGCCGTTCTGAATAGGGAGCAAGAACTTCCCCCGACCCGGGTTGACCTGGAGGCCGCCTTTGCCGAGACGGCGGAATACTCCGTGGACTTCACGGATGTGAAGGGGCAAGAGCATGCCAAGCGGGCCCTGGAGGTGGCGGCGGCCGGCGGGCACAACATCCTGCTTATCGGCCCCCCGGGCTCGGGAAAGACGATGCTGGCCAGACGGTTGCCCACGATCCTGCCGACGCTGTCCCTGGAGGAAGCAATCTCGACCACCAAGGTGCACTCGATCTGCGGGCTGCTGCTGCCCCGGATGGCGCTTTTGGCCGCCCGGCCTTTCCGGGCGCCGCATCACACGATCTCGGACGCCGGTCTCGTCGGAGGCGGGAACATCCCCCGGCCGGGCGAGGTAAGTCTGGCACACAACGGTGTGCTGTTCCTGGACGAGCTGCCCGAGTTCAAGCGCCACGCCCTGGAGGTCCTGCGGCAGCCCCTGGAGGACGGCCAGGTCACCATCGCGCGGGCGCTGTCCTCCCTGACCTACCCGGCCCGTTTCATGCTGGCCGCGGCCATGAACCCCTGCCCGTGCGGCTATGCTACGGATCCCACGAAGGAATGCTCCTGCACGCCGCTCCAGATCCAGCGCTACCTCGCCCGCATCTCCGGCCCGCTCCTGGACCGGATTGACATCCACATCGACGTCCCGCCGCTCAAGCAGCGGGAGCTCAGCGGCGATCCGTCCGGCGAGCCATCAGCCGCCATCCGCGAGCGCGTGCGCCGCGCCCGGCAGATCCAGCAGGACCGCTTCCGCCGCAGCAAGGTCTACTGCAATGCCCACATGAGTCCCCGCCAGATCCGCAGACACTGCCAGGTGGAGGGGGAAGCGCGGAGCCTCTTGGACACGGCCATGGAGCGTCTGGGCCTGTCGGCGCGCGCCTATGACCGCATCCTGAAGGTCGCCCGGACCATCGCCGACCTCGAGACCGCAGAGGCGATTCAGCCCGAATACATCGCCGAGGCCATCCAGTACCGGTCGCTCGACCGCGGCCCGAGGCGATGACGGCGGCGGGCACGATAGGGAAGCAGCCTCGCCGAGGCAGAGGTAGCGTCCATAGCTACCCGTAACAGAGGAGGGTGCGCACATGCCAAAGGTCACGCAGCTCGTACTGAACCTGCAGAGCAAGCCGGGGGTGCTGGCGAACGTGGCGGGGGTTCTGGGCAAAGCAGGCGTCAACATCGAGGGGATCTGCGCCGTGGAGACGGCCGGTCGAGGGAAGATTCGGCTGCTCACCTCTGACGCCGCTAAGGCGGAGGCCGCCCTGAAGGCCGCCAAGATCCGTTGCGGGCGCGAGGAAGCGATCTCCGTGCCGCTGGAAAATCGGCCCGGGGCGGTGGCGGAGGTGGCGCAGAAGCTGGCGCAGGCCAAGGTGAACATCAAGTGCACGTATGCCACCACCGGCGGCGCAGCGCAGGCGGTGGTCGTCCTGAGCGTTTCCAACCTTCCGAAGGCGCTTGCCGCCCTGGGCGGATAGCCTCCGAACGGGTTTCGTGAGGGCGGGTGACGGGGCGGCGATCGGTCGCCCCGTTATCCCCTGATGTCCACCTTCCGACAGGTACCCCTGCCGTCCCGGCGAGTGGCATCCTCCGACTCACCTGACGAATTCTCGGCGATCTCCCATTGTATCCGGGGAGATACCTCCGCGTATCCTCGCCGGTACCGCGACCAGCGCCTTCCAAGATCCCCGGATGCAAGTCCCTGTTCGCTAACCTGCTGTACATTGAGAGGCTCACGGATCTATGGGGCTCGAGAGTCGCGTTGGCACTCGCGTTGCTTTTCACTCTGCATGTCCGACACGATACGGAGGGGGACAACATGCATCACACAGACATGCCAACAACCGCATGCCAGACAGGCGACCGAGATATGCGTGAGTTCTCCCGAATCCCGGTGGTGATCCCCGTTCGTGTGGAAAGTTTCCCCACCTCGCAAGCGGCGGCGTTTGCTGTGGTGCCCGGCGCGCTCCTCAACATCGGGCGGGGCGGGGGAAGGGTGCGCGTTCGGTGGCAGTTCCCACCCCGCACTCGCCTGGTCATCTCGCTGCCGATCGGGATGCCCAGCTTGCGGCTTCCGGCCGAGCTGATCTGGGCGTGCCATCCATCCGATGGGGGACAGGAACCTGCCGTGTACGGTGTCCGATGGGTAGAGCCGCTGTCCTCGACGATCCTGGAGAGGATCCTGCTGAGGCAGGGGCTCGCCAGCTAGCCGGAGGTGTTCCATGCACCCAGACCCTGAGTTTGGCACCCGGAGTGAGGAAGGCGGCCCATGCATTCTGATCCTCGATCCTGATTCGAGGATCGCCGAGGCTCTGGCGCTGGCGCTGAGGCGACGGACACGGGTGGAGCGGGTGACCAGCGGGATGGCGGCCCTCTTGGTCGCGGGGGAAAGGGGGGTGGATCTCGTTATCGCGCGTGGCCATCTTCCGGATATCCCCCCGGATGATTTCCTCAAGCTTCTACGCCTGCTGCGGCCCGGCGTCCGGGTGGCCCTTCTGGGCACGGAGGCGCCGTCGGAGGGGTTCCTGGAGGCCGAGCCAGACGTGTATTTCCCCGAGCCGATCCAGCTCAAATACCTGTTAGCCTGGATTGCCGATTGCCTGGACCAACCCTCCTCTTCGGCGTCGGGAGTGGCGTCGCCCCCGGTGCAGTATGAAATTCCTCCGCAGCATCTCGAGACCGTCCGCTGGGTGCTCGAATTCATCGAGCGCTGCTACCAAGAGGGGACCCCTCTCTCGAAGATCGCCGAGTCGGTCGGCGTCAGCCGATCGCACCTCTGCCGGGTCTTCAAACGGGTCACCGGCCTCTCGCTGAAGCGGTTTCTGACGCGGCGTCGCCTCCAGGCCGCCAAGCAATTGATCCTGGAACCAGGGGCAACGATCGATCAGGTGGCGCGCCGGGTCGGATACCGCGATGCCGGCCACTTTGACCGCGTGTTCAGGCAGTGGGAGGGACGGACTCCTTCGGGCTACCGGCGGCAGATAACCCTCCGAGCATTTCGAAACGGGGTGGCGGCCAGGAGCATCAACCGGGATTCATCTTAATCCTCCTTCATGTGTATGACCTCTCGGCTCCCCGCCCAGATTGCGCTGCATTGGTAATGGGTTTTGCGAAATCCTGGTGTTCGATCCGACGCTGAAAACTTTTCACTTGACAGGAATCAACAGTTGTTTTAGTTTTCCACCACTTTTCCTCCATCTTATTCGCCGGCGGCTCCTGGCGACTTCGGCAATTCGCTCTATTCAAGTTCCTACCACTCAGGAATACCATTCGAGTCCCACCTTGGGGAGGGGGGCCTCGAATACACACCAGCAGAACGAAGTTTTGAAAGCGAGGTGGTGCGGAGGCGTATTTGTGTTGGGCGATCCGCCTCATCGCCCGTTGAATGGCCTCATGGGGCTGTGACTTTTCACGCCGTATTGGTGCTGGCCTCCTTTGGGGTCGAGGGCGAGTTCCGGGAGGGACTCACGCCTTCGGGGAGGGGGCGCGAGGATTGGCAAAGGAGGAGGGGATGAGCGCAGAGGGTTATATCAATCGGTGGTGGCGGGTGGTCGGCGCGCTGTTGATGAATCTGTCGTTAGGCTCGTTGTACGCCTGGAGCATCTTCGTTGCGCCCCTGGAGAAGGAGTTCCACTGGAACCGGGCGGACACCTCGTGGATCTTCACCATCGCGGTGTTCGTGTTCGGAATGTCCTTCGTCGTCGCGGGGCGCCTCCAGGACAAGCTGGGGCCGTTCAAGATCTCGGTGATCGGGTCCATCGGGCTAAGCCTGGGGTTCATCCTGGCCAGCTTCACCAACAGCCTGCCGTGGATTTTCTTCACCTTCGGGGGCATCATGGGGTTTGGGAACGGATTCGGCTACGCGACTCCCATCCCGGTGCTCTCCAAGTGGTTCCCTGATCGGCGCGGCCTGGCAGTTGGCCTGGCGGTCGCTGGCTACGGGGGCGGCTCGGCCATCCTGGCCTTCATCGGCCCGCCCATGCTGGCCGGCTTGGGATGGCGGGGAACCTTCCTCTGGCTGGGCATCGGGTTCTTCGTGGCTACCATGATCGGGGCGTCTCTCCTCCAGAACCCGCCGGCCGGGTGGAAGCCCGCGGGCTGGGTTCCGCCCCCGCCGACGGCCAAGGTGTCCGCCACGACCTATGACTATCCTCCATCGGAGATGGTCAAAACCCCCCAGTTCCCGCTGATGTGGATCGGCTACTGCCTGGGCGCATCGGCCGGCCTGATGACCATCAGCCAGCTCATTCCCTTCGGCCGAAGCGTCGGCATGCCGGCCACGGCGGCGACGCTCACCCTGCTCATCGGGGCCATCGGCAACGCCGGCGGCCGGATCTTCTCGGGGTGGTTGTCCGATGCGATGGGTCGCCTGCAGACCCTGCGCCTCATGATCCTGGTGTCGGCGGCCGGCATGTTCGTTCTGGCCAACAGCGCCAACGTCGGGCTCATCTATGTGCTTCTGTTCGTAATCTACTACTGCTACGGGACGTGCCTCTCGGTGTTCCCGTCCACCACGGCTGACTTCTTCGGGACGAAGAACCTGGGGGTCAACTATGGTTGGGTTTTCACGGCGTGGGGTGTCGCCGGCATCGTGGGCCCCATGATCGCCGGGTACATGTTCAAGACGTACCAGAGCTACACCGGCGCGTTCTACACCGCCGGCATTCTGGCGATCGTCTCCTTGATCGCCATGCTGGTGGCCAGGCGCCCCGAGCCGGTGACCGCCAAGGCCACGGCGTAGGGCAGGTCGTTCCTCGCAACAAGAACGGCGAGGCCGGCCCGTTGCGGAACGGGCCGGCCTCGCCGTTTGTCTTGGTGGGGGTGTGACAGCGTTTTCGCTTGCCGGGGAATGGCCAGTCGAATAGATTCTCCTCGCCATGCCGCCATCCCAGCGAAAAAGCAACCCGGGGCGAGCAAACGCCGTCAAGACCTTTTGCTTGAACCGCAAGGCCCGGTACGACTACCACATCGAAGAAACGTACGAGACCGGAATCGCCCTGCTCGGCAGCGAGGTGAAATCCATCCGGCAGGGACGGGCCAACCTGCGAGACAGTTACGCGGCGTTCGAGCGCGGCGAGTTGTTCCTCCACAACTGCCACATCAGTCCGTATGCCCAGGCCAGCCGGTTCAACCCGGACCCGCTGCGCACCCGCAAGCTCCTGATGCGCCGCGAGGAATTGCGGCGCCTGGTGGGCAAAGTGGAGGAAAAGGGCCTGACCCTGGTGCCGCTCAGCCTGTACCTCAAGGGACGGCACGTAAAGGTGGAGCTGGCCCTAGCTCGCGGCAAGAAGGAATACGATAGGCGGGAGGACATCAAGCGGCGCGAGGCCGACCGCGAGGTGGCGCAGGCATCCCGGGGGCGGGCCGATCGGCGCTGAGGGCCCCTCATCTCGCCGCCTGGACAATTGACTTTCGCCCCGGTTGGCCGTAAACTGCTGGCGTGGCATGATGTCTGATGGCTCACGCCTCAGGTTCCCGATCAGAGAAGGGGGTGCACCGGTTTCGACGGGGACACGGGGGCAAGGGTGGCATGCCGAGTCCCCACCGGCTCGTAAAAAGGTGGGAAAAACACAACTGCCGACGCAGAGTTGGCACTCGCTGCCTAACTAGCAGCGACGTCCTCCCCACCCCGCCTGCCGGGTGAGACCAGGGCGTCAGACAGGTAGGCTAAGCCGGTCGGTCCTGGCCCGGGATCGGCAGGACGAAAACCAACGGGCTGGCCGTCGAGAGCCCTGCCGACGGGGTGCCTTGGCGGCGAGATCAAAACGTCGGCTACGCATGTAGAGGCCCTTGCTGACAGGTTCTCGGACGGGGGTTCGACTCCCCCCACCTCCACCAGATATCGCACGGGCGCCCGTCGGGGCTCGCGCCCGTTCTCGTCGTCCTTATTGCCTATTGCCCGCCAGTCACCACGGTTCAGTGGCACTCGTTCATCGCCTGCGCATTTCCCCGGCGGAGGCGGGGCTGCGCGAACGGGTCTGTGATGGCGGCGTGATTCCCCGGGCTATGGGGGGGCAAGCGTCGTGACGGGGCAAGGAGGTTGACAAGCATGGGGACTCTCACCCCCGGGGCCATCGAAGCCATCGTTCAGGGTAAGCACGGCGATCCCTTCGCGATCCTCGGCCCCCATGTCCGGCCGCAGCAGGAGGGATCCGGCGTCATCGTCCGCGCGCTCCTCCCCGAAGCGGAGAAGGTCACGGTCCTCCCCCTGGAGTCCGGCCTGCCGCCGCAGCCGATGGCCAGGATCCATCCCGACGGCCTGTTCGAGGCCGTCCTTCCCGGCCGGCACGCGATCTTCCCCTACCGGCTGCGCTGGACCAAGGCCTCAGGCTCGGAAATCGAGATCGAGGATGCCTACCGGTTTGCCCCCACGCTGACCGACTACGACCTGTACCTTCTGGGGGAGGGGGCCCACTTCCGGGTCTACGAAAAGCTGGGGGCGCAACTGCTCATGCTCGAGGGAGTGCCGGGGGTGCGATTCGGCGTCTGGGCCCCCAACGCCCGTCGCGTCAGCGTCGTGGGCGACTTCAATGGCTGGGACGGCCGGGTCCATCCGATGCGGCTCCACCCCGGGAACGGGATCTGGGAAATTTTCATCCCGGGGCTGGGCGAAGGGACGCTCTATAAGTTCGAAGTGCTGGCCAAGAATGACCAGCCGTTGGCGCTGAAGGCGGACCCCTATGCCTTCGCCTTCGAGCTGGCCCCCTACCCGGCCTCGGTCGTGACCAACTTGGCCTACCGATGGGGGGACGAGGCCTGGATGGCGGAGCGAGGGAAAAAGCACGCCGTGAACGCGCCGCTCAGCATCTACGAGGTGCACGTGGGCTCGTGGCGCCGTGTGCCCGAGGAGATGCACCGGGCCATGAATTACCGGGAGCTGGCCCAGGAACTGGCCGTGTATGTCAAAGCCATGGGGTACACCCACGTGGAGTTGCTCCCCATCACGGAGCATCCCTATTATCCCTCCTGGGGATATCAGACCCTGGGCTACTACGCCCCCACCTGCCGCTACGGCAGCCCCCAGGACTTCATGTGCTTCGTGGACACGATGCACCAGCATGGGATCGGCGTCCTCCTGGACTGGGTGCCGGCGCATTTCCCCCAGGATCCCCACGGCCTGGTTTACTTCGACGGGACCCACCTGTACGAACACGAGGATCCCCGCCTGCGCGAACACCCGGACTGGGGGACCCGGATCTTCAACTACGGCCGGAACGAGGTGTCGAACTTCCTCATCGGCAGCGCCCTCTTCTGGCTGGACAAATACCACATTGACGGCCTCCGCCTGGACGCCGTGGCCTCGATGCTCTACCTGGACTACTCCCGCGAGCCGGGGGAGTGGGTCTCCAACAAGTACGGCGGAAACGAGAACCTGGACGCCATCGCCTTCATCAAGCGGTTCAACGAGGTGGTGTACCGAGAACACCCGGACGTGATGACCATCGCGGAGGAGTCCACCGCATGGCCCATGGTCTCGCGGCCGACCTACCTGGGCGGGCTGGGCTTTGGCTTCAAGTGGAACATGGGCTGGATGCACGACCTGCTCACCTACATGACCAGGGATCCGATCCACCGGAAGTACCATCACAACAACCTGACTTTCGGCCTGCTCTACGCCTGGCACGAGAACTTCATCCTGCCCCTGTCCCACGATGAGGTGGTGCACGGTAAGGGGTCGCTCCACGGCAAGATGCCGGGGGACGACTGGCAGAAGTTCGCCAACCTGCGTGCCTTCTTCACCTTTATGTACGGACACCCCGGCAAGAAGCTCCTCTTCATGGGGGGCGAGTTCGGCCAGACGCACGAGTGGAACCACGATACCAGCCTGGACTGGCACCTCCTGGAGATGGGGCCGTACCACCGCGGCCTGCAGCAACTGGTCCAGGATCTCAACGCCCTCTACCGGACGGAGGCGGCCTTGCACCAAGTGGACTTCGAGCCCGCGGGATTCCGGTGGATCGACTGCAACGACTGGGAGGGAAGCGTGATCTCCTTCCTCCGGCGGGCTCGCAATCCGCAGGACTTTCTGGTGTTCGTCTGCAACTTCACGCCGGTGGTCCGGCACGGCTATCGGATCGGCGTGCCGCGGGGCGGCTTCTTCCGGCAGCGGCTCAACACGGACCTATATTCGTACGGCGGGAGCAATGTGGGCAACGGCGAGGGCGTGTGGGCCGAGGACATTGCCCAGCATGGCTTCGCCCATTCCGTCTCGCTCACCTTGCCGCCCCTGGCCGCCCTGGTCCTCCAGCCGGAGGGCTGAGGGCGCGGATGCAAGACGGCCGCGCCGTCGACGCAGGCAGCGTGACCCGGGCGTTACACACAGTCCCCTGGCCTTCGGCCAGGGGCTTTCTTTTTGCAGGATCGAGTCGGATGGCGTCAGGCCTTGGCGGCCCGGCCGCCGTTCCATGCGAGAGTGCTCTCTCCGTTTGAAACGCCTGGCGATCCGACGCATGCCGGCTTCGGAAACTTCCGCCGGATGGATGGGGCGGGTCTTCCCCATGTCTCTTGGCCACAGGTGTCTGGTTGAACAGGGCCTTGGACGGGTGGCGTTACCGTGTTATAAGAGTCACGCAGTTTTTCTGCGGACCGGTGCCGATCGCAAGACGGGAAAAGAGCGAGGACTCTCCATGAAGGTGCTGCGGATCACTCCTGAACGATGCACCGGGTGCATGCGCTGCGAGCTGGCCTGCTCGTACGTCCAAACAGGCACGTTCCAGCCCGCGCGCTCGGTGATTCGGGTTTCGCCCTTCGAAGGACACACGAGCTACGCCCCCTACACCTGTACGCAGTGCGCGGAAGGGTGGTGCATGACCGCCTGCCCGGTGGAGGCCCTCACCATCTCACCTGTGGGGGCCAAGGCCGTCTTGGACGACCAGTGTGTCGGGTGCAAGCTCTGCACCATCGCCTGCCCCTACGGCACCATCTTCTACAACCCGGAGACGCAGAAGGCGTTCAAGTGTGACCTCTGCGGCGGGACACCGGCCTGCGCCGCGGTGTGTCCCACCGCCGCCATCGAATACGTTGAGGCGGAGACAACGGACTGGCTCGGGGGTTTCGCGAGTAAGCGTGTGCTGCGTTCCCATGAGGGGCAGCACGCCATGGCGGAGGCGGGCGGATGACCAGGCGGCACGTGATCATCGGCGGTGGGACCGCCGGCCTCAACGCCATCCTGACCATCCGCGAGTACGATCGCGGCGCATCCGAGATCAGGCTCGTTTCGGCCGAGCGGCCTTACTCCCGCATGGTGCTTCCGTACTACCTGGCCCGGAGCATCACCGAGTCCCACGTCTTCACCCTCACGCCGCCACGATTGGCGGAGCTCCAGGTCCAGACGCACCTCGGGCGGCGGGCGGTCAGGTTGGAGACGGCGGCCAACCGGTTGATGCTGGATGACGGCACGGGCCTCGAATACGACGACCTGCTGATCGCCACCGGCTCCTCTCCCGTCAGGGCAGCCGTGCCGGGCGCGGATCTGCCCGGGGTCCACAGCTTCTGGACCCTCGCGCAGGCGCGGGGCGTAGTGGCCCAGATCCGGGAGGGGAGCCACGTCGTCCTGGTGGGGGCGGGGTTCATCGCCTTCACCATTCTGGACGCTATTCTGGCCCTGAAAGCCCGCCTCACCGTCGTGGAGGTCGCGCCCCAGATCCTGCCGCGGATGATCGACCGGACCGGGGCCGAGATGGTCGAGCGGTGGCTCACGCGCCACGGCGTCACCGTCCGCACGGGGGCAACCCTCACGGCCATCGAGGATACGGAAGGCAGGAAACATCTTCGCTTCCGCCAGGGGGAGGACCTCGTGGCCGACGTGGTCATCATGGCGACCGGCATCCGCACCAACCTGGAGTGGCTGAACGGCTCTGGCCTGCGGGTGAACCGCGGGATCCTGGTGGACGATCACCTGCGGTCGAACGTGGCAAACGTCTTCGCCGCCGGTGATGTCGCCGAGGGTCGCGACCTGGTGACCGGCCAGCCGGCGCTTCACGCCATTGAGCCGACGGCCATGGAACACGGGCGGGTGGTCGGTGCCAACATGGCCGGGCGGGACGTCGCCTACCGGGGGAGCCTCCTCATGAACATCCTGGAGGTCTGCCACCTCGACATCGCCAGCTTCGGGGCCTGGGACGATCCGACGGCGGAGGCGTTCGCCGCGGCGCGGCCGGAACGGTGGGCGTACCGGAAGCTCTTGTGGCGGGGGGATCGGTTGATTGGGGCCATGATCCTGGGGATAGCCAATGATCTCTGGACCACCAACGATGTGGGGATGCTGAAGGGTCTGGTGCAGTCGGGCGGGCACCTCGGCGCCTGGAAGGAGCACCTGCGCCGCAATCCCTTCGACATCAAGCCGGCGTTCATCGCCTCCGGGACGACGGCGCGGCTCTTGCCCGAGACGACCCTCGGGAAGCCGTCCGTTCCGGGGGGACAGGTCGTGTAGCGGATCGCCAGCCTTGTCCGCTTGACCTTGGCAGCTTTCCGCCTCGCCAGGGGGGTCTGATGCGTCACTTCACGATGGAACAATCGGCCGTTCGCTCTGAGGAGCACCCGGTTGGGCAGGGGCTCCCGGGAGGATATGCGGGGAACATATTGCGGGTGGACCTGACCAGCGGAAAGACTTGGAGCCAACCCTGGACGCCCGAGGAGATGCGCCTGTATGTCGGCGGGGCGGGCCTGGGGGTCAAGATCCTGTGGGACGAGGTGCCCGCCCACGTGGCCTGGGACCACCCGGAGAACCGCCTGATCCTGGCGACCGGCCCTCTGGCCGGGCTTCCCGTGTGGGGAACAGGTGGCCTCTCGGTCGTGACGCGCGGGGCCATGACGAACGGGGGGACTTCGACCCAGGCGAATGGTTTTTTCGGCGCGTGCCTCAAGTACTCGGGCTACGATGCCATCGTGATCCAGGGGCAGTCGAGCCGCTGGGTGTATCTTTACATCCAGGACGGCGTGGGGGAACTGCGCGATGCCGCCTCCCTGGTGGGGAAGGACACGTGGGAGACACAGGACGCCCTCCACGGGGAGCTCGGGCTGTCCGGTCATCAGATGAGCGTCTACGGCATCGGCCCAGCGGGGGAGAACTTGGTGCGGTTTGCCGCCATCGCTGGGGACTACGGCCACGTCGCCAGCAAGAACGGGTGCGGTGCCGTCATGGGGAAAAAGCGCCTCAAGGCGGTGGCCATCGTCCGGGGAACGAGGGGGCTTCGGGTCGCGGATCCCCGGGGCCTCTTCCAGGCGGCGGATGAGATCGCCTATGACTTGAAGACCAATCCCACGACGAAGTCATTGTACGAGTACGGCACGCTCAGTGGTGTCCTGAATCTCCACAGGATAGGCGGCCTGCCTATCAAGAACTACACGAGCAACGTGGTCCCCGAGGGAACCGACATGGTGGCCTGGGAAGCTCCCAGCCTGCGCAAGGGGTTCGACCATCGGGGTCACCAGTGCAACGCCTGCGGCATGCACCATTGCCACATGCAGGTGATCCCGACCGGCCCCCACCGGGGCGAGATGGTGGACGAGCCGGAGTACGAGGGGTGGGCCGGGGCGGGCTGGGCCATCGGTTGCACCGATCCCGTGGCGATCTCGTGGTTAAACACCCAGGTGGATCGGGCCTGCGTAGATGTGAACGAATTCGGCTGGGTGATCGGCTGGGTGATGGAGTGCCAGGAGAAAGGCTATTTCACCAAGGATCAACTGGGGGGACTCGAGGTCCACTGGGGGGACGTTGAGGCCGCCGCCAAGCTCCTGAAGATGATCAACCACCGGCAGGGCTTCGGCAACGTCTTGGCGGAAGGGGTGAAGCGCGCCGCCGAGACCCTGGGGGGCCCGGCGGCGGCGTGCGCCATCTACACTGGCAAGGGGGCGTCGCCCCGCGGCCACGACCACCGGGCGAAGTGGGATGAGATGCTGGATACCGCCACCGGCAGCACGGGGACGCTCGAGACGGGGCCGCCCACGCATCCGACTGAATTCGGGATGCCGGCCCGTATCAACCCCTTCGACCCGGACGCGGTGGCGAAGAGCGTGGGGAACCACCTCGGGCGCCGTCATTTCGAGGACTCGCTGGGCGCCTGTATCTTCACGACGCGCACCCTGGTCGGGACCCTGTGCCACGCATTGAACGCTGCCACCGGCTGGGACTACGCGAAAGAAGAAGCGATGCGCCTGGGCCGCCGTACGGCGGCCCTGTTCCGCGCCTTCGATCTACGCTGCGGCCTCGGACCCGAGCTGGAACGCCCGTCGCCCCGGTACGGCTCCATCCCGGTGGACGGGCCGGCCAAGGGCCAGTCCGTACAACGGCACTGGGAGCACATGCTGGATGTGTGGTATGAGACCGTGGGGTACGATCGAAAGACGGGCCGGCCGCGGCCGGACACCTTACGGGCCCTCAGCCTAGAGTTCCTGATCCCTGCCCTGTGGCACACGAAGGCGAGCCGAGAGCCGTGAGTCAAAACCCGATCTCCGCCCTGCGGGACAGACAGACTCTCCCGTGATTGAGCGGCATTCCGCATTCCGGGTACCCCCCGGGTGTCCGCATTCTGCGACGCCCCACGTCACCGTGGAGGCCGTCGCCTGGGTGACGCAACTCGTCGGCGGAGATGGGACGCGGCGAAAGATGTTCGATGAGGCCGTTGCTCCCGACGCCACGGTGCGGACTGTTCTCCTGAGGCTGAGCGATCGGTACCCCACGCTCCGGGAAGTCCTCTGGGACCCGGCGAGCCATGACCTGGCGGAGCACGTCGAGATCCTGGTGAACGACGCCGTCCTGGGCATCACCCACAGCCTCGACAGTCCCGTTCAGGACGGGGATTGGATCACGCTCCTCGGGCAGTATGCGGGCGGCTAGCGCCACATCCGACTGCAGGGTCGCCCCTGGCACTCTCGCTGCCGCCGAATTCCTCCTCGGTTCTCCCGCGGGAATCCCGCCGGCAGTCATCCCGCACCGCGACGGTGATGGGTCGTAGCGGGACAGGGATCCCCGCGAGCCTCTCCCAGGCCCGCCTGGGTTGCAATCACCAGCCGGAAAGTGCTATGGATGAGCATTGGGTGACAGGGGGCCAATCCCTAGCGAGAGAAGAGGGTCGGGGGCGTCCGGAACGCGCCGGCCGACTTCTCGGTAAGCTTCGGGGAAGGATGAAAGGAGGGAGCATGAACGCGCCAGTGAAACGCCCGGGCCCGCCCCGGATCCGCCGCATCGGGATTTCCACCGGGGGAGGAGATGCCCCCGGCCTCAACGCCGTCATCCGGGCCGCGGTGAAGACGGCGCTCAATCTCGGCTGGGAGGTGGTGGGGATACGCCGGGGCTTCGACGGTCTGTTCCTCCCGGGGATGGCCAAGAAGCTCTCGGCGCGCGACGTGGCCGGGATCCTCACCATGGGGGGGACGATCTTGGGCACGACGAACCGGGGCAACCCCTTCGAGTACCGGGTGAGGGAAGGCAACAGGACCGTCGTCAAAGACATGTCCGGCACCATCCTCCAACGCGTCCGGGCCCTGGGCCTGGATGCCATCGTGGTCATCGGCGGGGATGGCACGCTTGCCATCGCGAAGCGGCTGGCCGACATGGGCGTGCCGGTGGTCGGCGTCCCCAAGACCATTGACAACGATATGCCCGGCACGGTGGTCACATTCGGCTACGACACGGCCGTGAGCACGGCGACCGACGCGCTGGACAAGCTCCACTCCACGGCGGCGAGCCATCAGCGGACCATGGTCGTGGAGGTCATGGGACGCTACGCCGGCTGGATCGCCCTGAACGCGGGCGTGGCCGGGGGGGCCGATATCATCCTGATCCCGGAGATTCCCTTCGACCTCGATGTCATCTGCCACAAGGTGGAGGAGCGCTATCGCAGGAAGCGGAACTTCGCCATCGTGGTCACCGCGGAGGGGGCAGCCCCCGTGGGTGGGCACATGTTCACCAAGGACCACCGTGACGCGGGCCGCCAGGAAGTGCTCCTCGGCGGGGTCGCGCAGTTCATCGCGGATGAGATTGCCAAGCGCACTGGCCGGGAGACGCGCAGCCTGGTCCTGGGCCACCTCCAGCGGGGAGGCCATCCGACGACCTTCGACCGGTTACTGGGCACGCGCTTCGGGGCGGCCGCCATCCGGCTGGTGGCGGAAGGTGGCTTTGGCCGCATGGTGTGCCTCCGGCCTCCCAACATTGACTCCGTGCCGCTGGCCGAGGTCGCAATAGGGAAGCCTCGGAAGGTGCCTCTGGACTCGGATACCATCCTCTCAGCCCGGGCCATGGGGATTTGTTTTGGCGACAAGGCGTGAGGTCCGGGGCCCCCGTCACCCACGCCGGTCGCGCCCGTCACGAATTGGGAAAGAAGAGGGCATTGCCCAGGAATTCTGCCGAGCGATGGCGTGACGGAGAAACCCTGTCGCCGCGCCCGGACGGGGTGTCTGATCGGAGAATCGGAGATGCCCGATGAAAGCGGAGGGGGCCGATCACGGGCAACCGCCAACGGGGGGTCACCCAAGGCCATGAGCGCCTCGGCGCAGCTGGCTTTCGTCCGCTCCGCTTATGCAGCCGCCGAGGGCGCGATCCGTCTGGCCGACGAGAAGGTCGGCTATCTCCTCTTGTTCCTCGGGGTCCTGGTCGTCTCGGTCGGCGTCCGCGCGGACGCCCTGCTAGACCTGCTGGCCGGCCCGCAACATCCGCTGCTTGTGCGGGGCTCGTTTCTCGCCGGATGCGTCGCGTTCCTGGGCGCCGCCGGGGTCTCGCTCGGTTATGCGGTGCGAAGCCGGGCGCTGGCGCTGGAGACGCCGGCGGATATTCCGCAGGCTCTCGACCACCTGGCTGCGTTGGAGACGGTTGGCTTGGTGGAAGAGGTGGTTGGGGCACTGCGCCGGGCAGCCGGCATCGCCGATCGAAAGCTGGCGCTGCTCCGCCGCTGCTTGGGGTGGGCGGCCATGGCTTTCGTCGCCTGGGTGCTGGTGCTGATCATGAGCGTGGGGTTTTGATCCCATGCAGTGGAAGAGATGGAGCAGCCACAAATCGGGTTCGCGACCTGGGCGTCGAGGGGAGCGGATGGAGCCGTGCCACGGTTCGCCGCCGGCTGCGGCCGTGCTCCGGGTGGCAGAAGCCCATGAAGCTGTTACGCTCATGGAGGAATAAGAAATCGAAGCCGCCGTTTCTCATCGTTATGGAGAATCAGTCTCACATCGCTCCCATATAGTCGTCTGCTTATGTTGACATTTCCTGCGTTCAAATCACAACAGCGTTGAATATTTCGGCACCCGTGATGCAGCATGAAGGCCTGTAGCGGCATCGAGTGGCCTATGATGGGACGGTGTGTCTCATCTCATGCCTGTACCGGGACATCCGGCGTCCAGTCCATCCACCTGGGAGATTCGGAGATCGGATGAACTGGCTGTGGAGCCTAGAAACCAAGCTGCTGGCCGCGGTGTGCGGTGTAGCGCTGGTATCCATCGGTGTCTTTGCCTGGGTGAACATCCACTACGACCAGGCAGAGCGGGTAGACCTCATGATCCGGGGGGCCAGCCAGTTCAGCGACACCGTCAAGCGGAGCACCCACTACGCCATGCTCCAGAACCGGTGGGAGGATGCCTTTCACATCATGGACACCATCGGAAAGCAGGAGGGGGTGACGCGGGTCCGGGTGTTCAGCAAGGAGGGGGTGGTTCTCTTCTCGACGGACCAGACGGAAGTGGGGCACGCGGTGGACAAGCGGGCTGAGTCCTGTTACGCCTGCCACGCGGCCGAGCGCCCCCTGGAGCGCCTCAACCTCCCGGACCGCGCCCGAATTTTCCGGGCCGCGGACGGCCAGCGGCTCCTGGGGATGATCACCCCGCTCTACAACGAGCCGGGGTGCTCCGACGGCTGTCACATCCATTCCCCGAATAAGTATGTCCTGGGGGTGCTCGACATCACCTTGTCCCTGGCCCGGGTGGACGAGGAGATCGCCGCCATCACCCGACGCACGGTGGCCTTCGCCGGGATCACCGTCGTGCTCGTGGCGTTGATCTTGGCCGGGGTCGTCAGGCGGGGCGTCGTGCGTCCGGTGCGCGAACTCGTGGAGGGGACGCAGCGGGTGGCGCAGGGAGATCTCTCGCACCGGATCCCGGTGCGAACCGTCGACGAAGTCGGGGTCCTGGCTGTGTCCTTCAATCGCATGACCGAGGCCCTGGGAAAGGCGCACGCGGAACTGGACGCCCTGGTGGCGACGCTGGAGCAGCGGGTGGAGGAGCGGACCCACGAGCTGCGGGAAGCGCAGGCCCAGCTCGTCCAGACGGAGAAGCTGGCCTCCCTCGGCAAGCTCTCTGCCTCCATCGCCCACGAGATCAACAACCCGCTGTCAGGAATCCTGACCTACGCCAAGCTCCTCAGCCGGAAGCTGCGCACGGGGGTGCCCGACGTTGAAGGGGTCCATGCCGCCCTCCAGCAGCTCGCGTTGGTGGAGCGGGAAACGCAGCGCTGCGTCACCATCGTCCGGAACCTGCTGGACTTCGCCCGGCAGCGGGAGCCGTCGTTTCAGGTCGTGGAGGTCTCGAGGGTCATCGAGGAGGCGCTCTCTCTGCTGGAGCACCGCATGGCGATGCAGGACGTGCAGGTGACGCGCGAGTTCGCTCCGGTCCCGGCGGTGCGGGCGGACTTCGGCCAACTCCGCCAGGCGTTCGTCAATGTCCTGATCAACGCCTGCGAGGCCATGCCGGGGGGCGGAACATTGCGCGTTCTCACGCGTGAGGTCGCTCTGTCCGAGGCGGGGAATGGCGGGCCGCTGTCCGCTACGGGCAAGCCAGGACCGCCCAGCCGCTTCGCCGAAGTGGTCATCACGGACACCGGGCAAGGAATCCCCCCGGAGCATCTCTCCAACATCTTCGACCCGTTCTTCAGCACGAAGGAAAAGGGAACCGGCCTGGGGCTGTCCGTGGTGTACGGTATCGTGGAGAAGCACGGCGGCAAGATCGCCGTGGAGAGTCGGGTGGGCCGCGGCACTACGGTCACTCTGCGCTTTCCGGCAGTGGCCTCCGGCGCTTCGGGCGCGGCGTGATCGCCCATGGCCGGGCGGGGAACAATCCTGCTCCAGTGGATGGGCATGGCGCCGATGGACGGCGAGATGCTGGAGCGGGTGAGGCAAGAGGTGGAGACGACCTTCGCGCTCCCCACGCATCTGGTAGCCGTCAATGGCCCGCCTGCGGACAGCCTGGAGCCCAGGCGGGGCCAGCACTCTTCGACCAAGATCCTCCGCTGGGTCCTCACCAGGCTGCCGCCTGGGGTGGCCAAGGTGTTGGGAATCACGGATGTGGATCTGTTCATCCCGGTGCTGACCTTCGTGTTCGGTGAGGCTCAGGTGGACGGCCCCGCTGCGGTGGTGAGCACCGCGCGCCTCCGCCTCACGTACAACGAGAGGCCTGCCCCGCCGACCTTGCTGGAGGTCCGCCTGCTCAAGGAGTGCCTGCACGAGCTGGGACACACATTCGGTCTGGTGCACTGCCCCAACGGGACGTGCCTGATGTCACGATCCAATTCGATCCTGGAGGTCGATCAGAAGCGGGCGGCCTTCTGCCGCGACTGCCGACAGCGCCTGCGAAAGCTGCTGGAGGAAAGGAACGGATCATGAAAGCCAAAGGATCCATCCTGGTGGTGGACGACGAGGAGATCGTCCGGGACTCGCTGGCAAGCTGGCTGGAAGAGGACGGCTATCACGTGGATACCGCGCCGGATGGTCCCGCCGCCCTGACCAAGCTGGCCCAGCATGCCTATGCCGTCCTGCTGGTCGACCTGAAAATGCCCGGGATGGACGGTCTGGAGGTCCTGGCGCAGGCCCGCAGCCTACAGCCGGACGTGCCCGTGATCATCATGACAGCCTATGCGACTGTGGACACCGCAGTGCAGGCCATGAAGCAGGGGGCCTATGATTACCTCGTCAAACCCTTCGAGCCGGAGGAGTTGTCCCTCATGGTCGGCAAGTTGACCAATGCCCAGGCCCTCCGGCGGGAGAACGTCCTGCTGCGCAAAGCGCTGAAGCGCCAGTTCGAGTTCAAGGACCTGGTCAGCAAGAGCCCCAAGATGGAGGCGGTCTTTGACCTCGCCAGGACGGCGGCCAAGAGCAATTCGACCGTGCTGATCTTGGGGGAGAGCGGGACAGGCAAAGAGCTCCTGGCCCGGGCCATCCACGCGGAGAGCCCGCGCCAGGATGGTCCGTTCGTAGGCGTCTCCTGTGCCGCCCTGACCGAGAATCTGCTGGAGAGCGAGCTCTTCGGCCACGAAAAGGGGGCGTTCACCGGCGCGGCCTCCAGCGCCCGCGGCAAATTCGAGATCGCTGCCGGCGGGAGTCTGTTCCTGGACGAGATCGGGGATATCAGCCCCAAGCTCCAATTGGATCTCTTGCGGGTTCTGGACGCGCGGGAATTCCGGCGGGTGGGCGGGTCGCAACTGATCAAGACCGACGTCCGAATCCTCGCCGCCACCAACCGGGGCCTGAAGAAGCTGGTCGAGTCCGGCGCGTTTCGCGAGGACCTGTACTACCGCCTCAACGTAATCCCCGTAACCCTGCCCCCCCTGCGGGAACGCAAAGAAGATATCCCGCTCTTGGTTGAGCATTTCCTGGCTCAGTCCCGGACCGAAATGCAGAAGCCGCTAGAGGGCGTCTCTGCGGAGGCGATGGAAATGCTCATGGCCCACGACTGGCCAGGCAATGTCCGGGAACTCAGGAACGTCTTGGAGCGCGGAGCCGTCATGGCGCGGGGTCCGATCATTACACCGATGGAACTGGAGCTGGCTCTGCCGGCGCTTCTGGCAGGTGCCACGCCGACCGATTCGCCCGATTCGCTTCGTGATGTCGAGCGGAAGCATATTGTCGCCATGCTCAAGCAACAGAACTGGAACATCACGCGATCAGCCAGGGCCCTCGGGATCGATCGCGTGACTTTGTACAATAAAATCAAGCGCTACCAGATTCGTGAGGATGAATGATCCACCACTGTTGAGAAGCGCAACGTCGCCATTGTCTTTCTCAACAATCGCGCTGAGTGCTTTGATATCAATCGGTTCCGAAAGAAACCAAGCTTCCGCATAGAATTTATCAACGTCACCCCGCCTCGGTTGTTTCCCATCGTATTCCTCCTTTGTGGATAAAGACCACGAAAAACCGTGACTTGGCGCGTTGGTGGCTGACCAACGGAAGATGGCACCCGTCTTGATACCGGTGGGGGTAACAGCAGGTCTGCGAGGAGGGTCGGCAAATGCGATGCCCGTTCTTCGAAGAGGTTCTGGTGGCCTTCTGTCGGGCCTACCCGGTGAAGAAGATGGTACCGAGTGACCGGCTGCAGGCTAACTGCATCTGCACCTGCGAAGGATTCGAGGATTGCCCGCTGTTTCGTGAGGTCATGGCCAAACTCGAGAATGTTGAGGGCGCTGGCCCCGGCGCAGGTCGGAAGGATCCACAAGGGAACAGGGAGGGAAAGGGGGTGTGAATCATGGTTGCCATCCTGGTGGTGTTCACGATCATCCTGTTCATCGCCGCCGATTTGGTCGTGCAGTGGGTGCGAGCGCGCCGTGCCAAGCCCGCCTTGGCCTCCTCGCCGAAGGCAGCCGGCGTGACGGACCTCTTGGTGCCTAGTCTGCAGTTGGAGCGCTTCAGCCTCCCGGGCGGGCTCTTCTTTTACCGCGGGCACACCTGGGCCAACCTGCTGTTCTCGGGGCAGGTGAAGGTGGGGGTAGATGATTTCATCCAACTGGGGTATCTAGTTAACTCCAGTGACTACTACATGTTGTGGCCACCTCAGGCGTCCAAGTCGTCGAAGTCGTCGTCAGTCGCCATGGGGCGCGTGGCCGTGAGGGCTTTTCCGGGCACA
>Ga0181527_1000162_pt1 | contig 76197 bp, 67 predicted proteins | sample PEATcosm2014_Bin_30_FD_119762 | JGI IMG/M metagenome (GOLD analysis project Ga0181527, IMG submission 119762) | Peatland microbial communities from MTU Mesocosm Facility, Houghton, MI, USA - PEATcosm2014_Bin06_60_metaG | ecosystem: Environmental > Terrestrial > Soil > Wetlands > Peat | place...
AGCATGATCAACCGTCGTTTCATGATCGTGCCTCTTGCCATGCCTAACCGCGGTCGATTTGAATCGCTCGATCGGGAGCAAAAGAATATTCGTGCCTGCAACTTGAAACGGCGAACATGAGAGCGGATAGAATGCTATACTTGGCGCCGTCGCCGCGGACGGCGGAAATCGAGCCCTCTGAGACATTCGCCAGCGGATCGCCTCATGACCGGGGTCACAACAGCGGAATGTCCGCTTCCGGGTGATATCTGGCGAAAGCGGACGGCCATGCTACGACGAAAGGGGCTTTCCGCGAACGTCGAAAAATCCGCATTGAAAAATCCGCATTGAGCTTGGCTTGACGTATCCAATGTGAAGCGGCTCCACGTGTTGACCCCGCTCAACTCAATTTCGTCAGAGACTTAGCGCGCCGATCGGCGCTCGGGCCCCATGGCGATTTACGCCCCGGCTCGTCCCTCGACGCATTCGCCCGAAACGAGCGCGCAAATTACCTCAAGAACGCAAGATGCGTTTCCGTCTAACCGAGTCGTGCTCTAGCCGGCGCGCCAGACCTCGGCGCCGAGGTCGAGCTCGAAGTCATAGTCGACCCAGACGCCCCGGCCGACCTCGTGCCAGATTGGCGCGACGCCAAGCTCGTCCATGAATGGCTGGCTGGCGAACGAATTGATCCGCAGCTGGTAACTGTCGTCGGTCAGCCCGGCGCCGCGCAGCGTCGTCACTCGCGCCTCGGCCTCGATGATGCCCTGGTAGCAAGCGGTCATTGGATTGGCGGCGTCGGGAAACTGTTTGAGAAACGCCATTGTCATTGCGCCGCTGCCGAGCGCCGTCTGCAGCTTGCCGGCGATACTCGCGAAACCGTCGCCGAGCCGCGCCAGCGCCTGTTCCGCTAGCGCTTCGAGCGTCCCGAGCACGCCGACGCCGTGGCCCCCCTCCTGCGGAGGTGTGGGCCGCACCTCGATCATCCGCGCCCAACGCGTCTCGCTGGCGGCGGCAAACGGGCTCAGCACGAAGCCGTCGACATGGAAGGTGCGGGCCGCGGCGCGGTCCGGCGCGACGGGGCTGATGTCGAACCTTCCGAGTTGCTTCGGGAAGCCCCAGACCTCGCGCCCGCTCGCCATCGCCGGGCCGTTATCGACGAACAGATAGACCGGGATCCAGCGTAGCGCGAGGGGTCCGTCGGCGACGCGGTGCGCCATCACCCAGACCGTCACGTCGATCTCGCTGCTATAGCCATGGTCTTTTTCGACGCTGTCGACCGCATAGAGCTTGCTGATCTCGGCAAAGCTCAGGAACACCTTGTCGCCGATCGCTTCGTAACGCACTGCGCCACCCGACGGCGTCGCGAAGGTCTTATCGAGCAGCGCCTGCACCTTGGCGTGGTCGGCGGGCACACAGAAGCTGTGCAGGATGACGCCGAACAATTGCACCGGGCCGAGCGCGTCGATGCGGTTGCCGGTGATGACGAGCGGCGGCAATGGCGCCATATCAGCTATCCCTTGATAGAGCGGAGGGCGAGATCGGCAGCGGCGGGACACCGTTGGCGCCGCACGCCAGCGCTAACTCGGCGGCGCGCGCGGCATGGTTGGCGCGGACGCTCCCGGCAAGTCCCGGCAGGGTCGCGAGAGCGGCGTGCAGGCGGGCGGCATCGTATTTCATCTGCAGCTTGCCGGCGATCGCGAGGGCGCGGCGCCAGACCCGTTCGGCGCGGCGCGGCTTGCCCTTGAGGCACGCTAGCTGGCCTTCGTGCAGCGCCGCCAGCGGCCGGCCGATCGGGAAGACGCGCGCGAACTGGCGCATGCGCATTTGGGCTTGTTGCGCGTGCGTGCGGCGGACGCCGCCAGCGCCCGGTCCAAACTGCGCCAGCAACGCGTTCGTGATTTCGGCCAAGGCGCCATAGGCGTCGGTCGAGCCGAATTGCAGCGGCGTCGCCTGCGCGCGCGCCAGCAACTCCCCGGCGCGCGGCTCGATCTCGTCGATCCGGCCCTGGCGGAGCATCGCGAGCGCGCCCATGGTCTCGGCGATAAGCACCGCCTGCACCTCACGGATTCGTCCGAGTATGACGCTGCTCTTGCCGAAATGCGCCTCGGCGGCGATCGGGTCGCCGGCATAGAGCGCCAGCCGCCCGAACGACAACTCGGCCCATTCGATGAACTGATCGTCCGACGCCGCAACGCCGAGCGCTGCGACTTCGGCATAGATGCGGCGCATCGCATCAAAGTCGCCGCGGAACTGGTGCATGAATCCGACAGCGGTCAGCATCAGCCCGTGGTTGCGTTCGCTGCGGTAGCGCGCACTGAGCTCCAGCGCCTCATCGAACAGCGGCGGCACTTCGGCCCAGCGGCCGAGCGACACCGCGAGGAACACCTTGGAGAACAGCGTGCGGTGGACACCCGACAGGTCGTTCTTACGCACACAATCGGCCATCGCGCGGTCGCCGAGGAAGCGCGCGACGCGGTCGAGCCGCAGCAATCCGGCGACATAGCTGATCAGCGCATAGGGTCGCGCCGCGATCGACAGATCGCCGCAGCGTTCGGCAGCGCGCGCCGCGAACAGACTGCACGCCACCGCCGGCAGCGTGCCTTCGAGATTGAACAGGCAGTCCGACAGCCGAGACGCGGCGAGACTGCGCAGGCGATTGCGCGCTCGCGAGCGCGCCGATCTCCGCTCCCGCGCGACGAACGACGGTGCGACGATGGTGAAGGTCAGCAGGATCGTTTCACGCAGCGCCATCCCGCTCCAGCCGAACCGGTCCTTGGGCGCGCCAGGCCACAGCCCCGTCAAGCTGGCGATCGCGGGCGCGACCGCCTTGTGATGATCGGCCAGAACGTGATGCGCGTTGCAGACATCGAGATGTAGCTGCGCCCGTCGAAGCGGACTCGCCATCGCCATGGCCTTGGGATCGCTCACTGCGATCGCCAGCGCCGATTCGAAGAAATGCAACGAGTCCGCGTAGGCGCCGGCGCGGTTGGCCTCGGCGCCCGCGCGGCGCAGCGGCTTGAGCGCGCGCGCCGGCACGCCGGCCTCGATCCAGTGGTGCGCAATCTGCGCGCTGGCGGAGCGCGCGACCACGGGCGGCAGGCTCTCAAGATATTCGACCGCCTTCCGATGCAAATCCGCGCGCATCGAATCAGGCAGCGAGCCGTAGACCGCGTCCCGCACCAGCGCCAGAGCGAACCGCCAGCGCGGGCCCTCCGGCGCCAGCAGCCCGTCGCCAACCAGCGCCGCGAGCGTGGCGTCGAGCGCCGCCTCGGATACAGGCACGTCGAGCGCCAGCAGGATCTCGCGGCTGAACCGGCCGCCGATCACGCTCGCGGCCTTGAGCACGCCCAGCCGCGCCAGTGGCTGCGATTCGAGGCGCGCGAGCGCGGCATCCTCGATCGTCTGCGGCAGGTCGAGCGCGCGCAGCCGCGCCTCGGCGTCGCGCCACGCGCCCGGAGACACCAGTCCGGCGCGGACCACTTCGGGCGGCAGCGCGCGCAACAGTTCGCGGCTGAACAGCGGGTTGCCGCGCGCGCGCGCATGCAGCCAGTCGATAAGCGGGTGCAGCGGATCGACCGCGCCGAGCATGTCCGCGGCGAGTTCGGCGGTGCCCTCCCGGCCGAGCAACGCCAGCGTGTGCCGCGCCAGCGCCTCATGGCCCAGGGCGGCGCCGAGCGTCGTCGCCGCCAGTCCAAGCGGCGCCCGACCGACGATCAGAATGCGCACCTGCGGGTGCAGGCCGATCAGGTCGGCGGCAAGCAGCGCGGATGGCTCGTCGAGCCATTGTGCGTCGTCGATGACCACCAGCCGTCTCGAGTCGCCGAGCAGCTTTGCGAGCGCCATCCCCTGCAAGCGACGCGCCAGCCGCGGCCGTCCCTCGGGATCGCTGATTGCGTCGGCATCCGCGTCCCTGAGCTCGCGGCCGAACAGCGGATTGGTCAGCGGCGCCAGCGCCGGATTCTCGCCAACCGCAGCGATGAGCGCGGCTTGCGCCTCGGCCAGCCGCAGGTTCCGTGTCCGCGCCAGGTCGCGCAGCAAAACTGCCGCCGGATCACGCCACGCGAACAACGAGGTGCGACTAGCGAGCGGGCCGGCGCGGCAGACCAGCAGCATCTGCCCGCGGGCGACCGCGACCTCCGCCGCATACGCCGCCAGCCGTGATTTGCCAATGCCGACCTCGCCATCGAGCAGCAGCAGCCGGCGGTCGCCCTCGCCGGCGACGAACGCCTCGACCAGCGCGAGGTCGTCGCGTCGTCCGGCAATCCGCTTCGCGTCGGACAGCGTCGCCGGTTCGTGGCGCCGACGGGCGTCGCCGACGCCAAAGATCGTCACCTTGTCGGCCAGGCCCTTGAGCGCACGCGCTTCGGGCGCCAGGAAGGCGAACGCATCGGCGGCCAGCGCGCGGGTCGCGTCGTCGCTCAGTATTTCATTACGGCAGGCCTCCATGCAGCGCGCCGCAAGATTGGCGGCCCCTCCGTAGATCGTGTGGTGGACGTTGGCGTGCGCGCCGCCGATCCCGGCGCGGACCTTGCCGGTGGAAACGCCGATGGCGACATCGATCCCGAATTCGCGCAACTCGGCGCGCAGGTCGATCGCGGCGCCCAGCGCGCGCAGCGCCGCATCGGCGGTAGGGGCGGGCGGCAACCCGAATGCGACCACCGCCGCCATGCCCTTTTCATCGGCATGGACCTTGTCGAGTTGACCGCCATGCGCGGTGATCGCCGCCCGCACCAGCGCGACGCGGACGTGGACCTGCTCGGGCGTCGCCAGCGCCATTTCGTCGACGTGGAAGAGTCGAACGAACAGGATCGTCGCCGAGCGCAGTTCGGCCGCCCAAGCGGCAGCCGCGCTATCGGCGACGGTCGCCGCCGTCCGCGCCGGCGCATCGGCTGTCGGCGCTTCGGCGACGCCGCTGCGGGGCCGCAGCAAGCCCCAGCATCCGGCGCCGCGACGACCCTCGAACTCGGTTTCGAACAGCGGCCATGCGCGCTCGTGCACCACTGCGCCGCCGATGGCGGCCAAGGCCGTGACCTGTGCGGCGTCGAGCAGCGCCGGCCCCCAGGTCAGCGCATCCCCTTCGCCCTGGCGCCCGCCGATCTGCATGAACGTCAGCGGACCGGCGCCGATCCCAACGCGCACCGACAGCAGCGCATCACCGGCGCTCGCTGCGACGCCGGCATCTGCGCCCCGGACGTGCGCGATCATCGCCAGCGCGGCATGGCCGGCGAGGCGGGCGCAGGCAGCCTCGGAGCAGTCGCCGTCGACGACCCACACCGCCTGTACCGAGTCGCCGACGACGTCGACCACCGCGCCATGGCACGCATCGACGATGTCGGCGAAACTGCCGAGCAGGCGATCCATCATCACCGCCAGCCGGTCGGCGGCGCGGGGGCCATTCTGCGCCTCGAGCGCGGCGGTCAGCGCGGTGAAGCCTGAGACGTCGACGACCAGCGCCACCGCTTGCGCCAGCGTCGAAGCGATCTCAGCCATGGCGGCGTCCGCGCCGGGCAAGGCGCGCATTTCGTCGGTCATCGTGTCGGTCGCCATCGGCGCGGATCAGTCGTCGAGCGGCGACAGCGTGCCGGCGATCGCCTGCGCGCAACGCGCTCCGCTTCTGGCGGCGCCCTCGGCGCAGCCCGAATTGAGGCCGTTCAAAGTCCAGTCGCCGGCGAGGAAGAGGTTGTCGAACCCCGACTGGTTGGCGTCCATGCGAGTGTAGACGCTGTTTTTGGGCGACTGCACATAGAGGTCCGACGGGTTGCAATTGGCGCGAATATACTGCCGCGTCAGCACGTCGCCCGGCGCGCCGGGTTCCGGATCGAAGATCAGCTTGGGATCGAGCGCATATGGGCTGGTCGGCGAAGTCGCGCGCGACCAGTAGATTTGGCTGTTGGCGCGCAGCCAGGAGACGGCTGCGTCATACGCCTTGCGGTCGGCAGGACGGCCGTTCTCGGGACCGGGCAGCTGACCACAGAAATAGGCGATGGCGCGCGGCCGCGTCGCGCCGTTCCAGGTTTCGCGCGACAGCAGATGCGACATGTCGGACCAGGCGCTGTACGGCTGGTCCGCGCCCGCAAGCGTGCGGTCGGAACCCTTGCAGCCGAGATCGTCCATCGTCCGGGTCAGCCACAGCTGCATCGCGCAGGTGCGCGTCAGCGTCAGCGCGTTGAACATCGGCCCCCAGTTCGATTGCGGCACGCGTGCGGGAAAGCTGGCGCACACCTGCTTCAGGCCGCCGACCGAGATGCCGATGACGACCTTGTCGAAATCGGCGCCGAAGCGCAGCTGCCGCGCGACATCGCCAGGACCGGGCGCATCATTGTTGTCGGCTTCGAAGTCGCGGCCCGCCGCGCGCAAGGCGTCGCCGTCAGCGATCTGGTCCCATAGCGGCTCGGCCGGCCAGCCTTCGAGTGGCGCGTCGGCGGGCCAGCCCGGCGCCGGCACTTCGATCAGCGGCTGATAGCCCTGCTCGGGATGCTTGAGCTGCGCCTGCTGGACATAGTCGATCGAGGCGATGCGGGCGATCGCCGGGTCGGGATTGAGCGCGGTGACGCGGCTCAGGAACTGAAACTTCACGCCGCGCTTCAGGAGCGCGAGGTAGAGCGGCGCGATGACCACGTCGCCCATCGCGCCGCGCATCTTCCAGAAAAAATGCCCCTTATAGCCAAGCGCCAGCAGATTGAATGAGCGCAGCGCGGTGCCGGCGGCGAAGCTGCGCATGCTGGTGTCGCCGCCGTCGCCATAGCCGAAGACATAGTCGTAGGCCGAGGTGATCGGCGTCCAATTGATCAGTTCGGTGGCGCGCTTGGTCGGATCCCCCCATTCGGGAAAATTCTTCGCGACCGCGACAGCGTTGGCGAACAGCCACTCGCTGAACTCGTAGACGTCGATCGAATCGTAGCCCTTCTCCAGGACATTGTCGGCGGCGACGCCGTGGATGATCGTCTGCACCAGGTACGCCGACAGCAGAAAGCGCTCGACGGGGATCAGCGCGTTGGTGTCGGTCTTCATGTCGCGGATCGACCGCGCGTGCTCCTCGATCATGCCAATCATCTGGTGCAGCACGAAATCCGCGGTCAGATCCTCGAGCTTGCCCTCGACCACGTGGCCGACGCCGCCGACGAAGCCCTTGAATAGTGCGATGGCGTCGTGCAGCAGCGACGCCGGCGCCCAGGAATGCGTCGCCGCCGCGCCCGCTTGGTTCGGATCGACGGCGCGGCGCTCGATCGGCGCTTCGGGCGCCTTGCGATCGTGCGCTCCCGGCGAGAAATGGATGAGCAGCGCCACCAGCCCCTGAATCATGTCCGCCAGCGACGCGGTCTTGAGATCGTCGCCCGGAACCTCGTCGTTGGGCGGCATGTCGACGTACCACATCAAATTGGGATTGCCGGGGTCGGAGCGGTCGACCAACGTGACATTGTCCTCGGGCGTGAACGCGTCCCAGACGTCCTGGTTGGGGTGGCCGTCGGGCCGGTCGACGACCCGGTAGGCCCGGCGCAGCAGGTCGAACGCCTGATAGTAGAAGCCGGCGAAGATATGTAGGCCATGCTCGTAGATGCGGTGGCCATAGCCCTCGCGCATGTCATGGCCGCTGGCGCACTTGCCGCCGAGCCGCCAGCCCTGCTGGTAGACGGTGATCTCGTATTTGTCGGCCCAGCCGGGCTGTTCCGTGATGTAGAATGCTGCCGACAGCGCGCCGATGCCGCCGCCGAGTACCGCAATCCGTTGCTTGGCGTTGACCGCCACTTGCCGATCCCTCTTTGGGCAGCCGGTGACTCCGGTGGGACCGCAGTGTGGCAGAAATGACAACAGGAAGCAAAAAGTGCTCCGTCCTACCGCGTCTTATTGTCGCGGCGTGACGAGATCGCGATCGGCGCGAGCAGGCGCCCAACTATCGGTGTCCTGCCGGTGAATCGCTGACTTGGCGCTACGCGACGGTCGAGAACGGAATGAACCTGCACTGTCAGTGGACGACGAAGGACGCGCGCTGCTCGCTCAAGTCCCAAGGCACGACCGAAGAGCAGCATCGCATCAAGCGCTGGGAGCACGAGGCCGTCCTTGACGCGATGCAGGAGCGGCCAGCGGATCGGGCGCGGGCGTTGTTCATCCGCATCATTCGTCATGGCGGCCGTGATCACTTCGGAATTGGCCCCGATCGCTGTCTTGGGTCGTATTCACGGGCGCTTTGAGCGTTTTGCGATGTTCCTTAACCGCCGGTTTCCACCCATGGTCGCCGAAAGCGCCTCACCGGCAAGGCGTCTGCTTTCGAGAAAGCCGCATTGGCCGGGACCAGCCGCAATAGGCGCAATCCAGCCGCAGGAAGGACCGGAACCCTACTTCGGCCAACCACCCTGAGCGGACCTGTGATGTGGATACCAAGCCTTTGATTTTATCCACTATCCGCGCCCGCCTCGACGAAGCGGCGCGCGTGTGCGACCGCCTTGAGCATGAGACTGGAGAAACCGGCGCCGTCCGTCTCGGCTGCGTCGATCCAGATCAGCCCGCCTGCCTGGGGCGGCGCGGCGTCGACTTCGGCGGCGTAGAGCGTCAGCCGCAGCGTGAAATGGGTGAAGGCCTGCTCGACCTCGCCCGGCAGGCGCCGCCACGCCGCCGCGAAGGGGGCGTGGCCCGGGCCGACGTCCGCGCGCTCCGCCGCCTCCCACGGCCCGCCGGGCAATTCGAGCGTCGCGCCGAGGAGCCCCTCGGGCGGGCGCCGTCGCGCGAGGATCGCGCCGTCCTCGCGCCGCGCGAAGAACGCCGCGCCGACGCGCGTCGGCCTCGGTTTGACGTTTGCGCGCCTGGGATAGGCCTCGGGCTCGCCCGTCCGCGCCGCGGCGCAAGTCCCGCTCAGCGGACAAGCCGCGCAATCGGGATTGCGCGGCCGGCAGATCAGCGCGCCGATGTCCATCAAGGCCTGCGCGAAGTCGCCCGCACGCTTGTCGGGCGTTAGCGCCGCCGCCGCCTCCCCGATCACGCGCCGCGCTTGCGCGACCGGAGTCTCCAGGGCGCAAACCCGCGCCAGGATGCGCGCGATATTGCCGTCGACCGGCGCCGCCTTCGCGTCATAGGCGATCGCCGCGACCGCGGCGGCGGTATAAGCGCCGATTCCGGGCAGCGCGCGCAATTCCGCTTCGCCCAGCGGGAAACGCCCGCCGCGCCGCGCGACCTCCCGCGCGCAGGCATGGAGATTGCGCGCGCGGCTGTAATAGCCGAGGCCGGCGAACGCGCTGATGACCTCGTCGAGCGAGGCCGCGGCGAGCGCTTCGACGCGCGGCCATCGCGCGACGAAGTTCAGGAAATAGGGCGCCGCCGCCGTCGCGGTGGTCTGCTGCAGCAGGATTTCCGACAGCCAGACGCGATAGGGATCCGGCGTCTCGCCGGCCGAAGCGCGCCAGGGCAGATCGCGACGATGGACGTCCCACCAGGCGAGAACGCGGCGGGCGATTTCGCGCGGCTTCAAACGCGCGCCGGGAGGGGCTACACTGTCTTTCATGGAGCGAACTTTATCCTCGAGAGCGCGATGATGAAACCGGCGCGCGGCTTCGCGGCGCAGCTCGGCTCGTTGCTCAAGGGCGTCGTCGAGCCGACCTTGGCGGCGCGCGGGCTCGGCGAGACCAGCCTCGTCACCGCTTGGCCCGAAATCGTCGGCGCCGAGATCGCGCGATACGCGCGGCCGATCGAGATCAAGTGGCCGCCGCGCGGCGCCAAACGCGGCCCCGAGGACGCGGCGCCCGCGACGCTGGTGCTGCGCGTCGACGGCGCTTTCGCGCTCGAAGCCCAGCACGCCGGCCCGATCATCGTCGAGCGCGTCAATGCGCACCTGGGCTGGCGCTGCATCGAGAGGGTCGCTTTCCGCCAGGGCCCGCTCGCCGAGTTGAAGAGAAAGCGGCGCGCCCTGCCGGCGCCGAGCGCGAAGGCGCAGGCGCAGGCGATCGCGCTCGCCGCCCCAATCGACGACGAGGAGCTTCGCCTGGCCTTGACGAAGCTGGGCGCGAGGGCGATCGACAGGGCCGCGCGGACGCGGTAGCCAAAGGAGACCGAGAACATTCCGACAAATTCCAGCCCCCTGGCGGGCCGCCGCGTCGCCAGGATGAACGGCGTCGGCAACAAGATTCTCGTGCTCGACCTGCGCGGCGCCGCCGTCCTGCCGACGCCCAGGGAAATCTGCGCGATCCATCGCGCCGAGGGCCTCGACTTCGATCAGCTGATGGTCCTGAGCGACCCGTGCGACGCCGCGAGCCTCGCCTTCGTGCGCATCTACAACCACGACGGCTCCGAGGCCGGCGCCTGCGGCAACGGCACGCGCTGCGTCGCCGACCGTCTGGCGCGCCAGACGGGCGCCGAGGCGCTGACGATCGAAACCGCCGCCGGGTTGATCGCCTGCGAGCGCTTAGGCGCCTGGACCTACCGCGTCGACATGGGCGCGCCGCGCCTGGCCTGGAACGAAATCCCGCTGGCGCATCCGGTCACGGATACGCGCAAGGTCGATCTCGCCCTCGCCGGCGCGCCGGACTTCGGACCGGCGAGCGTCGTCAACATGGGCAATCCGCATGCGATCTTCTGGGTCGGCGACGTCGCTTCGGTTCCGCTCGAAACATTCGGCCCGCGCTTCGAGACGCATCCTCTGTTCCCGCAAAAGGCCAATATCTCGTTCGCGCAAGTTCAGGCGCGCGACGCGATCGCGCTCAGGGTGTGGGAGCGCGGCGTCGGCGTGACGCTGGGCTGCGGCTCGGCCGCCTGCGCGACGCTGGTCGCCGCCGCGCGCCTCGGGCTCACCGGCCGCGAGGCGCGCATCGCGCTGCCCGGCGGCGAACTGACGATTCGCTGGCGGGACAGCGACGACCATGTGCTGATGACCGGCCCGGTCGAATTCGAACGCGAGATCACGCTCGAGGAATCCTTGTTCGAGGCGGCCGCCAGGAAGTGAGGGCGGGCCGGCGATTCTCGACTTTCGCGCCGGCTATTTGAGAATCATAACACCGATGTTATGATTTTAACATTCGAGGCGGCGAGATCGGGAGAGAGGCTTGAACGAGGCCAGCCACGCCAATTCTTCCGCGCCGCCGGCCAGCCATAATCGCGCGCGCAATCCCGGCGTCGCCCTCGACGTCTCCTGGTTCGAGCCCGTCGGCGTCAATGCGAGCGCGGTCGAACGGCGCGTCGCGAGCCTCACCGGGCGTCGTTCGCTCAAGAAGGAATATCAGGCGGCCTGGCTGGTGCGGGCGCTGACCTGCCTCGATCTGACGACGCTGGCCGGCGACGACACGGCGGGGCGCGTGCATCGGCTCTGCGCCAAGGCGCGCCGGCCGCTGGACGAGGACGTCCTCGAGGCGCTCGGCCTGACCGATTCGCCGCCGACGGTCGGCGCGGTCTGCGTCTATCCCACGATGGTCGCTCCCGCCGTCAGGGCGCTCGCCGGCTCCGGCATCCCCGTCGCCTCGGTCGCCGCGGGATTTCCCGCCGGCCTGACGCCGCTGAAACAGCGCCTCGCCGAAATCGACTACGCGGTGAGCGAGGGGGCGGGCGAGATCGACATCGTCATCACCCGCGCCCACGTCCTCAACCGCGAGTGGTCGGCGCTCTACGACGAAGTCAAGGCGATGCGCGAGGCCTGCGGCGCGGCGCATCTCAAGGCGATCCTCGCCACGGGCGATTTGAAGACTTTGCGCAACGTCTACTCGGCGAGCATGGTGGCGATGCAGGCGGGCGCCGATTTCATCAAGACCTCCACCGGCAAGGAAGACGTCAACGCCACCTTGCCCGTCAGCCTGACGATGCTGCGCGCGCTGCGCGACTATCGCGACGCCACCGGCTTCGAAATCGGCTTCAAGCCGGCGGGGGGCTTGCGCACCGCCAAGGACGCCCTGAACTGGCTGATCCTGATGAAGGAGGAGCTGGGCCTGCCGTGGATGCGGAGCGACCTCTTCCGCATCGGCGCCAGTTCGCTGCTCACCGACATCGAGCGCCAGCTCAGCCATTACGCCACCGGCCGCTATTCCGCGAATTATCGCCACGCGATGGCGTAAGGAGCCCATGATGGCGAAGATCACGGATATCCTGCGCACGATGGAATACGGTCCTTCGCCGGAAAGCGACGAGCACGTTCGCGCCTGGCTCGCGGCGCATCGCGGCGGCTTCGGCCATTTCGTCGCCGGCCGCTTCCTCGCGCCCGGCGCGCTGTTCGACGTGAACAACCCCGCGACCGGCGAGCGCATCGCAGGCGTGACGCTAGGGACGGCGGCGGACGTCGACGCGGCGGTCAGAGCCGCGCGCAAGGCGCTGCCGAAATGGTCGGCGCTCAGCGGCGACGCGCGCGCGCGCCATCTCTACGCCCTGGCGCGCCACGTGCAGAAGCGCGAGCGCTTTCTCGCGGTGCTCGAAAGCGTGGACAACGGCAAGCCGATTCGCGAATCGCGCGACATCGACATTCCCCTGGTCGCGCGGCATTTCTATCACCACGCCGGCTGGGCCTCGCTCGTGGCGAGCGAATTCCCCGACTGCCGCCCCGTCGGCGTCTGCGGGCAGATCATTCCCTGGAACTTCCCGCTGCTGATGCTGGCGTGGAAGATCGCGCCGGCGCTCGCGGCGGGAAACACCGTCGTGCTCAAGCCGGCCGAATTCACGCCGCTGACCGCGCTCGCCTTCGCCGAAATCTGCATCGAGGCGGGGCTGCCGCCGGGGGTCGTCAATATCGTCGCCGGCGACGGGGCGACCGGCGCAGCGCTGGTCGCGCACGACGACGTCGACAAGATCGCGTTCACCGGCTCGACCGAGGTGGGGCGCGCCATTCGCAAGGCGAGCGCGGGGACGGGCAAGAAACTGTCGCTGGAGCTCGGCGGCAAATCGCCGTTCGTCGTCTTCGAGGACGCCGATCTCGACAGCGCGGTCGAAGGCGTCGTCGACGCGATCTGGTTCAATCAGGGGCAGGTCTGCTGCGCCGGCTCGCGGCTGCTGGCCGCCGAATCGATCGCGGACAAGTTTCTCGCCAAGCTGCGCGCGCGCATGGCCCATTTGCGCGTCGGCGATCCCCTGGACAAATCGACCGACGTCGGCGCCATCGTCGCGCCGGTCCAGCTCGAGCGCATCAAGCGGCTGGTGGATCAGGGCGAGCGCGAGGGCGCGACGGTCTGGCGCGCGCCCGGCGCGCTCCCCGAGCGCGGCTGCTTCTATCCGCCGACGCTGGTGACCGACGTCGAGCCCGCCTCGTTGCTGGCGCGCGAGGAAATCTTCGGCCCGGTGCTGGTTACGATGACCTTCCGCACGCCCGACGAAGCGATCGCGCTCGCCAACAACACGCGCTACGGCCTCTCCGCCTCGGTGTGGACCGAGAACGTCAATCGCGCGCTCGAATTCGCCGCGCGCGTCAAGGCCGGCGTCGTCTGGATCAATTCGACCAACCTGTTCGACGCCGCCGCCGGCTTCGGCGGCTACCGCGAAAGCGGCTTCGGCCGCGAAGGCGGGCGCGAGGGCCTCGCCGAATATCTCGCTCTCGACGCGCCCAAGGGCAAGACGAGCGCGAAGGCGCTTCTTTCGCCGACGCTGACCGCGCTGCCCGGCCAAAGCCCCGCGCCGGGCGCGGACGCGATCGACCGCACCGCAAAGCTCTATATCGGGGGAAAACAGGCGCGTCCGGATTCGGGCTATTGCTACGCGGTGCTCGATCGCAAGGGCGCGAGCGTGGGCCTGGCGGGCCTCGGCAATCGCAAGGACATCCGCAACGCCGTCGAGGCCGCGAGCAAGGCCTCGGGCTGGGGCGCGGCGACCGCGCACAATCGCGCGCAGGCGCTCTATTACGTCGCGGAAAATCTCGAGGCGCGCGCCGCCGAATTCGCCGAGCGCCTGCGCGCGACGACCGGCGCCTCGGTGCGCGAGGCGCGCGAAGAGGTCGAGGCGGCCGTCCGCCGCACCTTCTATTACGCCGGCTTCGCCGACAAATTCGACGGCGCGGTTCATTCGACGCGCACGCGCTTCGTCACGCTGGCGATGAACGAGCCCTGGGGCGTGATGGGGCTCGTGTGCCCCAACGAGGCGCCGCTCCTCGGCTTCGTCTCGCTGGCGATGCCGGCGATCGCGATGGGCAATTGCGTCGTCGTCGCGCCGTCTTCGGCCCACCCCTTGAGCGCGACCGATTTCTACACCGTGCTCGATGCGTCGGACGTTCCCGCCGGCGTCGTCAACATCGTCACCGGCGAGTCCGCCGCGCTGGCCAAGGCGCTCGCCGACCACGACGGCGTCGACGCGCTCTGGTATGTCGGTTCGGCCGAGGGCGCCAAAGCGGTGGAAGCCGCCTCGGCGGCCAATCTGAAGGCGACCTGGACGAGCATCGCGCCGCTCGACTGGCGCGAGGCGCAGGGCCGCGAATACCTGCGCCGCGCGACCCAGGTGAAGAACATCTGGACCCCTTACGGCGAGTGAGGCGAGGCGAAACGATTTCCGCCGTCTCCGGCGCGTCGCGCCGGCCTTGTCCGGGGCGCGACGGCGACGGGCGTGGCGTTTTATCCGGATTTCGGCTAGAGTACCCAATATCCGGATAATCGGGATGACAGAAATGATCCGCGTATCCTCGACTGAATTTGGCAAGGAGGTCGGCCGCTATCAGGACGTCGCCCTGAGCCAACCCGTGATCGTCACCCGCAACGGCCGCGACCGCACGGTCATGATTTCCGTCGAAGAATATCAGCGCCTCAAGCGCCGCGACCGGCGGGTTTTCGCGGCCGGCGAGGCGCCCGATGAAATCATCGAGGCGGTGAGAAACTCCGAGATGGACCCTCGGCATCGCCATCTCGATGATCTCGTCAAAGACTGGACGCCGTGAATCTGCCGAAGCCGGAGCCCGGACTCGTCATTCGTTATTCCTATCTCTGGTTGCGGGAATATCGCGAAGGGCGCGAGGAAGGCGCAAAAGACCGGCCCTGCGCCATTATTCTCGCGTCGCGCGATCAGGACGGCGAAACGCAGGCGCTTGTCGTTCCCGTGACGCACAGCCCGCCGGAAAGCGCCGCCGCCCTCGAACTGCCCCAAGCCGTCAAGAAACATCTCGGCCTCGACGCGGAACGCTCCTGGGTCGTCCTTTCTGAAAGCAATCTATTCGATTGGCCGGGACCCGATCTTCGCCGAATCGGCGATCGCGACGACAGCTCGGTCGCCTATGGCTTCCTGCCGCCAAAACTATTCGCCGAATTGCGCCGTCGATTTCTCGCTCTCGAAGCCGCCGCCCGATCGCTGCGCGTCAAGCGCACGGAGTGATCCCGCCTTTTCGACTTTCCCCCCGATCCGCTTCCAATAGAGCATCGTCCCCGTCAGCCCGCCGTGCGGCTTCAGCGCATAGTCCGGGATGGTTCCCGCCAGGGCGAACCCCAGCTTCTCGTACAGCCCCGAAGCCCCGTCCTCGACCGCGGTGTCGAGCGTCAGCAGCGTGCGCGCGCGTTCCACCGCCACGTCCTCGGCGGCGCGCATCAGGGCGGTCGCCACGCCGCGGCCGCGATGGCTGACGCGGGTCATCATCTTGGCGATCTCGGCGCGGTGCGGCTGGTTGGGCGGGCAATCGAGCAATAGACTCACCGTGCCGGCCAGGACTTCGCCCGCGAAAGCGCCGAGAACGATCCGTTCGCCCCGCGCCGCCGCGGCCAGCGCGCCGTCCCAAAACGCCTTCGCCGTCGCCAAGTCGAGCGGGTGCATGAAACTGACCGATCCGCCGTTCGCGACCGTCTCGATCAGAATCGCGCTCAGCGCCTCGATGGTCTCGGGCGAAGCGCTCAGGGCCTTGATTGCGATCGCGGACATCGGGCTCACCAGACGTTCACGACGCTATAGCCCGCGGCGCGGAAGCGTTCGATCAGTCCGTTTCTGCCGGAGAGGTGCAGCGCGCCGACGGCGATGAAGGCGCCGCCCGCGGCCAGAAGCGGCGCGGCGCGCGCGGCCATCGCTTCGTTGCGGCCGACCAGCAGCAGGCGGGTGAATTCGTCCTCGGCCGCGCGCTCGGCCGGCGTCAGCCCCGGCATGACGTCGGCGACGGCGAGCATTTCGGCCGGCCGCTTCTCGCGATAGAGGACCAACAGCGTCGCATAGGCGTCGTCGTCGAGTTCGGGCGCGCGGGCGGCCGCCGCCAGCATGGTCGCGGAGAGAGCCGGCGGCGCGGCGGCGAGCGCGTCGATTTGCTCCTGCGCCGATTCCAGCGCGACGACGCGAAGACCGCGCTCCTTGCCGGCGAGCGCGATCACGGAATCGACCTCCGGGAGGCCCTGGCGCGCGCGCGCCGCCTCGCAGCTCGGCGCCGAAACCGCCGCGGCGAGGAACCAGAGCTGGAGATGATGCGCCAATTCCTTGGAAAAGCCGCGCCCCGCGAGATAGGCCTCGACCGAGGCGGCGCTTTGCCCCGTCAGCGCCGGGGCGAAAGTGTCCTCGTCGCGCGCGATCGCCTTGGCGAGCATTTTAGCGGCGAGATCGCCTTGATCGACGGCGTCGAACGGGCCGCCGAGCTCCGTCGCCACGACCTTCGAGGAGGCGACGAACTCGGCCGCCTTGCGGGCGAGCGCGACGGCGCTCTCGTCGGTCGAATGGATCGTGCCGAACAGGTAGGACGGCGCCAGCCCCTCGCGCTCGACGCGCCAGAGAAGACCCTCGGCATCGACGAGATCGTCGGCGCGTTTGAGCCGCGCCTCGCGCAAATCCGCGCCTTCGGCCAGGTCGCGCCCGATGCACGGCGCGGGCGCGGCGGCGTCCTCCGCCCGAGCCTGCGGGGCGAGCGCCAAGCCGAAAAAGGCCAAGCCGAACGCGGCGAGGACGGCGGCGCGAAGGCGCGCTCGGGAGCCGCGAAGGCGCGCTCGGGAGCCGCGAAGCGTCATCGGTGCGCTCACAACTTGCGCAACGCCACTTCCTCGATGCGATGGCTGGCGCCCTTGGTGAGGCGCAGGCTGGCGCGCGCGCGCGTGGGAAGGATATTCTCGTGCAAATTGACGAGATTGATGCGTCGCCAGATCGAGCGCGCCGTCGCCTCCGCTTCCGCGTCGTCGAGATCGGCGTATTTGCGGAAATAGCTGCGCGGATCGCGAAACGACGTTTGCCGCAGGCGCATGAAGCGCTCGATGTACCATTTTTCCAGCAACTCGTCGCTGGCGTCGAGGAACACCGAGAAATCGAAGAAATCGGAGACGAAGGGAATTTCCTTGCCCTCGCGCGACAGCCGATTGGGCAACAGCACGTTGAGGCCCTCGACGATGAGGATGTCAGGCCGATCGACGACGACGGTCTGTCCCGGCATGACGTCGTAGACGAGATGCGAATAGACCGGCGCGGTGACGTTGCGGGTGCCCGCCTTGACTTCGGCGAGGAAGCGGATCAGCGCCGTGCCGTCGTAGCTTTCGGGAAAGCCCTTGCGCTCCATCAGCCCGTCGCGGAGGAGCTTGGCGTTGGGATGAAGAAACCCGTCGGTCGTCACCAGTTCGACCTTGGGCGTGTTGGGCCAGCGCGTCAGCAGCGCCTGCAGCACGCGCGCCGTCGTCGATTTCCCCACCGCCACCGAACCGGCGACGCCGATGATGTAGGGCACCTTGCCGTCGCTGGCGCCGAGAAAGCGCTGCGTCGCCTTGAACAGCCCCTGGGTCGCCGCGACGTAAAGCGCGAGCAGGCGCGAAAGCGGCAGGTAGATCGCCGTCACTTCGTCGAGCGAGATCGGATCGTGGGTCGATTGCAGCTTGCGCAAATCGTCGATGGTCAGGGTCAGCTCGGTGTCGGCGCGCAATTTCGCCCATTCGTCACGGGTGAAACGGTGGTAGGGCGAGGCGACCCCCTCCGACGGCCGGGCCAAAACTCGATTATCCATGCGGGCCCCAGTTTCTCCGGCGAGGATAGAAAAATCGGGTAGCGACAGGTCCATCATGCGCGTCGCGACGCCTTCTCCTCGAGGCCGCTGCGTTGCGTGCGGCGCTCCAGTTCGCCGATCACGTCGGCCAGGGCGACGTCGCGCGAGCGCAGCACGACCAGGAGATGATAGAGAACGTCGGCGGCTTCCGAACGCACGGCGACGTCGTCCTGCGCGGCCGCGGCGATCGCCAGCTCCACCGCCTCCTCGCCGAACTTTTTCGCGCAGTGCGCGGCCCCCTTGCTCAGGAGCGCGCTGGTGTAGGATTTATCCGCGCCCGCAACAGCGCGCTCGGCGATAGTGCGGGCGAGGTCGTCGAGCGTGAACATCGATTCCGGGGCTTCCGTTCGGCAGGTTTCAACAGCGCGCATTGTGACCGTGAATCCGGCGCTTGTCGAGAAACGCGGCGATTCGTCGACCGGGCGGCGCGAATGCGCGAACCGCGACCGCTCAGCCCAGCAGCGCCTCGATCTCCTCGGCGAGGTCCTCGGGCTTGACGGTCGGGGCGCGGCGCCGGACGGCCTCGCCCTGCCGGTCGACGAGGAACTTGGTGAAATTCCATTTGATCGCCTGCGTGCCGATCAGGCCCGGCGCGGCGCTTTTAAGCGCGCGATAGAGGGGATGGGCGCCCTCGCCGTTGACCTTCGTCTTGGCGAAAAGCGGAAAGGTGACGTCGTAATTCCCGGCGCAGAAATTCTTGATCTCCGCCTCGTCGCCCGGCTCCTGATGGCCGAACTGATCGCACGGAAATCCCAAAACGACGAACCCGCGGTCGCGATAGCGCCGCCACAGCGCCTCCAGCCCTTGGTATTGCGGCGTAAAGCCGCATCGGCTGGCGACATTGACGACGAGCAGCGCCTTGCCCGCAAAGGCGCCTAGCTTTTGCGTCCGGCCGTCGATATCAGTCAGGTCGATGTCGTATAGAGCGTTCATCGGCGTGCCTGTCCCCGATCCCAGGCGACAGCGTAACCGCTCGCGACACTCAAGGCGAGTGCGCGAAAGAGCGTGAACGAATTCCATGAATTTGTTATGGTCGCTCATGACATTGAGCGAAATCAAAGCCGCGCCCGCCGCGCGCGGGCAGGGAAACGGAATGACCGACGCCGAACTCGTCGCGCGCTACGACGGCCGCGTGCCGCGCTACACCAGCTATCCCACCGCGCCGCATTTCTCGCCCGCGATCGGCGCCGAGACTTATGCGAAGTGGCTCGGCGCGCTTTCGCCGCAGACGCCGCTTTCACTCTATCTGCATGTGCCCTTTTGCGACCGCCTCTGCCATTATTGCGGCTGCAACACCACCGTGGTGCGCCTCGATTCCTCGCGGCGCGCCTATGCGGCGCTGCTGGAGCGCGAGATCGAGAGAGTCGCCGGCTTGATCGGCCGCAGAGCCAAGGTTTCGCATGTCCATTGGGGCGGCGGCACCCCCACCAGCCTTCCCGGCGATCGCCTGAGCGCGATCATGGCGCGCATCCGCGATTCTTTCGCGCTGGCGCCGGACGCGGAAATCGCGATCGAACTCGATCCGACCAGCCTTCCCCAGGACCGGCTCGACGCGCTTCGCGAAATGGGCGTCACCCGGATCAGCCTCGGCGTGCAGGACCTGGAGCCGGCGGTGCAGGAGGCGATCGGGCGCCGGCAATCCTACGAGCAGACGGAAGATTGCGCCGGCAAAGCGCGCGGCCTCGGCGTCGGCTCGCTCAATCTCGACCTCATCTACGGCCTGCCGTTGCAAACCGAGGAGAGCGTCGCGCGCACCGCGCGGCGCGCGCTCGATCTCGAGGCCGACCGCGTCGCGGTTTTTGGCTACGCCCACGTGCCGTGGATGAAGAAGCATCAGCAGCTGATCCCCGAGGAAAGCCTGCCGGGGCCTCTCCAACGCTTCGCGCAGCAGCGCGCGATCCATCGCGTTCTCACGCAGGAGGGCGGCTATATCCCGGTCGGGCTCGACCATTACGCGCGCCCCGGCGATGCGATGGCCGAGGCCGCCGCCTCGCGCAGCCTCAAGCGCGGCTTCCAGGGCTATACGACCGACGCGGCGCCGGCGCTGATCGGCTTCGGCGCCAGCGCGATCGGCTCGCTCCCCGACGGCTATGTGCAGAACGCGCCGACCGCGCCGGCCTATTCCAAGGCGATCGAGGCGGGGGGCTTGGCCGTTGTGCGCGGCGTCGCGCTGAGCGAGGACGATCGGTTGCGGCGTGACGTGATCGAGCGGCTGATGTGCGATCTCGAAGTCGATCTCGTCGGGGTCGCCGAAGCGCACGCCGCCGATCCCGCGCCGCTCGTCGCCTGCCTCGAGGGCCTTTCGCGCTTCGAGGCCGACGGCCTCGCGCATTGGGACGGGCGCCGCATCGCGGTGAGCGAAAAGGGCCGGCCCTTCGTGCGCTCGGTGGCGGCGCTGTTCGACGCCTATCTCGCGCAGGACACGGACAAGCCGCGGCATTCGCGGGCGGTTTAGTGGCTCGCGGCCTTCAGCCGCGCCCCTTCTTGGCGCCGTCGCGCGAGACGAAGCGCACGATCGCCCAAGGGCCGACGAGGATAAAGACGAGCCCGGCGAGCGTCAGGGCGAGCATGCCGCGGTTGGCGGGGTCGGCGAAAACGGTCCAGATCACGTCGGGCATGGCGGAGAGCTCGCCTTTCTGTCGCGCGTTTCCTTGGACCGCGGGGCGCGCCAACGGCAAGGCCCTGGCCAGGGCGCCGTCCGATGGCTTATGAGATCATTTCATGAACATGGGCCCGATTCGCATTCTCGGCGTCGACCCCGGCCTGCGCAACACGGGATGGGGCGTGATCGAGGTCGTGGGGACGCGGCTCAGCTATGTCTCCTGCGGGTCGATCCACACCGACGCGGCGACCTCGCTCGCCGAGCGGCTCGCGCTCATCCATCGCGCGCTGGCGCGGCTGGTCGAAAGCGAGCGGCCGGCCGAGGCGGCGGTCGAGGAGACCTTCGTCAACCGCGATCCGCAATCGACGCTGAAACTCGGCCAGGCGCGCGGCGTCGCGCTCGCCGCGCTGGCGCTGATGGATCTGCCGGTCGCGGAATATGCGGCCAATCTCGTGAAGAAGACCGTCGTCGGCGTCGGCCACGCCGAGAAGAATCAGGTGGCGATGATGGTCAAGATGCTGCTGCCGTCGTGCCGGATCGCCTCGCCCGACGCCGCCGACGCGCTGGCGGTCGCCATCTGCCACGCGCAACACCGCGCCGCGCGGGCCAGGGGCGCGGCATGATCGGCAAGCTCAAGGGCGTCGTCGACGGCGTCGACGAGGACGGCCTCGTCATCGACGTGAACGGCGTCGGCTATGTCGTTTCCGCCTCGGCGCGCACCTTGCGCGCGCTTCCCGCGATCGGGCAGCCGGCGACGCTGCATATCGAGACCCAGGTGCGCGAGGACGCGATCCGGCTGTTCGGTTTTCTCACCACCGGCGAGCGCGACTGGTTCCGCCTGCTGCAAAGCGTGCAAGGCGTCGGCGCCAAGGTCGCGCTCGGCATCCTCGGCGCGCTGTCGGGCGAGGCGCTGAGCGCGGCGATCGCCCATCAGGACAAGGCGATGATGGCGCGCGCGCCCGGCGTCGGCCCCAAGCTCGCCGCGCGCCTGGTGCTGGAGCTCAAGGACAAGGCGCCCGCCTTCGGCGTCGCCGATCTCGGCGGCGCGATCGCCGGCGCCGAGCCGGGCTCGAAACTGCCGAAGGAGGCGCAAGACGCGGTGCTCGCGCTGGTCAGCCTCGGCTACGCCCGCCCGCAGGCTTCGCTCGCCGTCGCCAAGGGCGTCGCCGCGCTCGGCGCCGAAGCGCAGACGGCGGCGCTGATCCGGCTGGGCCTGAAGGAGCTGGCGCAGTGAGGCGCGCATGACCACCCCTCCCCGCCGCCTGATCTCCGCCGAGAAGCGCCCCGAGGACGAAACCGCGTTGCGCCCGCAGGTTCTCGCCGATTTCACCGGCCAGGAGGCGGCGCGCAAGAACCTCAAGGTGTTCATCGAATCCGCCAAGTCGCGCGGCGAGGCGCTCGATCACGTGCTGTTCGTCGGCCCGCCGGGCCTCGGCAAGACGACGCTGGCGCAGATCGTGGCGCGCGAGCTCGGCGTCAATTTCCGCTCGACCTCCGGGCCCGTCATCGCCAAGGCGGGCGACCTCGCGGCGCAATTGACCAATCTCGAGCCGCGCGACGTGCTGTTCATCGACGAGATCCACCGTCTCAATCCGGCGGTGGAGGAAATTCTCTATCCCGCGATGGAGGATTTCCAGCTCGATCTCATCATCGGCGCCGGGCCGGCGGCGCGCTCGGTCAAGATCGATCTCGCGCAATTCACGCTGATCGGCGCGACCACGCGCGCCGGGCTGTTGACGACCCCCTTGCGCGACCGTTTCGGCATCCCCGTGCGGCTCAATTTCTACACCGTGCCCGAGCTCGAGGGCATCGTGCGGCGCGGCGCGCGCGTGATCGGGCTGGAGCTGGCCGAGGACGGCGCGAACGAAATCGCCAAGCGTTCGCGCGGCACGCCGCGCATCGCCGGGCGCCTGCTGCGGCGCGTGCGCGACTTCGCCGTCGTCGAGGGCGCTTCAATCGTCACCCGCGCGCTCGCCGACGGCGCGCTGCGCCTGCTCGACGTCGACGCCATCGGCCTCGATCAGATGGACCGGCGCTATCTCGACACGATCGCGCTGAGTTTCGGCGGCGGCCCGGTCGGCGTCGAAACGATCGCCGCCGCGCTCTCCGAGCCGCGCGACGCGATCGAGGAAATCATCGAGCCCTTCCTCATCCAGCAAGGCTTCGTGCAGCGCACGCCGCGCGGCCGGCTGCTGACCTCGCACGCCTTCAAGCATCTCGGCCTGGCCGAGCCGCCGCGCGAGGTCGCGCAGGCGAGCCTGTTCGAGGAGGAATGAAGCGCCGCTCACGGCGGCGCCGCAAATTCCTCCAATCCTGTGCTAGCTAGTCCCAGCCGTCGCAAGGACGATTCGGGAACCCGACCGTGCCCACGCTGATTCGTTTCGTCATCATCACCGGCGCGCTCGCCGGCCTCGTCTACGCCGGCATGATCGCGCTGGTCGCCAACGTGAAGGTGGAGCCGCGGGAAATGACGCAGATCGTTGCGATTCCCAAGGCGCCGAAATGACCGCGCCGCGGCCGGCGGCGAGCCGTCGTCTCGTCGAATCCTTTCTCGAGGCGATCGCCTCGGAGCGCGGCGCGAGCCGCAACACCATCGAGGCCTATCGACGCGATCTCTCGGACTATGCCGATTTCCTGACCGAGCGCGGGTCGAGCGCGCTTGCCGCGACGAGCGCGGAGGTGCGCGGCTTTCTGGCCGCGCGCGGCGCGCAAGGCCTCGGCGCCGCCTCGCTCGCGCGCCGTCTGTCCTCGGTGCGCCAGTTCCATAAATATCTCTATGTCGAGGGCCGGCGCGCCGACGACCCGACCCTGGCGATCGAGGGGCCGCGCCGCGCGCGCCCGCTGCCGAAGGTCTTGAGCGTCGCCGAGGTCGATCGCCTGATCGGCGCGGCGCGCGAGGGGCTCGACGCGGAGAAACGTCCGGCGCGCGAACGTCTCGCGGCGGCGCGCATGGCGTGCCTGATCGAGCTGATCTACGCCTCGGGCCTGCGCGTCTCGGAACTCGTCGCCTTGCCGAAATCGGCGGCGCGCGCCAAGGAGCCGCTCATCGCGGTGCGCGGCAAAGGAAACAAGGAGCGCCTCGTGCCGATTTCCGGCCCCGCGCGCGCCGCGATGAAATTTTATCGCGATCTCCTCGACAAGCACGCGCCGGGGGCCGCGACCGGCCCCTGGCTGTTCCCGGCGGACAGCGAAAGCGGCCACCTGACGCGCCAGGTTTTTGCGCGCGATCTGAAGACTGTCGCCGCCGCGGCCGGGATCGCCACCGCCCGCGTCAGCCCGCATGTGCTGCGCCACGCCTTCGCCAGCCATCTCCTGCAGAACGGCGCGGATTTGCGCGTGGTGCAGGACCTGCTCGGCCACGCCGACATTTCGACGACGCAGATCTACACCCACGTGCTCGACGAACGCGCCAAGGCGATGGTGCGCGACCTGCATCCGCTCGGCGACGAGGAAGCGAAATGAGCGAGGCGCCGTGGCGCGCGACGCTCGACGGCGTCGTCATCGCCTGTCGCCTGACGCCGAAGGGCGGCCGCGACGCCATCGACGGCGTCGCGACGCTGTCGGACGGCATGCGGGTGCTGCTGGTGCGGGTGCGCAGCGCGCCGGAGGACGGCAAGGCGAACGAAGCGCTGTGCAAGCTGATCGCGGACAAGCTCGGCGTGGCGGCGTCGAAGGCGCGGCTCGTCGCGGGGGCGAAGAGCAGGCTGAAGCAGGTTGCGGTGACGGGGGAGCCGGGGGGGCTGATCGCGAGGCTGAGCGAATTGACGCGCGGGGCGCCATTTTCCGGCGCGAAGGCCTGATTTCAATGGCGTGCGATGCGCTTCTCCGCCGCGTCGTCGCGCGGCGGGGCTAGGCGGGTTCGGCGCGCGGCGCGCGCGGAAGGGCCGGCAAGTCTCGGCGCGGCAAAGGGGGGAATGAGCGGGCGTCACCGTATTCACGGCGAGGAGAGAGGCCCGGCGATGCGGGGGCGGTTGAGTAAGGCGTCAACATAACCGTGTGCTAATTATCCTTCAAAAGAACACTCGTGAGAACCGTGATGAACAGCGCGATAAGCGACACACCACAAAGTGCACCTAGAATATATACCACTTGATCGACAAGTGCTAAGCGCGCAAGCAACTCCGCCTTTGCACCAAACGTCAAGAACGCTCCGGCCGCAACAAGCAAACTGTCGCTTACATTTCCAAGGCGCACTAGAAACCATGTGAAGAAGAAGCCGAACGCTGCGCATAACGCTAACAGAACTCTCAACGGTTTGAGGCCATACCCTGCGATGAATTCCCACAGATACGCGCCCGCGCTAAACGGCTTGTTGTATCGTGTGTATGCCTGATGTTGTAGAAACGCGTAGTCACGGGCTTTGTTAAAAATCTCTCCGTCAGCAAACCCATCCTTTATTCCGTGATATATCCCTGCGATCTGATCGGTCATTAATTCGTCGTTGAAATCCCCAGAGCGTCGTAAAAGCCCGTGGACTAGTGGCGTGTTTGTATTAAGAAATTTGACATTTTCGTCGAAGCGGCAATTCATAAATTTATTCTTGTTAAAGAAGCAATTCACGAAACTAGTCTCCCTAATATCGCAATTAAAAATGCCATTCTCATCGACAAAATCACAGTCCTCAAATCGGCATTTCTCGAATTCGCAGCCATAGAAATGTGCCAGCGCAAAAACGCACTTCTTGAATGTCACGTTATACAGTCGTGTGAATGCAAAGTGCGTTTGAAAGAAACAAGCCCCGACAAACGTCGAGTGCCAAACGCGTGCGTAAGAAAAATCGATATATTTAAAGTTATCTTCCTTCGGAAATACGATGTCCTCTTTGAATATTTCTATTCCCGCTAAGTCACAATAATCCTCAAGGAAATCAAGTTTGCCTTTCTCAAAATCGTATTGGAGAAAATCCTTCCCAGCTCCCTTCCGGATTAAGCTAGTAATATATTCGGATAATTGCCGCCCATTCTCAGTTTCCCATCGTTCACGTACTTTTCTCGATTTGTCACCATTATTGGTAGGCAATAAGTCAATTCTGGTAAACGTCATTCGATCCCCCCGCTTAACGTCGCAATCGTCCTCCTACTGACGTTATAGGATCGCGCAAATTCGCCGACGGCTTTCTTGCCGGCGTCGCGGCGCTTGATCGCCTCGCCCCGCTGATGATGCGTGAGCGTCGGCTTACGGCCAAAGCTGTACGCCATTGGCTATGGCGCGCGCGGACTTATGGGTCTACCCGTGAGCTTCTTCAATTCTTCCTGAAGCCGGAGACAGTCGGCAGGAGTCTTGTATTCGAGTGGAAGCTTACACAACCGCTGCACATCGGCAGAAATCGCGTAGATCGTTTTTCCGTCATAGGTAACCTGAAGGCCGCATTCGGGGCACGTGATTTCCATAGCTAACTCTCCGTTGTCTCGAGTCGCGATTGCGCGACCGCGAACACCAATGAGCAGCGCCGCAAGCTTCGCAATGTACCGTGCGCATCGGACGGGCCCTGAGCCATCAATCAGTCAGTGCGAAGCCAACTCCACCAAGATTTAAGGCCCCACAGACCGCCCTGAAAAATCGCAGCCATTGCGGCCCCAGCGGCCACCGATATAAAAACGATTGTGACAACCGCCTCAATCCATAGCTTGAACAGATCGAAGGTCGGCTCCGTCCACGTGTTGTCACCGTAAATATAATTGTTCACGCACTCCTCGATGCTCGGCCGCGAAGCAATCTGCCGGTCTTGTTGGAACAGATCGAGCGTGCCGCTGGTTGGCGGTGCGGCTTTGCCGTCGTTCGGATTCGGCGACGCTGAGGCAGCACAAGCGGCATTCGCTAAACGCCTCATTTCCCAAAGAGACACGCCTTTCTCTGCGGCGCGCGCACTAGCAAAGGATTCATCCCGCGCCACAAACGCTCGGCGACGAAGTTCAGCGGCTTGATCCGTAGCAGCGAACCAAATAACGCACACTATTAGTGCAAGCGCGGAGCAAGTAATGCCAAGTCGCAGCGGGTGAATACGACCCATCCAATCCCCCATGGCTCAAACCTTGCGACCGCCAGGGTTACGGTGGCCTTGCGCTAAACTATCGACCCTGTGAGTCCTCCATGGCGGTCGCCGAGCAGAGGCAAGGCAAGCGCATTCTCGCCGCACCCCCCCGCCCCCAGCCGCCGCAATTCGCCGTCGATCTCTTGACGAGACCCTTTTCCGATTGAAATGGGCTGTCAAGGGTCTCGACCGCCGCAGGCGGCGCGCCCTATAGGGCGCGCCCTTGACAGCCCATTTCAATCGGAATTTTCGCATCCAAGAGATCGACGGCGAATTGCGGCGGCCCCTCCGGTTCGAGCCCCCGGCTAGCGGCGGTCACGGCGCCAGCGCATCGATTTTCGATGCCGAGTTCCATAGTCGGGGAAAAGCGACAAGGGGTCTCGTTGAGCGCGCTATCGCCGTAACCGCATAGCCGAAGCCTGCGGCCAATCACCCAGGCGCCTCACCCTGCCTCTCCCGGCTTCGCGGAGCGAGGGGAAGAACGGCGCCGTAACGCCGGCGTTTTCTGTAGACGCGGGCGCCGACCGCGTTCGGCGCGCAAGGGCCTCGGTTACGAAAGATCGCGGCAGCCGAAAGAGCGCGGCCAGCGGCCGCGCCTACACCTGCGCCCTCAATACCGATACTGCTCCGCCTTGAACGGGCCGTTCTGCGGCACGCCGAGATAGGCCGACTGCTGCGGCGTCAGCTTGGTCAGTTTGACGCCGATCTTGGCCAGATGCAGCGCGGCGACCTTCTCGTCCAAGTGCTTGGGCAGCGTGTAGACCTGTCGCTCGTACTGGCCGGGCTTGGTCCACAATTCGATCTGCGCCAGCGTCTGGTTGGTGAACGAGGCCGACATGACGAACGAGGGGTGGCCGGTGGCGTTGCCGAGATTGACCAGGCGGCCTTCCGACAGCAGCAGCAGCTTCTTGCCGTCGGGAAACTCGATCTCGTCGACCTGCGGCTTGACGTTGTTCCATTTGTAATTGCGCAGGGCGCCGACCTGAATTTCCGAATCGAAATGGCCGATGTTGCATACGATCGCGCGGTCCTTCATCTTCCGCATGTGGTCGAGCGTGATGACGTCGACGTTGCCGGTGGCGGTGACGAAAATGTCGGCGCGCGGCGCGGCGTCCTCCATCGTCGTCACTTCATAGCCTTCCATCGCCGCCTGCAGCGCGCAGATCGGATCGACCTCGGAAACCATCACGCGGCAGCCGGCGTTGCGCAAGCTCGCCGCCGAACCCTTGCCGACGTCGCCGAAGCCCGCGACCATCGCCACCTTGCCCGCCATCATCACGTCGGTGCCGCGGCGAATGCCATCGACCAGCGATTCGCGGCAGCCATAGAGATTGTCGAACTTGGACTTGGTGACGCTGTCGTTGACGTTGATCGCCGGCCACAGCAGCTTGCCCTCCTTGGCCATCACATAGAGGCGATGCACGCCGGTGGTCGTCTCCTCGGTGACGCCGCGAATGGAGGCGGCGTTCTTCGCGTACCAGCCGGGCTTGGTCGCGAGCCGCTGCTTGATCGCCGCGTAGAGAACTTCCTCTTCTTCGTTGGTCGGCTTTTCCAGGAACGCCGTGTCGCCCTGCTCGGCGCGCAGCCCGAGGTGAATGAGCAACGTGGCGTCGCCGCCGTCGTCGAGGATCATGTTGGGGCAGCCGCCGTCGCTCCATTCGAAGATGCGATGGGTGTAGTCCCAGTAGTCTTTCAGGCTCTCGCCCTTGATCGCGAACACCGGCGTGCCGGTCGCGGCGATCGCCGCGGCGGCGTGGTCCTGGGTGGAGTAGATGTTGCACGAGGCCCAGCGAACGTCGGCGCCGAGCGCCTTGAGCGTCTCGATGAGCACCGCGGTCTGGATCGTCATGTGCAGCGAGCCGGCGACGCGCGCGCCCTTGAGCGGCTGCGTGGCGGCGAATTCGGCCCGCGTCGCCATCAATCCCGGCATCTCGGTCTCCGCGATCGCGATTTCCTTTCGGCCATAAGCGGCAAGGCCGAGATCGGCGACGGCGGTATCGGCGGAGGGCGTGTTCATGTTGGGGAAAGCCTTGGCGGTTGCGTTCGCGCAGCCTTACCAAATCCGCCGGCGCGGCACAATAAAGATATAAGCAAATCTTTATATCGCGCCTTCGGATTTTTCACGAGCGCCGCTCACCGGCGTCAACCCTGCCAATCGACGGCGGCAGCGACAAATTGAGGCCTTGTCTTCCGACCGCCTCCGCGTGGTATAAGCAAAAACCAAGCCGCGAATTCGGGCGGCGCTTCGACCAGTAGAGTGAGTTGGCGGTTCCGGATGGCGCTTTCGAACAAACTCGCGATGCGTCAAGGCCAGTCGATGGTGCTGACGCCGCAGCTGTTGCAGGCGATCAAACTGTTGCAGATGCCCAACGCCGAACTCGCCGCCTTCATTGAAAGCGAGTTGGAGCGCAATCCTCTGCTGGACCGGGCCGAGGACTTGCCGGCTGTGGAAGGGCCGGGCGAGGCCCAGGCTCCCGAACCGTCGCCGGCCGCCGTCGAGCCCGGAGACTGGGCCTCCGACTCGCTCGAAACCGACCCGGCGGCCCTCGCTCAGAATCTCGGCACGGAGATCGACAACGCCTTCGATCCCGACCGCGCCGCGACGCCTTTGGAGCGCCCGCCCCAGGAGGAGGGCATGGGTCTTTCCGCGACCTCCTGGACGGGGGTGGCGGGCCGCGGCGGCGAGGACGGCGCGCCCGACCTCGAGGCCTATGTCGCCGCGCCGGTCAGTCTGGGCGAGCATTTGACCCGGCAGGCGATGATCGCGCTCAAAGAGCCCGTCGATCGCATGATCGCGAGCGCCTTGATCGACGCGCTCGACGAAGCGGGCTATCTCACGGGAACCCTCGAGGACATCGCCGAGCGCCTCGGCGCTCCGCTCTCTCACGTCGAAGAGATCCTGCGCCGCCTGCAGACCTTGGAGCCCACCGGCGTCTTCGCGCGCAGCCTCGCCGAATGCCTCGCGTTGCAATTGATCGAGCGCGACCGGTTCGACCCGGCGATGCGCGCGCTCATCGAGAATTTGCCGGCGCTGGCGAAGCGGGACCTGCCGGCGTTGCGCCGCGCCTGCGGAGTCGACGACGAGGATCTGGCCGACATGATCGGCGAGATCAAGCGTCTGGATCCCAAGCCCGGCCGCGGCTTCGGGGCTGGCGTCGAGCCGCCCGCGATTCCCGATGTCTTCGTCACCGCGGCGCAGGACAATTCGTGGCGCGTCGAGTTGAACAGCGACGCCTTGCCGCGCGTGCTGGTCAACGAGACTTACGCCGCGCGGATCAAGCGCGGCGCCTCGCGCGAGGAAGATCGACAATATCTCTCGGCGAATTTGCAGACCGCGAATTGGCTGACCAAGAGCCTCGAGCAGCGCGCGCGCACCATCCTCAACGTCGCCTCGGAGATCGTGCGGCGCCAGGACGGCTTTCTCGTCGAAGGCGTCGCCCGCTTGCGGCCGCTCAACCTGAAGGCCGTCGCGGACGCGATCGGAGTTCACGAATCGACCGTTTCTCGCGCGACCTCGAACAAGTTCATCCAGACGCCGCGCGGCCTGTTCGAGATGAAATATTTCTTCACGACGTCGATCGCTTCGGTTTCAAACGGCGCGGGTCAGGCGCATTCGGCCGAATCCGTCCGCTTCAAGATCAAGCAGATGATCGACTCCGAGGATCCTAGCGACGTGCTGTCCGACGACGTCATCGTCGCGCGCTTGCGCAGCGCGGACATCGTCGTCGCGCGCCGCACGGTCGCCAAATATCGAGACAGCCTGCGTATCCCTTCCTCGGTCGACCGCCGTCGGGAGAAATTGACGCCGACGCGCGCGCAGGCGCAACCCACCGGTCCGCTAAATATATGAGCAACAACGCTTTCTCGACTTCTCGACTGCCAAGGAACGCGTCACGATTGACATCGCCTCGGCGGGCTTCTAACGCTAGCCGGCAAAAGAAGCGAAGCCTCCGGCCGCCGCAATTTCGAACGTCACGGCCGCCGCGCGCAGGTCTGCAAGTGGGCGGATTTTCGTCGCTGTGAGTTTGAAAGTCGTCGCCGCGGGGCGATTCGACTTGGAGCGAACAAGAGAGGCCAGGCAATCGATGCCTTTAAGAGTATCCGGCAAGAACCTCGACATTGGAGAATCCCTTCGCCGCCACGTGCTCGACAAGGTCGAGGCGATCATCGCGCGTTATTTCGACGGCCGCGTCAGCGGCCATGTCGTGATATCGCGCGAAGGGTCCGGCTATCGCGCGGATTGTTCCTTGCATCTGAGTTCGGGCATGAATCTTCAGGCGGAAGGCAAAGCCCAGGAGCCCTACGCGAGTTTCGAGAACGCGCTGGACAAGATCGAACGCCGATTGCGCCGCTATAAAGCCCGCCTCAAGGAGCATCAGGTCCCCGTCCAGATCGCCGCCGAGGGGCGCGCTCGATTGCAGGTCGCCAATTATATGATCGAGGCGCCGGGGGAAGCGGACGAAGAAGAGGTCGATTTCAACCCCGTCGTCGTCGCGGAAGGCTCACAGCCGCTGAAGAGCTTGTCCGTCGCTTCGGCGGTCGCCGAACTCGATCTCAGCGGCGCCCCGCTCGTGATGTTTCAGCATGCCGGCAGCGCTCGGGTGAACGTCGTCTATCGCCGAGCCGACGGCGCGATCGGCTGGCTCGATCCGCATTAGGGCCCAGACCAGCGAACGTGGGCGCTGGCAAAGCCGCCCATGAAGTCCGGCCCCGTCGGCAAGTCCTCACTTTCGAGTTCGAGATGCCTCTAACCGATCTTCTTACGCCCGATGGGATCATCCCGTCTCTTCGCGTCAACGGCAAGAAACAAGCGTTGCAGGAGATGAGCGAGCGCGCCGCTCTGGCGTCGGGGCTGTCCGCTCGCGAAATATTCGATTCGCTCCTCCAGCGCGAGCGCCTGGGATCGACGGGCGTCGGCGACGGCATCGCCATCCCGCATGGCAAACTCGCCAAATGCGACCGAATATTCGGCATCTTCGCGCGACTGGAGCGGCCCATCGATTTCGAGGCGCTCGACGGGCTCCCGGTCGACTTGATTTTCCTGCTGGTGGCGCCGGAAAGCGCCGGCGCCGACCATCTGAAGGCGCTTGCGATGATCGCGCGCGTGCTTCGCGACGCCAATCTGGCGGCGCAACTCCGGGCGACTCGCGACGCGTCGGCCCTCTATTCCCTGCTGACGCTGACGCCGACTTCCAATGCGGCTTGAGCGGTTTTTGAAGAGCGAGACGTCTTTTAAGAGCGAGACCTGCCGATGAAAGCGCGCGTGATCGTCACCCTGAAGTCCGGGGTCCTGGATCCACAAGGCAAGGCGATCGAGGGCGCGCTGAAATCCCTCGGCGTCGGCGGGATCGGCAGCGTGCGCCAAGGCAAGGTTTTCGACATCGAGATCGACGCCCCGGACCGCGAGGCGGCGAATCGCAAGCTCTCCGAGGCTTGCGAAAAGCTGCTCGCCAACACGATCGTCGAAGATTACGCGATCGACCATGAATAGTCCGCCGCGCGCCGCCGTCATCCTCTTTCCCGGCTCCAACCGCGAAGGCGACGTCGCCCGCGCGCTCCGCCAAGCGAGCGGGGCGCCGCCGACGATTGTTTGGCACGACGATCGCTCGCTTCCAGAGGGAACGGACCTCGTCGTCCTGCCCGGCGGCTTTTCCTACGGCGACTACCTGCGCTGCGGCGCGATCGCGGCGCGCGCGCGCATCATGGACGCGGTGCGCGCCCACGCCGCGCGAGGCGGGCTCGTCCTTGGAATTTGCAACGGGTTCCAGATCTTGTGCGAGGCCGGTCTGCTGCCCGGCGTTCTCATGCGCAACGCGGGCCGCCGGTTCGTCTGCAAGATGCAATATCTTCGCGTCGAAAACGCCTCGACGCCTTTCACGCGCGGCTACGCGCGGGGTCAAGCGATCAAGGTCGCCATCGCGCACGGCGAAGGAAACTACACCGTCGATTCCACGGGGTTGGCGGAGTTGGAGCGCTCGGGCCGCGTCGCCTTCCGATACTGCGACGCCGCCGGAGTTCTCGGCGGCGGCGCCAATCCGAACGGCTCGATGAACGAGATCGCCGGCGTCTACAACGAGACCTTCAACGTCCTCGGCCTGATGCCGCACCCCGAAAACCTCATCGATCCCCTGGTCGGCGGGATCGATGGACGCGGGATGTTTCGCGCTCTGGCCGCCGCGTGACTTTGATCTCGGCCCGGCGAAATCCCCTGGGAGTCCAGGGCGGCGTGCGGCCCTTCGGCGTCGCGATTTCATTCGCCGAAAGTCCTCGCGCGGTCGCGATCGACGTGCGATTCTTAACGCGCGATTCGCCTCTACCGAGTATCCTCGCGTAATGAGTGATTCGCTCGAGCGCTTATTCGCTTCGGTGCAGGCCGCGAGGGATCGCGATCCCTCGATCTCGCGCACGTCCAAGCTTTTCCGTGACGGCGTGCATAAAATGGCCAAGAAACTGATCGAGGAAGCGATCGAGGTCGGCCTCGAAGCCGTTTATATGAATCGAGAATCGACGATATTGGAGAGCGCGGACGTTCTCTACCATCTTGCCGTCGTCTGGGCCGAATGCGGGATTACGCCCGCCGATGTTCTGAACGAGCTCGACAGGCGCGAACGTCTTTACGGCATCGCCGAGAAATTGCCGAAACAGGCCGGCGCGGCGCAGGCGCGTCGACTCGCCCCGCCCACCTCGCCCCGGAAAGCCGCGTCCTGACGCTCCGCGGCGGCCGGCCGCCGTCGGCCGAGCGGATTTGCGCTTGACGCGGGCGTTCGGCGCGGCCAAATCGTCGAGGCGCGACGCCGACAGCCGAAGGAGGCTCCTTTGATCGAAGCCAAGTCGGACGATCAACTGGGGCGCGTTCTCGGCGAGGCGCCGACGCCGACGGTCGACGCGCCGGGCGCGCCTCTGCGCCCCCCGCACGATCCGGTTCTCCATGCCGACTCCAGCGATTGCGCGGATCTTCAGAATACGACCGAGGCCATTCGGCCGCTGGCCGAACTCTGCGTCGTCGGGGAGGCGCAGACGCCCTTCCTGGCCGGCATCGTCGGCCCGTCGGGCTCGGGCAAGAGTTTCGCGCTTCATCGTCTGGTTGAAGCCGTCGAGAATCTGGCCGCCGCCGCAAGCAAGACGCCCGAGACGCCCTTTCTGTCCCGCGTGGTGGTGATTCCGATCGACGCGGCCGACATTTCCGGCGATCCCGCCTGCGCGATCGCGTCGGCCGCTTTCGCCGCGCTCGAACGCGATCGCGACGGCGTCGGTTACGCCGCGCTCGCCGATGAAGCCGCCCATGCCGGCGGCGATCCGCAGCAAGCCGCCGCGGCCGCGGCGGAGCGGCATGACGAAATCGGCAAACGGCTGGAAGCTGAGCGCGCGGCGCGCGACGAAGTCGAGGCCAAGCGCGCGCGGCTCACCGAGGCGCTCCTCTACGAGACCCCGGGATCGCGCATCGACGCCTTCATTCGCGCAAGCCGCGCTTCGATCGAGGCGCGGCTGCGCCGGTTCGATCTGGCCGAAGGCGATCCCGCGACGAATTACCGCGATCTCGTGCGCGATCTCGACAGCGTCGGCGCGGCCTCGCGCGCCAGCGTCGCCGTTCGCTCGATCTGGGCGTATCGCAGCCAGACCCGATGGCTCGCAGCCGCGGCGATCGCTTTCGCGCTGGCGTTCGGGCTCGACCAAGTGCGCGGCGCTCAAGCCGCCGCTTGGCTGCGCGGTCTGGGCGCGATCTTCGCTCCGCTCGCGGACTGGCTGACAGCTCACGGCGATCTCCTGGAAACGGCGGTCGAAGTCTTGATCGTCCTCGGCCTGTTCGCGCTCTTCCTGAATGTCTGGCGGGCTTTCGGCTTCACGGCCTTGCTGTTTCGCGGCCTTCGGCTCCTCAATCAGGACATGCGCGAGCGCCGGCGCGAACTCGACGCGAGCGCCGCCCGCCTCAACCAGCGCGTCGCCGCGCTCAGCGCGGAAGCCGACGCCGCGGCCAAGCACGCGGAAGCGACGGCCAAACGCGCCGGCGGCGCGAAACCGTCGGCGCGCGCGCCCGGCCCCGTTTTCGCGCGCGGGCCCGAGGCTCCGGCGAGGGCCGCGCGCTCTTTCTTCGTCGAACTCAGCCGCTTGATGAGCGCGCCCGCGCGGACATCCGTTCCCACGCCGCAGCGGCTCGTCTTCGCTTTCGACAATCTCGACGCCTTGGCGCCCGCCGATTCGTTGCGATTGATCGAGGCGGCCAACTCGATGTTCGGCCCGGGCTGCGCCGGAGCGGTCGCGTGCGACCCCGCGGCGCTGGCGAGCGCGAGCGGCGGCGGCGAGGCGGCGCGCCGACGAATGGAAAAATTTTTCCAGGTCGTCGTCAACGCGCAGACCCTCGGTCTCGCCGACGGCGGACGATTCGCGGCGCGCCTCATCGGCTCCAACGCCGTCGCCAACCCATTGAGCCTCGTCGACGCCAAGCAATCGCGATTGATCGAGCCGCTTTCGCAAGGCGAGGCGGCGCTGCTGACCGCGATCGCGCCGCTGGCCGCCAATACGCCGCGCGGCGTGAAGCGCTTCCTCAATGCGTACCGGATCGCGCGTCTCTCGAAGGCGCCGAGGCCCGCGATTGCGTTGATGCTCGCGGTCAAACAGAGCGGCGACGGCGCGGCGAATTCCGCGATGAGCGCGGCGCTGTCGAGCGCGCTCGCGGATTTGCCGGATCCGGCCGGTCCGCCCGCTCTCGTGGAAGCGGCGCGGGCCGCGCGCGCGGCGAATGACGGCGTGATTTCCATTTCGGACGCGCGCGCCGCCTGGGACGTCGCGCGCCGTTACGCGCTTCCCGACTGATACGGCATTCCAACGATCAGGGGGGGGGCAGCGCGGGGTTAAGCGTAGGCGTAGCAAGCGCTGTGAGCGCGGGCAGCTCCGCCGCGTTCCATCCCCCGCCCAGCGCGACGACGAGGCTGACGGCGGCGGTCATGCGCTGCGCGCGCGACGTCAGCTCCGATTCCTCGTCGCTGAGCTCGGTCGCTTCGGCGGTCACGACCGTCGTGAAGTTCTGCGTGCCGGCGCTATATTCGTTGAGGGCGATCTGCACCGCTTGTTTGGCGGCCTTGACCGCCTCGGCCTGCACGGCAAGCACGTGAGTGAGGATGCGGATCGCCACGAGTTGATCCTCGACTTGCTGGAAGGCCGTCAGCACGGTCTGACGATAGGTCGCCACGCTGGATTCGTAGGTCTGCTTGGCCGCCTCGACTTGCGCGTCGGTCAGGCCGCCGTTGAACAGCGGCTGCGCGAGCGACAGGCCGTAGGACCAGACCGGATTGGCGCCGGCGATGGCTCTCACGAAGGGGTTGCCATAATAGCCGGCGGCGCCGGAAAGCGTGATATCGGGATAATAGCCGGCGATGGCGACGCCGATGGCGGCGTTCTGCTCCTGCATCGCCCGCTCGGCCGCGGCGATGTCCGGGCGTCTCTCCAGCAAGGTCGATGGCAGGCGCACCGGGACGCCGGGGACGTCGAGCGCGAGCGGTCGGTGCGCAATCGACAGTTCGGACGGCGGCCTGCCCATGAGCACGGCGATGGCATGCTCGTTCTGCGCCCGCGCGACGCCGACGTTGATCTGCTGGGCTTGCGCGGCGAGGACCGACGCCTGCGCGGTGATGACGTCGGATTTGGCGGCGGTTCCCGCGTTGTACTGGTTTTGTGTGATTTGAAGAGAACGATTGTATTGCTTGACCGTGTCGACCAGCAGATCGTCGAGGGAATCCGACTCGCGCAATTGCACATAGGCGAGCGCGAGCGCGGACTGCGCCGAGAGCGTGGCGTTGGCGAGGTCGGCGGCGCTCACCTGCGCGCCGGCGCCCTGCTGCTCGATCGCGCGCCGCACTTTGCCCCAGACGTCCAGCGTCCAGCTGGCGCTCACCTGCGCGTCGAGCAAGTCGCCGACTTGCCCCTGGCTCGACGCGCGCGTCAGCGAGGGATTGAAATTCACGGTGGGATAAAGTCCCGCCCGGGCCTCGGCGATCAGCGCCAGAGCCTCGCGATAGTTAGCCTCGTCGGCTTTCAGGGTCTGATTGGAGACGGCGACTTGCGCCTCCAACGTGTTCAACTCGGGATCGCGAAACAGCATCCACCATTCGCCCTTGGCGAAATCGTCGTGCGGCGTGGCGGGCTTCCAGCCCTTTATCTCCTTGTATTGAGCGGGAACGATCGCCGCGGGGCGTTGATAGTCGGGCCCGACGGCGGCGCAGCCGATCAGCGGGAGCGTCAGCCCCATCGCCGCCCAGGGTGTCCAACGACCAGGGATCATGATCCGGCCCCCGCAAGACGCCTGGCGCTGTCCCGCATGTAAACGCGGCCCCACAGGCGATGCAGCCAATTTCCAAACCGATCGAGATAAAGAAAGATGATCGGCGTCGTATAGAGGGTCAAAGCCTGACTGAAGAGCAAGCCGCCGACGATGGTTATCCCCAGGGGGTGGCGCAATTCCGAACCTTCCCCCGTGCCGAAGGCGAGCGGCAGGGCGCCGAACAGCGCGGCGAAGGTCGTCATCATGATCGGCCGGAAACGCAACAGGCACGCCTGCGTGATCGCGTCCTTGGTCGAGAGGCCCTCGCGCTCGGCCTGGAGCGCGAAATCGATCATCATGATCGCGTTCTTCTTGACGATGCCGATGAGCAGGATGATGCCGATCGCGGCGATGATGGTGAATTCGGTGTTGAACATTTTCAGGGCGATGAGCGCGCCGACGCTCGCCGAGGGCAGCGTCGAGAGGATCGTCAGAGGATGGATGTAACTCTCGTAGAGAATGCCCAAGACGATATAGACCGCGACGAGCGCCGCGCCGAAAAGCAGGGGCAGCGTCGATTGGGATTGTTGGAAAGTGGCCGCCGTCCCCGCGAATGCGCCGCGAATGGTCGAGGGCATCTGGATGCTGGCCGACAGATCCTCGATTTCCTTCTGCGCCTCGCTGAGCGCATGCCCCTGCGCGAGGTTGAACGAGATCGTCGCCGCGGCGAACTGACCCTGATGATTGACGCTCAGCGGCGTCCGGCCGGATTCGAAATGCGTGAACGCGGACAGGGGAATCATGGTCTCCTGCGACGTGGAGACCGCCGCCCCGGCGGAGGCGCTGGAATGGCCGCTGGCGGCGAGCGAATTCATCGCCAGGTTGCGCGCCGAATCCGCGGCGACCGTCGCAGCGGAACTCGCCGCCGCGGTCGAGGCGGCGAACAGCCCGGCGACCGAGTTGGTCTGCTGTGAGCCGGTGGGATTGGCGCCCGAAGTCGAAACCCAGACATCCCTTAAGGTCGACGGGTCTTGCCAATAGCGAGGCGCCACCTCCATGACGACGTGATACTGGTTGAGCGCATTGTAGATGGTCGAAACCTGTCGCTGACCGAACGCGTCGTAGAGCGTGTTGTCGATGGCGCTCAGCGTGAGCCCCAGGCGCATCGCGGTCGCTCGATCGATGGTGAGATCGGTCTCGAGGCCGCCTTGCTGCTGATCGGAATTGACGTCTTTCAAAATATCGCTCTTTTGCAGCGCCTCCGTCAATCGAGGCGCCCATTTATAGAGCGTCGCCGTGTCGTCTGAGAGAAGGGTGTATTGATAGGTCGCGTTGCTCTGCCGCCCGCCCGTGCGCAAGTCCGATACGGCGACGAGGAACAGCCGCGCGCCGGCCACTTCGGCGAGTTTGCCGCGCAGCCGCGCGACCACGCCGTCGGCGCTGATCCGTCGCGTGGCGAAGGGCTTCAGCGAGATATAGACGAAACCCGAATTGGCCTGCCGGCCGCCGGTGACGCCGACGACGGTGGCCACCGCAGGATCGTCTTGAACGATCGTCTGCAACTGCGCCAGCTTCCGCTTCATCGACTGAAAGGAAATGCTCTGATCGCCCTGAATGGAGCCGATGAGCAGCCCCGTGTCCTGGACCGGGAACAGATTGTAGGTCATTTGCCGGAAGAGGTAGAAGTTCAGTCCGATCATCGAAAGCAGGACGAGCACGACGACCTTGGGATGGCGCAACGCCGTCCCCAACGTCACGCGATAGAAGGCGAGCATGGCGTCGAAGCCGCGCTCGGTGAGCCGATAGAGCGCGCCATGCGAAAGGATCACGCGCCGCGGCAGGATAAGGGCGCACATCATCGGCGTCGTCGTCAGGGAGACGACGAGCGAAATCAACACCGCGACGGAAAGCGTCACGGCGAATTCCCGGAACAGCCGCCCGACGATGCTGCCCATCAACAGCAATGGCAGGAACACGGCAATGAGGGACAGGCTGATCGATATGACGGTGAACCCGACTTCGCGAGAACCCAGAATCGCCGCCTGCACGCGCGTCGCGCCCTCTTCGATGTGCCGCGTGACGTTTTCGAGCACGACAATGGCGTCGTCGACGACAAAGCCGGTCGAAATCGTCAGCGCCATCAACGATAGATTGTCGAGGCTGAACCCGAGGAGATACATCACCGCGAACGAGCCGATGATCGACACCGGCACGGCGATGCTCGGAATCGCGGCGGCGCGCGCGTTTCGCAGAAAAACGAACACGACGAAGATCACCAGGGCGACGGCCGTGATCAAGGTGCGCTCGGTGTCGGCGAGCGAGCCCCGGATCGTGATCGATCGATCGACGACGACGTTCAGATCGACATCCCCCGGCAACGAGGCGGCGAGGCGCGGCAGTTCCGCTTTGACGCCGTCGACCGCTTCGATGATGTTGGCGCCGGGTTGCCGCGAGAGCACCAACGCGACCGACGGCTTGCCGTTGGAGAGCCCGGCGTTGCGCAAATCCTCGACCGAATCGACGACTTCGGCGACATCGGACAGGCGCACGGCGGCGTTGTTGCGGTAGGCGACGACGAGATCGCGGTATTGATCGGCGTGGCTCGCCTGATCGTTGGCGTAGATCTGGTAGTGAAAGTCGTTGTCCTCGATCGCGCCCTTGGGGCTGTTGGCGTTGGCGGCGGCGAGCGCCGCGCGAACGTCCTCCAGACCGATGCCGTATTTGAACAGCGCGCCGGGGTTGAGTTCGACCCTCACCGCCGGCAGCGCGCTGCCGACGACGTCGACTTCGCCGATCCCGTCGAGCTGCGACAGGCGCTGCTGCAGGACGTTGGAGGCGATATCGTAGATTTGTCCGGCCGTGCGCGTCGTCGACGTCAGCGCGAGAACCATGATCGGCGCGTCGGCGGGATTGACCTTGTGATAGGTGGGATTGGAGCGCAGGCTGGTCGGCAAATCGGCGCGCGCGGCGTTGATCGCGGCCTGGACGTCGCGCGCGGCGCCGTCGATGTCGCGGTCGAGCCCGAATTGCAGCTGGATGCGCGTCGAGCCGAGCGAGCTGGACGACGTCATCTCGTTGACGTCGGCGATCTGCCCGAGATGGCGCTCCAGCGGCGCGGCGACGGCGGACGCCATATTGTCGGGGCTGGCCCCGGGCATGGTGGCCTGCACCGAAATGTTGGGAAAATCGACCTGCGGCAAGGGCGAAACCGGCAATTGCGCGAAAGCGAGCAGGCCCGCCAGCGCGATGCCGATCGTCAGCAGCGTCGTCGCCACCGGTCGCCGGATGAAAAGCTCGGAAAGGCGATTGTTCACGGCGCCTCCGCCGCCAGCGCGCTATCGGCTGCGCCGGCGCCCAGACGCGACCCGATGCGCTCGAAGAAGAGATAGATCACCGGCGTCGTGAACAGCGTGAGAATCTGACTGACGGCGAGGCCGCCGACGATCGCGAGGCCGAGCGGGTGGCGCAGCTCCGACCCGACGCCGCTGCCCAACATCAGCGGCAAGGCGCCGAACATCGCCGCGACCGTCGTCATCAGAATCGGGCGCAGTCGAAGCAGGCAGGCCTGAAAGATCGCGTCGCGCGGCGACTTCCCTTCCTGCCGCTGCGCCTCCAGGGCGAAGTCGATCATCATGATCGCGTTCTTCTTGACGATGCCGATCAGCAAGACGATGCCGATGACGCCGATGATGTCGAGGCCGGCGCCGGCGATGTCGAGGGCGAGCAGGGCGCCGATGCCGGCCGAAGGCAGCGTCGAGAGAATCGTGACGGGGTGAATGAAGCTTTCGTAGAGAACGCCCAGCACGATATACATCGTCGCGACGGCCGCCAGCAGCAGGAACACCTCGTTCGACAGCGAGGACTGGAAAGCTTGCGCGGCGCCCTGAAAGCTCACCGCGAAGCTGGCGGGGAGATCGATGTCGGCGAGCGCGGCGTTGATGGCGTCGACCGCGCCGCCCAGCGAAGCGCCGGGCTGCAGATTGAACGAAATCGTCGTCACCGGAAATTGCTTGAGATGGGAAATCTGCAGCGGCGCCTGCTTCACTTCCAGCGCGCTGATCGAGGATAGCGGCACCTGACCGCTGGTCGAGGCCGCCGAGGGCAGGTAAATCGAGTCCAACGACCGCAGGGAATGCGTCATCGCGGGATCGATGTCGAGAATGACGCGATATTGGTTCGACTGCGTGAACACGGTGGAAATGATGCGCTGGCCGTAGGCGTCGTAGAGCGCGTTGTCGATCGTCGCCGGCGTGACGCCGAACCGCGACGCGCTCGCCCGGTCGATGCGGACGGTCACCGAACGGCCATTGGGCTGCAAATCGCTCGCGACGTCGACGATCTGGGAAACCTTGGCGAGGCGCGCCAGGACCGTCGGCGTCCAGGTCTGCAACGTCGGAAGATCCTGATTTTCCAGCGTGAACTGATATTGGGTGGCGCTGACCGCGGTGTCGATCGACAGATCCTGCACCGGCTGCATGAACAGCGAAATGCCGGTGACGTCGGCGGTCTCCCGCTGCAAGCGGCGAATGATCTCGCTGGCGCTCGATTGGCGCTTCGCGTGCGGCTTGAGATTGATGAGGATGCGGCCGGAGTTGAGCGTGATGTTGGAGCCGTCGACGCCGATGAACGAGGACAGGCTTTCGACGTCCGAATCCCCCGAGATCGCCTTGGCCAAGGCCTGCTGGTGCTCGGCCATCTTATCGAAGGGAACGTCTTGCGCCGCTTGGGTGACGCCCTGGATAATTCCGGTGTCCTGCACCGGAAAGAATCCCTTGGGTATCGCGACGTAGAGATATCCCGTGATGAAGAAGGTCGCCAGGGCGACGATCAGCGTCACGACCTGATGGTTCAGCACCACGGTGAGGAGCGAGGCGTAGAGGCGCAACAGTCCCTGGAAGAAGCGGCCGCCGGTTGCGGCGTGGCCATGGCCGCCTTGCCCGGCGGGGGTCGGCCGGAGCAATTTCGCGCATAGCATCGGCACCAGCGTCAACGAGACCACGGCGGAAATGACGATCGTCGCCGCCAGCGTGATCGCGAATTCGTGGAACAGGCGACCGACGACGTCGCCCATGAAGAGCAGGGGAATGAGCACCGCGATCAGCGAGACGGTGAGCGAGATGATGGTGAAACCGATCTGCTGCGAGCCCTTCAGCGCGGCGTCCTTCGGCAAGTCGCCTGCTTCCAGATATCGCGAGATGTTCTCGATCACCACGATGGCGTCGTCGACGACGAAGCCCGTCGCGACCGTGAGCGCCATCAGCGAGAGATTGTCGAGGCTGAAATTCAGCTGATACATGATCGCCAGCGCGCCGACGAGCGAAAGCGGCACCGACAGGCTCGGAATGATCGTCGCCGGGATATTGCGCAGGAACAGGAAGATCACGAGCACCACGAGCCCGACGGCCAACGACAACTCGAATTCGACGTCGTCGACCGAAGCGCGGATCGTCGTCGTGCGGTCCGTCAGGGGCGTGATCGCGACGGCTTGCGGCAGGGACGTCGTCAGCATCGGCAGCAGTTGTTTGATGCTGTCGACGACTTGAATGACGTTGGCGCCGGGCTGGCGCTGGATGTTGACGATCAGCGCGGGCGTCGCGTTCATCCAGGCGGAAAGCCGGCTGTTCTCCGCCGAGAGCTCGACGGTGGCGACGTCGCTCAGAAGAACGGGCGCGCCGTTGCGATAGGCGATGACCGAATTGAGGTAGTCGTTGGGATTGCGGATCTGGTCGTTGGCGTTGATGGCGAAGGACTGCGACGGGCCGTCGAAATTGCCCTTCGGCGTGTTGACGTTGAGATTGCCGATGGTCGTTCTGAGATCGTCGAGATTGATCGCGTAGGCCGCGAGCGCCAGCGGGTTGGCGTGAATGCGGACCGACGGCCGCTGACCGCCGGAAATCGACACCAGACCGACGCCAGGGAGTTGCGACAATTTCGGAACGAGCCGGCTTTCGACGATGTCCTCCACATCCGTCAGCTTGAGAGTTTTCGAGGTCACGCCGAGGGTCAGAATAGGCGCGTCCGCCGGATTGACCTTGGCGTAGATCGGCGGCGCGGGAAGATCGGCCGGCAGCAGATTGCCCGCGGCGTTGATCGCGGCCTGAACTTCCTGTTCGGCGATGTCGAGGTTCAAGTCGAGGCTGAAACGCAGGGTGATGACCGAGGAGCCCGCCGAGCTTTGCGACATCATCTGGGTCAGGCTGGGCATCTGGCCGAATTGCCGCTCCAGCGGCGCGGTCACCGAGGACGTCATCACCTCCGGGCTCGCGCCGGGATAGAAAGTCTGAACCTGAATCGTGGGGTAGTCGACTTCCGGCAGCGCCGACAGCGGCAGGAACTTGTATGCGGCGACGCCGACCATGAGGATCGCGATCATCAGCAGCGTCGTCGCCACCGGCCGCTCGATGAACAGGCGCGAAGGGTTCATGGCCGCCGCCTATTTCGCGTCGCCATCATGGCGTCGCGCCCGCGGGGGCCGGGGCGCCGCCGGCGCCTTGGTCCTGTCGCCGATGCCGATGTTGTCCCTCGCCGGTCCCCGGATTCGCCGGCGCTTGATTTGACGAAGCTGCGCCCGCGCCGTTGCGGACGCTCACCTTGGCGCCGTCGCGCAGCCGATCGACGCCGTCGATCACGACGTTCTCGCCGACCGCCAAACCGGAAACGATCGTCGTGTTTTTCGCGTCCGCCGCTCCGGTCGTGACGTTGCGCACGGCGACGGTCGAATCGGCGTTGACCACATAGACGAAACTGCCGCTGGCGCCGAGCTGAATGGCGGCGTTGGGCGCGAGGACGGCGCCCGACAGCGTGTCGACCAGCAGGCGAACGTTGACGAACTGATTGGGAAACAGGACTCCGTCCGGGTTGGCGAAGGTCGCGCGCAGCTTGAAAGTCCCGGTCGTCGGATCGACCTCGTTGTCGAATGTGGTCAGCGTTCCCGTCGCGAGCTGCTTGACGTTGGAGCGGTCGAAAACAGTGACCGGAAGCGTCGCGCCGCTGTGCAACCGCGCGGTGATTTGCGGCAAATTGTCTTCCGGCGTGGAGAAGACGACGCTGATCGGGTCGATCTGGGCGATCACGACGATGCCGGTGGTGTCCGAGGGCTGCAGATAATTGCCGGGGTCGACGAGCCGCAGGCCGACGCGCCCGCTGACCGGCGAGACGATGTGGCAATACGCGATATTCAATTTGGCGGTGTCGATTTGCGCCTGATCCGTCGCCATCGCGGCTGCGTCCTGCGCCACGAGGAAGGTTTGATCTTCGACTTGCTGGCGCGCGATCGAATCCTGCTTGACCAGCGTCTCATAGCGCGCGAGGTCGGCTTGCGCCTGCTCATGCAGCGACGTGTCCTTGGCGAGTTGCCCCTGGGCCTGGGCGAGCGCGGCCTCGTAGGGACGCGGATCGATCTGAGCGAGAAAATCGCCGGCTTTGACGAGCTGGCCTTCCTGAAAGCCGACCTCCATCAGCTTACCGGCGATTTGCGTCTTCACCGTCACCGTGGCGAACGGCGTCACGGCGCCGAGCGCGTCGATCGTGATCGGCATGTCGCCCGCGACCGCCGCGGCGGCGCGAATGGTCTGCGCGGGCGGACCGGGCGCAACCGCCGGGCGCGTCGCGTCGACGGTCGAAGGCCCGATATTCTCGACATATTGCCAGGCGACGACGACGGCCGCCGCGAGCGCGACCGCGAGCGCCGCCTTGCCCAAGCGATGGGTTTTCGGCGCGACAGGCCTGGTCGGTTCGGCGACCTCGACCTTTTCGGGATTCACCGTTTCATTCATCCTTCGGCCTCCCGCTAACGCAATAGCGCTTCGCATGGGCGAACGCGAACATCAACTCACGGCCGCGTGTTGCAATGGTCCGACAAACCCGCCGGCAATTCAAGGCGCGAGGGTGTTGCAATCTTCTCCCGCTTGCGCCATAAGCGCCGCGGACGGGGTTTCCCCGTCACGGACGCGGGTGTAGCTCAGGGGTAGAGCACAACCTTGCCAAGGTTGGGGTCGAGGGTTCGAATCCCTTCGCCCGCTCCAGTTTAACCAATTAATAGCAAACGCTAATTCCGATTGGCGGGGCGCGCCGAGCGTCGGCAAGGCGCATGCGCCGCTCAGGCGCGTCCGCTCGGCGGCCCTCGCGCGAGGGCCGCGGCGGAGTTTGCGCAAGTCGCGCTTCCGCTCGCCACGGGAAGCGTCTATTCAGCGAAGCTGCCGATTCCTCGATTTCCGGCCCCGCCAGCGAATGGACTTCCTCATTGCGTCGATCCGCCTGGACGCTCTGTCGCGCCGCCAGTTCGCGTGGATCGCAATTGCGCTGATCGTAACGCAAGCCGTGTTGTGGATCGGGGCGCCGCTGCTGCTCGAAGGCTCGATCCGACAAGACGTCGCCGAGGGCGTCATCGACGGCCGGGAATGGCAGCTTTCCTATCTTGTCCACCCGCCGTTTTCTTCGTGGTTGAACGGGCTTGCGTCGACCCTCGGCCCGTTCCGCTACGCCGCCGTCGATACGATCGGTTTTGTCTTGGCGAGCGGCGCCTTCGCCATCGTCGCGGCGCTGCTCGCAAAGATCGATCGACCGGCGAGCGGCCTTGTCGCTTTGCTTGCGGGCCTGGCCTCGCCTTTTGCGACCTATGTGCCGATCCAGGTCAACCACAATATCGGCCTGATGCCGTTCTGGGCCGCCGCGCTCGCCGCCGCGTGGTTCGCATTCGAAGGAGGATCGCTCGCGCAATGGGCGGCCTTCGGCGTCGTGGTCGGTCTCGGCCTTTGGGCGAAATACGCCATTCTGCATCTCGTCGCGCCGCTGGCCGTTCTCTTTTTCCTTGTGCCGGAATGGCGGCGGCGCACGCTGACGCTCGGCCCATGGCTCGCCTTGCTGCTCTGCGCAGCAATCGTCGCGCCGCATTTCCTCGACGTCTTGCGCAAGGGATCGACGACGCTGCAATACGCGACGCGAACGCTGGCGGCGCCGTTTTCCGTGCGCCTCGGCTGGATCGGAGAGTTTGCCCTCGACTGCGCGTTGGCGCAGGCTCCAATGGCGCTCGTCGCCCTCGCAGCCTGTGGTCGCGCGCCGCTCGTCGCCGCGATCCGCGCCATGACTTCGTTGAAGAGCGCGAGCCGCCTCGATCTCTTCGTTCACGTCGCGGCGCTCGGACCAGCGCTCGTCATTCTCGGCGCCGCGCCGCTTGGCGTTCATCCGCATTATCTCTGGATCACCGCGCCGTCTCTGGGTTTCGCGCTTTGGTGGGGCCGCGCGGCGGGGCGCGCTGGATTCGCGAGGGCGCCGGGTCGCGTTTTTGTCGCTTTCGCCGCGCTGGCGGCGCTTCTGATCGTCGGCTATGTCGGCATGCGCGAAATCGCCCCGCGGGTCGCGCTTCGTCCGCCCTATGCCGACATGGACGGTCCGGCGCTCGCGGCGCTGGCGCAGCGCTACTGGGCCGATCGCGAAACCGGTCCGATCCCTTACATCGTCAGCCTCGATCTGCAGCGCGGGCTGCAAGCGGGCGGATCCATCGTGTTCGACCTGCCCTACCGCGTGCGCGTGCTTCAGGACGACGATCCGGCCAATGCGCCGTGGATCGATCTTGCCGACCTGAGGCGGCGCGGCGCGCTCGTCGTGTCGCCGCGCTGGCTCGCCGAGGGAACGCGCGTCGAGGGCGCCGAAGTCCGACAAATCGAGAAATTCGAACGCCCGATGCGGCGCGGCGCGTCCTCGGAACCGATTTTCTTCGGCATCCTCCCGCCCGATTCGTGAAGCGCCTGTCGGCCGCAAGGCGAACGAACCGGCGCCACGGAAGGTCGGCCGCTGATCCGAGAGATCGAAACGATCGGGATCATGGCGACCCGGCTCCCGTCACGCCGGCTTGGACATGGCGGAGACGAGATGATCCGCCAGCAGCGAGGCGGCCCGCGACAGTTGGAAGCCCGATGCAGGCGGACGTCCGCCGCCGGCAGTCGCGGCATGCCGTCGCGATCGGATAACGGCCGCAATCGCGGCGGGAACGCGCCGGCTTTGACGGTGGTCACCGCCAATCCCTGAGCCGCGATCGCTTCGACGGCGCCGAGGCTGTGGCTGACGAAGGCCAGTCGCCAGGGCCGCCTGGCGGCGTTGAGCTTCCTGCGGACAAGCGGCCGACGGTGAATTCATGTTGCGCAAGCATGGTCGCGAACGCGCTCGGCGCGTCCGGCGTCGCTGCGCCCCGCGACGCAGGAATCGCGCAATTCCTCTCAGCTGCGAGGCCGGTTGTAGACATCCTCGAGCCGAACGATGTCGTCCTCGCCGAGGTAGGAGCCGGTTTGCACCTCGATGAGCTCGAGGTTGATCTTGCCGGGATTGACGAGGCGGTGAACCACGCCGATCGGCAGGAAGATCGACTCGTTTTCGTGCACGATCGCTTCCTCGGAGCCGCGCGTCACCTGCGCCGTGCCTTTGACGACGACCCAGTGTTCGGCGCGGTGGAAGTGCTTTTGCAGGGAAAGCTGGCGTCCGGGCGAGACCACGATGCGCTTGACCTGATAGCGCGGGCCGGAGTCGATCGACTGATAATATCCCCAGGGGCGGTAGATCCGCTTGTGCTCGGTCGCCTCCCGCCGCTGTTCTTTCTTCAGATTGTCGACGAGTTGCTTGACCTTGTCGCCTTGATCGCGCGCCAGCACCAGGACGGCGTCCTGCGTCGACACGACGATGACGTCGCTGACGCCGACGACCGCCGTCAGCAGGCCGCTGGAGCGGATGTGCACGTTCTTCGCATCGAGCGCCACGCCTTCGCCGTGGATGGAGTTGCCGCTCTCGTCACGTTGGCTCAGCTTCCACACCGCGTCCCAGTTGCCGACGTCCGACCAGCCGATGTCGGCGGGCACCACCGCCGCGCGCTTCGTGCGCTCCATCACGGCGTAGTCGATCGACTTCTTCGGCGAATCGGCGAACGCTTGCGCATCGAGCGCCAGGAATCCGAGATCGTCGACGGCTTCGGCGAGCGAGCGCGCCGTCGCTTCCGCCATGCCCGGCTCGAACGTGCGCAGTTCGTCGAGCATCACGTCGGCGCGAAAGAAGAAATTGCCCGAATTCCAGAGATAGCCCTGCGCGACATAGCGCTCGGCCGTGGCCAGATCGGGCTTCTCGACGAAAGCCTCCACTTCGCGCGCTTTGCCCTGGGCGATCGCGGCGCCGGGCCGGATGTAGCCATAACCCACGGCGGGTTCGGAGGGCGTGACGCCGAGGGTCACGATATAGCCCTCCGCCGCCGCGGCGGCCGCGGCCGCGCAAGTCGACAGAAACTCGCTTTGGTTGAGGATCACGTGGTCGGCCGCGAACACCGCCACGACCGTTGCGGGATCGCGTTTGGCCGCCAACTCGGCCGCGACCGCGACGGCGGGCCCGGAATCGCGGCGCGACGGCTCGATGACGATCATCGCCTGCGCGCCGATTTCCTCGAGCTGTTCCCTGACGAGAAAGCGATAGTCCCGGTTCGTGACGACGATCGGCGTATCGAAGATCGGATCGCTGAGGCGCCGCACGGCGTCCTGAAAGGTCGAGGACTTCCCGATCAAGGCGATGAATTGCTTGGGCATCGTCTCGCGCGACTCGGGCCAGACGCGCGTTCCCGCGCCCCCGCACATGATGACCGGAAGAATTTTCCTCGACATCGTCACCTCATAAGAACGGCGGACCCGCGAGTCCCGCGCGCGCGACGAGCCCCGCGCCGCGCTCGCGGCGAAGGACGAAGCGATGCAAGATCAGGCCAGGACACGCTTGAACCGCCTTCCCTCCCACGCGGCGCGTCCGATCCCGCGGAGCGCGGCGCACAACCCTTACGCGTGCAATATAAATAATGCATGATTGAATCGGGCCTGACAAACCCGCGCTCGGATTCGCCGATCGTCTCCACGCTCGCCCCTCATCGGCTCGCCAGGCTCTCCATCAACCGACGGTGCGCGTGGGGGATCGGCGTCGGCGTGCCCGTCACGCGGTCCACATAGACGTGGGTGTAGCGCCCTTGCGCGCTGGCGCGCGGCGCGCCGGCCTTGAACGCCGCCAAGAGATAACGCACGGATGACCGCCCGAGATGCTCCACCGCGACGCCGACCTCGACCGGATCGGGGAAAGCGAGGCTGGAAAAGAAGCGGCAGTTGCTTTCCGCGACCAGTCCGATCACCGGACTCGCGGCGGGATCGAGCAGTCCCGCCTCGATGAGGATCGCGTTCACCGCCGCGTCGAAGAACGTGTAATAGACGACGTTGTTGAGATGGCCATAGGGATCGTTGTCGCTCCAGCGCGTGGTGAGCGGCACGAAACGGGCGAAAGTGTCGCGGCCGAGCGGCTGCGCTCGCTCCGCGGCCGCGCCGGGGCGCCCGGCGCCCGTCAGGCGCCGCTCCCGCGCGGGCGCGAAAGACCGCCCCATGCGGCGCCGACCAGCGCCGCGGCGAGCAGCGTCTTGACCAGCGTCGCCGCATAGAACGGCGCGACGCCTACCGCCCAGGCCTTTTCGGCCCCGAGCGCGAGCGCCAGCCAGGCGAAGCCGCAGGCGAAGATCACGGCGTGTCCGATCGCCATCGCGCCGATCAGGCGGGGCCAAGCGCGATCCCAGCCGCGCTCGGCGAGCCAACCGATCAACGCGGCCGCGACGACGAATCCGACGAGATAGCCGGCCGTCGGTCCCGCCATATAAACCGGGCCGGCCAGCGCGCCGGCGAAAACCGGCAGACCGACGAGGCCCTCGACGAGATAGAGCGCGAGCGTCGCCGCCGCGAGCCGCGCGCCGTAAGCGGCGCCGATCGCGAGCACGGCGAGGGTTTGCAGCGTCATGGGCACGGGATAGAAGGGAACCTGAACCTTCGCCGACACCGCCAGGACGAGCGTTCCCGCGATCGCCAGCGTCGCGGCGCGAGCGAGGCGCGAGGCGGCGCGCGACGGCCAGAGCGTCGAAGCCAAAGTCGCTTTCAGCGGTTCGTTCATGTTTTCTCCCGTCGCGTCCAGAGTTATGAGTTCGCCAAGGCGGGTTCGCGTCCGGCGCCCGTTGCGGGTATAGACAAGGCGGCCGCGCCGAACAAGTCGGCCGCCGTGCGATCAGGAATTCGGAGCGCGACGTGAGCCTGTCCTCGAACGATCTGCCGCCGCCCGCGAGCCGCGACGAAGCGCGGAGCGGCGTCGTGACGCGGCTTTCGCCGCTCACGCGCCGGCTCATCGCCGGCAACGCCTCGCCGTTCACGTTCACGGGAACTTGCAGCTACATCGTCGGCGAGGGCGAAGTCGCGATCATCGACCCGGGCCCCGCGGACGAGGGCCATCTGGCGGCGCTAGTCGCCGCGGTCGCGGGCGAGCGGGTGAGCCATATCGTGGTCACCCACAGCCATCGCGATCATTGCGCGGGCGCGGCGGCGCTGAGGCAAAAGACCGGCGCGCCGATCGTCGGCACGCGCGCGCATGTCGCCCGCGAAGGCGCGCCGGGAGGCCTCGACGCGGCGCACGACCTCGGTTACGCCCCCGACGCCGCGCTCGCCGACGGCGAGCGGATCGAGGGGCGCGGCTTCACGCTCGAAACGATCGCGACCCCCGGACACGCCGCGAACCATCTGTGTTTCGCGCTTCTCCAGGAGAACGCGCTGTTTTCGGGCGACCATGTCATGGCCTGGTCGACCTCGATCGTCGCCCCGCCCGACGGCTCGATGGCCGACTATATGGCGTCGCTGGAAAAATTGCGTCTGCGCGAAGAGACGATCTACTGGCCCGGCCATGGCGGACCGGTGCGCGAGCCGCAGCGCTACGTGCGCGCGCTCGCGAACCATCGGCGCCAACGCGAAGCGGCGATCCTCGCCAGGTTGGAGGCGGGCGAAACGGGGATCCCCGAAATCGTCGCCAGGGTCTATGCCGGGCTGAGCCCGGCCCTGGTGGGCGCGGCGAGCCTGTCGACGCTCGCCCATCTCGTGGATTTGGTCGCGCGGGGCGTCGTCGCGAGCGAGGGACCGCCGGCGCTCTCGGCGCGATTTCGCCTCGCCTGAGCGCTACCGCTCCTGCATGGATTCCTGAACCGCGGCGGCGAATCGATCGATGCGGCGCGCATTGGCGCCGAAATCGTGCTTGCCGACGCGCGAGGACGAACGCAGGTCGATGCGCGTCTGGCTGGCGAGCGGGCGGATGCGGATGGCGATGTCGTCGGCGAAGCCGAACAGCAGCGAACGATCGACGGCCTCGATCTGGGCGACGCCGTCGACGCGCAGATTGGGCGGGTTGGCGTCGACGACGCGCCAGCCGAGGTCCTTGGCGACGCGCAGCGCGAGCTGATAGGCCTGAGCGGCTTCGAGATCGACCAGAATCGGCTGCACTTCGGGATAGGCGGCCTTCTGCTGCGCGCCGGTCTCGGCGCTCCAGGGCGGCGGCGTGCGGCCGGCGCGCGCTTCGCGCGCCTTGGCCGAGATCATGAACGAGGGCGGCGAGTCGAGATCGGTCGTCACGTCGGCGATCGCCGGCAGCCGCAGCGCCGTGATCGCGAGATAAGCCGGGTCGGCCAGAAGAGCCAAAGACAACGCCAGGCCGAGCGCGGCCTGATCGGCGCCGCGCCGGCCGGTGCGCCAGATGACCACCGCCGCGGCGCCCGCCAAGAGAACGGCGAGGAAAGCCAGCACCAGCGCCGCGGAGAAAACCGTGAGGGCCGCGGCGGGCTCGACGCCGCCGAACCGCGAAAGGGCGATGGCGACGCCCGCCGTCGCGAGCGCGAAGATCGCCGCCCGCCGACTCCAGACGGCGGCGCGCGAAACCGGCTCTTCGAGGATTAGACGGCGCATCGGCGAGCGCGGCCGTCCGCCGCGCGCATCGGCTTATTTCGCCGCGCCGCCTTGCGCGAGCGCGTTGCGCGCGCCGATCTGCCCGCTCGCTTCGGAGAATGATGTGTTCTCATCGCCAAGCTGAACCGTGGGCATGCAGGTCGGGTTGCACCAATAGGACACGCGGTCGTTTCCCCGTTGCACGACCAGCACGGATTGTGTCGGTTCGACGTCAATCTGCTTTTCGTCGATTATATTGCCCTGGGCGTCGAGCGCAATCAGATTGGTCTCGCCATATCCCTTGCCGGTGACGACCATCGCGGCGCCGCCCTTGAGCATCGTCACGTCGGCGATCGCGGGATTGCCGACCACGAGCGTCGTCGCGCCAACGGGGAGCCGAGCGACCTTCGCGTGGTCGAGCGTAATCTGCAGCACGCCAGGCTTGGCCGCCGACTCGGCGGCGGCGCCCCCCGGGATCTGCCCGAGCCCGGCGGCCAAGGCGAGGAATAGCAATGCGCGAGGCGTCATGTTTCGTCCTTTTCGAACGGCGGGCGGCGGCAAAAGCGGCGCCGGCGCGACGCCGTCAGAGACTGACGCGCCGATTTGACCCGAAATTGGTGAACGAACTCTCAACGCCCAGCGTGAGAGCCCGCCGAACGGCAAATGACGTGCGGAATTCGCCTCCCGCCGCCGCTCTGCCGCGTCGGATGGCGGAACGCGGCTCCCGGCGCTTGCGGGCGCCGAGAAACGCGGCCATGAAAGCGCGCCGCCGTCGCTTACAGAGAAAATCATGCCCAATCGTTTCGCCGCCGCAATGGCCCGCCTGCCCCTGGTGGCCATTCTGCGCGGCCTGAGGCCCGCCGAGGCGCCCGCGATTCTCGAGGCGCTGTTGTCCCAGGGGTTCGTCTTGATCGAGATTCCCCTGAACTCGCCCGATCCGCTGGCGAGCGTCGCCGCCATGCGAAAACTGGCGCCGCCCGAGGTTTTCATCGGCGCGGGAACGGTGTTGCGCGTCGCGGACGTCGAGAGGATCGCCGAGGCGGGCGGCGATCTCGTCGTCCTGCCCCACGCCGACGTCGCGATCATTCGCGCCGCCAAGGCGCTGGGGTTGGTCTGCCTGCCCGGCGTCGCGACGCCGACGGAAGGCTTCGCCGCGCTCGGCGCCGGCGCGGACGGCCTCAAGGCCTTTCCCGCCGAGATGATCGCGCCCGCAATCGTCAAGGCTTGGCGCGCGGTGATCCCCCGCGATGTCCCGATCCTGCCGGTCGGCGGCGTCGGCCCGGACAGCATGGCGGCCTATGTCGCGGCGGGCGCGAGCGGATTCGGCCTCGGCTCGGCGCTTTATCGCCCCGGCGATTCGGCGGAGCGCGTGACTGAGCAGGCGGCCGCTTTCGTCGCGGCCTGGCGCGCGATCGCGCCCTGACAGCCTATTTGGGAAAGATCGACGCGCCTTCCTCCGCGCGGCCGATCGCGGCGCGGAAAGCGCCGAAGAGTTCCCGGCCGACGCCGAAATGCGCGGCGCTCAGATCTCGAGTCGCCGGGGCGCGCGCCGCCCATTCGGCGGCCTCGACCAGCACCTCCAGCCGGCCGTTCGGCGCGTCGAGGCGAATGAGATCGCCGTCGTGGATCTTGGCGATCGGCCCGCCGCCTTCCGCCTCCGGCGTCACGTGAATGGCGGCGGGAACCTTGCCCGAGGCGCCGGAGAGGCGCCCGTCGGTGACGAGCGCGACGCGGTGGCCGCGGTCCTGCGCGACGCCGAGCGGCGGCATCAATTTGTGCAATTCGGGCATGCCGATCGCCTTGGGCCCCTGAAAGCGCACGACCGCGACGACGTCGCGGAACAATTCGCCCGCGCGGAACGCCGCGTGCAATTCCTCCTGGCTGTGGAACACGCGCGCGGGCGCTTCGATCACATGTCGTTCCGGCGCGACCGCCGAAGTCTTGATGACGGCGCGCCCTAACGGTCCCTCGAGCACACGCAGGCCGCCGGTGGCCTGAAAGGGATTGTCCGCGCCGCGCAACACCGTTTCGTCGCCGCTGCGCGCCGCCGCCTCGCGCCAAGCGACGCCGCCGTCCGGCGCCAGCATCGGCTCGACGACATAATCGGCGATGCCCTTGCCCCAGACCGCGCGCGCGTCGGCTTGCAGCAGCCCCTCCTCGAGCAAGGCGCGGATCAGCAGCGGCATGCCGCCCGCCGCCTGGAAGTGATTCACGTCGGCCTTGCCATTGGGATAGATGCGCGTCAGCAGCGGCGTGACTTCGGCGAGGTCGGAAAAATCGTCCCAGGTCAGCGCGATTCCCGCGGCCGCCGCCATCGCGACGAGGTGGATCGTCAGATTGGTCGAGCCGCCCGTCGCATGCAGGCCGACGACGCCGTTGACGATCGCGCGCTCGTCGACGACATGGCCGATCGGCGTGAATTCGGAGCCCAGCGCCGTCATCGCCAAGGCGCGCTTGGCGCCGAGCGCGGTCAGCGCGTCGCGCAGCGGCGTGTTGGGATTGACGAAGGAGGCGCCGGGCAGATGCAGGCCCATGATCTCCATCAGCATTTGATTGGTGTTGGCGGTGCCGTAGAAGGTGCAGGTGCCCGGCGCGTGATAGGCCTGAGCTTCCGAGAGCAGCAACGCCTCCCGCGCGACCTTGCCCTCGGCGTAGAGCTGGCGGATTTTCGACTTCTCGTCATTGCCTAGGCCGGAAGTCATCGGCCCCCCCGGCAGGAACACCGCGGGCAGATGGCCGAAGGACAGCGCGCCGATCAGCAGGCCGGGCACGATCTTGTCGCAGACGCCGAGATAGACCGCCGCGTCGAACATCTGATGCGACAGCGCGACCGCCGTCGACAGCGCGATCACGTCGCGCGAGAACAGCGACAGCTCCATTCCCGCTTCGCCCTGGGTGACGCCGTCGCACATCGCGGGCACGCCGCCCGCCACTTGCGCCGCCCCGCCCGCCTCGCGCGCGGCGCGCTTGATGAGTTCGGGAAAACGCTCGAACGGCTGATGCGCCGACAGCATGTCGTTATAGGCGGTGACGATCGCCAGATTCGGCCCGACCCCGTCGCGCAACGCCTGCTTGTCGTCCACGCCGCACGCGGCGAAGCCATGGGCGAAATTGGCGCAGCCGAGTTTTTTGCGCGTCGGCCCCTGGGAAACCGCATGGTCGATGCGGTCGAGATAGCGCCGGCGCGCGTCGCGGCTGCGCTCAGCGATGCGTTCGGTGATTTCGCCGACGCGGGCGTGGAGGGTCGGGGACATGGCGAGCCTCTCGCAGGGCGGATGAGACTTTCCTCTTAGGGGGAATGAATGGCGAGGGGAAGGCCGAAGGCGATTGGAGCGCGTTCCCGGCTGCTCACGCCGAGCCGACCGTCACAGGATCCGGCTCTTGTGCCCCTGCCAATAGCGATCGCGCAGGCCGCGCTTGTAAAGTTTTCCGGTTGGCAGACGCGGCAGCGCCGCCTCGAAGTCGATCGAACGCGGGCGTTTGTGCCGCGCCAGGCGCTCGGCGCAGAAGGCGAGCAACTCGTCGACGGTCGCCGGCCCGGAGGGCACGTCGGGCATGAGTTGCACGACGGCCTTCACTTCCTCGCCGAGATCGTCGTTGGGAACCCCGAACACCGCGGCGTCGGCGACCTTGGGATGGGTTATCAGCAAGTTCTCGCATTCCTGCGGGTAGATATTGACGCCGCCCGAAATGATCATGAAACTGGCGCGGTCCGTCAGATAGAGATAGCCCTCTTCGTCGATGTGGCCGACGTCGCCGACCGTGCACAGCGAGCCGTCCGGCGAGCGCGTCTCGACGTCTTTTGCCGGGTCGTTGAAATATTCGAACGGGGAGGCGGTCTTAAACCATAGCGTCCCCGGATCGCCGGCCGGGCAGGGCTTCATCGCGTCGTCGAGAACGTGCAAGTCGCCGAACATCACCTTGCCGACCGTGCCCCTGTGCGCCAGCCATTCCGAACTGTCGCAGGCGGCGAATCCCAAGCCCTCGGTCGCGCCGTAATACTCGTGTACGATCGGGCCCCACCATTCGATCATGCGCTCCTTGACGGGCACGGGACAGGGCGCGGCGCCGTGCACGGCGACTTCGAGCGAGGACAGATCGTAGCGGCGACGCGTCTCGTCGGGCAATTTCAGCATTCGCGAGAACATCGTCGGCACGAGCTGGCTGTGCGTCGGGCGGTATTTCTCGACATCTTGGAGGAAGCGCTCGGGATCGAAATGCTCCATCACGATGACGGTTCCTCCAAGGCGGAGCGCGACGCCCGCCGCCGCGAGCGGCGCCGAGTGATAGAGCGGAGCCGGCAACAGAAGAATCATTCCCTCTCGAAATCGCCAGAGCCGCTGGAGAAAGCCCATGAGGGGCAACTCCTGCGACGGCGGCTGGTCGGGCAGCGGCCGCAAGACGCCCTTGGGCCGCCCCGTCGTGCCGGACGAATAGAGCATCGCCGCGCCGAGCCGTTCGTCGGCGATCGGGGTGGAGGGGAACTTCGCCGTCGCTTGATCGAGATTGACGATCGCCTCTCCTTCGGAAGGGCCGTCGACCACGACGCACAACCCCACATCGGGGCAAAGCCGCAGCGCGGCGGCCGCCACCTCACGTCGCGCCGCTGAAGTGAACAGCACGCGCGACCGGCTGTTGTTGACGATATAGGCCAGTTCGTCAGGCGTCAGAAAGGAATTCACGCAGGTGTAATAGAGGCCGGCGCGATGGCCGGCGCCGCAGCACTCGAGAAAGCGCGCGTTGTTCTCCATGAAGATCGCAAAGTGATCGAGACGCCGCAGCCCCTGGGCGCGCAGGAGATGGGCGATGCGATTGGCGCGGGCTTCGAATTCCGCGTAGGTGATCGTCTCGCCGCTTCCCGCCATGATGATGGCCGGTTGATCTGCGCGCACGGCGGCGCTTTGGCCCGCGTACATGGGCGCCCCTCCCCTTTTTCCGCGCAAAGTAACCGGCTTTTCGGGGATGCGCTAGGGTTTGAAGGTGTGGACGACGCCGGGCGCGCTCAATCCCGCTCATACAGTCCCGTCAGCTTGCCCCGGGCGAGAACCACGCCGCGCATCGCCGCAAGAACTTCGGCGAGACCGGCGCGCGCGCCGACTTCGAGCGGCCGCGACAGGGCGAACAGCTGGAACACGTAGCGATGCGCGCCGTGCCCGCGAACGGGCCGAGGCCCGGAGTAGCCGAGGCGTCCGAACGAGCCCCGCCCAAAAACGATCCGTGCGCCGCTCGCCGGCGACAGGGCGCCCTCGCGCAAAGCCGCACAATCCGAGGGGATGCCGATGGCCAGGAGATGAACGATCGGCCGCGGCGTCGGCGCGTCCGGGTCCTGCACGATCAGCGCGAACGAAGCCGTTGCCGGCGGCGCGCCCGACCATTCCAGCGGCGGCGAGACATTTTCGCCGACGCCGGAGCCGGCGAAGCGCGTCGGCATCGGCTCGCCGTCGAAAAAGGCCGCGCTGGTCAAACGCAGGCTTTCGGGCGCGGCGGCGACGCTGGGATCATGCCACGTGAGACGGCGGTCTCCGGCGCGAACGCGCCGCAGGAGCCGCCCGATCGCCCGTTCCATCGCGTCCTTCAAGCCGCCTCTCCGCTCCTCGCGGCGCGTCGCGCCGCCGGCGGCTCACCCCAGCGCCACGCGATACGTCGCCTCGGTCTTGGCCGCGATTTCCTCCAACGTCACGCCCGGCGCGAGTTCGATCAGCGCCATGCCGCGGAAGCCGTGCTTGTCGATGGAGAAGACGCCGAGCTCGGTGATGACGAGATCGACGACATGGCGGCCCGTCAGCGGCAGGTCGCAATGATGCAGCAGCTTCGGGCCGTCCTTGGCCGCGTGCTCCATCACCACGACGATGCGCTTGACGCCGGCGACGAGGTCCATCGCGCCGCCCATGCCCTTGACCATCTTGCCCGGGATCATCCAGTTCGCGAGGTCGCCCTCTTCGGAGACCTGCATCGCGCCGAGGATCGCCAGGTCGATATGGCCGCCGCGGATCATGGCGAAGGAATCGGCGCTGGAGAAATAGCTCGTGGTCGGCAGTTCGGTCACCGTCTGCTTGCCGGCGTTGATGAGGTCGGCGTCCTCCTCGCCCTCGAAGGGGAACGGCCCCATGCCGAGCATGCCGTTCTCGCTCTGCAGCTGAACGTTCATGCCCTCGGGGATGAAGTTCGACACCAGCGTCGGAATGCCGATGCCGAGATTGACGTAATAGCCGTCTTGCAATTCCTGCGCGGCGCGCGCCGCCATCTGGTCGCGGGTCCAGGCCATGGGTTCGCTCTCCTAAAGTCAGGCGGCGACGCGCGGGCGCGTCGTGCGTTTCTCGATTCGCTTCTCGCCGGCGGGAACATGGACGATCCGCTTGACGAAAACGCCCGGCGTAATGATCTGGTCGGGATCGAGTTCGCCGGGTTGGACGAGATGTTCGACTTCGGCGATCGTCACCTTGGCGGCCGTCGCCATGTTCGGATTGAAATTGCGCGCCGTCTTGCGATAGACGAGATTGCCTTCGGTGTCGCCCTTCCACGCGTGAACGATGGCGACGTCGGCGAACAGGCCCTGCTCCATCACGTAAGGTTCGCCGCCGAAATCGCGGACTTCCTTGCCCTCGGCGACGATGGTGCCGACGCCGGTGCGGGTGAAGAACGCCGGGATTCCGGCGCCGCCGGCGCGAATGCGCTCGGCCAGCGTGCCCTGGGGATTGAATTCGAGCTCCAGTTGGCCGGAAAGATAAAGCTCGGCGAAGAGCTTGTTTTCGCCGACGTAGGACGAAATCATCTTCGCGATCTGCCGCGTTTCCAGCAACAGGCCGAGCCCCGCGCCGTCGATGCCGGCGTTGTTGGAGACGAAAGTCAGGCCCTTGGCGCCGGTCTTGCGGATGGCGGCGATCAGAGCGTCGGGCGAGCCGCATAGTCCGAAGCCGCCGGACATCAGGGTCATCCCGTCCTTGATGACGCCGGCCACGGCGTCGTCTGCGTTGGCGAAGACTTTTTTCATCGTTGCCCCCTCGAGGATGCGATGTCCTAGCCGCCGCGCGCGACGGCGGCAAGGCCAAGAATCGTGCACGGTTCGCTTGGGCGGACGGCAAGCGGGGCAAATTCCTGGGCGAGGCTGCGGCTGTGTGACGCGGCGGTAAGGAGTCCGCCGCTTACCTCGCGCCCCGCGCTCCCCCGCCCTCGCGGAACCAGACCCAGATCAGCGCGCCGAGCAGCGCCGCGAGGCCGAGGAAGCCGGCGGCCAGCGGCGTCTGGGCGACGCCGACGAGTTCGCTCGCCCCGGCGCGTTTGACGCCGATGTAATCGGCGCCGCCGTAGCTGAGCGATTCGTGCATGGCGACGAGCCGGGGCATTTCGATCGAATCCTCGGCCCCTCGGGCGAGGCGGCGCACGCTTCCCCCGCTCGCCTCGGCGATCGGGCGCAGCTTCTCGAGCGTCGACACCACTTCCTGGAATTCGAGCGGATTTTCGGGGCCGACGACCGCGAGCGCGACATGCTCGCCGTCGCTGGCGCGGTACAGCCCGTCCTGATCGACCGCCAGCGTCGCGCGAGAAAGGCCGGGGGCGACGCTCACGAGTTGGACGCTCGTGGTCCTGCCGTCCGGCCCGCTCACGCTCGCCTGCGGGATCTCGCCCCTGACGCTTTGGCGCTCGATCGTCAGGTCACGCCCCTTGGCGCGTGCGCGCAAAGCCTCTTCCTCGAGCTCCGGCTCCTTCATCAGCCAATGCGCGAGCCGGCGCAACAGATCGAGATGCGGGCCGCCGCCGTCGTAGCCGCGCGCCCAAAGCCACATTTGGTCGGAGAGCAGCAGCGCGACGCGTCCCTTGTCGACGCGGGAGAGGACGAGCAGCGGGGCTTTTCCCGCGCCTTGCAACACCGCCGAGCCGCTCGTGACTTCGCCGCCGATCTGGCGGAACCAGCGGCCCCACGCCGGCGGCGAGGCTTCGCCTCCCGGTAGGCCGCGCGTCACGGGATGCTTGGCGCCGTCGGGCGAGATTTCGGCGCGAAACGCTTCGTCGAATTCCTCGCCGGTCGGGCGGGCGGGCGAAATTTCACCGAGCGGCGTGTCGTAGAGACCTTCCGGCGTGCCGAAGGCCGGCCCTTCGGCCATCAACAGCGCGCCGCCCTCGCGAACATATTTGACGATGTTGTCGAGATAGAAGCGCGGCAGGATCGCCTGGCTGGAATAGCGGTCGAAGATGATGAGATCGAAGTCCTTGATCTTCCGCCCGAACAGGTCCGCCACGGGAAAAGCGATCAGCGACAATTCGTTGATCGGCGTCCCGTCGGACGCCTTGTCCGGCGGACGCAGAATGGTGAAATGGACGAGGTCGACGTTGGCGTCGGACTTGAGCAGATTGCGCCACATGCGCTCGCCCTGATGCGGTTCGCCCGACACCAGCAGCACGCGCAACTTGTCGCGCACGCCCTCGATGGTGACGACCGCCTTGCCGTTGCGCGTCGTCAATTCGTCCTTGATCGGGGCGACTTCGAGCTCGATCACGTTGGGGCCGGCATGGTCGACCGGGACCTTGATCGAAACGGGCCGGCCGACCTCGGCCGACAGCGTCGCGATCGTCTCGCCGTCGCGGCGCACGGTCAGCGTCGCCGGCTCGCTTCGCTCGGAAGTGTCGAGGACGCGGGCGACGATGACCTGATCCTTGCCGACGATGCCGAAACGCGGCGCCTCGACGAGTTCGATGCGGCGATTGCGCTCGCCTTCGTGGCCGGTGACCAAGACATGCAGCGGCGCGTCGAGGCCGAGCGCGTCGAGCGAAGAGGGAATGTCGTGCGCGACGCCTGAGGTGACGAGGATCGCCGCGCCCACACGCTCGGGCGGCGTGTCGCTCAGCGCCGAGCGCAGCGCCGCGAACAGCTGAGTGCCCCGATTGTCCGGATCGCTGCGGCTGGTCTCGACGAAGCGGGCCTCGACATTGTCGAGCGCGGCGAGGCGCTTTTCCAGTTCGGCGCGCGCTTCAGCCGTCTGGCGAGGCCGCTCGCCGATCTGGTTGACGGCGGATTGATCGATGACGACCGCGACGACGTCCTTGAGCGGCCGGCGATCCTCGCGCACCAGCGAGGGATCGAGAAGCGCCAGCCCCAGCAGCCCGAGCGCGAGGGCGCGCGGCGCCGCGCCGCGCGGGCGCCGCCACAAAGTCAGCGCGATCAGCGCGAGCGCGAGCCCGGCCAATCCCTCCAGGATGGAAACCGGCAGCAGCGGCGCGAAAGCGATCGACCACAGGTTCAATGCGAAAGCCTTTCCAGGAGATCCTTGGCGTGGACCTGGTCGGCCTTGTAATTGCCGGTCAGAGTGTACATCACGAGATTGACGCCGCCGCGCAACGCCAGCTCGCGCTGGCGCGCTCCCCCGGGAACGAGCGGATAGAGCGGCTGGCCGTTCGCGTCGGCGGCCCAGGCCGCGGCGAGATCGTTCGACGTGACGATGATCGGCGAGACGCTGTCCCCGGCGCGCGCCGGGCGCGGCGCGCGATCATTGGGATCGGGCGGCGGCAGAGCTTCGATCCAGGTCGCGCCGCTGTCGGTGCGGCCGATGAAACGATCGATGAGATAGAAGGTCTTGGTGACGACGTGATCGCGCGGGACCGGCTCGAGCTCGGGCACGTCGACGCCGGCGAGTAGGGTTCGCAGCCACAGGCCTTCAGGCGTCGGCGGCCCGCCGGGGCGCGCTGTCAGGGCGTCGCGCGTGTCGAACACGATTGTGCCGCCGTTCTTCATGAAGGCGGCGATGCGCGCGACCGCGCTCGCCGAAGGCTGCGGCCGCGCGGCGACGACCGGCCAGTAGATCAAGGGATAGAAGCTCAATTCGTCGCGCGCGGGATCGAGCGCGACCGGCGCCGCGACCTCCGCCGAGGTGCGCTGATCCAGCACGCGCCCGAGATTCTCGAGCCCGAGGCGCGAGGCCTCGTCGACCGCGCCGTCGCCGGTCGCGACATAGGCGAGATGGGTCGCCCGGGCCGCGTCGGCGTCGCGATCCGGGATCGGCGCTGCCTCGCCCGCCCACGCTCGGGGGCCAATGAGCGCCGCGCCGGCGAGCGCGCCCGCCAGCAGCATCGCGGTCGCGGCCGGGCCGACGAATCGCGGCGCGCGGCCGAGCCAGAGGCTGGCGAGTCCGTCGGCGAGAAAACCGATGAACGCCGCGAGAAGCAGCCAAGGCTTCAGGTCGAGCGGCGCGGCGACGTCGAGCCCGCCCGAGGCGACGGCCAAGCCCGCGTAGTCCGCCGGCGCCAGCGCCTCCCCCGGCGTCATCGCGTTGACCGCTTCGAGCGCTTCGGCGGCCCCATAGAACCCCGGCGGGTGCGCGGCGTCTCCTGGGCCGGTGAAATCGTCGCCGATCGGGGCGGCGTTGGCCGGCGGAGCGCCGAGAACGCCGAAGCCGTCGAGGATGCGGTAAGGCGCGCGCGTCGCCTGCGCGTCCGTCTTGGCGGCGTCCGCGTCGGCGGGCGCGGCGCCGGCGCGCGCCACGATGCGCCGGAGCATGTCGACGAAAAGTCCCGATATCGGCAGGTTCGACCAGGTCGTGTCCGCCGTCACATGGAAGAGCGCGACGAGGCCCTTGCCGCGTCGCGCGGCCGTCACCAGCGGCGTGCCGTCGGCCAGGCGCGCCCAGGTCTTGGCGGCAAGGCCCGGTTCCGGCTCGGCGAGCACCTGGCGCGACACCGTCACCTCGTCCGGGGCGGCGAGCCCGAGAAACGGGCTGTCCTTGTCGAAGGGCGCGATATGCTTGGGCGTCTCCCACGACAGCGCGCCGCCGAGCGTGCGCCCGCCCCGCCTGAGGGCGGTCGGCGTCAGATCGTCGTCGCCCGCCGCGAGGCGCGTGCCGGCGAAACGCACGAGCACGCCGCCCGATTCGACGAACGCGACGAGCTTGTCGCGCGCCGGCCCGGGGGGAACGCTCATGTCGGCGAGCACGAGCACGGATGGCTTTTCCGCGAGCAGCGATAAGATCGGATCGCTCGCCGCGTCGCGCCATTCGCGAATTTCGGCGAAGGGCGCCAGCGCGCGCTTGATGTAATACGTCGGCGACAATAGCGGCTGCGCGACGTCGGCGCTGGCGCCGGAGAGAATCGCGACCCGCCGTCGCCGCGAGCGTTCGTCGACGAGCCAGACCGCCCCCGCCGATCCCTCGTCGGCGACGACGACGCGGGAGACCTGATCGCGCAGTTCGACCGGCAGATCGAAACTCGCTTCGGCCGCCCGCGTCGCGCCGAAGTCGTACGGGGCTTCGCCGATCGAGCGGCCCTGGGCGTCGAAAGCGCGCGCGAGGCCGACTTTGCGCGCATTGGCGCCGGCGCGCGTCAGATGGGCCTGGAGGGCCCCGGCGAGATTGTCGACGCCGGCGACGCCGACCGGCGTCGAGCGATCGGCGACGAGGGAAACCGTGTGACCGCGAGCGCCCGCCGCCAGGCCGCGCGCGAAGGCGCTGGCGCCGCCGAGGTCGATTCCATCGGCGATCCAGACGATCTCGGCTTGCGGATTGGCGTCGAGGAAACGCTTGATCGCCGGCAGCGTCGCCTCGCGCGGCGGCGCATAGGGAACGGGCGCCAGCGCGCGCAGTTTTTCCTCGATGCGCGGGCCGTCGAGCGCCTCGACGTCGAGCCCGCCCGCGGAAATCGGCAGCACGGCCGTGAGGCGCCCAGCGCGCGTCGCGCCGCGCAGCGCGTCGCGCGCGTATGCGATGCGGCGCTCCCAGGTTGGCGCCGCCGGCCAGCCGTCGTCGATCAACAGGAGCAACGGGCCGGCGCCGGCGCCCGAGGATTCCGCGAGGTTCCAGATCGGCCCCGCCATCGCCAGGATGACCAGGGCGGCGATCGCGATCCGCAGCGCCAGCAAGGGCCACGGCGTCTTGGCCGGCGTCGCATCTTTCGGATTGAGGCCCAGCAGCAGGCGCAGCGGCGGGAACACGGCCTGGCGCGGTCGCGGCGGCGTGACCTTGAGAAAAATATAGAGCGCGGCGAGGAGAGCGAGGGCGGCCAGAACCGCCGGCGCGGCGAAAGCGAGGGGTAGGCCGAGCATCGTCAGGCGCTCCAGGCTTTCGTCGCCGGCTCGGAGCCGGCGAGCCGGGCTCGCAGCGCGAGCAGCGCCTGAGCGGCCGACTGATCGGTTCGGTGCAGCGCGAAGCCCCAGCCGCGCGCGGCGCAGGCGGCGCGAATCGCCTCGCGGTGCTCGGTCAGGCGCTTAAGATAGGCTTCGCGCAGAGTCTGCGCGCGGGGGGCGCGCAACCGCGCGGCGCCGCCCGCATCGAGGAATTCGGTGTGGCCGACGAAAGGAAAGATCTCCTCGATGGGGTCGGCGATCATGAGAACCTGACCCTCGGCCCCTTGCGCCGCGAGCGCGCGAATCGTCTGCGCGGCGTCTTGCGCCTCGCCGAGGAAATCGCCGATCAGCACTACTTTCGAGCGCGCCCTGACGGATTCGGGCGCCGGCAGGCCGGACGCCGGAGCGTCGCGCAAACGCTCGTCCGCGGCGATCGCTTCGGCGAAACGCTCGATGATTCCGCGCGTCGCCAGCGGGCGCGTGAGGCCGATGAGGCCGGCGCGCTCGCCGCCGCGCACCGCCAAATCCGCCAGGGCGAGCGCCAATACGGCGGCGCGATCGATCTTGGCGCAGGGCGCGAGGTTGGAGGCGAAAGCCATCGAGGGCGAGCGGTCGAACCAGATCCAGACGGTGTGCGAGGCTTCCCATTCGCGCTCGCGCACGAAGGCGCGGTCCTCGCGCGCCGAGCGGCGCCAGTCGACGCGCGCCGCCGGCTCGCCGGAGACAAAGGGGCGAAATTGCCAGAACGTTTCGCCCGGTCCCGCTTGCCGCCGCCCGTGCACGCCGTGCATCAGGCTGTGCGCGACTTGCCGCGCGGCGACGACGAGGCTCGGCAGGCGCGCCGAGAGAGTCGCGGCTTCCTGACGAATGCGCTGGCCTGATGCGGGAACGGCTGTCGCCATCGGCTCAGCGCAAGATCTTGGCGACAAGGCGCGCGACGACGCCGGAGATCGTCTCGCCCTCGGCGCGCGCGGCGTAGGTCAGCGCCATGCGGTGTTTGAGCACGGGCTCGGCCAGCGCGACGATGTCGTCGCGCGAGGGCGCGAAACGGCCGTCGACGAGCGCGCGGGCGCGGCTCGCCAGCATCAGCGCCTGCGCGGCGCGCGGGCCCGGGCCCCAAGCGATCGCTTGGGTCAGCTCCGGGTCGCCCTCGCCCGGACGCGCCGCGCGCACGAGATCGAGGATCGCCTCGACCACGCTTTCGCCGATCGGCGCGCGTCGCACCAGGCGCTGCGCCGCCATCAGATCGGCGGCGGTCATCGCCGGCTTAGGCGCCGCTTCGCTGTCGCCGGTCGTCTCGATGAGAATGCGCCGTTCGGCGGCCCGGTCGGGATAGCCGACGTCGATCTGCATGAGGAAGCGGTCAAGCTGCGCCTCGGGCAGGGGATAGGCGCCTTCCTGCTCCAGCGGATTTTGCGTCGCCAGCACATGGAAGGGAACCGGAAGATCGTGGCGCGCGCCCGCGACCGTGACATGATGCTCCTGCATCGCCTGCAGCAGCGCCGACTGGGTGCGCGGGCTCGCCCGGTTGATTTCGTCGGCCATCAGCAATTGCGCGAAAATCGGCCCTTTGATGAAGCGGAAGCTTCGCGCGCGGTCCAGCCCTTCTTCCATCACTTCGGCGCCGAGGATATCGGAGGGCATCAGGTCGGGAGTGAATTGCACCCGCAAGGCGTCGAGCCCCATGACGATTCCGAGCGTCTCCACCAGCTTCGTCTTGGCGAGGCCGGGCACGCCGATCAGCAGGCCGTGACCGCCCGCGAGCAAAGTCACGAGCGTCTGCTCGACCACTTTGTCCTGGCCGAAGATCACCGCGCCGATGGCCTCGCGCGCCGCCGCGATGCGGGCCAGACTCGCTTCGGCGGCTTTCACGACGCTGGCGTCAAAATCGGCGACGGTCATGGCATCTCCTCATACGCTTGCCTGCGATCCGACCGCCGGCCTATCCGCGCGCCGCGGGGCCGGCGTCGCCGAAGACCGGGCGGGAAAGCCCGCCAAACGGATTCCCCTTCGACGAGTCTCGCACTACATTGGGCTTTCAGGCCCTCGGTCGACGCGTAACACGGGAAAGCAACGTTTGCCCACAAACAAGCGCGAGATTATGGCGGAGCGGAGCGAAAGCGGCGGAGCGGGTCGAGCGCCCGACGAGGCCCTCGGCGGCCTTCGCGAGGCGGCCGAGGCGCGAAAGCGCGGTCCGGCTCCGGTCCATCTATGGAATCCGCCGTATTGCGGCGAGATCGACATGCGCATAGCCGGCGACGGAACATGGTATTATTGCGGCTCGCCGATCGGCCGCGCCCCCCTCGTGCAGCTCTTCGCTTCGATTCTGCGCAAGGACGAGGATCGCTACGTCCTGGTCACGCCGGTCGAACGCGTCGGCATAAGAGTCGACGACGCGCCCTTCCTCTGCGTCGAGATGGGCGTGGACCGGGCGGGCGGCGAACAAACGCTGACTTTCCGCACCAACGTCGAGGATATCGTCACGGTCGACGCCGAGCATCCCCTGCGCTTCGAGCGCGGCGCGGCCGAGGGAATCAAACCCTATGTCCGCGTGCGCGACGGCCTCTGGGCGCTCGTCAAGCGCGCGCTCTATTACGACCTCGTCGCGCTCGGCAAAGTCGAGCCGTGGCGGGGCGAGGATTGGTTCGGCGTGCGCTCGGGCGCCCTGTTCTTCCCGATGACCCGCGCCAGCGAGATCGACGGCCTTTGAGCGTTCCCCCGCCCAGCGACCTTTCCGCCGACGCCTTGCGCCGCCTCGCGCGCGAGCGGCTGGCGCAGCGCCTCCCCGCAGACGCCTTCGCGGCCGACGTCGCGCCGCGGGTCAGCGACTACGCCCTCAATGGACCCTTGCCCGATTCGCTGGCGATCGCGCGCGCCCGTCCGGCGGCGGTGATTGCGCCGATCGTGGCGCGGCCCGAGGGCCTGAGCGTGCTGCTGACGCTGCGCGCGCCGAATTTGCGCACGCATTCCAGCCAGGTCGCCTTTCCCGGCGGCAAGATCGACGCGGGAGAAACGGCGTTCGAGACCGCGTTGCGCGAGGCGCACGAGGAAATCGGCCTCGAGGAGCGCTTTATCGAACCACTCGGCTGGCTCGATGCTTATCTGACGGGGACGGGGTATCGCGTCGCGCCGCTGGTGGCGCTGATCGATCCCGCCTTCACGCTCACGATCAACGCCCATGAGGTGGCGGAAGTCTTCGAGGCGCCGTTCGCCTTCCTCATGGACCCCGCCAACCACCGCCTTGAGCAGCGGGAATGGCAGGGACGATCGAGAAAATTCTACGCCATGCCCCATGGCGGGCGCTATATCTGGGGCGCCACCGCCGGCATCTTACGCAATCTCTACGAGAGGCTGTTTTCCTGATGTGGCGCGCCGCCGTCGAGTCCCTCGCTCTGTTCCTGGCCCCGTTCCTGCTTTTCGCGGTCTATCTCGTTCTGCGCCTGCGCTATCCGCTGGCGGTCGAGCATTGGACGCGCAGCAGGGTCGCGACGCTTGTCCTCATCGGCTTGGCGACGGCGCTGATCGGCATGATCGTGCTGATCTCGGCCGCCCCGCGCAGCCAAGGCGTCTACGTAGCGCCGCATGTCGAGAACGGCGTCCTCGTGCCGGGACATTTCCAATGAGCGGTCCGCCCGGCATTCGCGACGGACGGCTCGCCGATCGACGCCTGCTCGACGAAGGACGGCTCGCGCGCGCGCTGCGCACGCTCGACGGCGAGGGCGAGGAGACGCGCCTTGTCGGCGGCGCGGTGCGCGACCTCGCTCTGGGAGAAAAGATGGGCGATTTCGACCTCGCCACGACGGCCCTGCCCGAAGTCGTGATGAGGCGGGCCCGCGCCGCCGGCTTCCGCGTCGCGCCGACCGGCCTCGCTCACGGCACGGTGACGCTGATCGTCGAGGGTCAGCCGATCGAGGTGACGACGCTGCGCCGGGACGTCGCGACCGACGGGCGCCACGCGACGGTGGCGTTCGGCCGCGATTTCGAGGCCGACGCGCGGCGGCGCGATTTCACCATCAACGCGCTTTCCCTGGGGCGCGACGGGATCGTGCACGATTACACCGGCGGGCTCGCCGACCTCGCCGCTCGGCAGGTGCGCTTCATTGGCGATCCCAGTCAGCGCATTCGCGAGGATTACTTGCGCATCTTGCGCTTCTTTCGCTTCTCGGCCCGCTATGGCGACGGCGCGCTCGACGCCGAAGGGCTGCGCGCGGCGATCCAGGAGCGCGACGGCCTCATGATCCTGTCGCGCGAGCGCGTGCGCGCCGAATTGCTGAAGCTCCTGGCGGCGCCCCGCGCCGGCGAAGTCGTGACGGCGGTTTGCGAGGCCGGCTTGCTGGCCCCGCTGCTCGCCGGGCAGACCGATGCGGCGCGCCTCGGACGCACTCTCGCGATCGAAGCTCGCGGCGAAGCCCGGCCGGACCCGCTGCTGCGCCTGGCGGCGCTGGGCGTGCGGATCGAAGAGGACGCCGAGCGCCTGCGCGAGCGCCTGCGCCTCTCCAACGCCGAATTCGAGCGCCTCGCCGTTCTCGGCCAGGCCTTGCCCGGCTTGCATGGACTGAGCGCGCCGCCGCCCTTCAGCGCCTTGCGCGTGCTGCTGTTCGAGCGCCGGCGGCGCGGCGCGCTCGACGCGTTGACGCTCGCGCACGCCGACTCCGGCGCGCCGGCGGACGACTGGCGCTTTTCCAGCGCCTACCGCTTTCTCCAGGAAACGCCCGAGCCGACGCTGCCGATCACCGGCGCCGACATCCTCGCGCGCGGCGTGACGCACGGTCAACGCGTCGGCGCGACGCTGAAGACGCTGCAGGCGCTGTGGATTCGCGCAGGGTTCCCGCGCGAGCCGGAAGTCCTGGCGCGGCTGCTCGACGAGGCGCTGAAGAATTGACGCTGGCGACGGCCACGCGCCTCACCATCGCGCGAACGTCGCCTCGACCTTGCGCAGGAACGCCGCGCGGCGCTCGGGCGTCGTGTGGTTCATGTCGTAATGGGCGAGATAGTCGCAGCGCGCGCCGGGCGCGACCACCGAGCGCAGCGAGCGCGTGACGACGCGGCGCGGCGGATCGCCCATCAGAAACGTCTTCCAGCGCGGGCCGCCATAAGTGCAGACCGCCGCGAGCCTTCTGACATTGTGAAGGCAGGTCGTATAGGAGCCGTCGGCGGCCAGACGAAAGCTGACCCCGGGCAGGAACACCTTGTCGACAAAACCCTTGAGGATCGCGGGAAAGCCCATGTTCCAGACGGGGAAGACGAGCGCCAGCGCTTCGGCCGCGAGCAAGCGGTCGACATAGGGGCCGACGCGCGCGCGATTGACGCCGACGTCGTGGTAGTCGAGGCGATCCTGGCGCCGCATCACGGGATCGAAGCCTTCGGCGTTGAGATCGCAGTCGTCGACTTCGTGCCCGCGCGCGCTGAGCGCGCCGACCACCCTATCGTGCAACGCGGCGGCGAAACTCGTTTCGACGGGATGGGCGAACAGGACGAGCGTGCGCAAAGATCAAAGACCTTGCGCCGCTCGGGCGCGAGCCTCCAGTCCGGGAAAGAGGAAATTCTTGCCGGCCGAATAATCGAAATCCGGATTCTCCCAGGCGATCATCTTTCCCGGATTGAGCAGCCCCTGCGGATCGGTCTCGCGCTTGAACGCCAATTGCACCGCGTCGGTCTGCTTCATGCCGCCCTCTTCGAGCGTGTAGCGATGGGGATTGAAGATCGTCGCGCCCATGTCCTCGTGGATCGCAATGATCTCGGCGAGCCGTTCGGGCGTCGAGAATCGCACCATCGGCAGGCCCGCCGCTCCGACCCGGCCGTTGAACCGGATGAATTCGAGATGCCCCGCGACTTCGTCGCCGAAACGCCGATGGAGTCGCTCGATGATCTCCAGACCGCCGTCGGCCGGGTAACGCGCCTGCAAATAGGTGATCGCGGGATCGACGCGCAGCGCCCGCAGCGTGGTGTGGTTCCAGGCCAGTTCGTAGTTCGGCGGCAGGCCCTTGCGCGCCTCGGGAGCGGCGCGCGCGGAGTCGAAGAGCACCTGCGCGCCGGGGTAGCGCCGGGTGAAGGCGCGGAAGGCGTCGAGCGCGTGCGGCGCGATCATCAGGATCGCGACGCTCTTGTCGCGCGGGATCAAATCCCGATGGCGCAGAAAATAGTCGTGCGGCGCAGGCGCGGCGACGACGGTGACGAGCTTCTTGAGCAGCCCATCCTCCTCGCCGAGCGCGAGCCCATAGGCGGCCGCCGCGGCGAAAGCGTCGAAGCCGACGATGACGTCGGCCCAATCGTAGGCGGCGGTCAAGGGCATTTCGACGCCGACGATGACGCCGTTGGTGCCGTAGGCGTGCACCGCCTTGTGCAAGTCCTCGCCGGTCAGTTCGAGCGCCCGCGGGCTCGCCTCCATCGTCAGCACGCGCAGGCGCAGAACATTGCCGAAATCGCGCAGGCCGCCCCACGTGATCGAGCCGACGCCGCCCGAGCCGCCCGCGATGAAGCCGCCGATCGAGGCGGTCGCGCGGGTCGAAGGGAACATGCGCAATTCCTGGCCGCTCGCCGCCGTCGCCTTGTCGATTTCGCCGATGATCGCGCCGGGCTCGCACAGCGCGCGGCCCGGCGCGATCGACAGGACCCGGTTCATCTCCGCCAGATTGAGCACGATCCCGCCCGACAGCGGCATCGCCTGGCCGTAATTGCCGGTGCCGCCGCCGCGCGCCGTCACGGGGATGGCGAGGCGATGGGCGGCGGCGAGGACGCTCGCGACTTCCGCCTCGCTCTTCGGCGAGACCACGATGTCGCCCAAGACGGCGTCGAGCTCCTTCTTGAGAATGGGCGAATACCAATAGAAGTCGCGGCTCTTCTGGCGCACCAGAACGGGATTGTCTTCACAGGCGATCGGCCCGATCGCGCGGCGAAACTCTTCGATATCGTAAACGCGGCTCATGGCGCGAGGCCCTCCAGATCATCAAGCTCGGCAAAGTCGGGCGGCGTCTCGGCGAGCGGCCGGCCGCCGCGCAGAACGACGCGGTCCGATTGCGGACGCGAGAACAATTCGGTGAAATCCCGCGCGCGCGTAGCGATCATGTCGGCGCGCGCGCCGACGCTCAGCTCGCCCGGTTCGATTCCCATGGCGAGCGCCGGCGCGGCGAAGATCGCGGGGGCCCAGGCGGCGAAGGGATAGTCGAGATGAAGGATGCGCACGCCCTCGCGCCAGACTTCGAGCATGTCGAGATCGCCATAGGCGTGGAAGGGGTCGCGCGTGTTGTCGCTCGCGATCATGATGGGGACGCCCGCCGCCTTCAATTCGTGCAGCGCGGTGACGCCGCGCCAGCGCGGCGTGCGGTCCGCTTGTCGATCCTGCAGGAACATATTGCACATCGGCAGCGAAACGACGGCGAGCCCCGCGCGCGCGACGAGATCGATCGCGCGCCGCATTTCGCCGTCGTCCCGCCGAACCAGCGAACAGCAATGGCCGACGAGCACGCGGCCGCCGAAGCGGTGATCGATTGTCGCCTGCGCGACCGCGTCGAGCGAGCGCGCGTTAGGATCGGCGGTTTCGTCGACGTGAAAGTCGAGATCCCAGCCCTTGCGCGCGGCGAGGCGAAAGAGACGATCGAGCGCCTCGCGAAGGCGCGGGACCATGAAGGTCACGGCGCCCAGGATCTTTGAGCCGTGCGCCTCGATCATCGCCTCGACCTCGGCCATGTGGCCCTCGTCGAAGACATGGTCGATGGGAAACAGCGGCGAAGCCTGCAGTTCGATCCGCCCGCGCCATCGCTCGCGCGCCTCGGCGAAGACCGGCCAGCTGATCCGCGTCTGCGGGCCGAGGCTGTCGAGATGGGTGCGGATCGCGCGCGTTCCCCTGGCGTAGGCGCAGCGCAGCCCGAAATCCATGCGCCGGGCGACGTCGGCGGCGCTCCAATAGGCTTGCCGATCCTCGGCCACGGTCTTCAGCGCCTCGGCGAAGCCGCCGGTCGGATTGGGCGCCCGGCGCCAGATGTAACCCTTGTCGAGATGGGTGTGCGCGTCGACGAACAGCGGCAGAACGATCCGGCCGGCGAGAGCGAGGCGCGGCAGATCCGACAGCGTTTCGCCGCCGCTCGGCGCGATCGCCGCGATGCGTCCCTCGTCGACGACGATGTCGACCCTGGCGAAGCCCTCGCGATCGAGCGGCGACGCTTTCCAGGGAAGACGGGAGGGCAGGATTCTCGCGTCCGCGATGGCGTAACGCGGCGCTTCGGCAATGGCGAAAAGCGGGTTCACGTCTCGCGTCCGCGCGCGCTGTCGTGCCAATGGCGCAGCAGCAGATAAGAGAGCGCGGTAAGCGCGAGATAGATGGCGATGCCGGTCGCCGAGATCAGGAACAGCGCCGCGAACATGCGGGGAATGTTGAGGCGAAAGCCGGATTCGACGATGCGATAGGCGAGCCCGGCGCCCTGCCCCGCCGAGCCGGCGGCGATCTCGGCGACGATCGCGCCGATCAGGGCGAGGCCGCCGCCGATGCGCAGGCCGCCGAGGAAATAGGGCAGGGCCGAAGGCAATCGCAGCAACAGGAGCTGCTGCCAGCGCGTCGCGCGACAGAGTTCGAAGAGATCGAGGAGATTGTGGTCGGCCGAAGAGAGGCCCAGCGTCGTATTGGCGAGGATGGGGAAAAAGGCGACGAGAAACGCGCAGACGAGAACGGCGGCGTTGGGGCTGAGATAGATGAGCAGCAGCGGCGCGATCGCGACAATCGGCGTGACCTGCATGACAACGGCGAACGGAAAGAACGCGCGCTCGACAATGCGCCATTGCGCGAACAGAATCGCCAGCGCGACGCCGCCGACGACCGCCAGGGCGAGCGCCTCCAAGGTGATGGTGAGCGTAACCATAAGGGACAGGGAGAGCGTTCCCCAGTCCTTGATCAGGGTCGTCGCGATCAGGCTGGGCGCCGGCAATATGAAGGGCGGGATCGCGAACCAACGCACCGCCGCCTCCCAGGCGGCCAGCGCCATGGCGAGAGCGAAAGCCGGAAACGCGAATTCGAGCAGCTTTTGACGACTCACGTCGACGCCTCCCCCGAGCGCGCGCGCGCGCCGGGCGGCGGCAAATCCATCGCCGCGCACAGCGCCAGCGACGTCTGGCGGCATTTTTCGGCATAGGCCGCGCTCAAGCGGAATTCCTCGTTGCGCGGCAGCGGCGCGTCGACGGCGATCTCGGCGACCGCGCGACCCGGGCGCGCCGCCATGACCACGATGCGGGTGGAAAGATACACGCTCTCGTAGACGGAATGCGTGACGAAGACGACGGTCGCGCCGAGTCCGCATTTGAGCGCCACGAGGTCGTCGTTGAGCTTGGTGCGGGTGATTTCGTCGAGCGCGGCGAAGGGTTCGTCCATCAACAGCACGGCGGGGCGCGTCACCAGCGCGCGCGCGATCGAAACGCGCATCTTCATGCCGCCGGAGAGTTCGCGCGGGAATGCATTGGCGAACCCGGAAAGGCCGACGCGCTCCAACGCCTCCTCGACGCGCGGCGCCGCTTGAGCGCGCGAGACGCCGGCCAGCCGTAGAGGCAGCCAAACATTGGCGAACACCGTGCTCCATGGCGTCAGGGTCGGCTCCTGAAACACGAATCCGAGTTCCGGGCGGCGGCCGCGCCAGGCGATGGCGCCTCGCGTCGGCGACGTCAGGCCGGACAAAAGGCGCAGGATTGTCGATTTGCCGCAGCCCGAAGGACCCAGCAGCGAAACAAATTCGCCCTCGCGCACGTCCAATTCGACGCCGGCCAGCGCGGTCACGCCATTGGCGAAGACCTTATCGACGCCGCGCAACGAGACGAGCGCCGGAGCCTCGGGAGTTTCCCGCGGCGACGCGGCAGGCGCAATAAGATCAGCAAGCGACATGAGCGGCGTTCGCAGCGACTGGGTTTCGTCCATTTGAGGGGCCGGCAGGCAGCCCGTGCGAAAGGTTCCGCACCCGCTTCGCCCGCCGAAATCCGCGAGCTTCGCTCATTTCGGCCGCAAATCGACCCCGACGCCCTTGTCGACGAATTGCAGCGTATAGGCCTTCTTGTAGTCGATATCGGGCTTGACCACGCCGGCCTTCACCATTTGCTCGAAGAAGTCCTTCACGCGCGCGTCCGTCATCGCGCCGATGCCCAGCTTCAGCGTGTCGCCGGAATCGACGACGCCGTATTCCTTCAGCTTGGCGATGGAGAACGCGATCTGCTCGTCGCTGATGTCGGGATTGTCCTTCTTGATCGCGGCGTTGGCCTTGGCGTTGTCGCCATAGAGATAATGATACCAGCCGATCTCCGAAGCCTCGACGAACCGCTGCACGACATCCGGAGACTTGGCCACCATGTCGGTGCGGGCCTCGATCGTCGTCGCGTAGGTCGAATAGCCCTGGTCGGCGAGCAGGAAGATGTTGGGCTTGAAGCCGCCGTCCTTCTCCACCGAGAAGGGCTCGGCGGTGAGATAACCCTGTTGGATCGAATTCTTGTCGGCGATGAACGGCGCGGCGTTGAAATTATAGGGTCTGACGTTTTCTTCCCTAAAGCCGTAGGCGACGCGCATCCATTGATAGAACGAGGCGAGCCCTTCCTTGCCGACGAAGGCCGTCGCCTTCGGCAGATCGGTCCACTTGTCGAGCCCGACGCCGGGATGCGACATGAAAATCTGCGGGTCCTTCTGGAATATGGCGGCGACGACGATCGTCGGCACGTTCTGCTCGACCGCCTCGAAGGCCTGAATGAAATTGCCGCCCATGTAGAAGTCGAGCTTGCCGGTCACCAGCATCAGGCGGTTGTTGGCCTGCGGCCCGCCGGGCACGATCGTCACGTCGAGCCCGTATTTGGCGTAGGTTCCGTCGACGACGGCCTGGTAATAGCCGCCGTGCTCGGCCTCGGCGAGCCAATTGGTGCCGAAGGTCACCTTGTCGGCGCCGAAAGCCGCGCTCGAGGTCGCCGCCGCCAAGGCCGCGGCCGCCCAAACGCTCTTTATCAATCCGTTCATTTACCAACGCTCCCAAGCCGGACAATGTCGCGGCATCACAAAGCAACTTGGGCGCCACTGTCAACCTTGCCTCGGGCCACGGCAGGGTTTAGCCAAAGGCAGCCCCGTTTCGCCATGAGCCGCCTCGATGCGCCCTTTGTCTCCCGGTTCGATCCATCCCCCGTTCGCACATTATTCCCACGGCGTGGAGATCATGCCGGGAAGCCGGCTCGTCTTCTGTTCGGGCCAGCTGGGGATCGGCCGGGACGGCGCCGTCCCGGAGGGAGTCGAAGCGCAGGCGCGGCTGTGCTTTCGCGCCATCGCCGCCATTCTCGGCGAAGCTGGCATGTCGCTTGCGGATGTCGTGCGGGTCAACGCCTTCGTGACCTCTGCCGAATGTTTGGGCGGCTACATGAAGGTGCGTGACGAATTTGTCGGCAATCCGCCGCCCGCCTCCACCTTGATGATCGTGCAGGGCTTCGCTCGCCCGGAATTCAAGGTGGAAATCGAGGCGATCGCCGCGCGCGCCGCTTGAGGGACCTGGAGAAAACGATGTTGCCGACGAAATTCTGGGCGGAAATGTCCTGGCGCGATTTTCACAACGCCGAGATGAGCAAAGTCGTCGCCGTGCTGCCGGTGGCGGCGATCGAACAGCACGGGCCGCACTTGCCCGTCGGCGTCGACGCGTTCATCAACGAAGGCTATCTCAAGCGCGCCGCCGCTCGCGTTCCCGCCGATTTGCCCGTCCTCTTCCTGCCGTTGCAGGCGATCGGCAAGTCGAACGAGCATCTCGAATTTCCCGGCACTTTGACCTTCTCCGCCGAGACCGTCGCGCGCGCCTGGACGGAAATCGGCGAGAGCGTCGCGCGAACGGGGTGCCGCAAGCTGATCTTCGTGAATTCGCACGGCGGCAATGTGCCGATCATCGACATCGTCGCGCGGGAATTGCGGGTGCGGCGGCGGATGCTCGCCGTGCATGCGTCCTGGTCTCGCTTCGGCTATCCCGAGGGGCTCTTCTCCGCGCGCGAGCGCGCTTACGGCATTCACGGCGGCGACGCCGAGACTTCGTTGATGCTGGCGTTCCGTCCCGAGACGGTGCGCAAGGGCGAAGTGCGCGACTTCGTCAGCGTGGCGTCGTCGATCGAGAGCGAATTCAAGCAGTTGCGAGTGACCCAGCCGAACGGCTTCGGCTGGATGTCGAATGATTTGAACGAATACGGCGCGGTCGGCGAGGCCGACAAGGCGACCGCGGCCAAGGGCGAAGCCTGCGCCGAGCGCGGCGCGGACGCGTTCGTCGATCTGTTGCGCGATGTCGTGGCGTTCGACCTCGCCCGTCTCGGCAAGGGCCCGATCGGCTGAAAATGGGCGCGCCCGACTTCGCCTTCGAGCGCGAGCTGATCGCGAGCGGGCGCGCTCTCGTTGCGGGCGTCGACGAGGTCGGCCGCGGGCCGCTCGCCGGTCCGCTGGGCGTCGCCGCGGTGATTCTCGTTCCTGACGACCTGCCCGAAGGGGTCGATGATTCGAAAGCGCTGAGCCCGGCCCGGCGTGAGGCGCTGAGCGAAGTCATCTACGCCAAGGCGCGATGCGTCTCCATCGCCTTCGCCAGCGTCGCGGAAATCGACGCGCTCAACATCCGCGGCGCGACGCTTCTTGCGATGGCGCGCGCGGTCAATGCGCTGAGCCTGCGGGCGGACTTCGCGCTCGTCGACGGCCGCGACGTTCCCGA
>Ga0181527_1000164_pt1 | contig 75659 bp, 57 predicted proteins | sample PEATcosm2014_Bin_30_FD_119762 | JGI IMG/M metagenome (GOLD analysis project Ga0181527, IMG submission 119762) | Peatland microbial communities from MTU Mesocosm Facility, Houghton, MI, USA - PEATcosm2014_Bin06_60_metaG | ecosystem: Environmental > Terrestrial > Soil > Wetlands > Peat | place...
AAGAGGCTGTTCTCCACTACAGCCTAATTCTCATGGCTGAACGCCGGCTTTATTAAGAATTTCGAAAACAACCGCTCGCAGAAGATGGGCTAGCCCGGCTTTCCTGCGGAAGCCGGGCTAGCCTGCTGTCACAAGAATCTTTATCGCATTCGCGGGCCCAACAGTGTCCCTCAGCCGGTCCCCCACGGCGGGACCACCCTCTCCCATCGAGTGGGAGAGGGACGGGGTAAGGGCCGTTTTGAAATTGGCCGGCTGTCTCAGGTTGTAAGGGAGCGTCGGGGGCGCCGCATTGGATCGCGCAGGCTCGTTCACGCAAGTCCGAGTAATTCTTTCACCTTTCCCGAAATGTCGCCCTGCTTCATGAAAGATTCGCCGACCAGGATCGCGCCGACGCCGCATTTCATCAGCCGCTCGACATCGCCGCGCGTGTGAATGCCGCTCTCGGCGACGAGGAAAATAGGCTTTCGACTCCCGACCAGTTTTGCCGCCAGCCGCTCGGTCGTCGCCAAATCCACCTTGAACGTTTTCAAATCGCGGTTGTTCACCCCGACGAGCCGGGCGTCTGCGGCCAGCGCCCGGTTCAACTCCGCCTCATCGTGGACTTCGACCAACACGGCCAAACCCGCTTCCGTGGCGAGGGAATGAAACCGGCGCAGCCGCGCGTCATCCAGGATCGCCACAATCAACAGGATCGCATCCCCACCCCACTCGATCGATTCGAGAATCTGCCGTTCGTCGATGATGAAGTCCTTGCGGAGCAGCGGCAGTTTCACCGCCGCGCGAATCTGTCGCAGGAAGTCGAGTGAGCCCTGGAAGAATTTCTCGTCGGTGAGCACCGACAAACAACTGGCGCCCGCCGCCTCATATTCTGTGGCGATGCGCACGGGATCGAACTCCGGGCAGATCACGCCGGCGGAAGGCGACGCCTTTTTGACTTCGGCAATCAAAGCCACCGGGCCAAATCGCGGCCGGCGCAAGGCGGCCAAAAAATCGCGCCGCTCACCGCGTTCCAGCAGCGCGTCGCGCAAATCGCCGGCCGCCAGCACGCGCTCCGACAGGCGCGAAACTTCGCGGGTCTTTTCCGCCACAATCGTGTCGAGGATGGTCACCAAACCATTCTGAGCAAAACAGCTCCACGAGCGCAAAGCAGAAACACTTGCGGTTGCTAGGGCCGCGCTGCGTCGCGGCCGGACGCGCAGCAGCGCGTCCCTACCAGCCAATTCATGACATTCCCACAGTTCCTGCATTTCAGTCGCCGCCTGTCTCCGTGATGGTGCCTCGTGTCTTCTCGGCCAAGCGTGAACAAGTTGTGAACAACTGCGAATAACTGCGCGTTGACCGGCCCGCCGACTCCAGGATCATCTGGACATGAGATCTGCCGGCAAAAGCGAAATCAAATTGCCGCCCGCCAACGACTGGCGAACGACCGACTCCGACGAAATCAACAAACGCCGCCTCCGCGCCCGCGAGGAGTCATTCGTCATTTCCAACACCGACCCGCGCCATCCGATCTTCTCGAATTTCCGCGTCAAGTCGCGCAGTGGATTGACTTACAGCGTCGAGGTGCGCGACGTGCGCCGGCGGCAATTTGCCTGTGACTGCGTTGATTTCCGCGTCAACGGCCTCGGCACGTGCAAACACGTCGAGGCCGTGCTGCTCCACCTGGAAGCCCGGTTTAAACGGCTGTTCCGCGCGGCCCAACAGAACGGCTCGAATCGCATCGAAGTCGTCGTGGACCACGCCTCCGGCACGCTGCGTCTGCTGAAGGGACACGGCGAAGTGCCCCGCGCCGTGGCGAAGTGGTTCGATGCTGAGGGACGTCTCGCCAATCAAGACGCCTCGGGAGAAACCGGGCTATCGGCCCTGCGGCAACTCCGTGAGGTTGATTGTCCGCAGCTCCGCGTCTCGCAGGAAGCCGAAGCCTGGCTGGAGGAGCGCCGCCGCGCTGCCGAACGCAAGCAACTGCGTCGTGAGTATGAACTCAAGGTGCAAAGCGGCGAATGGCCGGCGCACGAAACCAAATCGCCGCTCTTCCCGTACCAACGCGAAGGCATGTTGCATCTGGCTTTTACGGAACGGGCCTTGCTGGCCGACGAAATGGGCCTGGGCAAGACCATCCAGGCCATCGCCGCGTGCGCGTTGCTGCACCGGCTCGGCAAGGCGCGCCACACGCTGGTGGTCACACCCGCGTCCCTCAAGACCGAGTGGGAAGAGCAGATTCGCAGATTCACGGACCTGCCTTATCAAATTGTATTCGGCGGCAAATCGCGGCGCCTCCGCGCCTACGCCGCCGTCTCTCCATCAGCCACCAGTCATCAGCCATCAGCCGACCGCTTCTTCACCATTGTCAATTACGAGCAGATGGTGGCCGACGCGCTGGACGTGAACGCGCATTTGGCGCCTGACATCGTCGTCTTGGACGAAGCGCAACGCATCAAGAATTGGAGCACCAAAACCGCCCAGGCGGTGAAACGGCTCCACAGCCGCTACGCGTTCATCCTCACCGGCACACCCATCGAGAACCGCATCGACGAACTGCATTCGCTGATGGACTTCCTCAACCCAACCGCGCTCGGCCCGCTGTTCCGTTTCAACCGCGATTTTTACGAGTTGGATGAACGCGGCCGCCCCGTGGGCTACCGCAACCTCGACCAGCTCCACGCCCGCATCAAGCCGTACATGGTCCGCCGCCGCAAAGCCGAGGTGGAAACCGAATTGCCCCCACGAACCGACCGCAACCACTTTGTCCCGCTCAGCGAACTCCAGCAGCAAACCTACGCCACCCACGAGCAGCAGGTGATGAGACTCGTGAACATCGCCCTCCGGCGTCCTCTGACCCAGCAGGAATCGGAGAAACTCCAGCGCGAGCTGGCGATGATGCGGATGATTTGCGACTCGAATTACATCCTCGACCCGGACGACCGCGTTTGTCCCAAGCTCGCGGAACTCGAGAGGCTCCTCGAGGACTGCCGCGAGAACGACGCCAAGGCCATCATCTTCTCCGAATGGGAACGGATGCTCGAATTGGTGCGCGGTCTGTGCGAGAGGCGCAAGCTCGGCTTCGCCTGGCACACCGGCAGCGTGCCGCAGAAGCGCCGCCGCGCCGAGATCAACGTCTTTAAGAACGATCCCCGGTGCCGTGTTTTCCTGAGTACCGATTCCGGCGCCACCGGCTTGAACCTTCAAGCCGCCAGCGTCGTCATCAATTGCGATCTTCCCTGGAACCCGGCCAAGCTCGAACAACGCATCGCCCGCGCGTGGCGCAAACATCAGACCAAGCCGGTAACCATCATCAATCTGATAGCCGAAAATACCATCGAGCACCGGATGCTCGAAACGCTGGCCACGAAGCAGACGGTGGCCGAAAGCGTCCTTGACTATCCGGGCAAGGTGACGGAGATCAAGATCCGCGGCGGCCGCCAGGCCTTCGTCGAGCGTCTTCGGCAACTCGTCACGCCGGCCGCGAATCCGAAATCTCAAATCTCAGGTTTGAAATCCCCCCTGCCGGCCGACCCCGCCGAGGCTTTCGCCCAACTTGCGCGCGAACGCGTCAATGGCGCGCTCCTCCGGTGCGAAGAACGTTACCCCCAATCCGGCCCGCATTCGGTGCTGGTTGTGATCGTGGACCGCGACCCGGCGCAATGGCGCGAGCCGTTGGCTTCGCTCCATGGTGAACTTTTCGGCCCCGGCAAAACAGATCCGCTCGCGCCCACTCAACTCGAAGTGATCGACCGCGCGACTGACGAAGCCATCCAGCGTCTCATGGCCGCCGGCCTGATCAGCCAAGCCACTCGAGCCTCGCGCCCGCTGTTCCCGGCGGAGGCCGGCGCGGCATCGGCGCCGTTGTCCGCGGAGGAACAAGCCAGCGCGAAGGCGCACCGTGAAAAAGCGGCGCGCAAACTCAAGCTGGGCTGTCTTCTTGGCGACACCGGCTTTGCCGACGAAGCTCGTCCCGCATTGCTCGATTCCATCCACTCATTCGGTCGCGCGCTGGCCGTGGAAAACCGCCTGCCCGAGCCGCCCGCGGTCTCCGATGCCGTGCTGCCGCCTTTGTCGCATCATTGGAAGGAGGCGTTGGCAGCGGTGACGGCGTTCATTCACGATGCCACTTCGGATGGAAAAGCAGTGGCGGCTCAGTTGGCGAAGGTGTGAACGGAGCGCATCGGGGCGACCTTGATTCATAAGCCGCAGCAAGCATGCACTGCGCAAGACCATGAGTCGAAAGAAGGCAAGCAGGGGGTTAGCCAAGCGTGGCGGCAAGTTCGGACACCCACCAGAAACGAAAACCATTCGTTTCGGAAAGCGCCTCAAATCCGGGCCTGTCCGGCTCTAAATGAAATGGATTCTCGGTTGAAGCTTCGCCACTCACGTTGGAGGCTAAACGCCCACGATCGCAGAATGCTTCCGCAAGTGAAGTCCTAACGTGAGACACTCATGGACGAAGTTGAATGTTGCGAATACGAATTCGTGTTCTTCGCCATTGTCGTCCTGCAGAATTGCAGTGTCGTCACCCAGTGGGCCGCCCTTTCTCGGCCGGCAATAGTTTAGGATCAGGCTGTGAATTTGCTGTTCGGTGACGTTCGAAAACTGCCGCGCGAATGCCTCCGATTGTATGAAGTGACGGCACGGATTGGCTGGGTCGAATTTGTCTGACTGCGAGGCCAATTCAGGATGATAATGGATGACGCCGAGTATTGGCCGTTCGGCGCCTGCTGTCTCCACTAATCGCCAGAGTGTGCTCGCATGAGTATTCCCAAAATCCTTCGCCAAGCTGCACACCAATTTAATGGATGGCGATGTGTCGAGAACTTCCGCGATGAATCGGCGGCGCAGAAACAATAGCTGACCAGCACCATAGTTCGCTTCAGTTTCGACTTTGGCGAGACACGATTGTTTGAGCGTGAGTTCGTCATCGCCTCGAAGCACCGGCATGTGCCAATCCAGTAACTTATGGATAATCTCATGTCCTTCGATCCAGCGGTGTTTCGGTTTGGGCAAGCTGTCGTCGATTAGGATACGTCCACGATCCGGCACATAGAGAGCCTTGAGGTTAAATTTGCGAATTGCATCCAGCACGAGTGTGGGACGCGCAAGGACCTGTTTGCCTGCCATCTTGAGACGGTGAACCGTTTCATACAGAAAACCGTCGTGTTCGCCAATATAGTAGGCGAGGTCGAGTTTCAACAGTTCGCGCACTTCCTCCAGCCGTAGGGGTGGCACAGGATCGGCTAGATCATGTAACAGGCGATCCACGCGCTGGTCGATCTTCCCGCGAATGTATGGCAGGAGGATAAGGTTCTTCATTTTTTATCCGATTCCTCAAGTACCACCTTGAGGTAAGCCTGTAGCGCGATTTCTTCACTCTCGGTTAGAGGAGCAACAGGATCGGCGCTGGCGGCAAAATATACAGCCGCTTCGGCAAGTCGTGATGGACGATCCTCCGCCAAACCGACCATTTTGATCAATCGCCTCGGCGGAACATTAAAGGTTCGCGCCAAGCCGTGCACAGTGCTTAGTTCGGCTTCGTGATGAGGATCTTTCTCAATCACCAACAACTCACCGATGTCCACCTCAGCGCGCTGCGCGAGTTGTTGAATTGTCCACCCTTGTCTGCGCCGCATGAGCGCAATGAAATGGCCGAAACTGAGCCGCTGTTCGATTGTCCCGATCTTTTCAGCGGCCGGTGAAGGCGATGCCTCAGACTCTGCGAGATGCAGAGGCGAGCCTGCGCCAATCTCGAAACCCTCTTCGTGCTGTGCGCGGCTCAGGATCCACTCTTTTGGAATCTCGATTTTCATAACTCACAGGTTTTCTTGGTTTAATGCGATAAACAATATTCTTCTATCTCGTTCGACAAAAAGCAGCGGCCTGAGATTCTGTCATTTCAAAGTACACCAGACCGTCGTATTTGGGGTCGGGACCGACTTCTGTCATCCCACATACATCTCGGTAGAACCGATTGGCCTGCGGCAACGAATGCAAGCCAATGCGTCCATGAAACGACTCGGCTTTGCTCACTTCGATGGCCGTGCGAACAAGCGTATGTCCCACGCCCCGAAAAATGGGTTCGGCCACAAGCTGAGGACGATTCCACGGTGCGGTCGAGATGAACTCGACGTATGCGAGATGCTTTCCGAATTGGATTTGCATGCGAGCGAATTTTGTCAGGCTCACAAGCATTAAACCCTGTAGCGCACCTTCGCAGACCAGGGAGAAACGCTGAAAGGCAAGGCGGCTACGACTCCACTCGGTTTTCTCGTCCCATTTCCAATGCAAATCTTGCGGATTCGTCACGAGGAATCCGTTGCCGTTCCAAACGTGCAATCACTTCATTTACTCGCGGCATCCACGTTGAGCGCCAAAGTTCCAAGTGTTCATCCGTGATCTCATCGTATAGTTCAGCCGCGATAGCTTGACCGGTGTTTCGCTTCTCGAGATGGACGATGGATTCTTCCATTCTGGTCAAAGCAACATGAGTTCTGCTTTCGCTTTGGTGATCTCGTCTTCAATAAATACCTTTTTCCCCTCACGCAATCGCTGATCCACCATTTGATACAAACGAAGCGCCTGGCGAATTACCGCCGTTTTGTTTAGATCCTTTTGCGTAGAGAGTGCTTCGAGAACGTTCATTTCCGCATCGGTCAGATTCAACGTCATTGTGCGCTTTGTGGCCATAGGCAGTATGTTTTGCGTATAATATATAGCCCAATAATAATCATACTGTCAACATAATTTAAATAATTTTAGTTGACAGTGGCCAATTCGTGGCTATTTTATAGCCAATGAATAATGATTCATTCATCTCAAAGGGCCACGGCACTGCCGTGGCAGAACATCACCAACCCGAACATGCTGGCCAGAAGTTCTTCGTGAACATCGAAGGCCGCGAATACGCGTGGGACAAACCCACGATCACCGTCCTGGAAATCCGCCGGTTGGGGAATCTTCCCCCCGACCAAGCCGTGGTTTGCGAGGATGAGGAAGGCCGCGAGCGCACGCTCGCGGAGACCGAAATCATAACCATCAAACCAGGTCATCGACATGGCCGCGCTCCCAAATACAAAAGGGGCTGACCATGCACGAGCGGGTTCGAGAGGAAGTTGAATTGCTCAAAAAGCAGTTCCCCGACCTGCAGCACGGCGACCAGCTCGATTGGGTTTTAATCCCGGAGCTGGTTCCCCCGGCAGGGCGTTTCAATAAACCGAGCACGAAAATGCTTTTCAGAGTCCCGGTTGGCTATCCGCAGACCGGGCCGGATGACTTTTTTGTGGATGGCGACCTGCGATTGAAGGACGGAACAAATCCGCCGGCTTTCAATCCCGGTTCACAGTCCAGCAGCGGCCCTGCGCCTGTGGCGGGAAACTGGGGTTGGTTTTCCTGGCATCCACAAGCGTGGCGCCCAGCGGCGACAATCGAAGGAGGCGACAACCTCATGGGATTCGTTCGCAGCATCAACCTTTGTTTGCGCGGAGAGGAGTCAGCATGAATAACATCATAATAATTCCATCTGGCATTGCCGGAACAATCCGCCAACATTTTTTCCAGAACGAAGTGGAACAGGGCGCGTTTCTGTTCGCTGAGGCGAAGCGTGAGGACGGCGACCTGCATCTTGTTGTGGCCGATCGCTACCTCGTTCCAGCGCACGGCTGGGAAGTGCAGGCGGAAATTTACCTGCAGATGAAGGATTCCGAACGCGCGAAGATCATGAAGCTGGCGCGCCAGAAAAACCTCTGCGCCATTGACTGCCATTCCCATCCGCACGCCGGCAACGACGTGTGGTTCTCTCCCAGCGATGTCTTTGGCATCACCGAGTTCGCCCAATACGCGAAGTGGAAGCTCGACGGGAAGCCTTTCGCGGCGATGGTCTGGGGCGAAGAATCCCTTGACGCTGTTTTGTGGCAGGGAGACTTCTCCAGCGCCCAACGCGTGGCCACGGTCAAGATTGTTGGAAACTCAAACCAAACACTCATCCCAACCGGCTCATGGTTTCATGCGCCGAGAGGAAAACACAGATTCGCAGGTTATGAATAGAAATCGTTTTGCACGGCAAATCCTCATGTTCGGCGAGGAAGGACAGAAGAAGATCGAGACGCAGAAGGTCGGCATTGTCGGCCTTGGCGGAGTTGGTTCGCAAGTTGCACAAGCCCTCGCATTGCCAGGCGTGGCCAGGTTCGGCTTGATTGACGATGACCGGATTGATGAAACAAATCTGAACCGCATGGCGGGCGCATTTCCTGACGATGTTGGGCGGCTGAAGGTTGAGGTAGCACGAGATCACATCCTTAAGATCAACCCCAAGGCAGAGGTTCTGACATTCCCTCAGAACCTCAGAACACGAGAAGCCGTGGAATTCCTGACCGGATGCTCTGCCATCTTCGGCTGCGTGGACCACGACGGGCCGAGGTTGGTTCTCACCGAGCTGGCGGCGGCATACAGCGTCACGCTCATAGACATCGCAACCGAAATCTTTCCCGAGGCAAAAGGCCAGCCTTTCGATTTCGGCGGGCGGGTCGTCATAGCAAGGCCCGGCGATTATTGCCTTCTCTGCGCCGACCAGCTTGACATCGAACTCGCGAAGGAAGAATTGGAGACACCGGAGATTCGGGCAGCACGACGCAAACACGGCTATGGACTTGGCAGTGATGTGCCAGCGCCTGCGGTGTTCGCACTCAATGGGTCGGTGGTCAACCCCGCGGTAATGGAGTTCTTGCTGATGGTGACAGGCATTCGTGAACCCGAACGGCATTTGACCTACAAAGGAATGCGCGCCGTCATGACAAATCGCACTGATGGACCCAAACGAGACTGCTTCACCTGTGGGTGTCTCTGCGGCCAGCGGGAAAAGGCAAATATCTGGCGTTATCTGCTGCCGGAGCAAATAGTCGAAAGTCTCGCCGCTTAAGTGGGCGCCAGCCGGCCATTCTTGACCTTGTTCAAATCAATGCCGGCGATTACCGGCAGCTTGTGGCCCAGCCTGAGCCCGACCAAAATCCAATCCTCCAGGGTCGAGCGCAGTCCATTTTCGCAATCCCGGAGCGATTTGCCGAAGGCAATCACACCTTTAAGCCTGGGAATTTCGCCCGAGAAAGAGCCGTCTTCGAGTTTATCATAACGCGCCAACTCCAGTGCGGCTTCAATATAGGCTGTCAGCGGAAACGTCATGCCGGAAGGATAAGCTATCTGACCGCGGAAACAAGTTCGTTCCCGGGTAGTCGTTAAATACGCTTTTCCCCTTATCCCAATTTTGCCAGCACATCAACCGGCTGGGATCGGATTCGCTTGGCGACGGCTTGTTTGATTTCGCTTTGCGGCAGCGCCCAGACCGGGCGGGTGGTTCCCTGCAGAACGGCAAAGCCTTTGCGCCCTTTGCGACGCTGCAGCAGTTCTTCGATGAATTCCGGGAGTTCATGCTGGAGCCAATTCCCGCCGTCCGGGATCTGGGAGAAGCCCGGCTGCTCCGCCAGGGCCTGGGCGACATGATTCAGCAGATAATCCTGGCTGAACGCAAGCCAGCCGCTCTCCTTCTTCCCAAACAGGCTCCCGACTTTGTAAAGCCACACGCGGTCGTGCGTCCTCAGCACTTCCAACACGACCTTTTCCACCACGCGGGCGAGATTGGACGCCGGCGAAGTCCGCGCTGCCGCTGGGAACGCCGTCACGCCTGGCGTGCGGGCCACTGCCGTCTGGCTGACGCTTTGGAAATTCCGCACCCGCGCTGGCAGCACGAAGGGCTGGCTGGGCGCGCTCCAAAAATAGCAGTTGCCCGGGATGGGTTCGCCGCGGATGAAGCTCAGGATGTCATCGCTGAAATAGGCGTTGTGCCGCTTGAGCGTCTGGAGGTCTTCCTCATTGAGCAGATGCAGGACAAAGAAATTGTCGCCCTGGCTGATGATCTGGCCGGAGATGGCGCCAGGCTGCTGTGTGACCAGGATGCAGCCCAAGCCGTATTTGCGGCCCTCCTTGACCCAGCGAACGAAAACGTTCCGGTCATCCAGCGTCCGGTCCCCCAGCATGGTCTGCGCCTCTTCGAGGACGGCCAGGCAGCGCACCGTCTGCCCGGCGGCGTCCGTCAGGTGACGGACGTTATGCTGGAAGATCCGGCGCAACAGCATCCCGGCGACGGCCAGGCTGTCTTCGCCGCCGAGCAGCGAGACGTCCACGATCACCACCCGGTTCTGGCGCAACTCTTCGAGCACGTTCTTGCCCAGCGTCGATCCGGGACGATGCAGGCGTTTGATGGGCGGCACGAGGTTGTTCTTGATCGCGCCGAGGCTGACGTCGCCTTCGCGGGCCTTGTAGCCGATGAGCAAGGCGAGCTTGCGGTCGTCGGACGCGAAGCCGTCCTGGGCGAGCAGCGCCACGACCTTGCGCCACACGTGCCAATCGAGGCTGCGCAGGAGGTTGGCAAAAACCATGTCCTGCTTCTCATGCGGCACAAAGCCGGAGACAATGTCCTGCGGCGGGAAATCGCCGAAGTCCATGAACACACTGCCTTTGGCGACGTTGCGGTAATCCCCTTCGACCTTGCGGTTGGTGTAAAGCGAAATGCGGCTGCGCAGCACGGGCACGTCCGCCAGTCCGGGCTGACCGTGCGCGTCGGGCAAGGCGTATTCACCTTCCGGATCGAACACTAGCAGGCCCACGTCCGGCGGCGACGAATAAAGCTGCGAGATCAGATACTTGATGAGGTTGCTCTTGCCGTAGCCCGCGCGGGCAAACACGAAGCTGCGCTTGCCCTTCAACCGGCCCACGCTGAAGCGCACGGGCACGTTCGGGAATTCACGCCGGCCATAGACCAGATGCCCCAGCGGGGCGGCGTGGGATCGTCTTCCAGGCCCACGTTGCAAAGAAACGCAAGCGCGGCGTCAGACGGAAGCCGCACCTTGCTGCCCAGCGTGGCGAAGGCGCGTTGGCCGACGGAAAACTTGAACTTGCCCGTGCGCGGCTCGATTTCAAGGTGACCGAGCAAGTGCATCTTCAAATTGTAGCGCAGCATCTGGCGCATGAGCGGCGCCGGCACGGCGTCCTCGGTTTTCGCAAGGTCGGTGAGGTAGGCGTCGCCGCGATCCGAGGCCAGTTGGCCGGCAGCATGGTAGCGGCTGACACGACCGACCAGCGCTGCGTTGGGCGAAAGTTCCACCAGCAGGAATTCGCCGAAGCCGGGCAACTCCTGGTCGCGGTGGGGGACGACAACCTCGAATTCGAGTTGGTGCGGCAAGGGAGAGAAGCCCTTCAATAAACCCACCGCGGCGGAAGAGGAAAAGAGTTCAGCTTTCATTTCGAGGAGAGTCTTCAGCGGGTTCCACCAGCTTTTTGCCGAGCAACATCAGTTGACGCGCCTGCCGCGCCACGGCGGAATTGCGGCGGGCGACTTGTTCGAGCAGCAGACTTTCGAGCATTTCGATCTCCACCCCCCCCCAGGCGCGCGTGTTCGTGCGCCTGCACCAGTGCTTGCGGATAGCCGCGGGTCGGAAAGCTGGCCTGCGCGGATTCGTGCAGCAGGGACATGGACCCGTCCACCCGGTCGCATTGCCAGGCGGGCACGTCCACGGGCATGAGTGGCACGCCTTCGCCACGGTCCAACCGGGCGATGCGCAAACATCCCATCGCGCGGTTGCCAATCCAGCGATACTGGGCCGGCGCGGCTTCCTGTTCGAGTTCCGGCGGCACGCGCAGATAAGCCGGCCCGGCCTCGGCGAAGCAGTCGTTCAGCCCAAGCGCCACCGAGAGGTAGCTCAAGACGCGCGAGCGCTTGGCCACGCCGACCAGAAGATGGCCGTGCTTGTCCGTGAGCGCCTCGAATTTCTCCGCAAGCCGCTGGAACACGACTTCGGTCAACAGGACGCTGCGGAGCAGCCCGTCCCGGATCAGCAGTTTGGCCGGCGGCTGGCCCGCCAGCTTGAGCAGTGCCGCCCATTCCATCAACTCGCGCAGCATGGAGAGCAACTGGCTGCGCTGGAAATCCGACTGTGGCAACAGCGCTTCGGAATCCAGCCGGAGGCAGCCGAGCAGCTTTTGAAAGCGAGAATTCGAGCGGAAAAAGAAGCGCATGATTTCCTCGGGCCGGAGTGATTGCGCGATGAATTCCTCGAAGTAGATCTCCCCGCGGCTGTCCGCGACGCGCACCACCTGCAGGCGGATGGGTTCCAGGCTCAGGCGATTTTCGCCCCCGTCGGTGGCAACGGTGGCGATGACCGGCAAGGCGCGCGCGGTGGTCTTGCGAGGCCGGATGAGCGTGAGGCGGAGCATCGACAGCCGGCGCTGCGTAGTGGCCAGTCGGGACCATTCCTCGTTCAGCGCCAATTCAAAACTGCGCTGCAACGCGGCCAGCCTGTCTTTGGTCAAACCCATACGGCGTGGCCAGTACAGCTTGCCGGCACCCCAACAGGACAGGAAAAAGACGGTTTTCCGGCTTTTCTGCCCCGGGAATTCATTGTTAATTGTGCCTATGCGAATTCTATCGGGCATCCAGCCTTCCGGCGCCCTGCATGTGGGGAATTATTTCGGCATGATGAAGCCAGCCATCGAACTTCAGGAGCAGGGCGAGGCCTACTATTTCATCGCCAATTACCATTCCATGACTTCGTTGTTCGATCCGGCGGAGCGGCGCCAAAACACTCTGGACGTGGCGCTGGATTTTCTCGCCTGCGGGCTTGACCCGAAAAGAACCGTTTTCTTCAAACAATCCGACGTGCCGGAGGTGACGGAACTGACCTGGCTGCTCTCGACCGTCACGCCGATGGGCCTGCTCGAGCGCGCGGTCAGCTACAAAGATAAAATTGCCAAGGGCGTTTCACCGAGCCACGGCCTGTTCGCCTACCCCGTGCTCATGGCGGCTGACATTTTGATTTACGATTCCAACATCGTGCCGGTGGGCCGCGACCAGAAACAGCACGTCGAAATGACCCGCGACATGGGGATCAAGTTTAACGAGACCTACGGCCAGACGTTCGTCATCCCCGAACCGCAAATCCGCGAGGAAGTCGCCGTCGTAGCCGGCACCGACGGCCAGAAAATGAGCAAGAGCTACGGGAACACCATCGAGATTTTCGGCGAGGAAAAGGTGCTCCGAAAAAAGGTGATGAGCATCCTGATGGACAGCCGGACGCCGGATGAACCCAAGCCGGACGCGGACAAAAACCTGGCCGTTCAACTGCTCAAACTCGTGGCTCCGCAGGCGGCCGCGAAGGAGTTGGAGGAGCGCCTGAGCGCCGGGGGACTCGGGTACGGCGATTTGAAGAAAGCCCTGTTCGAGCATTACTGGAATTATTTCGCCGCGGCGCGGAAAAAGCGGGCGGAGTTGGTGGCGAACCTGGATTACGTCCGCGATGTGCTGCGCGATGGGGCGGCGCGCGCACGCACCAAGGCTCGGGAAGTAATGCAGCGGGCGCGCCTGGCGAGCGGCGTGGAGTAGCCCGTGCCCCAACGCGTGGAACGGTGATCGAGAAGTGGAGGGAAACGCTCCGGCGATTCCCTGTTTTCTTCCTGATCAGGGCACTGACGGAGCAGTGCCCTCCAAAATCAATGCAGCGAGACGTTGAACTGGAATCTGAAGAATCGCCGCTGGTTGGCGCTCACGGTCGAGGCATCGTAATACCGGTAAGTTGTCCGTCCATCCTCGCCCGGTACCGCCTGGAGCAACTGCACCGCCGGCGAACCGCTCGTCCAGTTCACCAGGTCGCTCGAGATCTGAGGCGTAACCGTCACGTCGCCCGCTCCGCCCGAGAGCTGAACCGCCACGACCAGGTGCTTGCCGGCGTTGACCGTCTCAATAGTGGGCTGCAACTGCGGCGCGGCCTGAGAAACCAGCGGGTTCAACCCGTAAATGTATTCGAACAAATTGTTGATGCCATCGCCGTCCGGGTCGGCATTCGAACCGGAAACCAGATCGTTCGTGGCATTACTCGGCGTGTCCCAGAACAGCGCCCGCCAGGTGCTGTAAGTCTGCGACGGAGCAGTGCCGCCGGGCAGGCCGCCGGGTACGGCCGAAGCCATCCAGTTGGTGGCCAGCGCGGGGTTGGGGTTGCTCGCCGGGTTCCGCAAAATCAATGACGGACCGTTGCCATCCGGTTCGGTCGGCCAGGGAACGTCGTCGTCGTATGTAAAATCACGCAGTGTACCGCCATCGGCAGCCAGGAGCCGCACTTCCTCGCCACCGTTGGAGAGGTTGCCGCTGTACTCGCCGGCGATCAGGGCATCGTAAGCGTGGCCGTAACGCAATTGGAACGCCGTGAGCTTCTTCACCGCCAGCACGTTCGCCCCGGGAGCCAGGTAGCGAACCGGACTTGTGTTGAACGAAAAAGTGATGCCCACAGTGAACTGGACGCCGTAAAGATCGACCGAGTTGGTGCTGATGTTCAGCAGGCGAATAAACTCGAAATCATCCGCGTTGCTGAACCCCGCCGCCGCCTCCGCCGCGCTGACGTCGGGCGGATGATACATCATCTCCGCGATGACCAGGTTATTGCTGGAGGCGGGTTGCACGGCAACCAGGAAGGTGGCTTCGGTCAGCGGACTCCATTCACTGGTGGTAGTGTTGCGCGCGCGCGCTTTGACGGTAAGCATCCGGTTTAAGGGAAAAGCGTTGGTATAAGTCCAAGCCGATGGATTCAGGACGCCTCCAAACTGGCGCGGATCAGCGTCGTTAGTGGTGTAAAAGATCGTCGCGGTCTGGCCCACCGTCACGACATAGGAGGTGATGGAGAGCAGGTAATTCGGCTGTATGCTGCCGCCAAACTGGCTGAACACCGGCGGCTCGGTTACAGGCCAATACCCGGCGTCCCGCAGCATTTTACGTCCGGCGGCCGTGCCCAAAAGGTAGGAGCGCCGTCCGGAGTTCGTATTAACCCAGCCATCGAAGGCACTCGTATCCAGGCTCGAACCGGTGTTGTATTGCACCAACGGCCCCTCTTCCGCCACCAACTCGCCGAGCCTTTGGCCAAAATGACTTTTCACCGGGCCGGTTCCGTCCGGATCGCGATCATCGAGCATGCCGCCATTGAACATGTGGAAATTCACGCGGTCCGCGAAGCGGAGTTTGAATTCCGGGCTGGTGGAGAGGCGGATAAAAATATAGGGCAGGAAGTCCCAGTTGGCGGTCGCTACCAGCAAGTCGTTGCTGAGCGTGTTGTAGCTGGCGGGCTTGTTGTAGTAACTGTTGACGTTGAAACCGCCCTCGGCGTCCCAGACGGCGAACCGGAACCGGTTGTCCGGCCCGGTCGAACGCTCGCGGGCGATCACGAAATTGTTTTCCGGCCAGTCCCACATGGCGCAGTAGGTGTTAAGCAGGTAGTAATCGGCGGCATTGTCGATATCGATTTGATTCGTGACGGACTGCCAGGCGGCGGCAGACGTGATGTTGCCGCCAAGCAGGGTGATGAACTGCCACATGGCATCGCCGTCTCCATCCACCCAATTCCAACTGTAATCGACGTCCCAGTCGGCGGTGCTGTTGTAGTGTTCCTGGAAGAAGGGTTCGCGGAAACGTTCCGCGAGATTGAAAATGCCCTTGTAAACGGCGTTCACATAGAGCGAGCAGAAGAGCCCGCGGGAACCCACGTGGCCCATGTCAATCCACAGGCGCCGCACCAGTTCGTCCGTGATCCACGGATTGTCGTTGTCGTTTTTGCCGGCACGCAGCCGCAAGTGCTTGAACTCCTGAACCGGGTAATTGGTGAAGAACGGATATTCAATCGGACTGGAGCCGTAATCGCCGTTGAAATGGACGTTGAAGGAAGGTTTCTCCATGGAATTCCAGGGGTTCCACGGGGAATCTGTGGCCGCGCCCTGCAACGTCATGCGCGGGCGCTGATAATCACTGCCGCTGTACCGTAAGCCGATATCGTCGCGCACCGGCCCCTGGTTGGTGGGATAGTAGGACGCCGGGAAGAAGTATTCCAGGTGCGACGCCCGTTCGAAGGGATACCCGTCGCCCTCCACCTGGTCGTAACTCGTTGGACCATTGGCCTGCCAGATACTGCCGCTGGAGACCGGCACCCAGGTGCCACCGACGATTCCCAATATGCCACCCGGCGCATAAAAGGTCCGCCCCGCATCGCCGGTTAAAATCATTGTCGGAACATTCGTGAGGGCTGATGCCTGTTTCAAAAGATACGTGTGCGTGATCACGTCCGAAGGCAGCGAACCGGACAGGAACGCGCGGGCTCGAACGACAATGCCGGTTTTTTCATTGGCCTGCGTCAACGACAGGGGGCTGCTGTACGCGAAACCGCTCTGCAGCGTCGGTTCAGAGCCGTCCAGTGTGTAACGAACCGCGCTCCCCGGAGTGGAAGCGACCAGTTGCAGCGTGAGGGAAGACACCTTGTAGATGCCGCCGGGCAGGTCGGCATTGGCGTTGTCCTTGAATTGCGGCGGGGCGACCTGTACCGCGTAGAAGTTGCCGCCGTTGTTGGTTCCCGGCGTGGCAGCTTCGAAATAGCCAAACTCGGCCGGGTTGACCGGATTGCGACCGTAAGAGCAATAGAACTTTTGAGGCGGAAACCCCGACAAAAACCCGTCCACGAATGTTCCCGAGGAATCGAATAAGCCGAGGTATTCGCCATCCTTGTCGAGTTTGAAATCAGTGTGCAGGCGCTGGGCCGGGCCCGACGGCGCGTTGGCTTCATCGCGGTTGTCACACAGCACCAGCAAGTAACCGCTCGCGGGAATCGTTGTATTGGTGGGGAAATGCCATCTGTCAGGCACGTCCGGGTCGTCTGTGAGCGTCCATCCTGTGAGGTTCACCGGAATTGCGCCGTCATTGTAGAGTTCGACCCAATCCACAAAAGCCGCCGGCTGATCGTAATCATCCTCCTCGCCCAGCGGCGGGTTGAAGTTGTTGGTAACCAGTCCCTCATCAACCACGCCGCCCGAGGGCTCATAGCGGCCGACAAAATATCGCCAGACTCCTCCGGCGGCTCCCAACGAAATGAAATCTATCGAAACGCTGTTCGAAACCCAGGCCAAGCCGGCGTTGATTTTGAATTCGGGAGTCGGAATGTGCTGTGTGATCTGCTCTGGAATGGATGTCGTCGAGGGTTGTTCGGCGTTGTGCGCCTGGATAGCCAGGAGATTCTGGCCGGCTACCAGCCGTTGTGAAGCCTGGCCGATGGAGAGTTGAACCACGTTGGTTGTGGTGCTGACGTTGTAAGCCGGTTGACAGGCATACATGAAGTGGTTGGTCGGGCCGCAATTGGCGCGGGCAACCTCGCGACCGTTCAAGTAAGCCACAAAGCCGTCATTATATTGGATCTGAAGAATCAGAGCGTTGGTTCCTGCAGCTTGCTCGGCAGTGGCAGTGAACTCTTTGCGCAAATACAGCGAAGGCGCCTGGTTCGACATCGCGGCTGTCAGATCCGTGCTGAGGCCGGCAAAGCCGTAACCGGCCGGCAGGTTTCCGCTGTTCCAGGTGTTTGCCAAATAATTCGAGCTCACCCATGCCACTCCGGACCCGATCTGGGGAACAGCATTGCTGGACCAGGACAACCGCCGGTCGCTGGAGCCGGCCATCAGCTCGTTGATGACCACCTCCGCCTTTGTTTGAACAATAACTCCGAAGATTGTCAGGAAGAAAAAGACATGCCTCATCACACGAGTCTAGGTTGAAGCAAGTCTAATGTCCATCCGCTGGTTTACGGCCCCGGGTCGGTTTCTTCACTTGCGCTGATGCGCCAGGAACCACTCGTAAAGTTTTGGATTGTCGTAAGTCCGGGTATAGGAATCGTGCTCCGCTTCCGGATAAACGGTCAATTGCGCGTGGGTGCAGCCGGCTCGTTTCAAAGCGGCCATCATGCGTTCCGATTCCGAAACCGGCACGACGTCGTCCTTCGCCCCATGAAAGGCCCAGATGGGCAGCGATTGGAGCGCTTCCTTTCTGGCGCCCTCCGCCAATAGTACATCAATGCCGTTGCCCCCGCCGCAAATGGGGGCGGCGGCGGCGAATCGTTCCGGATGATTGACCGCCAGGCTCCAGGTGCCGTAGCCACCCATGCTCAGGCCGGTCAGGTAAATCCGCGTCTTGTCCACCTTGTATCTGGCCGTGACGTCGTCCAGCAAGGCAATCAGCGAGTCGTCATCCCAGCGCTGGTCGAAGGAGCATTGGGGGGAAACGATGAGGAAGGGGAATTCCTTCTTTTGAGCCGCCAATTTCGGCGGGCCGTGCGTTGCGACGAGGGCAAGGTCGGCGCCCCGTTCGCCGGCGCCGTGCAGGTAAAGCATGAGAGGCCAGCGCCTTGTCCCCGGTCGCGCATAACCTTTCGGGAGATAAAGCAGGTAGTTGAGCGGAACTCTTTTTGTGACACGAGCTTCAAATTTCACCGGTTGCTGCATATTGGAGGCGAATGTCGGTTGTGTATTCAACGCGGACGCGGCGCTGGTCATCACCCCGCTCGGTACGATTCCTGTGCGAGCAGGGCATCGCATGGGCAATCTCTTTCAGATTGTGAAAGTCATTTCCATCTTAAAATGGCGCGGGGCTATCCCGCTTCCGCCCTGCCGACTCCTATGAACCGCGTAGCGGGTTTCGTAAGAAAGCCGCCAATAACAGCGGCCGTTTGACAACCGCAGCCATCCACCGGTTCAAGGTCCCAATCGGCCGAAGATGGCGTTGATGCTGCCCAAAGCCACGGCAGGGCTGCGCCCGGGCGTCTCTGCCGGGCGGAGCGGTTCATCGAGTTTCGGCAAAGAAACGCGGCAGATCAGATGTTCAAACCACGAAGTACATCAAATGCACGAAAGGGAAATACCTGTTGCCGAATTCTGTCCTGATGGGGTCCTACTTGTTAGCAGGTCGGCCGACCCCCGTTCGTCTGGTTTTCGTGTGGTTCGTACATTTCGTGAACTCTTAAGTTGGAGGCGCCCGAGGTCGAGATCGAGCGGCCTACATGATCTTCAGCTTCGGCAAATCCTGCGAATCTACCAGCCCCACCGGTTCTTTCTTCGCGTTCACCACGATCAAATCGTCGATGTTCCGTTCGTTGAAAATCTTGAGCGCTTCGACCGCAAGCGCGTCCGTGCCCACGGCAATCGGGTTCCGAGTCATCACCTGCCGGAGCGGGCGCGAAAGAATATCGTCGTCGGTTGACATGCGCCGACGGAAGTCACCGTCGGTGAACACGCCGACCAGTTTGCCGCGCGCATTCACAATGCTCAGGCTGCCGGATTTCGCGCGCGTCATGACCAGCAACGCCTCCTTCACCGACAGATCTTCGCGCGCAACGGCGTTGCGTTCTCCCGTCCGCATGATGTCCCCCACCCGCAGCAGCATCGCCCGCCCGATGGCGCCGGAGGGGTGGTAGCGCGCAAAGTCGCTTTTCTTGAAACCGCGCGCCTGCAGCACCGCCATGGCCAACGCGTCACCCATGACCAGCATGGCGGTGGTGCTGGCCGTCGGCGCCAGATTGAACGGACAGGCTTCGCGCGGCACGCGCACATTCAGCACCAGATCACTGTACCGGCCCAGCGACGACTTCGGACTGCCCGTCACGGCGATGATCCCGACCAGAAACCGCTTCAGCGCCGGCAGCAGGTTGAGCAGTTCCTCCGATTCCCCGGAATAGCTGAGCGCCAGAATCACATCGCCATCGTTCACGACGCCCAGGTCGCCGTGCAGCGCATCCACACTGTTGAGCACAACGCTGGTCGAGCCGGTGCTCGTGAGCGTGGCGGAAATCTTCTGGCCGATGTTTCCCGATTTGCCGATGCCGACGACGACGATTTTGCAGCGTTTTCCCAGCGCCTCAATGACGACGTCCACGGCACGATCGAAGGCGGCGTCCAACTGCGCGCGCACGGCCTTGAGCGCGGCCAGTTCGACATCGAACACTTTGCGGGCCCGAACGAGATGGCTCACAATTGTGAGAATGCGAGGAACGGTGACGCAATTCAATCCCTAATCCTGCAGGGGCACGATCAGAATGAGCCAACCGATTAATCTTCGTCCTCGATTGCCCGTTCTTGATTGTGAGGCCGAGACCGAGGTCAACGCCGCGGAAGCTTTAACGATTCAACGTTTTAACGTTTTAACCAAAGAGTCTACTCCGTATTCGGATACGACCCGAGTACTTTGACAAAGCTGCATTCCTGCTCGAGCAGCGTGATCGCTTTTGCCACCCGCCGGTCTTGCAGATGACCGTCGCAATCTATGAAGAAGAAATATTCCCAGGCTTTCCGCTTGCTCGGACGCGACTCGATTTTGGTGAGGTTGATGCGGTTGCGCCGAAACGCGGCCAGCGCATGGTGCAACGCGCCGACTTTGTCCATGATGCTCACCATCAGGCTTGTCCGGTCGTTGCCCGTGGGGGGGCTGCATTGGCGGCCCAGCACCAGAAAGCGCGTGGCGTTGGAAGCATTGTCCTGAATGTCCTGCTCCAACACGTGCAAATCGTATTTTTCAGCGGCCAGCAGGCCGGCGACGGCGGCCGTGTTCTTCTCTCTCGCCGACAGCTCGGCGGAGCGCGCGTTGGATGACGTCTCGATGATCTCGACGTGCGGCAGGTTGTTCTGAATCCAACCCCGGCATTGGGCCAGGGATTGCGGATGGGCGAACAATTTTCTGATCTGGGACCGGCGCGAGTTGCTGAGCAAACACTGCTGCACCGGCAGGATGATCTGCGCCACGATCTTCAAATCGCTGTCCATAAACATGTCCAGCGTGTGCGTGACGACGCCTTCGGTGCTGTTTTCGACCGGCACAACGCCGTAATCTGCCCGGTTCTTGCTGACTTCGGCGAACACGTCGGCGATGGTCTTTTGCGCGGAATACCGCAGGCTCGAGCCGAATCGCCGGATGGCGGCCTGATGGGTAAAGGTGGCTTCCGGCCCGAGGTAAGCGATGGTCAGCAGCTTCTCGAGGGAGAGCGCGCTGGACATGACTTCCCGGTAGATCGCGCACAGCGATTCGTCATTCATCGGGCCTTCATTCAACCGGCACACCCGGTGCAACACGGCGCGCTCACGATGCGGCGCGTAAACCTCCTCGCCGGCTTTCAATTTGATTTCGCCGATGGCCAGCACATGTTTCGTGCGCTCGTTCAACAACTTGACAATGTGCGTGTCCAGTCTGTCAATCGCCTGGCGATGCTCGGGAATGTTCATTCAAAAGACAGAGTAATAGCGCTTTCCCGAAAATGCAGAAGAAAATTCTTGGAAGATTTGCATGGGGTCGTGGACGGCAAGAGCCAAACGCTCATTCCCAACCCGGCACACAAGAATGCTGAGCCAGCCGACAAATTCTAGGTCGGCGCTGCTTCCTTCCGCTGATCTCCGGTTTCCGCCGGCTGCACTCCGCCGGCCGCGTTCGGCTGCAGTTGCTCCGGTGGCGCCGTGGCCAGACCGGGATCAGCCGTCACGGGCGCAGCGGACCTTTCCACGACCATCTTTCTGAGCTCATCCGCCGCCGGCAGATCTTCCAGGCTGCGCAAGCCGAAATACCCGAGAAACAAGGAAGTGGTGCCGTAGGTCATCGGATGCCCAACAACCTCGGCGCGTCCCACCTGCTCAACCAAGCCTCGCTCCAGCAGCGTTTGCATCACGCCGTCCACTGAAACACCGCGGATTTGCTCCATGTCAGCGCGCGTGACCGGCTGGCGGTAAGCGATGATGGCCAATGTTTCCAGCGCGGGTTGCGACAGACGCGGCGGGCGGGCTTTGAACCCCACCAACGCGCGCAGCCAGGGACCGAATTCGGGCTGAGTCACGAATTGCCAGGCACCCGCCACACACACCAGGCGATAACTTCGCTTCGCTTCTTCGTGTTCGCGGGCCAATTGTTCGAGCGCAGCGGTCAAGTCACTTTCTCTGACCTTTTTGAAGGCTTTGACGCCGGGGTCGGCTCCCTCCTGTTCGGCGGCGGCGGCGAGCGCCCCGGACAGCTCAGGCACGCTCAAAGGCTTTTGCGCCGAAAACAACAGCGATTCCAAAATGAATTTCAACTCCATGATCAGGACTTCGGGTTGCCGACAGCGGATTGCGGACAAAGAGCCGATTCAGTGAGCGGCGCGACGGACCCAGGCGCGGACGTGGCCGCCGCCCCCGGCCCCCTGCCAATCTCGATTTCGCCGAAAGCTTCCTTTTGGAACGCCACGAGCTGCCTCAGCCGGATCAACTCCAGCAGCGCCAGGAACGTGCAAACGACCTCCGAACGGCTGATCATCCCTTCGAACAACTCCGAGAACTTCAGCGGCGCCCGCTCGGCGATCAACCGCATCAATTGCTCGATCTTTTCACTCACAGTCCATTGGTCCTCAAAAATCTCCCGCGCCTCCTCGCGCCGGGCAAACCGTTTCAGAACCACGCTCACGGCATTGACCAGGTCGAAGAGCGACACCTCCGGCCGGGGCGGAAGGGTGTCCGGCGCAAATTCAGGCTTGCCGGGCCGTCGCGGAAACACATTTTCCTGTTCCGCTTCCAGGACCTGCAGTTGCGCGGCGGCGTCTTTGAACTTTTTGTATTCGACGAGCTGCCGGATCAGCTCCCAGCGCGGGTCTTCGCCCTCTTCCTCGCCTTCCACTTCCACCTGCTGGTCGGCGGGCAGGAGTTCGCGGCTTTTGATGTACATCAGGGTCGCGGCCATCACCAGGAATTCGCCCGCAATTTCCAGGTCGAGCACGCGCATCGTCTCGATATACTCAATGAACTGCGTGGCGAGGCGGGTGAGGTTGACCTCGTAAATGTCCACTTCCTCCTTCCTGATCAGGTACAGGAGCAGGTCCAGGGGACCTTCAAAGACCTCGAATTTGACTTTATAATCGGCCATGACATTGCCGGCGCCGGCCTGACGCGGGACGGCCAGATGCTAACCTGCCCAGCATAAGTTGGCAACGCCAGAACACCCACTGTCATTTATAGTCCGCAGCCGACGCGAGTATAAAAATCTCCGGAAGATGCGGCATAACCTGTTGACAAAAAAGTGAACGCAAATACAATTTGGAGTGTTCGGGTAGCAGTACGTTTCTTCAGCGGGGTTCCCCACCCCCACCTCCTTGGCGTCTGCTGCCCGAATTCTTCATGGAGTTCTGCGTATCCAACGCGCCTGCCGGAACAGGTTGGGAAGAGGGTTGGCCAGACCTTTAGACGTACGTTCAAATAATTGGTATGCACCCAGACCGGCGCAAGCGAGGAAGGCTAGGTGTTGCTTCTGAAGGGGCAGGTTGGCTACCACAGATGGCGGGTATGAAAACACCGAACCATGAGTTGTACAGGAAACCCCCGCCCCGTGCTTCGGTTTCGAGGCGCCGGGTTTATGTGACACTGGATTCGCTGGCGAAACTCCCGCCCCTGCGGGTCGGTGGTCGGTGAGTTGGTCAGCCATTCCGCAAGTGGGCTTCGGCCGTCGAGCGCTGGGGCACCTGCGGCAAGCCCAACTGCGCCTGTGACCAAGGCGCCAAGCACGGCCCTTACTTTTGCCTGACGCAGTGTCTGGCGTCGGGCGCACGGCAAACTGTGGCGGCTGGGGCGCACGACTCTTCAAGAGATGGCGCAGCAGTTGGATCGGGCCTTGGAAGCAGTCCAGGAGCCGCAACCGTTGTGGAGCGGGTACGTCGGCCCGAATTAGCGTTTTTTGTCACACGGCTCTTGGACAATCAAAAAGTCCAAGCGGGAGATGGCGGGCGAGCTGTCGTCTCGCATCGGGCGGGAACAGCCAAAGGACTGGCCTGCGGCCGATCACCGCCCCCCAAAAAATCAACTCGTCGCTCTCTCTACCAGTATGATTTACGCCACCTTGCGGAATCCTTGGGCGCATTGTCCGCAGGCTGTTCTCCGGCCAGGGAGCATGGTAAGCTCAGCGTCAAAACATGTTCACACCCTCTGCGGCAAAAACCGGCGGGGCGCTTCTGATGCTGGACCATGTCGCCATCCGGTGGGGTGAGCGGGTGGTTTTTGAGGGCACCTGCTGGACCTGGCGGCGCGGCGAGCAATGGGCCGTCCTCGGTCCCAACGGCTCGGGCAAGTCGGTGCTTGCGCTCGCGCTTTGCGGCAAGGCGCCGCTTGCGCGGGGGCAAATCCATTATCACCTGGACACGGTCGATTCCGATCGAGTGCAGGACAGCATCCCGGAACAATCCATCGCGCTGCTTTCACCGCACGTCCAACGTGATCTGGCCTGGCAGGAAAGCTCCTTTTACCAGTCGCGCTGGCACAGCGGCATCGGCGAAGGGCAGCGCACCGTGGCCCAGTTCCTCTCGCAGGCCAGCGTCGAAGACATCAATCCTTTTGAAGTCGGCGCGCGGAAAGGCAATGGGCGCTTGTTTGGCGGGAACCGGCGGCGCTTCAGCCGTTGGCTCGGCATCGGACACCTGTTCCGGCGGAAGCTGATCTGCCTGTCCAACGGCGAGCAGCGTAAAGTCCTGCTCGCCCACACGCTGCTGCGTTCGCCGCGGTTGCTGATCCTCGATGATCCATTCGACGGCCTCGACGAGGCCACGCGCGTTCGTTTGCAGAGGGTCGTTCACCGGTTGATGCGCGCCGGCCTGCCGGTGCTCCTGATCACCAACCGGCCCGACGAGCTCGCGCCGGACACGAGTCATTTGTTGCTCGTGCGCGGGCATCGGGTGGCGGCGCAGGGAAACAGGCGCGTCCTGCTGCGGCATCCGCTGACCCGCCAACTCGCGTTGCGCAGTCGCGAGCCTGAAACCGGGGATTCCGCCCGGTCCACAAAAGCCTGCTGGTCTCGTCGAGAATTCCATCGGCTGCGGGATCCATCAGCCCCGCCGCTGGTCGAATTGAACCGCGTCACCATTCGACTCGGGCGCAAGCGCATCCTGGACGATGTGTCCTGGACGATGCGCCGGGGTGAAAACTGGGCATTGCTCGGACCTAACGGCTCCGGCAAGACGGCGCTCTTAAGCCTGATCCAGGGAGACAACCCGAAAGCCTATGCGCTGGACCTCCGGCTCTTCGGCGCGCGGCCCCGCTCCACGCAGACGCTCTGGCATATGCGCCGGAAGATCGGCTGGCTCTCCCCGGAATTGCACCAGCACTATCCGCCGGGCTGGTCGTGTCTGGATGTCGCCTGCTCAGGTTTCTTCAACACCGTCGGTCTCTACCACCCCAGCACACGTCGGCAGCGCCGTGTCGCCCGGAACCAGTTGCGACGATTCGGCCTGGCCGCGAAGGCGGACGAAGCGTTCGGCAATTTGTCTCTCGGCGATCAGCGTCTGGTGCTGCTGGCTCGGGCCGAGGCAAAAAAGCCGAGGCTCCTGATTCTTGACGAGCCCTGCCAGGGCCTGGACGCCGCACATCGCCGAGCCATCCTCGCGGAGACGGATCGGCTGATCAAGCAGACCGGCGCCAGCCTCATTTTTGTGACGCACCATACGAAGGAAATGCCCGCGTGCATTACGCACCAGCTCGAGTTGAAGTCTGGCCGCATCCTGCGCGGAGGCGCTGTTTCCGGCTGAAAGTTCAGACCGGCCACTTGCAGGCGGGCGTGGCCAATCCGGGCCCTGAGGATCGATCGGGTGAGGAGACGCATTTGTGTCATGGTTTTCTTCAAACCCGGCTTGGGCGTGCAGGAAGGGGTATTTCGCGGTTTCAAGCCAGGGGATGGCGGTAAATATCTTTGGAATCAAACCGCACTTCTGAAAACTCGATGGCCTGTCCCGGTCTTAACGTGCGCAGAGCGTGAGCAACACCCGTTTGAATCACGGCCAGATCCCCGGTTTGAAGCGGGAGGGTTGCGCGCGCTTTCGAGTTCAGATCTTCCGCAAGGATCTCCAATTCGCCCCGGATCACGTAGATGAACTCCTCTTTGAATTTGTGGTAGTGATTGCCTCGAACGCTGCCTTCGCGCAGTTCAATAAAAGCGATATAGCGGATCGGCTTGTCCGCATCGTAGAACTGCGCCAATTCGCCCTGCGGCAGCAGCAATCGCTTGAGCGCCGGCGATGTGGCGGGGGCGGAACCGCGAAGCACGGGCAGGGATCTTTTTGAGACTTTTCCCGCCAGCAATGACAATTCATTCATGGTTCGAACTCAATTCCTGAAATAGCGATGATGTGTGCAATCAAACGTGGAATCCAGCACATAGTCCGCAAGAATCGGGTGGGAAAGCCAATCCACCGGTGGCAAGCTGAAGCCATGGATGCCTACGGGCGAATCGCTGACGTGATCCGGTATTTGGACCAACATCGTACCGAGCAACCCGATCTGGCTGCGCTGGCGCAGCGGATGGGATTGAGCCGATTTCATTTTCATCGCCTGTTCGTGTCTTGGGCGGGCGTCACACCGAAGGATTTTCTCCAATGCCTCACGCTCGCCCACGCGAAGAAGTCGCTCCGGAACGGCGCCAGCATTCTCGATGCGGCTCTCGACGCCGGCTTATCCGGGCCGGGACGTTTGCACGATTTGTGCGTCAACCTGGAAGCGGCGTCACCCGGCGATATGAAATCCGGAGGCGCGCGGTGGACCATCGCGGCTGGTTTCAGCGCCAGTCCGTTCGGAACCTGCCTGGTGGGGCGGAGTCCCAGGGGCATTTGTCATTTGTCTTTCGTTGATGCGGGAGCCAGGGAGGAAGCGTGGGCCGCGCTCCGGGAAGAGTGGCCGGAAGCGCGGTTGCGACGCGATGACGCAGAAGCGGACCGAATGATCGAGAAGATCTTCGCGCCTCCTGGGGGCGGGCGTTCACGCCTGCCGCTGCGTGCTTTTGTGCGAGGCACCCATTTTCAGATTCGCGTTTGGCGCGCGCTGCTGCAGGTGGCTCCCGGGCAACTCATCACCTACGGACGACTGGCTGGCGTGTTGGGCTGTCCTGCGGGCGCCCGCGCAGTTGGGACCGCCCTGGGGCGGAATCCGCTGGCTTATCTCATTCCCTGTCATCGCGTTATTCGCGAAACAGGTGTTGTCGGAGATTATCGTTGGGGTCGCGCGCGAAAGCGCGCCCTGGTGGCATGGGAAAGTGCGCAGGCAACCCGCATTTCCTTGGTTAAGTAGGCAGCCGCGTTCACCGATACAATGACGGATGCAGGTTGGGATCGCTTGTTGCTTTAGCCTGCCATATTTTGAGCGCGTTTTAGCGTCTGTTGTATGCCGTATCGCTTGTTCAATTTGGAAGAAGTCGCGGGGTATCTGCATCTGACCACCGACGAGGTGGATCGGCGGGTGAAGGACCGTTCCATTCCGTTTGAGAAAAGGGGCGGCAGAATCGTCTTTCGGAAAGCGGACATCGACCAGTGGGCTTCCCAGCGCATTCTGAGACTTTCCGAGCGCCGCCTGACTGATTATCACCATCAGTCGACACGAGAGACGCAGGAGCTCCTGCCCCAGGGGGCGATCCTGCCGGAGATGCTGGAGCGGGGAGCCATTGATTCGGCGATGACGGCGAAAACCAAGCCTTCGCTCTTGCGCGATCTGGTCGCCCTGGCTGACATGACCAAGCAAGTCTCCAATCCGAAGGAACTGCTGGCCAGCCTGGAGGCTCGCGAGGGGCTGGGTTCCACGGCGGTGCCGGGCGGCCTGGCGCTGCCCCATCCGCGCTTTCACCAACCTTACCTGTTCACCTCTTCGTTTCTGGTGCTCGGACGCTCCATGCAAGAAATCCATTTCGGCTCGCCCGATGGCCATCCCACCAGTCTGTTCATCATGATTTGTTGTCAGGATGACCGGTTCCACCTGCACACTCTGGCTCGTCTTTGCCTGATGGCGCTGACCACGGACCTGCTCGCGCAACTCCGCCAGGCGCCCGAAGCCAAGTCCATGCGCGACTGCCTCCTCGCAGCCGAGCAGGAAGTCCTCACGCGCGCGAAGCCAGTTCGCAAAGGATGATCGTTGGGAGTTTCGTGTTTCACACGAGGGAATTGCACAGGTATCACCCCGGCTGCGACTTTAAGTGAGGCGGTCGGGCTTGGCTGAATTGCCGGTCCGCCGCCACTCCGCTTTGGGCGGTTCCGGCAGTCCTTGGGCCCGCAATGCCGTGCGGAAGTGCATCTTGGCCACCTTCGGCAGATTGTCGGCTTGATGTTTGGCAATGAATTCCTTGGCCGCCTCATCCACCGCGGCTGAGGCCCCTTTCGGCAACTTCATCCCGAACTCTTTCTGCAAGGCCCCCAGCCTCGTCACAAATTCGTGCCGGGCCAGAATGGACGCGGCCGCCACCGCCAAGTCCTCTTCCGCTTTATGCTTCTGGACCAATTCAATCTCCCGGCCCAGCGGCATCAATGCTTTCGCCACGGTTTCCTTGTTCGCCGCGAACTGGTCGCTGATGGCGCGCACCGGCGGCGGATTCATGCGATGCCGCTGGCCCATCAGATTTTCAATCACCCGCGCATGCCCCCAGGCGAGCAGGGCGTTCACGGTTCCCATTTTCTGATGCAGCCGGTTGTAGGCCTCGTTGCCGATCGGCACGACCGTAGTGACGCAACCCGATGTTTTGCGGATCAGCTCCGCCAGTTCCCGGATCTTTTTGTCGCTGGAGATGTTTTTTGAATCACGAATACCGGCGTCTTTCCACGCCTTCACCACGGATTCATTCACATAAACGCCGGCGATGCACAAAGGCCCGAAAAAATCGCCTTTTCCGCTTTCGTCCACCCCCAGCCGGGGCGCCAGCACTTCCGGATTCAACACCTCCTCGTAGCCCAGCCGGGCTTCCTTCAAAACCTCCGGTTCGAGCACGAACTCGATGAATTCCTGCGTGCCTTTGCCCTGCACCACCAGCTTGCCGCTCTCGTAGAAAACGACTTTGATCCTGTCCTTCAAGGCGGCGAACCTCGCGTAAGGCACTTCGCGAAACTTATAATTCCCGGCCTGCAACAACTGCTTCAGCGCGGCGGCCTGCGGATCCGTCAGCCTGCACGTGTAAGACGTCAGCGGTTTCACTCGGACAATAGATAGCCACAAAGACCCACAAAAGACACGAAAAGTTGGCACTGGCACAGTTTGGCGCGGCGCAGATTTTGACGGATAGAGCGGTTGCCCTATTTCACTTCCCGACAGGCAGGGCTGCGCTGCGCGCAGCCGCGGACGTGACGCAGCGCGTCCCTGCCTTTCAAATTAAAACACGGCCGTTTCTCTGCGTTCCTTGCGATCTTTGCGGTTAACGGTTATTTGTGGATTCCTGGTCCCAACTGCATGGCAACCGTTAACAACTCGAAAGCAGGAATGCTGGCGCCGGTGCTGCTCGGCTGGTTTACGGACAACGCCCGTGACCTGCCCTGGCGCCGCACGCGGGATCCCTATGCGATCTGGGTTTCGGAAATCATGCTCCAACAAACGCAGGTCAAAATGGTTTTGCCGTACTGGAAGCGCTGGATGCGGGAGCTGCCGACGATCGAGTCCTTGGCTGGGGCAAGCGCGGCGGAAATCCACAAACTTTGGGAAGGCCTCGGCTATTACAACCGGGTTCGGCACATGCAGAAAGCCGCTCAGATCATCGTCGAGCGCCATGGCGGCAAGTTCCCCGCAGCCTTCGACGAAGTTCTGGCGCTGCCCGGCATCGGCCGCTATACCGCCGGCGCCATCTGCAGCATCGCCTTCAACCAGCCAACACCGATCCTCGACGGCAATGTCATCCGCGTCCTGACCAGGATTTTCGGGATCGCCGAAAATCCGCATGAGAAAGAAACCAACGCGCTTTTGTGGTCTGTCGCGGAAGATCTGGTGACGTGTGCGAGGCGAGGGTGGGGCGAGACTCCTGGCGAGCCGGCTCGCGAGGACGCTCGCCCCACAAATGGATGTTCGCACCTCAACCAGTCTTTGATGGAATTGGGCGCTCTGATCTGCACGCCGCGACAGCCGAAATGCGCCGCCTGCCCCGTCGCTCGGCACTGCGTGGCTTTGCGTCAGCACTGCGTAGAACAATTGCCCAAACTCGATCGCCGGATCGCTCCAAGCCCGCGGCGCTTCGTCGCCTTCGTCGTGAAACATCAAGGCCGCTTTCTTGTCCGCCAACGCCCGGCCGGCGCGCTCAACGCGCATCTCTGGGAATTTCCGAATGTCGAGCTGTTTGAGAAAACCGCTTTGGTCGAAGCCGTGCGAAGGGCATTGGGTTTTGCGCCCCGCAGCCTCAAACCCCTCTGCGTGATCAAACATTCCATCACGCGATACCGCATCACGCTGGAAACGTTTGCTGCAAACGGCATTCGCAAGGCATCCCTCGCGCGCGCCGACGGACGCTGGCTCACGCTTGGCGGCCTGGAAACACTATCCTTTCCCAGCGCGCACCGGAGAATTCTTTTGCGACTGCGGGACAACTCAGCCCATTGACGGGTGAAGCGGGGCTTATTCGCCGGGCGCGATGCCAAAGTCCGGTAGCTGCGCTCGCCAGAGCGCGGCTGGATGAGCTACTCAACTTTCACGCGATAGAAGCGGCTCGAGCCGGGTGGACGCGGATCGTTCACCACGATGGTCGCACCCGCGCCGGTTTGCCGCGACAGCTCCAGCCAGGCAGGATCATGGAGTCTGTCCTTGTATTGGACCACGTACACGGCGCCCGCGACGGTGGAGAAGTTGAAATTCACCGCGCCGCCGGACCAGCTCACGGAGCTCAATTTCGGTGACGGTGCGAACAGCGCCCGCACCCGGTAAAGCCGCGCGGCGGCGTCCGAAAGGCTGTCGGTCACCAGCTCAGTTCCGCCGCTGCCGATGCGTCGTTCCAGCTCGGTCCAAGCGCCGGCGCCGAGTGCGCTCGCATATTCCGTAACGTACAATATGCCATTGACGCTTTGGAAGGCGAAGCTAAAGCCGTTGCTTCCCCAAGTGAAGGACTGCAAAACCGGCGGCGGGATGGCAACGCTCACGGAAGCCATTGTGCTGGTTGCCGAACCGAAATTGTTCATGGCCACCAACTGATAATCCCCCGCGTCGCGCGGATGCATACCGGTCAAAACCAGCCACCGGTTTGTCTCGCCCGCCAGCGGCACGCCGTCCAAATACCATTGGTAACGCAGGGGCAAGCCGCCAATCACCAGCGCGTTGAGCACAATGCTTTGGCCCGTGTCCACCGCGCGGGTTTGCGGCGGCCGGGCAATGCGTGGAGGAATCGGCGGCACGAAGGGATCTTGCACCAGCGCCAGGCTGTCGTTTGCGCCCGCCGCGATGGCCACCACGTTCGTTGCATACGTGGGAGGCGTCGTCGGGCCGTAATTCGTGTAACCCCAGCTCGCGATCGTTCCGTCCGCCCGCAGCCCGAGACTGTGAGACGCGCCTGCCGCGATGGCGATCATGTTCGTTGCATCCGCCGGCGGCGGGCCATAGAAGAGGGACTGTGGCCCGGTGTTCGTCACGATCCAGCCCACGACGGTCCCATCGGCGCGCAGGGCCATGCTCTGATCCCCGCCGGCGGCGATGGCCACCACATTGGCGGCGTTGCTCAGTGCCGTTGCCTGTCCGCTTCTGTTCAATCCCCAGCCCACGACCGTCCCGTCGGCCCGCAGCGCCAGACAATGATTCGCGCCCGCGGCGATCGCGACGACGTTTGTAGCGCTCGCCGGCACGTTGGTTTGGCCGAAACTGCCGAGCCCCCAGGCCAGGACCGTCCCGTCTGCCAGAAGCGCCAGGCTGTGATACCCTCCCGCCGCGATGGCCACCACATTCGTCGCGCTCGCCGGCACGTTGATTTGCCCGTAATTGTTAATGCCCCAACCCACGACAGTGCCGTCAGCCCGCAGCGCCAGACTGTATGCCGACGACGTCAGACCTTGATCGGCGCTACTGCCGCCGATGGCCATCGCGACGACGTTGGTTGCACTGGCCGGAATCGGCGCGTCCTTGGCATTGTAGCCCCAGCCGACCAGAGCGCCATCCGCCCGCAACGCCAGACACGGTGAATTGAGCTTGCCCGCCGCAATCGCCACCACATTCGTGGCTGCCGCCGGGATTGCTGTGGCCCCGTAGTTGGTGATTCCCCACGCCAGCACCGGCACGACCGACAGTGTCACATTCGAACTGACCGCAAACCCAGCAGCATTGGTTATCGCGGCCTGATAGGTTCCGTTGAAACTGGAGTTTACGTTGGTCAAGGTCAGCGTGAAGGCGTTTGCGCCAGGGAGGTTTGTTCCATTGAACAGCCATTGGCACGACATCGGTTCGGAACCTCTTGCCGCGACGGTGAACGGGACATTTTGCCCGACGGACGCGACGCGGGAGACGGCTTGCGTGGTGATCGTCGGCGCCGCAGGCGACACGGCGAGCGTGGCGGCGGCGCTCGTCACCGCGCCGTAAATGTTGGTGATGACCACATCGTAACTGCCGGCGCTCGGCGACTGGACATTCATCAGCGTGAGCGCGCTGTTTGTCGCGCCCACCAGAGCGAATTGATTGAAGCGCCACTGGTAAAAGAGCGTCGCCAGACCTGACGCGGTGACACTGAAGCTGACATTCGTCCCGGCGGGCGCAGACTGGCTGACGGGCTGACCTGAGATAGAGGGAGGTCCGAGCGTGGTCAGAGTGGCGACCGCGCTCGTTACGATTCCAGACGCGTTCGTGATGATCACCCAATAGCTCCCCGCGTCCTGAACGAGAACCGGCGAGATCACCAGGGTAGGCGTGGTGGCTCCTGTGATTCGCCCGTCATCGACCAGGTTTACGCCGTCCTTTTGCCATTGATAGGTCAGGGGTTCATCGCCCAGCACCGACACGGTGAAAGTGACATTGCTGGTGACGACCGCGCTCTGACTGGCGGGAGAGACGAGGATCCAGGGCGCGCGTTGATGTTCGTAGGCGCCCATATCCACGATGCCGTCTACCACACGCGGCGCTCCATCCAGGTCAACCGTGACGGTGAGACACCCGTTGGAACCCGCGTTGATGCAGGGGGAGTTGGTTTGAAGGCGATAGTTTCCCCCGGCATAGTCAATGAATGCCGGGTCGTCGGTAATATTGCCAACTCCACCCGGGTCCGGGCTGGTACAGCAGTAGGACAACGCCGCGTCTCCCCAGTTATTATCACCGAACGCGCTCTGGTTCTGAACGATGATCGAATTGACTACCGTGCCCCCAAGAACGCCGCCCCCCAGCCCGCCCCCTACACCTCCGTCGCTGGGCGCCGAGTTCCCTACCACGGTGCAGTTCACCACAAGGTCGGCTGCGGCGCCACCGCCTTGAAGCGCCGAGTTGCCGGCGACCAGGCAGCCAACCAGGGTGCCCCAGGAGGCGCCGCCCCCGGTAACCCGGGCGTAGTTGTTCATAACCGTACAGTTCGTGAGGACGGCGGAGTAGGTTCCTCCCCCCTCGCCCAGGCGACTGCCCGCAGGGTCACGGGCGGAATTCCCAGTAATCCTGCAGTTGTTCAGCGTGCCATACATCGCCCCGCCGCCCCAAGTCGCCGAGTTGCCGCTCAGCGTGCAGTTGTTGAGCGTGCTGGAAGCGGCCCCGCCGCCTTCGCCCCCGCATGGGCCGGAACACGAGTTGCCACTGAGGGTGCAGGTGTTCAGCGTGCCGGAGAACGCCCCGCCGCCTTCAATGGCTGCCACGTTGCCACTAAGCGTGCAGTTGCTTACCACCGCGCTGACCGACTCGCACAGCACCCCGGCGCCGCTCTGCTCGCGTAGCCAATCCCCCGCCTGCCGGGTGGCCCCGTTACTCAAGGTGAATCCGCTCAGCACCGCGCCATTGGTCAAATACACGCACCGGATGGCTCCGTCCCCGGTGCCGGTTACCGGCACCTTGCGGCCCTGGATGACCGTGAACTGCGGCCCGTTCACGCTCTGCAACACTACCGGCCGGTCCACCGCCACCCGGTTGGTCATGGCGCCATAGACCGCCCGTCCGCCGGTGGCGTAGGTGCCGTTGGTCACCACTATCTCGTCGCCCGGCAAGGCGACGTCCACCGCCTGCTGGATGGTCACAGCGGCGCCGGCCCAATTGGTGTAGGGCGGCACCGGGTTCGGGCTGTTCACATTAACGTAGCGCACCGTCCCAACGGTCAATGTGGCGACGGAACTTGTGACGGCACCTCCGGAGTCGTTCACGACAACCCAATATCCTCCAGAGTCGCCGGGTTGAACACCGGAAATTGTCAGTGCCGAATTGGTCGCCCCGTTGACACTTCCGCCGTCTGCAAGATTTGTCCCATCCTTTTGCCATTGATAAAAGAGAGGGAGACTACTGCTGGCGGTTACCGTGAACGAAACGTTGGAACCGACAAGGACAGTCTGGCTCTGCGGTTCCTGGGTAATGGTGGGACTTGCTGCCCAAACCGGGGCGGCGGAAGCCCCCGCCAGGAAGAGGAACGCGAGGATCCCGCCTCGATGGCACGTTAACGAATCATGTGGCATACGGCATACTCTTCTTTTCGCCCCTTTCCCGAATCATCCCTGCTCGTATCAAAATCAAGCCATGATGGCAAGAAATATGGTCTCAAAAATCTGTATCCATTCGTGTTCGCCCTTGGTTTAATTCGCCGCATAAATGAAAGAATTCCCTGAGCCGCTGGATTTGAGGCGGATCAAAGTATATCCATTGGCGGAGCGCAAAAGTCTAAGTCCAATCGAAAAAATCCTGATCAATCCGGGCAAATCGCCGCCCTCCTGCCCCTCGGAAATCAAGTCAACCATCGGCGTTTGCGCAGAACGAATCGCGGCGGCTCGGAAACGAAGTGCCGGCGTGATCCTGATGTACGGCGCGCACCTGGTCAAAAACGGGGCGCAGCGGATTGTGAACGCCTTGACCGACCGCGGTTGGATCACGCATCTTGCCACCAACGGCGCGGGCGCGATCCATGATTGGGAACTTGCCTTCCTCGGGCGCACGGAGGAGAACGTGAGAAAGAACGTGGCGGCCGGCACGTTTGGGACCTGGGACGAAACCGGGCGGAACACGCACCTGGCGTTGCTTGCCGGAGCTTTGCGCGACGAGGGTTACGGACGCAGCTTGGGCCGATTCGTCATGGAGGACGGCGTGACATTGCCCACGCCTGACGAGCTAGAGGAGGCCCTGCGCGAAGCGCCCTCGCATCCGCTGGCCCCGGCGCGCGCCGAGTTGCTGCAGGTGATGCTCGCGCACAAGTTGCCGTCCGGCCGCATCGAAGTGAAACATCCCTGGAAAGAGACGAGTATTCTGGCCCGGGCATTTCAGTGCAACATTCCGGTCACGGTTCATCCCGGCATCGGCTACGACATCATTGCCAATCATCCCATGTTCAACGGGGCTGCGATTGGCCGCGCGGCGGAAATGGATTTCCGGCTGTTCGGCGCGTCGGTTGAAAAGCTCGACGGCGGCGTGGTCTTATCGGTCAGCTCCGCAGTCATGGCGCCGCAGGTATTCGAGAAGAGCCTCAGTTGTGTGAACAATCTACGCCTCCAGGCTGGACGCAAAACAGTCCAGGATCATACGATGTATGTGGTGGATATCCAGGACGGCGGGAACTGGGACTGGTCCAAAGGCGAACCGCCGAAGGACAGCCCCGCTTACTACCTGCGTTTCTGCAAAAGTTTTTCGCGCATGGGGGGCACGATGAATTACCTGCGATGCGATAACGTCGTGTTTCTGCACAATCTGCTTTGGATACTGGAGAAGCGTTGAACTGAAACGCGGCGCGCACGTGCAAACGCATTGTGGCACTACACTTGACGGGGTGGTTGGGCCCAGAGGGTCGAGCAGCGACGTCGTCGTTGACAGTCCATGCGCGCGCCGGCTGCCCACCAGCGATACGGCGGACTGCCAGTCCGCGCTACGTATTGAGCATTCGCACTTCGCGTTGCTGGAACGGAATCTCGATCCCTTTCGCCCGGAATGCATTCACCAGCGCCTGATAAATCTCCGCGGTTGCCGGGTTGAAATCCGCGACCGCCGTCCACGGCTTCACGGCGATGTTGATGGACGAATCCGCCAGCGCCGAAACCCCGATGACGGGCGCGGGCTCCTTGAGGACGCGCGGATTGGCTCTGAGCGCATCGTTTACGATAGCCATAGCCTGTTCGAGGTTCGTTCCATAGGCCACGCCCACGCTCAGATCAAGCTGCCGGATCGTGCCGTAATTGTGCAGGATCTCACCGACGATTTTCCGGTTTGGGATCACCACCCGTGAGCGGTCGGTGTGGAGCAGGATGGTGGTGAACAGTTCGACGCTCGTGACCTGGCCCTGGTTGCCCAGGATCTCGATGTATTCCCCGACTCGGAACGGCTTGGTGAAAATGATCGTTAGCCCGGCGACCAGGTTTCCCAGCACGCCCTGGATCGCCAAGCCCACGCCCAAGCCTGCTACGCCGATGCCGGCGATCAACGCGGTAACGTCCATGCCCGCCGTGCCGAGCGCAACCACCAACGCCAGCACAATCACGAGCAACCTCGCAATCCGTGTCAGCAACATTCGCACCGGGGGTTCCATCGACCGGCGTTCCAGCCAGCGCCCGAACAAGTTGCCGATCCAGCGCGCTGCGATGAGACCGACAACCACAATGGCCAGCGCGGAAAGCAGCGCTCCAGTGTGACCGATGGTGTATTCGATGATTTTGTCCTGCCAGGGAGTGCTGGTCGCGGGGGTGGCAGCGGCGGTGATTGCGGTCTTTTCCAATTCCATGGTTAAAAGGTCAGTTTGGCAGTGTCTTAATTTGACGGGCAGGGACGCGCTGCCGCGCGTCCGGTCGCGGCGCAACGCAGCCCTGCCGTTGCATTCATCCGGCGAAATTTCAAATCAGGACACTACCGTCAGGTTGATTGCCTCTGGTTAATGCAAGGCAGCCACCGCCGTCAACATTTCCTTTCGCGATGGTTTCGTGCTTGCCATGAGGTTTTCGCGGGAGTCTGCTGGACTCGGGAAAACGACTTGGCGAACACGTCTGAACCCTCGATTGAGGCAGGAACCAGACCAGTTGCCAGAAGGAATTTCCGGACAGGCAGGAATGCGCTGCATCGCGTCCGCGGCTGCGCGCAGCGCAGCCCTACCGGAAGTGGAAATGAGATATGGCAACCACTTTAAACCAATGATCGTAAGCATGTGGATGACCCGGGACTTGGTGACCATCGAGCCGCACACGCCGGTCGTGGACGCGGCGGCGCTGATGGCCGCCAAACATATTCGCCGCTTGCCGGTGGTCGAGCGGCGCGCGGACGGCCTGCATTTGCTGGGCATCATCTCGGCCAAGGACATTCTTCACGCCTTTCCACCGGACGTGAATCCCTTCGCGGTCGCGGCGCCGGACGCGGGCTTCTCACCCGTCATGGCCGCGCAAATCATGAGCCGCAGGCTGCACACGACCACCCCCGATACACCCATCGAAGAGGCTGCCCGGCTGATGGCGGAGATGAAAATCGGTTCCCTGCCGGTCACGCGCGAAGGAATGCTGGTCGGCCTGATCACCGAATCGGACATCTTCCGCGCTTTCGTGACTTTCTTCAGCGCGCCGGAGCGGGGGGCGCGAATTTCCTTCGACATGTCCAAAGGTGAGGACGTGTTCGGTTTCATCATCCGTGCGGCGCGGCAGTGGCAGCTCCGGGTGACCAGCCTGATTTCCTCGCGGCAGCATGATGTCCCGGTATGCGTTGTCCGTGTCACCGGCAAGGCCATCGAGGAATTCCTGGATGAGCTGTGGCGCTCCGGCCACCGCGTGCTCAACGTGATACGCTTTAATTGAGCGAACCGTAATCGACCTTCCTTGCAACATCCTCATTTCACGCTGCGGGAGCGCAATTTCGGGCTCATCCTGACGCCACCACTGGAACGCCGGATTCATCCGCCAGGAGGGCAAAATGCGCGTCGCTGCCCGATAAATCCCTATCTATGCAGTAGAATAAAAGGAATAAACGCAAAGACGCCAGGACGCAAAGACGCAAAGAAACTGCCGTCGACTGCCTCCACACATTACTGAGGAGTGAGCGGCGCCCATGCCCTCAGAAGGGCTCTTTCTTCTCGCGCCTCTGCGCTTTTGCGTCTCTGCGTTAAAAGTAGACTGCATGGTTGCGGATAAATCCGGCGTTCCACGCGGGCGCGGGACGGTGCCTTGGTCCTGGTGTCGGGTTGCCCCTGAAATTCCCACTCCACCCGTTTCGCGTTGACGCTCACATCGGGTGTGTGATGCTGGTTTCGCATGGACCGCAAAATCGGAAGGCTATTCCTCGTCCTGGCAGCGCTGGCCATCCTTGCTGCATTTGCATGGCTCATTCGACCAGGCACGACAGCCGCCTCTCCAAAGCCGCTACCAAATCCCAACGGCTACAACGACCTCGTAAAGGCGGGTCAAATGTTGGCTGGCGATGTTTCGGACTACGACGAAATGGGCTACGGGGCACTGCGCACGTTGGTGGAGATGAACACCAACGCCCTTCGGCAGGCCCGAGCCGGGCTTCGGGAAGAATGCCGTGTGCCATTGCAGTTTTCCCAGGAATACATGTCAAACCACATGGCCGAGTTGGCCCCTCTGAGAAGGTTGGCGCAAACGCTGGTGGCTGAAGGCAAACTGGCCGAGATGGAGGAGCATCCCGGCGACGCGGCGAAATCATACCTCGACACGATTCACCTGGGCACCGAGTCGCCGCGCGGTGGACTGCTCATTGATCAACTCGTCGGCACAGCCATTGAGGCGCTAGGAACCAGTCACCTGGAGAAGTCCAGCGTCCGACTCGATGCAAAATCCTGCCGTGAGGCTGCCGCGGTTTTGGAAACTCTGGACGCGCAACGGCAATCCTGGAACGACGTTTTAAACCAGGAACACACCTGGTCGCGCCGAAGCTTTGCCGGCTTCGCCCAAAGATTGGCTGCACTGGTTTTGTTCGGCTCGTTGAAGGAAGTTGAGGAATGGGCGGGGAATAAATTCAAGGTGCAGCAAATGAAGACACGACGCTTGATGGTTGATCTTGCAGCGCGCGCCTGTCAGTTGGAAAAAGGCGGGCCACCCTCAAGCCTTGCCGATTTGGTGCCGCACTATCTCAAAACCATGCCACTGGATCCGTTCACCGGCAGCAACTTGGATTACACGCCCTAGCAGCCTGTTCGAAAACACCTCCTCTCGTAGGAGCCGAGGTGACGAGGCTCATTCTTTCCTCGGAAGCGAACAACCATTCAGAGCCTCCTCACGTCGGCACCTACTTTTTTAACGTGCTGCTGGATTAGTTCTCGGAAGCAATTTCCGGATAACGCAGACGCACGGGTAGGGCGCGGTGTCCTCACCGAGCCGAAATTCCGTCACCCCGGCTCGCTGGGGACAGCGAGCCCTACCTCATCGGAAATGAAATATGGCAATCGGTCCAGCTTACGGGCCCCGATACACGCATCTGGCCGTGCAGGTCTCGGCCACGACGACTTCGACGAGCAGCGGCAGTCGGGGCTTGAGCTTTCGCCAGATCCAGAGCGCGATGTTTTCGCTCGTCGGATTCTCCAGGCCCGGAACCTCGTTGAGGTATCGGTGATCGAGCCTTTCCCAGAGCAGTTTGAATGCGGCCGCCATGTCGGCGTAATCCATCACCCAGCCGAGCTTCGGATCGCAGTCGCCCGCGACGACGATGTCCACTTTGAAACTGTGTCCGTGCAGCCGCCGGCATTTGTGCGATTTCGGCAGGCGCGGCAGCAAGTGCGCCGCCTCAAATTGAAAGGTTTTGCGCAATTCGATTTTCATAAAGAAGGCTCGGGGCGCGAGGCGCGAGGCGCGGGGTGGGATTCCAGAGACCGCACAGGGCGGGGCGAGGGGTTGTTTCTTGCGCGAATCAGCGCTCCCAGCATTTTAGCAAGTTCGGCGCAACGGGTAACTAAAGGCTCTATCTGCGCTCCTGTGAAATACCCAACCTCCCGGGCAATTTCCAATTGTGTGGCCAGTTCAGCCAGGGAGCCCTTGGCAATGTGGAAGAACCTAACCGAATCTTTGTCCGACTCGCGCTCGTCACCCTCGGCAATGTTGCTCGGCACACTCACGGCACTCCGCCGCAACTGATCTACCAGGGAAAAATCCCGCTTAACGTGTTCAGTATCCGTGAGGCGATAGACATCTATCGCCAAGGACTTTGCTTTTTGCCACACCGTCAGACTTCTGAAACCGTGTGCGTTCATAGTTCGCCCTGTTCATGGACAACGCCTGCAGCAACGAGATCCAAATTGCCGGCTTGGGTTCCCGTGTGCCTCGCGCCTCGAGCCCCGCGCCTCATGCCTGTTTCTCCCAATCCGTCCACGTCACGAGGTCGCCGAGCGTCGGCCGGCCGTCGTGCCGCCACGTCAGCGGCGGATTTTGCATCTCGCCGAGCGGACATATCCGCGTCACGCCCCAGCGCGCCAGTTGCATGGCCACTTCCCGCGCATTCTCTTCCGGCGCGGCCAGGCCGACGGTTGCGACCTGGCCGCGCACGGGATCGGCGCTCACCAAAGCCGTCTTTAAATCGGGCACGCCTTTGACGTAAATGAACCGGTTGAGACACGAGAGTTGAAATCGTGGATCCGATTCGTAAACCACCGTCCAGGCCGTGGAATTCTGACTTTTCCAGAAGAGTGTCTCCGGCGAATGGGCCGCGCGCACTTCGTATAAGGCCCGGCGCGAAGCGATTGCCGCGGCTGTTTCTTTGGGGATTTCACCGCGCGGCTCCGTTTCCTCGCGCTTCGCCAGTTCGTCGGCCAGCATTTCGGCGAAGCGCTCCGCGGCAAGACCCGCGCCGTGCTCGACATAAAGAACGTGCGGCGACAAACATCCCAACTGGTTCCAGGCGACCACGTCGGCCGCCGCTCGCGCCGCGACTTCTTTGGCGTGGAATCCGGACAAAGTTCCGCCGGCGATGTAACCGAAGCTGACGCGGTGGCCGTAACCGACAAACCGCGCTCCGGGAGGAAGTCGCCGGCGAACGTCGGCCAGGGTTTCGTCCCTGCCGGCGACGGTGACGCAATCGGCTTGCCCGAACAGGGCCGTTTCGAGGTCCGCGTTTCCACCCCGCCACTGGGCAATTTCCAGGCACGCGCCGAGTTTGGGTTGCGCCTCGTAGAGCGAATGCGCGAAGAGGCGCGGCAGGAATCCCGCCGCGGCGGAACTGGGGCACTTGACGAACTGCGCGGACCGTGTCAGCACGCCCAGCACGATGCTCGTCAGCGTCGGGTTCGGGATGTCACCGGCGGCCACGTGCACGAGCAGTTCGGGACCAATGGCGATGGCGCCGCGCCTTGGGCCTTCGGGCGACTGGTCCGCGGCATCGGAGACGACCTGATCGAGGCGTTTGGGGTGGCCGAGTTCCTGGATCAGCAAGGCATTAAAATTCTCCGGCGTCAGTTGCCGGAAAAAGGCCTCGAGCCCATTGAGCAGTGTCGCGCGGGAGAACCCGGTCACGGCCGGGGCGTGGTGCAGGGCAAACTTGCGAAAGGGATAATCCGGCTGCAGCCATTGCGCCGCGACGCCGCTCAGGATTTCGACCAGGCTTTGCGTCGAGCGGCAGGCCAGAAAGTTCTGGCGATTGCGTTTCAGCGTCCGGCAGGCTTCGCCGATCATCCCGGCGGTCAACGTTGCTTCGCGCGGCAGATCGGCAAGAAAGTAATTGGGCAGGTTCACGGGATTTACGATTTACGATTCAGGATTCAGGAGTCCTCGCTCATCAACGAACAGCCGCGCGGTTCGGCCGGCTGGGCGCGTCCCATCAGCTCAAAGCCATCGCCGCGTCGAACGGCCAGGTCGTCGGTTTGAATTGCCATCACCGAAAAGACATTGGCCAGATCGAAAATGCGCAGCAAGCCCGTTTCGCCTTCGGCCACCTCGCGACCGGTTTCGGCAGAGATGATTTGCGCGCGCGCCCAGGGTGGAAACTGGAAGAGGCGTGATGTGTGACGCAGGGCGCATGGTGCGCCAGCTTGCAGACCATAGGCTTGTGAGCTCAACTCACTCATCCCGTATTCGCAGACGATGCGCGTCGATGGAATGCCAAGGTGCCGGGTGATGAGCGAATGCAGTTCTGCCTGCGGCAGGTCGCGCGAGCGGCCTTTGTAACCGCCGGTCTCCATCGCCCGCGAACCGGGCGGAAGGTTCAATCGCAAGTTGTGTTCGGCGAGAAAGTCCAGCAGATGCACGAACGAAAAAGCCGTGCCGAGCAGGACCACCGGGCGGTTCTTTCCGGCGGCCCCGCGCAACGCGCTCAACGTCTCGTTGAATTTCAGAAACCAGGCGCCGTCGGCTTCGGCTTCTCCGACAAAACTCGATGCCGGGGCCGACATTTCGCGGCGCACGGTTGCAAACATGTGCACGAGCGACGAGTGAGGCGCGCGCGGGGGAGGGGGGCTCAACAGTGTCAACTGCCAGGTGTCAGGCGCCAGGTCCCGCCACCGGCGACCCGGCGCCCGGCTCCCGGCGTCTGGAGATCGGAACTCAGGGAGAACACATTTTCTGAACCACGGCCACAACGATGCCTCGTAAACCTCCAATGATTCCTGGTTGTGAAAATGGCGGCTCGGAGTCTGTTCCGTCGTCCCACTGGAGTGAAAAACGATCGTCCGTTCTTCCGCGGGCAGGCAGGAAAGCTCAAGCTCCTTGAACGCCGACGCGGGAACTGCGGGAATTTGGGCGCAGTGTTCAACCGTGTCTGGCGTGTGACCGCGCGATTCGCCCAGCCGGCGGTACGGCGCGTTATGGGCAAATTGGAGCGCAAAGAGATCGAGGGCAAGAGTGTTGAACGCATCGTGTCTGGAGGGCAGTGCTCCGTCGCTGCCCGGTTCGCCGCCGGAGAGCGCCTCCACTTGGGCGGGCTCAGTGGCTTGGTTCCGGCTGCGGGAAGAAGACAGCGCACAGGCGAAGCTGCGATCGGGAACAGCGACGGAGCGTCGCCCTCCACTGCTCGAGGAGATGAACTCGCGCAGTCGCGCGGCAAAGGCTGAAAGCTCCGATGTCATGCGGTTTTATTTCTGCCCGGCTGGTTTTCCGCCACAGCCCAAACTGGAATGTTACTGCAAGTCCGGTTTGCCGCAAGCCACGATTGGCCGGGATTGGCCCGGCACGGCGCAAACGGCTCTTTGCCCGCGCCGGTGTTGTTGGTCACGGCGTTGGACTTTGAGTGGGGGCATGCCGCGCCGGGTCCATCGGAGGCGGCGGTCAAGGGCCCGGACGTTCCCGCCCGATTTCCTCGAGCATTTCGCGGGCGTGGGCGCGGAGGGTGGATTCCACATTGGGCAGGAGCAGCGGTTCCAGCGTGCGTCGCGCCGCCGCGGCGTTCTTGTTTCTCAATTGCACCTGGGCCAGCGACAGCAGGTAGGACGGATTGTCCGGCTCCAGTTGGATCGCCAGTTGAAGCTCTTGCTCCGCCAACGCGAGGTCCTCGCACTGCACCATTTCCAAAAAGCCCAGGAGTTGATGGGCCGGTGCGAAGTTCGGCATCAGCGCGATCGATTTCCGGAGTTCGCCCCGGAGCGCGGCCAACTCCTGCTGTTTGAGGGGTGAATACCCGCCCTGGGAATCGGCCGTAAGCCGGTACTTTTCCTGGGCATGAAGGTAATGGGCGAGGAAGCTGATCGAGCCGCGCGTCAGCGCCTCCTCCAGCTCGCTGAGGGCCTCGGCGTGTTTCTCGCGCCGGGCAGCCAGCAGGGCCAATCCTTCATACGGCAGCGGGCTGGCCGGCGCGCGCCGTTGCGCCTGCCGGAAATACGATTCGGCCTCATTCAGGCGGTCGATCCGGAGCAGTTCGTTGCCGAGAAGGAAAAAGGTTTCCACGGGCGTGATCTCTCGCGAGTTCAATGCCGTCGCTGAAGCCACGTTCGCCGGCAACAACAATCGAATCGGCGCAAACCGGCCGCGTTGCAGGTAGCGAGCGAGTTCGGCGTCCATAACGGGCAAAGCAGTCTGCAAGGCGTTGGTGAAGGCTTGTTCGGGAACCTGGCCTTGGCGCAGAAGCGGGGTAAACTGCTGGAAACGCATCTTGTAGGCGGGGATGTCGCCTGCCGTCAGGAAGTGTGTCAGCAGCCACGATTCGGCGTAGAACATGCCCTGGCGCTCGCGTTCGTTGTATTGGGACGAATCGGGGGTGACGGCAAACAACTCGGCCAACGGCCAGAGCGGTTCGCGCGCCAGCAAGCTCAGATGATGAGCGATCGGCCTGGCGATGAGGACGTTGCGGCCGTCCGATTCGAAAGTGGAATAAATCTCGGCCATTCCTTCGCTGAGCCACAGCGGCCAGATCCAGGCGTTACGGCGGAACAGCAGATGGGCGTATTCGTGAAAGATGATGTCCATCGCGGTGGATATCGAGTTCGTGCCCGGCAGGGCGAGCACGATGAGGTTTTCGTCGCTGCCGCGTTTGAAGAAACCTGAGACGTTTCCCGGCTGGCCCTGGTAGAGAGGCAGGAACGGCTTGACGGATTCCTGGTCGGGGAAGGCCATGACGATGATCGGTGGAGACGCCACTTGCTTCGCTCCACCGAGCAAGGTGTAGGCATCGGAGAACTGTTCCAAACTCATGGCCAGGGCATAAACGTCGCGGGGATTGCCGCAACTGTAGATATTGAAATGCGCCGTGCGCATCTCGAACCAGCGCAATTCCACGAGTGGAAGAGCGTTCGAATCGGCAAGGGCAGGGCAAGCGCCCGCTGTCAAAAACATGGTCAGGATACAACGCCAGTAGTGGAACATTGCTCTTCACGCTAAGCGATAATTGAGGAAATGTCACCGGGGGCGTAGCCGGACACCGCCACAGTGGCGTCAGCCATCCTGGATGGCAACGTCCAGCGCGCTCGAGAGCGTGTTGTCCCGATCGATTCGCTGAGTCGGAACGCGAACTGCGGAAGTTCGCAGTGCTCAAGAAGGCCTCAAAACCCGCGAATGACTGGCGCCGCCGCCGTTCCCCCGCTGCTGCGGGCGAGGGACCGCCTGCGCTCTGTGATTTCGGCAACGCTGTCGTTTCTGTCGATCGAGCGTTTTTGCGTTGTGCTCGGAGACAAAAAGTATAGTCTCGGGCCGGGCTTGGACGCGATAGGAACAGCCGCGGGAGCCTGACATGGAGACCTTGCTAAGAGCGACCAGGAAGCCACCGCTGCCGGCACTGAAGACAATTCCTGTTCCGGCCCTTCTCGTGGTGACGATTGCCTTTGCTGGAGATTTACCCTCGCCGGCCGCGCCGACAGCCGCGCCCAGGCAAGTCCTCATTATCAACTCTTTCGGCCGTGGCATCGTGGGTGGCACCCTGGACAACGCCCCGGCGATAGGCCGTGCGGCCGCTCGCGCCGCGGTTCGCATTCTGCACGGAGAACGCCCCGGCGATGTCCGCACGCCCGTCATCAAAACGGCCCCCCCCATGTTTGACTGGCGCGAGTTGGAACGATGGGGCATCAGTGAAGATCGCCTCCCGCCGGGAAGCATCGTGCGGTTCCGGCCCCCGACACTTTGGGAAGCGCGTCCTGAGCTGGTGGTTGGCGTCCTGGCGGCGTTGTTGCTGCAAAGCGCCCTGATTGCCGCCTTGCTGTTCCATCGGCGCCGCCGGCGACAGGCCGAGGCTGCATTGCGGGAATCAGAAGAAAAGTTTCGAACCATCTTTCAGTGCGCACCGGTCGGCATTTTCCTATCCACAGTCGAAGGCCGGCTTCTGAGCGTCAACCCAACGGCAGCACGCATGTATGGCTATGACTCGCCAGAGGAGCTTATGGCTGCCGCGACCGATATCCCGAGACAACTTTTTGTGCACCCCGAAGAGCGTCTTCTTATTCTGCGCGAAGCCCTGGAGTCCGGCAAATTCGTTCGGCGCGAAGTCGAGTATCGCCGCAAAGACGGTTCCAGCTTCATTGCCAACCTGTACATGCGGGCGGCGAGGAAAGACGACAGCCAGTTGAAATTCGTGGAAGGATTCGTGGAAGACATCAGCGAGCGGAAACGAGCGGAAGAGGCGTTGCGCGACAGCACCCGTCAAATCCAGGAAGCCCAACGGATCGCCCGCCTCGGTTCCTACGTTTTGGATGTTCACGACGGTTCGTGCGTCACTTCCCCACTGCTGGACGAAATCTTGGGGATAACCGATCCTTCCTTTGTGAGAAACCTCCAGGCCTGGCTGCAGATCGTTCATCCCGCCGACCGGCCGCAGATGCTGCACTACCTCCAGGAAGAGGCGCTGGGTGCACGCCGGCCTTTCGATCGCGAATACCGCATCATCCGACTCAACGACCGCGAAGAACGCTGGGTTCACGGTTATGGTGAACTGGTTTTTGATGGGCACGGCCACCCCGTCCGGATGATCGGCACGATCCAGGATATTACGGAGCAGAAACGGGCGGAACAGCGCCTGCAGCAGTCCCGCGAGCAGTTGCGCTCCCTTTCCTCGCGTCTGCAATCGCTGCAGGAGGAGGAGCGAACCCGCATCGCGCGCGAGATTCATGATCATCTCGGCCAGTTGCTGACGGCTTTGAAGCTGGATTTGCATTCGCTCGAGCGCAAACTTTCCCGCATTGCCGAAGCGGATTTGCGGACCGCCCTGAATGCTACGATCACCTCGGCGCGGGGACTCGCCAATGAATCCATCCAGTCGCTCCAGAGAATCGCCTCAGAACTGCGGCCCGGGGTGCTGGACCGGCTGGGCCTGGCGGCGGCGATCGAGGCGGAAACACAGGCGTTTCAATCCCGAACCGGCATTCACTGCGAGTGGACGCTTCCGAAAGAATTGCCCGGGATACCTCAGAATCATGCCACCGCCATGTTCCGCATTTTTCAGGAAATACTTACGAACATTACGCGCCACGCCCATGCGACCCAGGTCTCGGTGCGGTTGGCCTGCGAGGTTGACACGCTGTTGCTCGAGGCCAGCGACAATGGCGTTGGCATTCAGCAGCGAGACATCGAAGACCCCAAGTCTCTGGGGATACTGGGCATGCAGGAACGGGCGGCCATTCTGGGAGGAAAGATCGAGTTCAGCCGGAATTCCGGACCGGGAACAACGGTTACCGTGCAGGTTCCATTAAGAGAAAGGTTGGGCAGACCCGATGAAACGAATCCTGATCGCCGATGATCATGCCATCGTCCGGAAGGGACTCAAGGAAACCCTCCAGGAAGAGCTTGGCCGGGTCACCTTCGGGGAGGCGGAAAATGGCGTGCAGGTCCTCGAACAGATTCGGAAGCAGGAGTGGGACCTGGTCCTGCTGGACATCGGCATGGAAGGACGCAGCGGTCTGGAAGTATTGGAGGAAATCCGAAAAATTCGTCCCCGGCTGCCGGTGCTGATCCTGAGCATGTATCCTGAGGGGGAATTTGCGGTGCGCGCGCTCAAGCAAGGAGCAGCCGGTTACCTGAACAAGCAAAGTGCGCCGGAAGAACTGCTCGCGGCGGCGGTGAAAGTTCTCGCGGGCGGTCGTTATATCAGTGCGGCCCAGGCCGATCGGCTCGCGGCCCAGATGCAACGGGAGAGCCCAATGTCCCCACACGAATCGCTCTCCAACCGTGAGCTTGAGGTGATGCGGATGGTGGCCGCGGGAAAGTCCCTGAAAGAGATCGCCGGCGCCCTGTCTCTTAGTGTCAAAACCGTGGGAGCGTATCACACGCGGCTGCTGGACAAAATGGGCCTGAAGAGCGACGTCGAAATCACCCGCTACGCGCTTCTTAAGAAGCTGGTGGATTGAATCCGGCGCCTCGTGGCGCACGCTTCCAGCGTGCGGGTTCGGGGAGCATCTTGCTCCTCTTCTCGCGATTTGCGCAGCCGGGGGATGCTGCGCTTACCAGCGGGCAAGGTCTGGCTTGGCCCTAGAGCACTCGGCTTGTCCGCCTCAGACCTACAAAAGTCCGGAACCCACACCTACAAAAGAAAGAGTCTCCAGCTCAATTGGCGCCTCAAATGGTTGCCTCTAAATTGGGGATGTTGAAGAAGGTAGTTCGAATTCTTTTGTGCGATGATCGCCCCCTGATCCGGGCGCGTTGCCGTGAAACGCTCGCCCACATGCCAGGGATCGACGTTGTGGGGGAAGCGGACGGAGGGTATGCCGGCATCAGGATGGCGCTCCAGTTGAGGCCTGATATCGTGGTGATGGATGTGGACATGCCCGACCTGGACGGAGTCGAAGCAACGAAGTGGATTTTGGCGCGGGCGCCCGGCATCAAGGTGCTGGCCTTCTCAGCCGGATCAAACCCGGACATCGTCCGGGAAATGTTCTCCGCGGGAGCCTCGGGTTATCTGGTCAAAGGCGGTGACTCGGATCAACTGGTTGAAGCCATTCACAGCATCATGGCGGGTCGCCCCTATCTCAGCGGCAAAATCTTGTTGGGCCACCACAAGGCATCGGATCACGATGAAACCTCTGGTCGCGGCGGTTTGCGGGATGCACGCGCGCGCAAACCTGTTCGGTGCGTCCTGGTGGATGACTCATTCGTTGTCCGGGAACGCATCGTTGACCTCCTCTCCTCGCTGGAGGGGATCGAGCTCGCCGGCCAGGCGGCTGATCTGGCCACCGGAACGCTTCTGGTGCGGGAATGCCAGCCGGATGTGCTTATCCTGGACGTTGATCTCGTGGGGCAAAGCGGACTCGATTTGCTGGAAACCGCCAAAGTGCTGAATCCCGCCATCCTGGTGATCATGCTGACCAACCACGATCATCCGCTCGTGAAGCAGCGGTGCGCGGATCTTGGTGCCGATTTCTTTTTCCACAAGTCCACCGAGTTTGAAAAAGTGCTGGAAGTATGCCGGGAATTCATTGAAACCCGCGCCGCCGGCATCGGTTCCAGCCCTGTTCCCGGTTCCGGGTATTTCAATTCGGGAGCGCCTGGCGCAAAGGAAGCGCCCTGATATGACTCCCTTCTGGAAGATCCAGATCAGCATGATCGGCCACTTGCACTTCGGCCAAACCCCGCCGTCTGGCCCGCGTCCCCGCGGGCGCTCGCCGGCTTCCGTTGCCCGGCCCACTCAATCTGATTCGGGTAGGCAGTCGCTCCTTCGAGGTTACTCCCCTCCCTCCTCTAGCCTCGACGACTGCCGCCCGAATCAATTCTCTTTCAACCGCACCGCTTCGGCATCGCCCTGAAAGCCGGGCTGACCAGTTCCACGGGCGCGCCACGCAGGGTCTTGCCATCCACGATCAGCAGCTTGTCCTGCGAGGGACCCAACACCTGTTCCTGCCACAGCCGCAAGGCCCGTTCCCCCGCGCAAGCATCCACCCGGGGCAGCACCAGCAAGCGGGAGTTGTTGAGGACTAGAGCCAGCCGACAGTGACGTTGTTCCTCGGTCCAACCGATGAACGGGTCGCGCGCCTTGAGGAGGACCATGCGACGCTGTCGATCAGCCCCTTGTGGCCGCCAACTGCTTCGCCAACCGGATCGCGGCGATCATGCTTGACGGGTCGGCAATCCCGCGGCCGGCGATGTCGTAAGCCGTGCCGTGATCGGGAGAGGTGCGGATGAAGGGCAAGCCGAGCGTCCAGTTCACCCCGGTTTCAAATGCGACCATCTTCAACGGTGCCAGCCCCTGATCGTGATACATCGCCACGACGGCATCGAAGTCCCCTTTATACGCGCGATAAAACAAGGTGTCGGCGCTCATCGGCCCGACCACGTCGATCTGCTGTCGCTGCATGGCCAGGACTGCCGGGCCAATGGTCGTGGCCTCTTCGTCTCCCAGTTCGCCGCCTTCCCCGGCATGCGGATTCAAGCCGCAAACCGCCACGCGCGCGCGGGCCAGGCCAAGGTCCCGGCAGGCCCGGGCCGCCAGTTCAATCGCAGTTTCGACTTTGGCCCGGGTGATCTGCCCGGCAAGCAGTTTGATCGGCACATGCGTTGTGGCCAGCGCCACCCGCAGCCAGCGGCCCCGATCATCCTGGCCCAGGAGCATCATGGCCGTGCGCTCGGCGCGCGCGAGCCGAGAAAGAAACTCCGTCTGCCCGATGAATGCGTGGCCGGCGCGAATGATGGCCTCCTTGCTGACGGGCGCGGTGACCAAAGCATCCAGTTCCTGACGCAAGCAACGCTCCGCGCCGTCCTGGAGCCAGGCCACAGCCGCCCGAGCTGCACTCGGCGACCCTTCCACCAATTCCGCGGGCAACGGTTCGGAGAGCGGGTTGGAGACATACACCCGGTCCTCCAGGTTCTCGCCGCGATAAGCCTGGATCGGAAGGTTCAGGCCAAGCTGCCGGTTGAGGCTGCGCAAATGGCCCTCGTCACCGATCAACAGATAGTGCGTGTCCCCAGCCCGCGCTTCCACCGCGAGCGCTTTCAGCGCGACTTCCGGTCCGATGCCGGTGACGTCACCCAGTGAAATGCCGATCCACATATCCACGTTTCAAGTTTCGCGTTTTAAGTTTCGCGTTTCCCGAGTCCAAAGCGAGGTGAAGCATGACGCGTGAAACGTGAAATGCCTGAAGATCAAAAATACCGCACAAAAGTCTTTTTCTTCAAGCGTTCGACCCACTGTTTCTGCAAGCGGTCGCGCTCGCGTCCCATCAGGATGCCTTCAATCTGGTCGCGCACTTCCTTCAACGGCTTGATGTGCTCCGGGTGTTGGTCTTCAACCATCATGAGATAACACGCTTCCGGCGTGTCGATCACATCGCTCTTGTCGCCGGGTTTCAGCGCAAACGCCGCATCGGCCAGCTCCTTGCGCAGGACGGATTTCCCCACCCAGTCCCAATCGCCGCCCTGATTGCGCTGGGAGCCTTGCGAGTAGATCGAGGCCATTTCCGCGAACGCGGCGCCGTCCTTGATTTTTGCGAGGATTTCCTCGGCCAATCTCCGGGTTTCATTCGTGTCGCCGGGGGGCTTGTTCAACACGATCATGCGCAGCTTGACCTCGGGTTCCTGTTTAAACGCGTCCTGGTGCTCCGCGTAATAGACTTCGATTTTGTGCGGGGAAACAATCGCTTCGCTCGATTCGCGCGAGTAGCGCATTTGTTGAACGATGATCCGGTCGCGGAACTCGCTTCGAAACTGCTCGAAGGTTTTGCCTTCCGCCTGCAGGGTTTTAATGAATCGGACCCGGTCATCTCCGTATTCCGAGCGAATATAGGACCGGAGTTCGTCGTCAATGACGCTGTCGGGCAGGGCATTGGTGAAGCCGGCAACCTCGAACTCGCGCAGGATCAACTGTCTTTCCAGCAATTGCTCCAGGTTGTCCTCCTCTGCTTCGGCGACTTTTTTCTCAAGAATTTCCTTCTGATCGCCATACTGGCTATGCAACCGCTCCAGGACCGGCGCCGTATAATCGAGCACCTGTTGGTGAGTGATGACCGCATCATGCACGATGGCTTTGATCCCGTCGGCCAGCTCAGCCCGGCTATGGAATCCGAATCCCGCGAAAATTCCGGCGGCCGCTATCGCGCAAACCAGTTTCATTGAAAGTGAGCGCAGTGTAACAGCGGGCTTGAGGGGGTCAAGCCGGGCGATTGCATTTGCGATTTACGATTTACGATTTAGGCACTGAGTGGATTTTTCCCGCGACTTCAATCGCAGGCACCTTAATGCCGGTTTCTCTCGCCGCGTTGCAGAGAATTGGCCGTCAATCGTAAATGGATTGGGACTCAGTCGCCACTTCGATGGATCCTGGCCACGATCGCGCTGGTAAGCCGGGCGGGGGCGCGTTTTGCCAGAGCCGAGGCAATTTTGTTGGCGGCGCCGGGAATCACAACGCGTTTGCCGTTCATCAGACCGCGATAGCCGATCTCGGCAACCGTGCGCGCTTCCATCATCGGCCACCCGCGCGCGATGCGCATCTGCGCGCGGGCGAAGAACCCGGTGCGCGTGGTGCCGGGGCAAAGCGTGGTCACCGTGATGCCGGTGCCCTTCAATTCTTCCGCAAGGGCGCAGGAAAACGAGTAAACGAACGCCTTGGTGGCGTAATAGATGTTGATCATCGGTCCGGGCTGGAAAGCCGCCGTGGAAGCGACGTTCAGGATGCGCCCGGCGCCCCGCGCGAGCATCGGCTGAACCAACGAATGCGTGAGCTGCACCAGCGCGGTCATGTTGACCTGCATCATCTCTGTCTGAGCCTGGAGACCGTTCCTGGCGAACGGGCCGAAGACGCCGAAGCCGGCATTGTTCACCAGGATCGAAATGGGCGTCTCGCGCAGCGCGTCGTAAATTTCCCTGGCCGCGGTCATGGAACTGAGGTCTTTGGAGAGGACTTTGACCTGGATCCCGTGCTTGGCGCGAAGTTCCCCGGCCAATTGGTTGAGTCTGGCTTCATTTCGCGCGACCAGCACGAGGTTGAACCGGTGGGCGGCGAACACTTTCGCCAGTTCGGCTCCAATCCCGCAGGAAGCGCCGGTCACAAGTGCCCAGTCGCTCATATGCCAGGGCAGTATATCCCGGCACGGCAGGCCTGCAACCAGCGTCCCGCCCTTGAACTTGCGATTTACGCATTCAGTGGCGGTTTTCCGCGATTTTGCTGGTGGAGCTTTAATGCGTGTTTCCATCACAGCCTTCCGGAAATTCGGCCGCCGCGTAAATCGCAAATCGCGAATCGTAAATGCATTCAGTTGGCTTGAAATAATCTCATGCCGCCACAATCCTACAGGCAATGGATGCCATTACGCGGCCCCTGCTGTTCGCCCCGCAAGGCCGGCTGGGTTTCATCCTGCTGGCCATCTGCTGGCCGTTGAACTGGACCTTGCCGGGAACGCGCACGGCGTATTTGTTCTTCCCCTTGTGGCTCGGGTACATCCTGGTCGTCGATGCGCTGGTGCAGAGCCGGACGGGCACCTCGCTGTGGAACCGGTCGCGAACGAGTTTTTGCTGGTTCTTCGTCGTGTCTTCCCCGGTCTGGTGGTTGTTCGAAGCGATCAATTGGCGCACTCAGAACTGGGAATACCTTGGCAGCCGGCAGTTCAGCCGGATCGAATACTATCTGATCTGCACCGTGTGTTTCTCCACGGTCATGCCGGCCGTGTTCGAAACCGCGGAGCTGGTCCGGACGTTCCGCTGGACGAACCGGTTTGCCACCGGCCCGCGCGTTCAACCCATACCACGCGTTTGCGTCGGTTTGCTGGTCAGCGGCCTGGCCATGCTGACGCTGATGATGATCTGGCCGAAGTATTTTTATCCGTTTGTCTGGCTTTCACTGGCGGTGATTTTCGAACCGATCAACCGCCGGTTGGGTCGCCGGAATTTTTTGGATTGGCTGCAGACCGGCAACTGGCGCCCGGTCATGTCGCTTTCGCTGGGCGCGTTGATCTGCGGTTTTTTCTGGGAGATGTGGAACTACTGGTCGTATCCCAAATGGGTTTACCACACACCCGGCGCGCAGTTTCTGCATGTTTTTGAAATGCCGCTCCCGGGCTATGGCGGATACATTCCCTTCGCGCTCGAACTTTACGGTTTGAAGAATTTCCTCTGGCCGCGCGGCCCGCAACTGCGCCTGTGACGTGGAGGGAAGCGCTCGGTCGCTTCCCCATCAATTCCATTCAGGGCACTGACACGAAGTGGCGTCCTCCATTACGCTCTCTTACGGTAGTGGTACAGTTCAGCCAAAGGGCGGGGGGGGCGAGCGTCCGCGCGAGCCGGAAAGCGAAAGATCCTTCCGACGAGCGGCTCGCCGGGAGTCTCGCCCCACCAAACGATACCACTCTCTCTCTTGCCGCCGCGTTGACACGAGCTTATCAGCGGTTATATTTCCCGCCCTTTGTATGAATAGAAAACCGCATGTGGCCGTGGTCGGCGCCACGGGCGCCGTCGGCGTCGAAATGATTAAAACGCTCGAAAAGCGCAACTTTCCGGTCGGGAAACTGACCCTGCTCGCGTCCGCGCGTTCGGTGGGCAAGAAACTCAAGTTTCGGGGTGAAGACATTACGGTCAAGGAACTGACGAAAGATTCATTTGCGGGCATCGACATCGCCTTGTTCAGCGCCGGGAGCCGAATTTCGAAGGAGTTTGCGCCGATTGCGGCAAAGGCCGGCTGCGTGGTGGTCGACAACTCCAGCGCGTTTCGCATGGACGATTCCGTCCCGCTGGTGATTCCCGAGATCAACGCTTCCGACGTGAAGTGGCACAAGGGGATTATTGCCAATCCCAATTGCACCACGGCCATTGCGCTCATGGCGCTTTACCCGCTGCACAAGGCCTTCAACTGCAAACGTATTTTTGCGTCGAGCTATCAAGCCGTCTCCGGCACCGGCGCCAAGGCCATCGAGGAGCTCAGGCGCCAGGTCGAGCAGATCGTGAAAGGCCAAGTGGCGACGAAGGAAGTTTATCCGCATCAAATCGCCTTCAACGTGCTGCCGCATGTGGATTCGTTTCTGCCAAGCGGCTACACGAAAGAGGAAATGAAGATGGAAAATGAGGGCCGGAAGATCATGCATCACCCGGCGTTTCGTGCGAGCGTGACCTGCGTGCGGGTGCCGGTCTATCGGGCGCATTCGGTGGCCGTGACCGCGGAATTTGAGAAGCCGGTGAGCGTCGAAGCCGCGCGCGAAGTATTGGAGAGAGCGCCCGGCCTGGACGTGGTGGATGAACCGGCAAAAAACGAATATCCGCTGCCGCTCTATCAGTCCGATCAGTACAACTGCGCGGTGGGCCGCATCCGGAAGGATTGCGCGATGGACAACGGTTTGTGCTTCTGGGTTTCCGGCGATCAACTGCTCAAAGGCGCGGCGCTCAATGCCGTGCAGATCGCCGAGGAATTGGTCAAGTGAGCGTTGCCTGGGCGGATCCTTACGCCGTTGAACCGTTAAAACGTTACACCGGCCCAAAAGCGGCTCACGCTGTAACGGTTTAACGATTTGATGTTTTAACGACCGGCTTAGCGCTCGTCAGTTGCCATGAATCCGCCAGCCAAAGCTATCGCGGAGCCAGCCGGCAGGGGCTCACAAACCGGCACGACATCGTGGGCGGACTGGTTTACCGCCGGGCGCCTGGCGGGATTGGTCGCAGTTTTTCTTTTTGCGCTTTATCCGGAAGTGATTCTGGGCACGCACAGCTTCTTCAATCGCGACTTCGGGCTGTTTACCTATCCGGTGGCCTGGCACACCCACGAGAGCTTCTGGCGCGGCGAAGTGCCGCTCTGGAATCCGCTGAACAACACCGGCGTGCCGTTTCTGGCCCAGTGGAACACCACGGTCTGCTACCCGCCGTCGCTGATCTACATGCTTTTCCCGCTGCCGTGGTCGCTCAACTATTTCTGTCTGGCCCACCTGGTTCTGGCCGGGGTGGGCATGTACTTGTTGGCGTATCGCTGGACGCAAAACCGGCTCGCGGCGAGCCTTGCCGGGCTGGCATTCGCGCTGAGCGGATTGATGCTCAATTGCCTGATGTGGACGAGCAATCTGGCCGCCTTGAGCTGGCAACCGCTGGTCATTCTGTGGGTCGAACAGGCCTGGCAACGGGGCGGAGGGCGCATCGTGCTGGCAGCGCTGGCCGGGGCCATGCAAATGCTTTCGGGCGCCCCTGAAATCATCCTGTTGACCTGGTTGCTGCTGGGGGCATTCTGGCTGGTTGAGGCGGGGCGAAAGGCCATTCCCTGGCAGCCAACGCTGCGCCGGTTGCTCGTCGTCGTCCTCTTCGTCACCGGTTTGGCGGCCATCCAGTTGTTGCCCTTCCTGGATTTGCTGGCCCACTCGGAACGCGATGTTTCTTACACCGCCGCCAATGCGTGGCCGATGCCGGGTTGGGGCTTGGCCAATTATCTGGTTCCACTGTTTCACTGTTCGCCGACCGCCCTGGGTTCCTTCGGGCAGGACGGCCAGTCGTGGATCAACTCATACTATGTCGGGACCGGAACGGTGCTGCTGGGCTTGTTCGCGCTGTGGCGCCCCGGGCAACTGCGGATCTGGTGCCTCGCCGGCGTTGCAGCAGTTGGGCTGGTTCTGGCACTCGGCAACAACGGCGTCCTTTATCCCGGGATCAAAAAGGTCGTCCCCGTTATCGGGTTCCTGCGCTACCCGATCAAGTTCGTCGCCTTGCCGACGTTCGCGATTCCCCTGCTGGCGGCCTATGGGTACAATCGTTTTCAACACAACGCGTCCGGCGGCGCGCCGCGTGGCGGTCGGCCGTTGTTCATTCTGGCGGCGCTGCTGCTGCTCGGAACGGCGGCAACACTGACGGTGGCCCGATGGTTTCCCAAACCGCATGATTCGTGGCCGATGACCCTGCAAAGCGGCGCGATTCGGGTGCTGTCGCTCGTCGCCATCGCAGCGGCGCTCGCGGGTGCCGTTCGCGCGCGTTCCCCTCGTCTGCGCGTGCTGATCGGGGTGGTGATCCTGGCGCTCACCGGCATGGATGCCGCCACGGCGGGCAAGCGCGTGAATCTCACCGTGGTCACCAAGGCCTTTGCACCGCTGGAGTTGAACATGTCGTTCCGTCCCCAGTACGGCGCCTCGCGCGCCATGTTGAGCCGTAACGCTCTTTCCTTTCTCGACCGGGCGGACACGGCCGATCCCGTTTACTACATCATCGGCACGCGCGGTGCGCTTTACGAGAACTGCAATCTGTTGGAAGACATTCCTAAAGTGGACGGGTTCTGCTCGCTCCACTTGAAGACGGAAAGGGAAATACTGGCCCTGCTCTACGATCCGACCAACGCCGTTCCTGGTCCGCTGGCTGATTTTCTGGGCGTGGCCCAGGTGACAGCGCCCGACACGATCTTTGCCTGGCGCCAGCGGGCGTCATTCCTGCCGCTGGCCACTGCCGGGCAACAGCCCGTCTTTGCCGGGCCGGCCGAGACGCTGAGCGAGATCGGCTCCAAAAGTTTTGATCCGCGCCGGACGGTGTATTTACCGCTGTCCGCGCGCGGGGAGGTTGGGGCCACGAATTTCTCCCTCGCCGCCATCACGCCGCAGCGTTTTCGGGCGCACGAGGTCCGGCTCACCGTTCAGGACTCTGAACCGGCCATGGTGGTCGTTGCCCAATCCTGCTACCACAACTGGCGCGCTTTTGTGGATGGCCGGCCGGCCCGCCTCTGGCGCGCGAACTGCGCGTATCAGGCGGTGGAGGTTCCCGCCGGAACACACGAGGTGGCGTTGCGGTACGTGGACTGGGCATTTCGTTTCGGGACAATTATTTCCGCACTCACGCTGGCGGGCTGCGCCTGGCTGTGGATCCGGATGCGACGCGTGTGAAGTGCTGAAAAAGGCGCGGCGCTCAATGCGGCGCAGATTGCGGAAGAATTGCTGGAACCTTGAACCGTAGCTGCGCTCGTCAGAGCGCTGCCAGTCTGCCAGTCCGTGTCGATTCGGTTCAACAGAAGAACAAACGCAAAGGCGCAAAGCCGCAAAGGCACAAAGAAGACTTGATCACCTGCCAATTCCAGTCACTGCAGGGTGAGCGCCAACGGCTACCCGCTCCTGAAGAACGGTTCTTTTTCGCTGCGTCTCTGCGCCTTTGCGTCTTTGCGTTAAAGGCCGGCTCCAAGACAATCGACCAAGTGAACCAATCAGAGGATAAACCGCGAAATACGCGAACGTGCGGCCACTTCAAGCCGATAACTGCCTTCAGAGTTGACTCGCTAAGAAGGGACTCGTTCTTGGATTCCGGCGTTTTGATTCGCTCCTGTTTGGTTCGCGTATTCGGCGTATTTCGCGGTTAATCGAACTGCGCCGTTCCGGGTTCAACCGCATTGAGACGGCGCAGCCGGAAGGCTTCCGCAAAAAAGATGGCCGCGCTCTGACGAGTGCAGCCACGACTGCGAATGACTCCCTTCTCCTCAGCGATCACTTCTGGCAGCCACTGCATGTGCCGTGCGGCGCTGATACTGATGTAACGATTCAACGATTTAACGGTTTAACGGTTTAACGGTCCAACGTGATCACTTCTTCGCCGCTTCCTTCGTAAACGCGTTGACCGTGTTGATCTTCGCGTCCTTGGCCGCATCCATCACCTTGATGATCTGGCCGAACGGCGCGTCTTTGTCGGCGCTGATGGCGAGTTTCAAGTGCGGATCCTTTTCCGCCAGCGCGAGCAATTCGCTTTTGAGCCGCTCGCTGGTGACCGGCAACGCATCCGTGCCCAACCGGAGGATGCCTTTGGCATCGATGCTCACCACGAGCGGCGCATTTTCGTTCGCCCCGCTCTTCTGGGCGTGCGTGGTTTCGGGCAGTGCCAGCCGGAGCGCCGGCTGCTGCTTGAACGTCGTCGTCACCATCAAAAAAATCAGGAGCACGATCAACACATCGATCAGCGCGACGATGATGACTGTCGGGGTTTGCGTACGCTTGCGGACGAAAAAGCGCATGGGTCAGAAAACCGGAACACTTTGAACCTTGAACAAAGCGCGCGCCAGGCTCGGGATCAAAGCTTGAAGGTCAAAGCTCGAAGTTTGGGATTGGTTCACAGAGAAATCCTCACGATTCGGCCATGGCCTTGCTCGCCTCAGGCGGCGGGGAGGATGCGGCGGCAGCCCGATCACTGTATTGCCGGCGGATGAATTCATCGCAAAGGGTTTCCATTTCCGCCGCCAGCATCTCGACTTTCTTGGTGTAATAGCTCCAGAAAATGAGCGATGGGATGGCGATGAGCAGGCCCATGAGCGTCGCCCGGAGAATCAGCGCGATGCCTTGCGCCAGCTTGGCCGCGTCCGTCAGGCCGGCCTGGCCGATGTCGCCAAACACGGTCATCATGCCGATGATCGTGCCCACCAACCCCAGCAGCGGCGCGATGCCCACGATGATTTCCAGCACCACCAACCCGCGTTCGAGCCGGACAATTTCATGGCGCGCGCGGGTTTGCAGGGCATCCACGTTGTCCGCCTTGGGCCAGTTGAGGTGATCGGCCGCGAGCAGCAGGAGCCGGCCGAGCGTCGAATCCTGTTGCTGGCAAACGCGCCGCAGCATCGGCACATCCTCAGGGCCCTGGCAGGACGTCACCGCCGACTCGATGGCCGGCGGCAACACCTTGCGCCAGCGCAACGCCCATCCGCGTTCCACGATAAAAGTCAATCCGACCACCGAAGTGATGATCAGCAGTATGTAAACGAACAGTTCCATGTCATTCCTGCGGCGCTCAGCCGCGCCTTTGCGAGGGAAGCGCTCCGTCGCCTCCTCATCTGCCTTGGTCAGGGCACCGACGGAGCAGTGCCCTCCAAACTGGTCGGGGCGCCGACGGAGCGGTGCCTTCCAAACTCTGGGCCTTCAGTTATAATAGAAGGTAAATTTTATTTCGCGATAATCCTTATCCACCATCAGCCGCATTTCCCTCGGCCACTTGTCGAAAGGCGCGGGATCGAGCACCGCTTTCTGGCACAACAATCCCAACAGCTCGCCGACGTTGTTGTCCAGCACCTTCATATCGGTGATTTGCCCGTCATAATTCAAGTGAAATTCCAGCATCACCCGGCCGTGCCGGTACCCGTCAAAGCTCATGTTGTCGAGCAAATCGTACCAGCGCTGTTGCACCGCCTGAATGAATTCGGCATCATACTGGCCGAACGGCGTGGCCTTCGCATCGAATCCCGGCTCCAGCCGGAAGCGGCTGACACCACCTTCCTGCTTCATTTTTTCTCCCACCAACAGGTTCCGGTGCTGGCGCATCAAGGCTTCTTTGATAGTGCGCGGGCGCGACTCCTCGGCGGTGCCGTTGTCCGCCCGCAAAAGCGCGTCCGGCTTGGCCATCGCCAGGTCCCCCGGCGGCGTGGGTGTTCGGGCTTGAGCCCGTTCAACTTCCTGATCGCGAGCGCCGCGGTTGAAATCCGGCATCAGTTTGTCATAAGGCGATCTTGGCGTATCCTCAGCTTTCGCGACTTGCGTCTGGTTCCCGGTGATTTTCGGGATGCCGACGTCCTTGTCCGCCTCGGAATTGGCGGCCTGCGAATTCCGGTTGGAATAGAACTTCGGATTCTTCGGGGCGTCCGCCACGGCCTGATCGGGGTTGACATCGACATACACCAGCGGGATGTCGGGCTGCGCCGGGGGCTTGGCGGGTTGTTCGGGGATGACGGCAAGCAATTTTGATTTTTGCAGCCAGGTCGGCAAATGGAACACCTGCCAGACCTGAAACCTTTTGCCGAGCTCATAGCTTCCGAAGCAAAGCAGATGGATCGTGAGCGAAATGGCAAGAGCCCAGGCCAGCCGCGACAATTCGAACTGGTCCAGGCGCAACGATCCTTCACGAACCCGGTTTGGACTCATGCCAGTATAGCTTGCGGCAGGATTCGTGCCGGGGCAACTGTTTAGCGCGCTAACAGAACAGAACAGAAGGAGAACCACGAAATACACGGAAGTGACCACTTCAATGCCCTTCTGCCATAACCCTCGGAATCACTGAAGAGGCAACGCATTCCTTCGCGACAAAACCTGAGCTTCCTTCGCCTTTTTCGTGTATTTCGTGTATTTCGCGGTTGCCACTGCAATTCTGAATTCGCGCTATTCTCTGTCCTCAACCTTCATTCTGATCTCGGCGCCGTTACAGCGGATTTCCGGGACGTACATCGCCTGGCCGACCACGGGCAGAGCGTGAAATTGTCCCGGCACTTCCGCGCGCAGGTCGTAACGGATTTCCCAAACGCCTTCGGGCAATTTGTCGATGAATAACGCCACTTTCCGGTCACGCAGTTCCCGGTAAACCCAGCGCGTGCGCCCGGTGTAGTTCGTTGCCGATTCCGGGTTGCCGATTGCCGATTGCGCTGGAGACTGCGGAGTTCGGAGGTTGGAATTCAGACTTTGGACTTTGGACTTTGGACTTTGGACTTCCGACTTCAGACCCTCGACCGCCCCGCTCTTGAGTTCCTTCGCGAAGAGCGATTCGCCGCTGCGCACCTCGACGGCTTCCAGGCCGGCGGGCTTAAGGTCTTCAAACATCAGATATTCGCAGTTGTTCTTCGCCTCGATGGTCAGCACGGTTTGCACGCGTTCGCCGCTCCTCACGGTTTCTCCATCGCGCAAAGGCTCCCGGTCATACACATAACCCTTCAACAGGGTGGGCCGGCCAACGAGCTTGTAATAGTCGCGCCTGACGAAAATCTCGTTGCCGGCGGGTGCGATGGGCTCCTCGGTGCTGAAGAACCTGGCCTCCACGGCGAAATAAAGCCCAGCCTCGTCATTTCCGCCAGGGTGAGGCTTCTGGCGAGACTTCTCGTCTTCGGCTCGCGGCGACGCTCGCCCCACCGATGCTCGCCCTCCTTTGACCTTGATCTGGATCGTATTGCTGTTTTGGATCAGCTTCGAGTCGATCAGAAACCGGCTTGGAGCGCTGAGAACGTCCGCTCCGCCGATGTGCTTTTTCGCGACTGAATTGCCGTTGACGACCAATTCATACTCCAGGTCCGGCTTCAATTCGCCGCTCGCACGCAGGTAATCGTTCAATGCCAGCACAACGATCGCCGTGTCCCGAGTGCTGTTCCACTGCGCGCCGCGCCGGTTTTTGATGAGCCAGGTTGTGACCGGCTCGACAAGCTTGTTCTGCGGATCGATCTCCAGCAGGGCGCGCAACGCAAACGCCGTCGCTTCCACACCACCGTCCGACCAGCGCCAGTAAATGCCGTCTTCGCCCCAATGCGCGGTGCCCAAAGAAGTTGATGGTTGATTGTGGATAGTGGATGGAGTCACGCCGACCAACACTGAGTTGTCGAGTCGCTCGTCCCGATTGACGCCGTTTTCGAGGTTTTGGACGAGGATGTTGGCTTCGCTGGTTTTGCCAAGATAATGCGCGCTCAGGGCGAGCAAAGCGCGCGTGTAAGCGTTCAGTTTCTCGCGATTCTGCCAGAGATTGCCGAAGGCTTTGGCCTGGAATTCCGACGGCTGACTCCTCTTGGCTGAGGCATTGTAAGCCGCCAGCGCGTACAGCATGAAGGCCTGCATGTCGGGATTTTCCTCCTCTTCGACGAGCGTCTTGTCGAGGTAGTTCACAGCCCGGTCGAGGGCCTCCTTTTTGACGTTCACGCCGGCGTCGTTGGCCAGCGTGAGCCCCCAAACGACGTAAGCCGTCATCCAATGATCGCTCTCGCCTTCCTTCCACCAACCCCAACCGCCGTCGTTGTGCTGGAAATCGTAGAGGCGATCAAGGCTGGCCCTGGTCATTTTGTCCAGTTCCGCAAGGTCGTGTTTTCCCCGGGGGTGGGTGGCGGCCGCGGAGTTGGTTTCGATTCCGCCGAAGAGGCGGCCCATGACGTCCCCGGGTTGCAGACCGAGGTCACGGAGCGTTTTCGCCGTGATCACCGCGGGCAGGAACCGGCTCATCGTCTGTTCGGTGCAGCCGTACGGGTAATCGATCAAATACGGCAGCGAGTCGAGCATCGTCACCGCCAGGCTTGGCGTGACTTGCACGGTGAGAAGGGTCGTACCCGGCTTGCGGTCTTTGGGCAACTCGAGTTTGACGGTCACATCGCTTCCGCGCGCCTTTCCGGATTTGGCAATCAGCTTCTCGATGCCGTGTTCGTAGGCGACGAAGGTCTTTTCTATGGCGTCGGAGTATTTGCCGCCACGCCCGATGACTTTGAGTTTCACTTCGCCGGGTGATTTGACTTGAACCGTCCAATCCGCGCGGGCTTCTCCGTTGGCAGGGATGGTGAGATTCTGGTAGGGCGCGGTTTCAGCACCGCGCCGCCGCGTGGTCCCGGCCGACGGCGCGCTCGGAGAGACGCGCCCTGCCTGGACGCCGCCCGCGAGGTCCAACCCCGCGCGCACCTCCATCGCCTCATCCATATTGTTATTGATGACAGCCGATATGGTGACCGTATCGCCCACAACAAAGAACCGGGGTGCCTGCAGGCGCACGATCAGCGGCTGTTTCGTGCGTGTCGTCACCTCGGCGATGCCGAACTGATTGCCGGTCGTTATCGCTCGCGCCGTGGCTTTCCAGCCAGTCAATGAATCCGGATACTTCACCTTCACCGTTGCCTTCCCCTCCTTGTCCGTCATGACGTCCGGCTGCCAGAAAACAGTCGAGCGGAAATCGGTACGAACGGTGACAGCGGGTTCGCCCGCAGGGGGCGCCTCACTGGGAACTTTCGCCTTGGCATCAGCCAGGGTAACTCCAAGCATCCTGTTCGCCGCTGCGGGCGAAGTGAGAACGTCTATCATCACAGACGACTCTCCTGCAGCCTCGCTCATGGCCAGGCCTCCGCCGCCCCAGCCCCCCATGCCACCTGAGGGCAATCTCGCGGCGACGCGACCATTCATCGCATCGAGATTGCGATAGCCCCTTTGTCTGCTCAGATCCTCTTCCCGGTCCTGCGGCTGCGACAGCAGCCTTTCTTTTTCCCGTTCATCGATTAACTGGTGCTCCTGCCACTCGACCAGTTTCGCGTAGTTCTTCTGGTTCATTGTGGCTTGCGTCTGGACCTGCTGATCGCGCTTTGTGCCGAAGAAAAACTGCCGCGGATCACCTGCATAATCGCTTTGGATGTAAAAGACGGACTCGTCCACAAGGCCCAGTGCCACCTCGGCGGCAACCGCTTTCCCTTCATCGTTCCTGGTGGTGATAGTCAGGGTGCCTGTCTCGCGGGGCAGGTATTGCGGTCGATCGGCCTTCAGGTCGACGGTGAGGAAGTTTTTCGTCGGCGGCACGACAACCTGTTTGGTGTCTGTGTAAATCTGCCGATCGTTCACCAGCGCGGCGGTCAGGAAAATGTTCGGCACATGCATTTCCTCCACCGGCAATTCGAGCAATTTCACCGTGCCGTCCACGTGAACGATCTGGTAACTGTACAAATCTTCCCCTTCAACACTGAACAGAACGTAACAGTCGCTTTTCGGCGCCACCAGCATCACCGGGGCCTTTTGCCCGACCCGGAACGTGTCTTTGTCGGCGATGATTTCCACACCCCCATGCCGGTAACCGAGTTCGGCGGTTGCGTTGTTCGCCACCCAGACAGTGGCGTTGGCGTGGACGGGATTTGAGATTTGAGATTTCAAATCTGAGATCGCGTCATCGCTTGACCACACGATGCGGTAGTAGCCTTCGCGTTCCGGCGTGAAGGTCAACTCCGCCTCGCCATTCGTGTCGGTCTTGAGGGTGCGGGCGAGGATGTCGTCGTGCTCGTAGCCGCGGAATTTGAGGCGCCACTCTTTCTGGTCAGGTCGCTCGGGCGGCGGCGGCCAGATGGTGCCGCGTGACTGGAGGCGCTTCAGTTCTTCGCCTTTCACTTCGTGTCCGTCCGGCGCCAGCCAGATTTCGAACCAGTAATCGCGCGTGACTTTCACGGTGCCCTCGGTCTGGACCGGTTGTTCATTCGCATCGAGCGCTTTGAAACTCACTTTCACCTGATCCTGCGGGCGGTAGAGGTTGTGCCCGGGTTGCGGATGGACGTAATAGCGTTGGCGCGTGACTCGGACCGTGCCGCTGCCGGTGATTTCACGCCGACTGGCGTCCGTCACCCGCGCCTCGATGCGATACTCGAAATCCTGTCCGGCGTTGGCGGGGGTGTCGAAAGTGAGGGTGGCTTTGCCCGTCGCGTCCGTCTTGAGCATTTCTCGTTTGATGATCTGGCCGCCGCCGTACGACCGTCCCCAGCGGCCATAGGGGTTGTCCATGTCTTCGTAATACCACGGGTAGGCCCGCGCCTCATGCCACCAGTGCCAGTATGGATTCTGATGAACGAGCACCTCCACGCTCGCGTCCGACACCGGCCCGCCGAAGTAGTAATCGGCTTGAACGGTCACTTCGACGGTTTCGCCCATACGAAAGGCTTTTTTCTTGCCGTTTTCTTCCGGTGTTTGGACGGTGACTTTGAATTCGGGCAGTTTGTATTCCTCCAGGCGAAAGAGCGTGGCGTTGCCGATTTCATGCTGGCGGCCCTTGTCCCAGAAAGTGACGCGGTATTCGCCCAACGGCATTTGTTCGGTCAAATCGAGCGAACCCCAGGCACTGCCGAAGGCGTTGAGCGTGACTTTGTCCGCCTTCAACTTCGCGCCGTGCGGGTCGGTGATTTCAAATTCGATCGTCGCCTCGGCCGGTGTGGAATAGACCGAGCCGTTATAGCGCCGCGCCGTGAATTTCCAGTTCGCCGTTTCAGCGGGGCGATAAGCGGGCCGGTCGGTGAACGCATATATTTTCCATTCCTCCGGCTGCCGGCCATACCAATAGCTGGCGCCCAGGCTGAGGGCCTGCCGGTCGTTGCGAATGGCGCTGGCGAAGAGCTGCCGGTTCTGGTCGTGGCGAGGATCTAAATCAAAAAGCGCCAGGCCATCTTTGTTCGCCGGCTTTTCCATGGCGCGGGAATGCCAGCGATTGTCGACCCACCAGCTTTCCCACAACTTGACTTTGGCGTCCGCGATCGGCGAGCCATCGAGTGCATTGCAGACATAAACGAGCGCGTGTTTGCCCGAAGTCTTCAGGACCAGCGCGGCGTCGGTCACCAGAATCAACTCTCTCGCGCTCTGACCGCCACCGCGCGCTTCGAGCACGTAAGCGCCCGGTTTGAGTCTTTGGCCGAGCCGGAGCGTTTCGTTGCGCGGCCGGTAATCGGCCTCCCGCGAGGGGGGGTGGGCAGTCCCTTGCGCGCCGTTGGCTTCGCGCACCTTGACGGCGGGCAGAGGACTGCCCGCCCTGCCTTCATCGAGGGCAGAAGACAAACCCGGGCCATACGTCCACGACTTGATCTTCTCCCGGCCGCCGAGATCAATGCGCGGCAGCCAATCACCGACATTTTCATTCTCGGCGGGCAATTTCACGTCGCGATTCAGTTCCACCGGATACAGTGCCAGGTCGATCTCCTTCACGTTGCGCCAGCTCAAGGCATACTGGATTTCCGAATCCGGCAGGAATATGTTCGCCACGCTCACGCCGACTTGCGGTTCCGTGATGTTTTTGATCTGCTGCTGCGCCGGTTCCCGGTAGCGGCTTTCGCCTTTCTGAAACTCGCTCACCAGTCGGCGGAACAAATCGAGCGCCTTTACATAGTCGGGTTCCGCCCGCCAACTGCCGTTCTCGAGCGGCACGATCCGGCCCTGGTTCAGCATCCAGTCGGCATACTGATAAAGCGCGTCGTCGTACCAGTCGGTCGTCTTCCCGATTTTTATGGCGTCTTCGAACTCCCCGGGCACGCGGGCACGCTGCTCCCATGCGCCTGCCCGGTTGCGCAACGTCATGGCGATGAGAAAATGCGCGCGGGCCTTGTCGTCGTCTGCCTGGGCGATCTTCAATGCGTTTTCCAGGACATTCAAAGGGACATAATTCCCCCAATAACCATGGTCATACGGCTCGGTGGCGGGCGGACGGGTCATACGCCAGACGATCGCGAGGTACCGTTGCCGCGCCAGTTCGATGTCGGGCGCTCCAGCCCACAAATCCAGCGCCTGCTGATAGTGCGGCCAGGCCTCGCCCCAGTTTTGCCAATTGCGTCTCGTCCAGAAAAAATCGCCGAGCGATTCCTGCACCTCGGCCCAGACACGATCGCGATCCTCCTCGCGCGTGATGTCGCGGAGGAGGGCCTCGAGTTGATGCCTCGCTTCGTCCAGTTTCGTCGTGTCCGCCGTTTGCGTGGCGGCCTGCGATCGCCATTGCGTGTCGGCCAGCCGGAAGCGGACCCAGCGCCGCTCGGCGGGCGGCAGGTTCGTCAGGTTGGCTGAGACGTAGAGCTCGTGCGCTTTGGCGAACGAACGATCGGCGTAAAACTTCTCGGCATCGGCCTTGAGTAAATCGTATTCCGGCGGAGCGCCGGCGCAGAGTCTGATCCCCAGGAGGCAGGCCAGGGCAACCGTGGCATGTAATTCCATAAATGTCCTTCCTGTTAGACGGAGCAGAAGAGAAAATGCTCTTGTGGCGCCGGGCTGGCGAGAGATTTCCGCGGTATCCACCCTCTAGGATCACTTGGGAAATGGCTACTCGTGGCTTTGAAACTCACGCAATGTCCGCCGAGGCCGCGAAGGATGAAAAACTATCCGACGTCGCGGTTGGCGGCGGAAGCGATTGATTGAAGTAAACGATTACAGAAGTCTCGCTTTGATCGCTTGGGCATAGCAACACTCAGGGAGTCGAGAGGTGAAGGTGATGCTGACGGTGCTGCTGTTGGTTTACTGAAAGAAACCACGAAATACACGAACCACACGAAATGTTTCGGGTTCTTGCTTTCGTGTGTTCCGTGTATTTCGTGGATGAATTCTCCGGAGTATCGCGGTGTTCCTCGCCTGGGCTTCAGGCTTTCTGCATCGCCGCTTTCACCCGCTCGGGGGTCATCGGCAGTTGAAACAGCCGCGCGCCGGTGGCGTCATAAATCGCATTCGCTATCACCGCGCCCATGAGGATGATCGCCGGCTCGCCGCCGCCCTGGGGCGGACTGTCCCTGATGTCGAGGATCACGGTTTCAATCTGCGGCACCCAGGAGAACCGCGGGATTTCGTAGCTGTCGAAGTTTGTGTCGAGCACCTCGCCATTCTTGAAATGCACTTCTTCGGTCAGGGCATAGCCCATGCCCATCGTGATGCAACCTTCCATCTGGATTTTCGCACCCTCGGGGTTGACGACCTGACCCATTTCCTGGGCGCAGACGACGCGTTTGACCTGGACGGTTCCTTTCTTTCCATCGACGGCGACTTCCGCAATGGCAGCCACACAGGTGCCGGCATCGGCGCCGCACGCCACGCCGTAGCCGCGTTTGCTCGGCCCCTTGGCCGGGGCCCAGCCAAAACGGTCGGCGGCAGCTTTCAGCACGCGCGTCATCCGGGCGTCGGCCATCTGGCTCATCCGGAACTCCACCGGGTCGATGCCGGCGGCGGCGGCCATAATGTCGATCTGCGACTCGCGGGCAAAGGTGTTGGTGTTATTGCCCGGCGCGCGCCAGGCCCCGGTGCCGAACGGATGCGAGTTCTTCGGGGCGTTCCAGTCCGAACCTCGCGCGGTTGTCCGATGATGTGGAATGGTATAAAAATGTTGTGATCCTCGGTCGCCTGCGTAAGCCACGTCGTAATCCCAAAACACCATTTTCCCGGAGCCGTCGATGCCGGAGCTGATTTTCACAATGGCCGCCGGGCGGAACGTGTCCCAGAAGAACTCGTCCTCGCGCGTCCACATGACCTGCACGGGTTTGCCGGCGGCTTTGGCGAGGCGTGCGGCCTGGACGACCTGCCGGTTCTGCCCCTTGCCCCCAAACCCGCCGCCGACGAACGGGGTGATGACGCGCACCTGCTGCGAGGAGAACCCGATGGCCCGGGCGGCCTCATCGCGGGCGCCGAAAGGATTCTGGGTGGACGCCCAGATGGTCATCTTGTCTCCTTCGAGAGTTGCCAGAGCCGTGTGGGTTTCGATGGGCGCATGCGCGACGTAACTGTTAAAATAAGTCGATTCAAACGTTTTGGCGGCTGCCTTTTTGCCTTCTTCGAGGTCGCCCCCCTGCGCCACCATGTGTCCCGCCGGGGCGACGCTGAGCAGATGATCATAAATGTTCCGGTCATCCGTCCTTAACGGTGACGGCTCGAATTCAGCTTCAAGCTTCCCCAATGCCTTGTCCGCGACGTCCGGCAATTCATGGAGAACGGCCACCAGATCGCCGTCCTGTACAACCTGGACGCCCGGAATTTCCTTGGCAAGCGCCGCATCGACGCTCTTGAATTTGGCGCCGTGGGCGGGAGGCCGCAGGATCCTGGCGTAGAGCATGCCGGGCAGCCGGATGTCACCCGCGTACCGCGCTTTGCCGGTGACTTTATCTTTCGCATCCCGGCGCAAAACGGATTTGCCGGAGATGGTGAACTGAGACGGGTCTTTGAGAGTGGGTTTCGCCTCGAGGTGCCGCACAATTTTCTGGCCTTTGGCCAGTTGACCGTAAGTGATTCGGTTCGCCTGGTTCTGCCGGTCCACGATGACACCCTCTTTGGCGACGAGCTGGGACTGTGGGACTTTGAACTGTTCGGCGGCGAGTTCAAGCAACACGGCCCTGGCTTCCGCCGCCGCCGCGCGCAGGGGCGGGCCGAAAAACCGAGTGGTCATGGAACCCCACGTGCCCATGTCGTAAGGGCAAAGGTCCGTGTCACCCATCACCATATCGACCGATTCCAGAGGCGTGTCGAGTTCGTCGGCCAGCATCTGGGCGAGCGAGGTAATCGGTCCCTGACCCATTTCGATCTTGCCGGTGAAACAGGTCACACGGCCATTCTCGCCAATTCTGAGAAAGGCATTGAAGTCGGTCGGCAACCCCGGCGGACCGCCTCTTGGCCGGCTGCCTTCCTGGGCGGACACCAGATCGCCCACCGCGACGAAAATGAAAATACCGCCGCCCAGCCGCTTCAGAAATTCGCGCCGGCTCTGGGGATAGAGATCGGCAGCGGTCTTGATATCGGTGAAATCCAGCGTCAGGTGATCGCTCGGGTTCATGTTACCGGCCTCCTTTCATTTCCGCCGCGGCGCTCTGGATGGCGTCGATGATGCGTGTGTGAGCGCCGCACCGGCAGAAGTTTTGTTCCATGCCGCGGACGATTTGCTCCCGGGATGGCTTTGCCGTTTCACGCAGGAGACTGACGGCGGTGAGAATCATGCCCGGGGTGCAGAAGCCGCACTGGAGGGCGTCGTGTTCCATGAAGGCCTTCTGCACCGGGTGCAGCTTCCCGTCCTTGTCCACGCCTTCGATGGTGGTGACCTCCTTGTTTTGAACGTCTTTTGCCTTGAGCAGACAGGAGCGCGTGGCCACGTTGTCCACCAGGACGGTGCAGGCGCCGCAGTGACCTTCGCCGCAGCCGAACTTGGCGCCAGTGAGAGCGAGGTCGGTCCGCAGCACCCAAAGGAAGGGGCGGTCGCCGTCCACCTTCAACCGGACGGGTTTGTCATTGAGTTTGAAAGAAATGATGTCTGGCATGGTTATCCTTCCTTTTCGACTGGGTCCTTCCAGCTTCGTGCGCCGATGGGCGGCCGGTTCATAACAAGAATCCTTCTACTTCATGCGGTCCCGCGATGAAAGCAGAAATCACGCAAAACCGAATCTCCGCTCCAGAACAGAGCACTCCCCACCCCACGCCGGCGGCATCGTCGTTGAAGCATCACGATAAGGTGGTGCTTTTGAACGTACAACCCCTCAGGATTTGTCGCAGCATTTGCACATGCCCGCGAAGATCTTTTTCAGGCCGAGCAATATGAGGAGAACACCGACGGTAACGCCGGCGGTTTTAATGCTTAACACGTCCAAAGCGCCCAGCAGAACGGCGACGCCAATCAGGGCGATAAACACACCGGGCATTTTGCAGCAAAGACAACTGCGCTGATTATTTTCACAGCACTTTTTCTCTTCGGATGTTTCCATGACAGACTCCTTTCTGGGTTGTGTTTTTGGTTGTCAAGAGTGACCGGTCAAAATCATATTACGCAGCGGCCGCTTTCGCCGCCCGCAAATCACTCCGCCTCTGCGCCATGCTCTTGAAGAATTCATAGCCTTCGCGCAGCCGCCGCACGCAGACGTCCTTGTCTTCCAGCATGGTTTTGATGATGCGGAGAATCGGCTTCGGACGCAGGTAATAGCGATGGTAGAAGCGCTCGACGCTTTCGAAAATCTCTTCCTTGCTCAGGCCGGGGTATTCGAGCGAGCTCTGCTGGAAACCGTCGGTTTCCACCAAGTCGGTCTTGTCCTTCTTCACAAACCAGCCGTTGAGCCTGGCCTGCTCGTAAAGCTCCGTGCCGGGATACGGCGCGGCGAGGCTGACTTGCAGGCTGAAGACGTCAAGCTCTTGCGCGAAGCGGATGCTTTGCTCGATGGTTTCGCTGGTCTCCACCGGCAGGCCGAGAACGAAGGTGCCGTGGATCACGACGCCGGCGTCGTGACAGGCTTTGGTGAACCGGCGCATTTCCTCGGTCGTCACGCCTTTCTTGATGCGTGTGAGAATCTCGTCGTTGCCGCTTTCGTAACCGACCAGGAACAGCCGAAGCCCGTTGTCTTTGAAACTCTTGACCGTGTCGTAGTCGAGGTTCGCGCGGCTGTTGCAGCTCCAGGTCAGTCCGAGCGGGCCCAGCTTTTTCGATATCTCGCGGGCCCGCGGCAGGTTCGCCGTGAACGTGTCGTCGTCGAAGAAAAACTCTTTGACGCGGGGGAAGAGTGTCTTCATGTAAGCCATTTCGTCGGCGACATTCTGCGGCGAGCGGACGCGGTATTTGTGTCCGCCGATGGTCTGCGGCCAGAGGCAGAACGTGCATTGGGCCGGGCATCCGCGCCCGGTGTAAAGGCTCACGTACGGATGCAGGAGGTAGCCGATGAAATACTTCTCGATCTGCAGATCGCGCTTGTACACGTCCGCCACCCACGGGAGTGAATCCATGTTCGGGATCATCTCGCGCTCGGGATTGTGTCGGATCCTGCCTTCCTTGTCCTTGTACGAAAGTCCGGCAATGCCGGCGAAATCCCGGCCTTCGGCCACTTCCTTGCAGGTGTAGTCAAATTCCTTGCGCCCCACCCAGTCGATCCCCCGCGAGGCTTTCAGCGTTTCCGTGGGCAACACCATCGCGTGCGCGCCGAGAAATCCGATCTTCGTGCCTGGGTTCCGGTCCTTGATGGCCTCGGCGACTTTGCAGTCGTTTTTCAACGAGGGCGTGGACGTGTTGATGATGACGTGGTCGTAATCTTTCGCGATGCGGAGGCATTCCTCGACGCCGATATCGTGCGGCGGGCAATCCAGGAGTCTGGAGCCGGGCACGAGCGCGGCGGGTTGGGCAAGCCAGGTGGGATACCAGAAGCTGGTGACCTCGCGCCGCGCCTGGTAACGCGAGCCGGCGCCGCCATCAAAACCGTCGAAACTCGGAGGAGAAAGAAACAGCGCGCTCATCGTCTTGTCGAATCGTGGATCGATTTGAAGTTTTGAATATGCACAGGCCCGATCATGGACGGAGTATTGCCGTCAGTCAGCCTTCATTTCAATCTTCTTTACATCCTTGATTCTCGCGGGCAATTCATCGCGTTGGGAGCCATTGCCGCCGCCGCAATAGGTGTTCACGTGCGGGGCTCCATTTCCGTTGCCGGCTCCGGCGACTTTGACAGCGGCTTTCGCCTGGGCCAGATGGCCTTTGCCGACGGAGAAGCCGTTAAACGCGGTCACCTGGTGGCCCTGGGTGTAAGGCTTGGGACGCGGCCAGAAGTTGTATTTGAAATTCTTCCAGTTGTCGCCGCGCTGGTAATTCGTGCCCAGAGCGCCGCTGGGATCGTAGCCGCAATGGACCATGCAATTCTCGCAACGCGGATCGCGCGCTTTGCCGTCCACAACGCCGTATTTGTCCCAGTCCACTTTGTCCAGCATTTCCTGATACCCGGAATAATGGCCGTCGGTCATCAGGTAACAGGGCGCCTTCCAGCCGCGAATGTTGAACGTGGGAATGGCCCACGCAGTGCAGGTCAACTCGCGTTGGCCGGCCAGGAATTCCTGATAGACCGGCGTGCCGAAGATGGTGAACGCCTTGCCCCACTCGAGAATCTTCGCGAATTTCCGCCGGGTCATCTCGCGCGTGAGGAAAAACTCTTTCGGATCTTTGCCCAGGCGCCGGGCCATGTCCCTCTTCGCCGCGTCGTAATCGTAACCCGGAGAAATCGTGTGGCCATCGCAACCGAGCCAGGAAAAAAACCTGAACATCTCCTCGATCTCCCGGACGTCGGTTTCCCGGTAAACCGTCGTGTTGGTGGCGACCTGATAACCCGCGATCTTCGCCATCTTGATCGCGGCGACGCACTCGCGGAACACCCCCTCGCGCTCGACGATGAGGTCGTGCGTGTATTCCAAACCGTCGATGTGGACGTTCCAGTACATCCATCGGGTCGGAGCAATGACCGGCTTGGATTGAGCCCGGGCCTGGGGCGAATCGGCCATCCGGGCGCCCGCGTTGCGGATCGTCTCGGCGTCCTTTTCCGTGATCAGATTCTCGTGGAGAAGCCGGCGGAGTTTGGTTTCAATTCCAGAATCATAGACACGGGCCAGATAGTCCTTGATTTTTTTTCGCATGAAAACGCCGTTGGTGCAGACGTAAACAATGCGGCCCTGTTGCAGCAGCCCGTTCACCAATTCCTCGATTTTGGGATAAATCAGCGGTTCACCGCCGCAGATGCTGACCATGGGCGCGGCGCATTCCTCGGCCACCGCCAGGCACTTTTCCAGCGGCACCATGTCCTTGAGGCTGGTGGAATATTCGCGGATGCGCCCGCAGCCGGTGCAGGTTAAATTGCACGTGTGCAATGGCTCGAGTTGAAGCACCATCGCAAAGCGGGGTGTGCGGCGCAATTTGTGCTTGATAATGTGACCGGCGATTTTCGCCGATAGCGCGAAAGGAAATCGCATAGGCGGATCAATTATGAGCGACTTGTTTGACAGTTTCTGCTGTGGGCGGGACACATTCCGGTTGCGCCGGAGAGGGGTCGACTTGGAGCAAAAACGGCAGCAAGCTGGCCGGCGCAACGCTCTTGGAGCTGTTTATGCCGCTGCAACTCACTGACAACAATGACAACGCTGAGTACATCGCAAACCGCAGTAATCTTCCGTTGGATATCACTTGTTAAGCAGTATACGAGCAGTCGTCATGTTGGCAACCCCAATTTCAACTCCCGCCTCCCCTCCACTAACATGCTGTGGCATAGTTACATCAGATCGATTTCCAGCCTGCTCCAACGCACCACTTGTGCCGGGTTGATGCGTCTGTACGTTGGCTTTTTTATGTCCTCGACTTGCCAAACAATGGCAAGCGATGCTCCGGCCCCCGCCGACTTGAGAGCGCAGATGAGCAAGGATTTCACGGAGGCCAGAAGCCGGTTCGACTCAGCAACAAACTATGTGGATACCGCCTGGCGATTTGGCCGCGCCTGTTTCGATTTCGCAGAAGCGGCGACGAACAAAGCCGAGCGGGCGGAGATCGCCGAGCAGGGCATTGCGGTGTGCCGGCAGGCCATCTCGCGCAATCCGGCTTCGGCCCAGGCGCACTATTATCTGGGGATGAACCTCGGCCAACTGGCGGACACCAGGCGCAACCTGGCCGCTCTCCGGATGGTAAAGGAGATGGAGCGCGAGTTCCAGGCGGCCGCCGAATTGGACGACCATTTTGATTATGCGGGTCCGGAGCGCAATCTGGGCTTGCTTTACCTCCAAGCGCCGGTCATCACCAGCATCGGCAGCCGCAGCAAGGCGCGCCTGCATCTGCGGCGCGCAGTCGAACTGGCTTCGGAATATCCGGAGAACCGGCTGGCCCTGATCGAGGCCTTTTTGAAATGGGGCGAGCTGAACGAGGCCCGCCGCGAAATGAAGGCGCTGGATGAGCGGTGGCCGGAAGCGCGCCAGCGCTTTGCCGGCGCCACCTGGACCGCCAACTGGCGGGATTGGGAAAAACGGCTGAAGGCCGCCAAACGGAGACTCGAGCCGGCATCAAAGCCATTGGAGTCGCCGCGCCATGGAGACTGAGTTCCCAGGACAGGGACTGGAACATTGCCGCCCGCAGTAGCTGCATTTGTGAGAACGCGGCTGGTTCATAAAATCGGCCGCGCTCCGGGGAGCGCAGCCACGACAATCGGAAGTCGCCACGCGTCGGCTCACAGAGACGACTCCACCGGCACCACGGCGGTCCAATAAGTCTCCCCGAATCTCTTTTTGAATCTGCCGGCCAATTCCGCCGCCGCCGGCTCCGGCGCCAGGGCGAAGGTCGTCGAACCGCTGCCGGACATGAGCGTGGCCGGCGCTCCGTTTTCACGCAGGAATTCCTGGAACAATGCGAGTATGGGATATTTCTCCAGCGCGGGCGCCTCGAGCGAATTATAAAACTCGGCGCCGGCCGTTTTCAGATCGGCGCCCTGGAGGAGTGAAATGAGTCTTCGGGCGCGGCCCGGTTGGCCGTTCAACGCCTTCGGGAACCGGGAAAGATTCTGGTAAGCCCAGGTGGTGGAGATGCCGAAGCCCGGATGGATCAGCAGGAAGGCGGCGCCGCGCAAGGCTTGAAAGAAGTCGAGTGATTGAATGGTTTCGCCGCGACCGGTTGCCAGCGCCGGTTTTGGTTGCAGGAAGAAGGGAACATCGGAACCGAGGGCGGCGGCAAGTCGGCGCAGGTCCGGGGATGAAAGCGGACCGCCGAACAGATCGTTCAGGCCGGAGAGGGTGGCCGCCGCGTTGCCGCTGCCGCCGCCAAGACCCGCCGCCAGCGGAATCCTCTTTTCCAGGTGGATGCGCGCGCCTTCCTTGACGCCTGCCGTCTGCAGGAAGGCTGTGGCCGCGCGAGAAACCAGATTCCTGGAGTCGGTCGGCAGGCTGGGAAGGTTGCAGGTGAGTTGCACTCCTTCGGCCTGGCGCTCGAAGCTAAGCAAGTCGTGCAGCTTGACGGGGTGCATCACGGTTTCAAGCTCGTGAAACCCGTCGGCGCGTTTGCTCAGGATGTTCAGGAGCAGGTTGACTTTGCAGGGCGACTCTCTTTCAAGCGTCATAACCAGAACGCCAACTCCGAAGCGATTCGGAATTGGCGCCGCGCAGATGGATGATGCCGATGGTCAGGGAGAATCGAAGATCCGAAAAGAGCTGCCGGGCACGATTGGCGCCACCTCGCCGCCGCTGAACCCCACCTCGGTGTCCGTGGCAAACAAGGAATCGTCCAGCACGCCCGGGGTGTAATTGTCCGGATAAACCGGCCCGGGCGAAAGGTAGTCCGTGAAGACGGGGTGATAGGGCGGGAAGGGGGCGGTCACCATTTCATACAAGCCAACGCCGGTCCGCGCCAGCGAGCGGTTGAAACCTCGGACAAAACCCGTCGTGTAACCAGCATCAGGAGACTCGAACAGCGCCGTCTGCTCCATGGTGCGGCGCAATTCTCCAAGCCGCACGATTTCGAAGGTGTTGCTTAGGCCGCGGCCGAATTTCTGTTCCGTGTTGGCGCAACCGGAAGCCAGCACGACCGCGATAGACGCGGCAGCAAGGAGGAAAAACTTTTTTTGCATAATTATCGGTTCGTTGAATCCAGCTTAACGTGATTTGGCGCGTTGTAAAGAGGGTTTTGAAACTCAGCAAAGCCCTTGTTGGTTCGGTTATCATCTTGGGCGACGGGCGGGGAGTGTTACCAGCACTCCCCGCGTAACCATTCATGTTAACCGGGGTCCTCAGGACACCCATCAAT
>Ga0181527_1000166_pt1 | contig 75627 bp, 73 predicted proteins | sample PEATcosm2014_Bin_30_FD_119762 | JGI IMG/M metagenome (GOLD analysis project Ga0181527, IMG submission 119762) | Peatland microbial communities from MTU Mesocosm Facility, Houghton, MI, USA - PEATcosm2014_Bin06_60_metaG | ecosystem: Environmental > Terrestrial > Soil > Wetlands > Peat | place...
AGCTGTTCTCATCACAACCAGCTCTCATAGTATCCACCCCTATGATAGTACTTTCAACACTCTTCATATCCTCAGCAGTAGTATCCAAGAAACTCGCCAATCAACTCTAGAAACCAAAACTCGCCGAAAACCACGCCAATCAATGAGCATCAAGTCTCATACGCCGAACTTCAGCATACCTGCGTACCGAGCAAAGAGCAAATCGATCTACCTCCCGCGCACCATAAGACTCACCACCGAAGCTTACCTTTGACGCGGGAAGGCTAACGGGAACTCAATACGCTAATCTAACCGTTTCCCGGGCACGAGAAGTTAAGATTGCAAAAAGACACGTTTTCAAATCGATTCCGTATCGCAAAGCGTCGTTTCAAAGGTCTGGGACATATTTTAGCGCAGCATGCCCGGAGAAAAGAGCTAGAACCTTGAATGACTGCGACAGGAGTTAACCGTTTTTGTCCACTACCGTCGCTTAGTTTACTGTGGTGCGAGTCTATGATGCAAAGGAAGAAAATATGCGATTAAGCGAATAGCTTAATCGTCACCTAGAAACTTGACTCAAATCGACGCTTTAGCCTTTTGCATCTTTTCGCGAATCTTTCCTACGCGCTGGTCAGCCTTGCCCCTAATCACTTGGCCCATGTTGAATGTCATTTTGCCTGCTAGTACGCGAAACTTTCCTCTTATCTGCTGGTTTTTACCATTCATGAGTTCTTTTCACCTTCTTTCCCGATCTATAGATATCATTACATATATGTAAGCATTGTTCTGCATGACCGTGGATACGAATGGTGCCTGTGCAATCGAGCTCTTGACTCGGTCGATTACTAGAATGTAGATATCTGACTCATCCGTGTCATCGTTTTATCCGGTTTGCCCTAGGTGCAGGTCAACGGCGCGATTCGGATAGGAGGCTTGAGAGTCCGTTAAGCGCTGTAGGAACTACGATCGGGTAGAGACGTCTACACGTGGCCCTGCGATAGCCTAGAGAATTAGGGCGGGTCCATACGGTACAACCATTCAATGATGGGGGCAGCCCACCGATGAGTTAAACTCACTCGGACATAGAAACCCTTATCGGAGCAAGCCTCTGCTTTTACCAGCCGAAAGGTTTTGTCGGCTCAAGCGAAACAAGAGATTAAAATCAAGCCGAGTCTTGTGCCGTTCGCTTGGAAAGGCGTTCTCGTAGTATTATTGGGCATCGTGGTCTACGTTGTGAGCCTTGTTTTCCAGTTTCCATCACCATCTGCTGGTTCTCTCCTGCGCATTGCAGCCTTCGGATTGATTGGCGTAGGTCTCCTGGGTGTGTTGATTGGTGTTATTCGTAGGAACGCGTTCACGTATCTGATTACTGACTCTGATGTTGTTGTGAAGAGGCAGTTGTTGCGTCGTAGTGTTCGTCGCATTCCGTTCTCGTCTATTAGTGATGTGCAGGTTTCGCAAAGTATTGTGGGTCGATTGGCGAGGTATGGGGACATTGTTCCTGTGACAAAGAGTGGCTACGGCTTAGTTCGCGGAACGGAGCATGGTGAAAACGTAGTCGCAGAAATGGCCGACGTCCCGAACCCGGATAAGGTGGCTGATTTGATCATGTCCAGATTACGCGCCAGCAAAGTTACTTAGCACCCGCGACCTTTTCGATTATTGCCGAAAAGGGTACATGCACAACGTTCGAAACATGATGTGTCCGGACCCGCCATTATCTCATGTTTATCTTCAGAAAAGTGTGTCACATGACACGAACGCTTATGACCGTATGTATGATTGCATGAACTCAATCGAGCGGACGGACAAATCGCTCATGTCTTATTGGAATTTGATCGTTGTTCGAAGGGATTGCAGTAATAGCAACATCGGGCCCTAGTTTTTTTTGGAGATGACAGTTTAACGATATAGATATGTAGCGCAATTCAACTATGTTAGGTCGAGAGGTGAATCGTTAATGGACATATTAGTGGCCATAATCGTGATCATAGTGATTCTCTGGATACTGGGACTCGTTGCCGGTATCGGCGGAGCTCTAATCAACATACTGCTCGTCATCGCAGTCATAGTGATAATAGTTAGACTACTTCAAGGCCGTCGGATATTGTAATAGGAGTTCTCGATATGAGCTATTCGAACAATTACTGCGATCAGTGCGGCGCCAACCTGAAGCCCCAGTTCCAGTTCCGTGAGAGCCAGCCATGCTGTTCTACTGTCTGCAGTGCAAAGCCCCTCGCACCGTCGAGGCCACACAGCATAAGCGCCGAACCGACTATGCATTGGCTGATTGCCCCATATGCGGCTCAAAAATGAGCACGTATGAAGCGAACCCTTCAGGATAGAAAGGACAAAAGCTGGAAAAGGGATTCAAGAGGTGATTTCAAGATGGCGAAGAAGAGTAGGGGCGGCAGAATGACTGCGGCGAAGAGACGTGCCGCTAAGTCGCGTGGTGGACGTGGTCCTGTAAGGAAACGTCGAGCAGGTCGAAACATTATGAGGACTTAAGAGTGAAGGGGGATGGGATTGTACAAACCCCTCTCCCGTACCGATTTTTCACAACCCAATAATCCAAACGCAGACTTCACAGAACATACGTTGAGCGCTCGACGAACTACCAGACGTGACCCCATAAGGATTGTAATCCTAATATAACGAATGCAACAAGAGTAAGTCACTAGCCGCGGTAAGTGCGAAATTTGACCCTTACGAGAACATTTTGCCCAAAATGCAAAACTGACATATCGATGGCCATCACAACCGTCATGGATCCCGTGAAACCGTACTATTGCCCAGGTTGCGGCGCACAAGTCTTGGGAACATGCGCAAAATGCCAAGGTCAGATAGATGTATTCCAGAAATTCTGCACCAAGTGCGGTGTAGAGAATCCACTTTACATTATGCCCTAGACTTCGTAAGCTGCAGTCATAGCCTCCTTCAGCGGCTGCAGGTAGGTTGCCCACCGCTTGCCCATGGCGGCGATTAACTCGTCGATTTCTGATTCGACAGGTATGAAAGAGAGATTGAAATGCTTGCAGAAGCCTATGTAGCTGTATGCTAGCATCTCCTTTCTTCACTCCGAAACATTGAGTCGTGCAATGGTTCTCTTGACGCTCTCGGTGTCGAAAAGGTCAATGCGTCTGGTCAGTCTTCTGAGTAGCTTGACGCGGCCTGTGATTCTTGATTCCAGATAGCCATTCTTCTTCAGATGCCAAGCACGCTGGAGGATGCGCTCCTGTGAATTAATGGGACCGGCGGTTTTCCATTAGCCAACGAGACCTGGCACTACCTTGTTCGCTTGCGTCCGTGACGGTTGTTGGTGCGGGGAGTGGGATTCGAACCCCAGACAAATCCACCCACCGAACTAAGGACTCACGACAAACAAAACTCCCTAACCAACTCGCCGTCCATCTCTGAAATCATAAGTTTCGGCCTGTGGATGCAGAAATCCGGGTACAGACCATCAACCATCCGAGGCGCCGTAGGCTCACTGAAAGCAATAGCCAGGAGAACAAGCCTCTCCAGCCCAGAAACCGTGAAAATGTACATGGAATCGGGCAAATTCTCCCAGAACAGAAAACAAACCGTATACGAGCACCTAACTAGATTCTACAAGTGGAAGTGCATACCCTTCAATGCTCCACGCTGGCATCGGGTGGAGACCTTGCCGTGGGTCCCCACCGAGACAGAGATCGACCAACTAATCTCAGCCCTAGATAGGAAGAGAGCCGCCTTCACGCAGTTGATCAAGGAGACCGCTGCGCGACCAGGTGAAGCGTGGGCAACTCGGTGGATCGATGTCGACCACGAGCGCAATTGCGTAAGAATCTCAGCCCCCGAGAAGGGCAGTCGTGCCAGAGAACGCAAAGTCTCCTCTCGTCTCCAAGCCATGCTCAGCGCACTTCCTCACAAATGGGAGCTAGTGTTCCACGACCCCCGACTTGAACCGGTCAACAGCTTGGATGATTTCCGAAGGACCTTCATACGGCAGCGAAACCTGGTTGCTGAAAGGGTACAGAATCCACGAATCAAACAGATCTCTTTCAAAACCCTCAGACATTGGAAGGCAACGATGGAGTACCATAAGACCAAGGATATTCTATATGTTATGCAGATGCTCGGTCACAAGTCCATCACGAACACTCTCGTCTACACGCATTTAGTGAGCTTCGAAGGAGACGAATTCGTCTGCAAAGCCGCACAAACCGTTCGAGAAGCCACTGAACTAGTGGAAGCTGGATTTGATTACGTCACCCAGATAGACGGTACTAAGCTGTTCAGGAAGCGAAAGTAGACGTTGACTAACGAGCGCTGGCTCAGGTGGGCAATCGCCCGCCACTTCAGACAACGCGGCTTCAAAGTTAGCATGAGCCCCGTGAAGGTTGGGAACGCTGCAATAGACGGCGAGGTTACTGGACAGCATTGGCGGATGGCTCTAGAGATCAAGAGCGGACATGACGATGTGATTCGTGGATTAGGGCAACTCTCTGCAGCACTAGCTCACGGATACAGCTCAGCGGCCCTAGTAGTATCGTTAAGACACGCGAAGAAGCTGAACCCGGCAGTCTTCAGCAGGTACAACATAGTGTTGCTGGGAGTCGATTCAAAAACACACGTCAGCCAAGTTCACCCGTAATTGACGAATCACAACTCGTGCAGCCAAGGATGGCAAGCATTAGCCGAGCGTAGGTCAGGAGAGCGACTTACACGAGTTCTCTAGTCTTGAAGTACTGACCGAGCTAACAAGCTGAGCCTCAGCCTGTGCGTGCGTCCCAGCCTCATCTACCGGAAGAGGCTCGATGTATCTTGCCGCGAGCCAGAAAGGAATGCGGTTATGCTTCACACTTCCGAACCACAATAGAAACAATATTGCGAATCTAGTGGCAACTGTCTTCCGCAGTTCACACAGAACATTTTTCCGGACTTCGATACAGTAGAAGGATCCTTCAGTAGAAATTGCAAGTAGCATGATCCTATGATGTGACTGCACGTGCAGTCTCGAGACATCAAGCCACGCGCGCTTTTATAGTATGGCTGCCGATCACAGTTGCGTCCGAAAACCCGCTTTTGGTACGGGCGGAAGGGGCGCAGCAGGAACCATGCAAAGTGCAAGCCGCAACCCCAGAGAACGACGCAGCTGAGACACAAACGAGATGGATTGTAGACTACGACATTCCAGAGCAACCCAGCTCAAGCAGACGCAGGTTCTACCGCCGCAGAAACAAAATCTACTTCGATCAACACAAAGAAATCATTAGCTCGACCGCTAGTGTCTTGGTCTGCAAGAATTATGCCTTAGCAAAATCGGTCTATGATTTAGCTCGTCGCTACGGCAAGGCGAACTTGTATCGTGTGTTTCTGAATGCATCGAACGCCCAGGAGGCATTCGATTGAACCCTCCAGCTAAGACATCAGAGCTTGCCCTGGTTCTTGGGGTAATGGCGGAGCGTTGCCTACTCGATGAGTTGAGTGGGCGTAATTGAGGGGGGGTTGAATGAGAAGTGGAGACTGCTACACTAAAGCGCAATCTTAAGGAAAAATATGCGACCCCGTTAACATCCCCGTACGCCCGCATACGCATCATACTTCAAACCCAAAGCACGGCAGGGGATCTGGATATTGGGCAAGTTCTATCACGTGCGAAACTGTCCGACACCAAGCGAAACAGACGTCTAGTCTCCACTATCCGATGTCAACTGAAGGCGGATGTTAAGACTCGTAAGGCTGAGTCCCATCGGGAGGCGTTAAGATCACTCAAGAGCCTCGGGATTATTCACCTGGAGAGGTTCGGGTTTGCGTGTAGTGCGCCGCCTGAGTTGGTGCGGCTGATTGGGGAGGTCGTTGTCCGGGGTAAGCGTGTTGGGGCTTGGTATCGGGCAGATAACCGGAACGGGATGTTGGTCTTCGCCGATCCCGCCAACGGGTTCACAGTTCAATTGTATAGGTCGGGAAGTTGCCGCATCCCAGTTTCACGGAAGCTCCAGAAGGAACTTGTGACACTCCATGATGCAGCCCGTTTGCACGACAGGGTTGAAAAAACGTTCTTCAATGAGATGTTGCGACGGTGCGGGGGTGATCCGAGCGATCCCAACGTTATGCCAGTTCGTGGGTTCATGGATGGCTTGTTCTGGAAAAGATATGTGAAGTGGATGAACACGTTCGGCGTCGTTCGCCGACACAGAGTCTTCACGGTGTTGGGCAAACATCACTCCTTCCCGCCATTTCGGATTGAAACCTACAAGGAGGCAGGGCTGGTCATTTACAATGACGGCAGCCACCCGCACAGCATCGAGGTAGACGAGACTATACCAGTCTCCCTCTCAAGAATGATGTTCGACTTGGTCATGCGGAACGCCGAACTCCTCGAGGAACTCCTCAAAGTCGAGAAGGGCAATCATGACGAGCTTCTTCAGACGAGGCAGGCGATAGTCCATCTCAGCAACTCGATAGCCCAATTCCTTACAGTCGCTACGGAGCAAACAACAGCCCTAAAGCAATTGGATGAAACAATGCACGACCTGATCGCAGCAACGAAAAAGCCGCCACCAAAGACAGATAGACGCCTTTTCACCTAAAGCGAAGAGCAGAGTCCGTTGGATTCTAGGTGGCGCGAAAAGGTCACAGCTATGACATCCGCACGTGTTTCAGGTTCATAAGATAAGCGAATCAATTAACTTACACATACCTACGCACAAATCCCAGTTAATCGGTCGCCGTCCGGGCTTGTTTGCGCGCATTTGAGGCTTAATCAACTCGAATTGAGCTTATCGCGGAAAATGGTAAGTGGACCCCATACTAACCCCGAGCGCTTCGCTTGAACGATGGGCTTCGCCAGATAAGCCCTGCCTGTCTGTTTGTGTAGGGGGTTGCTGAGATGCTGCTCTACTTCGGCGTCGTGCATTTGTTCGGTTCTACCTGGTTTCACCGCAACGTTCTATGCGAAGTGCTTTGAGATATTCTTCCAATAACCACCGCAATAGAATCCGTTCTTTACTAGTCTTGTCTTCGAAAGCAATTCTTCTCTTCAAAGTAAACTAGGTGTTTTCACTTAGTTGTAGTAGCAGTTTCTGAAGCAAACAACTTTCTTCCTTCTCTTACAAACTGCTTTCTCCGAACTAGAGTGGTTTAGAGAGAGGAAGAAGTCTAATTAGAGCAACTGAGTTGAGTTTGCGTCAAACACGGTCCTAACTAAACGTCTGGCTATCAAGGTAAATTAGCTTAGCCTTTCTCGCAGTATTCGAATTATGGAAGGAGTTTTACGGGAATTTACGGCGTCACGTTCACTCATCTCTCCGGCCTGATGGCTCCCAAACGATAAGCGAGCCGCACGGGTAATCGGAGAAGATCGAGCGAACCAGCTCCTTCACCTGTTCCGGTTTCCAAACAACATCGCGCTGTATCTCGGGAACCGCAATCTGTCCGGGTTCAACGACCATCCATGTCTTATAATGAGCCTTGGAGAGACCCTCGTGAGTTTCCTCTTTGCGGAAACTGAGAATCTTGGGACCATTTCTGTCTGAGTTGCGATGTTTTGGGTGGACTAAATCCCGTTTTACCAAACTTCCTCCTTACTGTGAGAATCACTACAAAGCCCAATATGTGGTAGAAATGCTACCATTCCTTGCAACTATGCTTCCTCGCAAATCAAATCGACGTACTGGAGGTTAATTGTGAGTTGATTGAGGAAGACTTCTACTCTCTATTCGTGGAAAAATTGGGTCAATCGGTTGCAAAACTGCCTCCTCGAAACAAGCCCGATGAGTGGGCGATGAAGAGCTATCTGAATGAGTGGCACGAATTCAACGCGATTACCGACCCAGACGCATGTATCGTGTCCTGTGACGGAAGCATGGGTACCTCAGTCTTTTCGGGTGGACTCGAAGCCTTAGTTGTGCGAGCAGTAGCGCATATTCGACCAAAGAATGGTAAGATGGTAAGCATTCCGAACGTCGAAGTCCCTATCGATTACGATCTTGGCGGCAATGCGATTTTCATGAAGACCGTGGAACTCGAAACGCTGGCTCAGGCCATTGAAAAAGCGAGCGCCAATAGTGGAAAAGTGTTCGCTGTGTACGACGGCAACCTTTCCCTGTTCCTGCCCTCAAGATATATCCAGAACATTCAGGCGCTGGCAAAAGATTTCGAAAGACACGTCAAAGCGTTGACCAGATGCTTCAAACTCGTTAGCGCGGGACGACTAGAACTGGTCGGCATCTCGAAGGACAGCAAGGTAACATATCTGCGGGCTCGTTTGATTATCGACGCGCTATTGAGGTCTCGCCCCGACCTAACAGAAATGATGCGGCGAGCGCAAAGAAGCCTCAAACTCATTACAAAAAGGCTGGATGAAATCCTAGACAGTGAAGGTGCAAACTCGTCCCTACGCCCATATCTCAATGAGTTGAAGCAACCCATTTCGGACGAGGGACTGTACGGCGAACTAGCCACGGAGGCGGGCTATACAACCCCACTACTTCTTGGTCCGCAGACGAGGTTCGCCTTCTACTTTGCATCGAAAACGCAGCAGCCGACCGATTGGTGGAAGTCGCCTTTCAGAGAAATGCTAGGACGCAACGTAGAACTTGAAGGACTTCGAGCTTCCCTCGACGAACTCTACTCACAACCACCCACTGCAATCTCCTACTGGAAAAACCGACCGAACCCCTCGACCTACCGCCTCGACATTCCATCCGCCTTGCTTGGACAAGAGATGAGAACGGGCGATATGAACGAGAACAGGTTAGGCGATGAGACTGCTATCAAATTGATTGGCGACATTATTGCTAAACTGAACTGGTTAAGCCGAGTGGAAAACGCCATCTCTCCGCTCACCGAAGTTGATGCGGTGGTGAGATTGGATCGTAGGCTCTACAATTCCTCGTATGAGCCACTCATAATGGACGAACTCAAACGCAAAGGACACAACGTTCGCCTCACGAAGAGACGGATCCGGGATTACGTTCAAAGAGGTTACTGAAATGAAGGAAGTTGGAAGAATAATAGACGTCTCGACTCCGAGAGCATTTCTATGCAAGGTGTCTCAAGACGAACCGATAGCTGAGCATGACTACGTCTATGTCGAAATGAACCAGCCGAAACCACACCAGTCTCCCAGACAGATACAGGTCCTTGCAGAGATCGTGGCGCTTGGTGCCAAGAACCCGCTGGCAACCGAACGGCTAGTTGCCGCGGAAGCCTCAACTTACTCCTATAGAATCATCGAAGCCGAAATCCTCGGCTACCTCAACGACGACGGCAAAATAGTCAGACCAACCGTGGCAGCGGAACCAAACAGTCCGGTCTATTTGGCAGACGACCAAATGCTACAAACCTACTTTAAAGGAATAAGCGGCGAGATACCCCTCAGCCTCGGCAGACTAATGAATCGTCCAGACGTCAGCGTACCAATACATCTTCAAGCCCTCCAATTCCATCTGGGTGTCTTCGCAGCGACGCGAGCAGGAAAATCCTACCTCTCGGGCAGACTCATCGAGGAAATCCTACTAAACACACCTTTCCCCGTGCTGGTTTTCGACATTCATGCCGACTACGTGAAGATGGACCAGCGCATCAAGAACCATGAAAAGCACGCCGACTTCAGTGTTGAAGTGTACCATCCGACTAACGTGCAAAAGGTGGAGGGCTTGACGGCCGGCTGGCACGAACTGAAAGTAAGCCCCGAGCAGATGACCAACGAGTCCATAATGGAATTATTGGGCGGCAGTCTGGGCGAGCGACAGGAAATAGACCTTAGGGGAATCCTGCGAAGACTACGGCAGGAAAAGAAGCCATTCGGTCTAAGCGACATACTAGCCGAAATCAAAGACCAGCTCAAGGACGAGCATTGCAAAGGGAAGGAAAGGGATAGGCTGGAGAGCCTGCAGGCAAGGCTGGAAGATCTCGAAGAAGATGTAACGCTGACGCCCGAGAAGGTGAACATCGAGCAGTTCTTCAAACCCCACACTCTAAACATAATCTGCCTCAACGGACTTAGAAACAGAGTTCAAGACTCATACGTCAGCATAATGCTAGACCTACTCTTCCGACACGTCACAAAACCAGAAAACCAGCGGTCAAGGGCGCTATTCGTCTTTGTCGAGGAAGCACACAGAGTCGCCTCCAAGACCGCCGGAGGAACGAGCTACTCCGTCCGAACAATCTCCACAGTCATGCGTGAAGGATCCAAGTTCGGCATTTTCCTCACGCTGATCAGCCAACGACCCAGAAACATTGACCCCGACATCTTGAGCAACGTCGGAAATTACGCAGTCCTCAGAATCAACAACCAGGGAGACCAACAGATGATAGAAGACGCAAGCGAAAGCTTCTCGCACCGACTCGTCCAAGACCTGCCAAGCCTCAATCAAGGAGAAGCAATCTTAGTCGGCCCCTTCGTTCCCCTACCGGCACACGTCGAGACCCTGGAGCGCAGAACCACACACTTCGGCGTCACGCCCAACCTCTTCAACATCATGACTCAGATCAATACAGACCTGAAGAAGAAGGGAGCTGGAAAATTCTGAACATTGGAATATTCTCAGACACGCACGTAGGCAACTCCACACCAGCAAACATAGGCGAACTTAGAAAACAGGCATACCGACACGCCTTCTCGGAGGCAATCGACGTTTTCATCGAAGAGGGCGTTGGTTGCGTTATCCACGCTGGCGACCTCTTCGAAAAGAGCATGACGACCCCCGAAGACACCGTGTTCGTCAAAAAGGAACTGCAACGACTAGTTGATCGCATTCGGGAAAAAACGGGTATCGACCCAAAGATCTTCCTCCTCAGAGGTAATCATGATGGCACGGCAGAGAGGAACGCGGACGGATTTGTCGAGCATCCACTGGCTCAGTACCTAGTCCCATTCGGAGACGCTATTCTAAGGGGCTCAACCGAATTTTTCGATGTGGGAAGTATTCGAATAGTAGGAATCTCGTACGACACCTACATCGAAACGAGGTACAAGGAAGTCAAACCAATGGTATTACAAAGTTTCTCGGGTCACCCAAAACAGAACATACTCATCGTTCACAACTTCATCAACGGCTACCACAACCTTCCACCAGGCACCCCCGACCACAACACCTACACTCTAGACGACTTCGCAGACTTGCCGGTTCAACTGGTGATTACCGGGCACTACCATTCGAAATTCGCCCCGATGAAAACGAAAGACAAAATCTTCCTCTCATGCTGTGCCACGGAAGCGAGAGACCTCGGAGACGAAGGAGAACACGGAGTATGGATACTCGACGACGCTATCGCCCCGAGATTTGTTGCTCTCCATCCACTTCACCACATCAAAAGCGTCGAGGTAGGCAAAGACGATGCAACAAAGCCATCTGAGTGGTTCGTCGAGAACGCACTGGAGGCGGCCAAATCCTACGTCAACCTGCTAAAACAGGAAGCTTCCCATGGCATAATTCGGATAATCCTTCTAGGCAGAACAGACGGCGAACCATATGAGATTGAACAAACGCTAGAAGGCAGACTCGCCGAAATAACGCGGGAAAACCAGCAGCTCGTGTATTGCGGTATAGAAAACAAAGTACGAAAGACCCATGAGACGGTAATGCTCCCCGCAGTGCCCACAGGCGGCGCAAGCTACGCCGCCAAAATCTTGGAACCGCTTGGTGACCAGCAACCAGAAGGCATGAAACTTGTCGAGGAAATCCGGCTGACACTCGAGGATAAGGCTAGTGAGAAAACACACCAACTCACAGCGTCTGACAGGCAACCTTTCGTTGCAAAATGGGTGAAGATGCTCGAGAAGACAGAGGTTGAGCCTCAATGAGCGCCGTCATCGAGTCACTCAAAGTTAGAGATTTTGAGGGTTACAAAGACGAGGAGATGCAGTTCTCCGCAGGACTCAACCTCATCAAAGGGAGAAACTCAACGGGAAAAAGCACAATCCTCGACGCCTTAAGCTACGCATTATTCGGCGAAGCCCCCGACGTGGACAAGAAACTACTTGTGTCCAGATTTCCAGGCAACAACAAGATCGCCGCGCAGATAAAATTCAGAAGCCCAATCACCAAGCAGACAGTGGTAGTGGAAAGAGAGGGCAAGCTGGACGAAAAGGGAAAGTACCATAACGAAAGCCTGCACCTATACGTGGACCAAAAGGAGGTCCCTCTTCAACGTGAAGAAGACCTCAGGGCAGAAATCACCAAACTGCTTGGAGCAAGCTTCAGGCAGTTCATGAATCTAGTGTATGTGAGACAAGGACGGCTCACGTCAATTCTAGAACCACCCAAACCCGAACAAATGGACTCAATACTAGGTATCACGCTTCTCCGTGAACTTCAAGCTCAATTTGGAGAGACGAAAACCTGCCTAGAAAAGTATGAGAAAAATGACGTCGAGACCGAAATCCACAAGCTAGAAGATACAATAATTCCACAGTACGAGCAACAACTGAACGACACAAAGAACGAAATTCCTACCTTACAAGACGAAGTTGACCAACTTCAGGAAGGAGTAAAGAAAGCCGAATCGGAAGAATGTCGAACACTCCTAGAACAAATTAAAGACAAAACAGAGATGACCTCCGAAGTTCAAAAGTTTAAAGTCCGAATCCAGCAACACTTCGACGGCACAGGAACGAAAACACTAGACGATCTAAAGGCGAAGCACGCCCAATATGTTGAACTATATTCTTCACTCGAAGAACCAATTAAAACGCAATCCATGAGCAGAGACCAACTTCGAGATGCGTGGACGAGTGCGAAGAGCAAGAAGGACACGCTCGATAATGACATCGACGACCGTGAGAAGTTACTCCTAAAAGGATTGGCGAAGTGTCCTAACTGCGGCAAGAAAACGAGTGTCAGCTACACCAATGCCCCACTACTAGCGGACAAAAACAAAATCAGTAAACTCAAAACCGAGCGTACATCGTGCCTCGAAAAGCACGACACTTTAGAAGAACAGATCAAGAGAGACTCCAAGACAAGAGACACACTGCATGACAGTTGGACTAGTCTGAAGGTCAAAGCCAAACTCCTCGAAGAAGAGGTTGTAAAACACGAGAAATTGCTGAAGCAGGGTAAAACAACATGCCCCACATGTGGTCAATCTATAAGCGCCAAGAAATTCAAGACCCAGCTACAAACCGACCGGGCAGAAGTTTCCGCACTCAAAACCCAGACGAAGCAAGCGGAAGACAAGTTCGACACGGCCGATGCGGCAATCTCTGACTTAGAAAAACAGAGAAACGATTGGTTGGAGAAGGCTAAAGATGTCAAGACAAAGATTGACGCGCAAGAAAGTCTGCTCAAACAAGGTTTTACAAAATGCGACTGCGGACAAACAATAAACGGAGGCAAACTCAAGCGTCAATTACAAACTGATACAGAAAGTCTCAAAACACTCAAAACCCAGACAACACAAGCCAAAGAGAAATACGATAAGGCGGCAAGAGCCGTCTCTGAGTTGGAAGAAAAAAACCGCGAGGCAAGAACCCAAGCGAAGACGATGAAAGACTCAGGCGATGCAATCGCCAGATACCTTAAGGAGCAGAAACGGATAGCCGAAAAGTTGGAGAGCAAGATCAGTGAAATTCGAGGCTCGCTCGACACACTTGGCTTGCAGCAATTGGATCCGCAAGATTCGGCCTTCGAGAGAAGTTTAGCCACCATAATACCGTTGGACGTTGACGCGCTAGAGAAGAAGAAAGACGAGTTCAAGAAGAGAGCTAAGCTGCTGCGGGAGAAGACAGAACTGCACAAAGGGCTTACGGAGAAGAATGAGCAAGCGAAAGACAAACTCAAGACACTAAAGTTACGAATTCAAAGGGCGATTCTGGCTCGCCATCTATCAGAAGGATTCGAGCAAGCAATCGAAGACAGGAGGAAAGACCAACTCAAACGCATCGAGCAACTAGCCCTCCAATACTACAAGGGCATGACAGACCAGCACACATACACAGCAATTACGATAGATCCTGAAAATTACCGGGTCTTCGTTCACCCAAAGGAACTAACCGACAGAATACCTGCCACCAGGACCGGCGGCGGTCACCAAACCCTCATCTCCATAGCGATACGCCTAGCATTGCTTCAAGAACTAGCCTTTAGACCCCTACTCATCTTGGACGAACCAACATACGGGGTGGACGACGACAACCTACCGCAACTAGCACAACAACTCGGACAAGCTTCAAAACAACTATCCCAAACAATCATCGTAACCCACCACGGCATCTGCGAAGAAAATGCCACAAACATCCTCAAAATCATAGTGGGGCAGGATGGGGCATCACACATTCAGCGGGAAGGAATGGACAAGTCCTTTCTGCGCGAAGGGAAATCGACACCAAGCTAACGAGATTTTATCAGGGAAAAAGCTGAGCCTAATTCGCCCGATGTTGGATGGAAACGGTAGAAACTGCCCGTCCACTTCCCCATTTAAATAACGTCCGTGCCTACATTTTCTGATGTAGGATGACTTCGATAACGGCTGGAGACACAGTCAGAGACACTTGGGAGGGGTCGCTAATCTGACCTTTCGAGAAGCGGGCGTCAACAAACTTAGCTATGAAGGGCGCGGCGAGAACATTGCCAGAGAGTTTTACATTCCCATTCTAAGCCAAGCTGTCAGATATGACCGTGCCACCGGCTACTTTTCCGTTGCGAGCCTGGTTCACGCGGCGAGCGGCGTTGCCGGATTTACAAAGAACCAGGGAAAAATGCGCCTCATACTTGGAGCGCACGATGTTCCAAGGGAGCTGTGGGAAGCCTACAAATCGGGCACGCGGGCCGGAAACGAAATCATAGAGGAGCTTGGCAAGAAAATCGCCGAAGGAATGGAGAACGTTGAAGACGTTCTTACGAGAAACCGGCTCGAAGCGATAGCGTGGATGTTCCACGAGGGCTACCTACAAGTTAAGGTCGTCCTTCCCCGCCACATCTTGCCAACCGACGCAGGGATCTTCCACTACAAGACTTTGGTCTTCCAAGATAAGGCGGGAGAATACATCTCCGCCGAAGGGAGCGCAAATGAAACCGAACCGGCATTCACCATCAATGGCGAACGACTGGTAGTCTTTTACTCCTGGCGAGAAGGCGACAAAGAACGCATTGACGACGCCATCCGTTCCTTTGAAAGAATATGGGAAGACCGCCAACCAGACTTTGAGTGCTTCGAGCTACCTGAAGCAGTAAGACGTTCGATCATAAAATGGACACCTAAGCATCGGCCCGAGAGGGACCCAGAGGAGAAGCTTAGGGAACTTGAAGCACGCGCATACGGACTGCTGCCCGCAGCCCGACTGGTTAAGCTGCTCCCAAAGGTAAAGTGCTTAGCACACATGGGTCTCGGGCCAGTCAGACTGTATCCGCACCAAGTCCGAGCCGTAAACCTAGCCCGATCCCACTATCCGTTTCGCGTGCTTTTCGCAGACGAAGTCGGTCTTGGAAAAACCGTCGAAGCGGGAGCGACGCTGAAACTGCTCTCAATGACGGGTTACGTGCGAAGAGTGCTTGTCCTCGCTCCGAAGAACATCATGAAACAGTGGTGGGACGAGCTAAGACTGAAATTCAACATGCCCTTCTACCTGCTTCAATCAGGCAAACCCCCAACCATCGTTTCGCACGATGGCAAAGAAACGCAGGTCCTAGGCAACCCGTACGACGAAGTGGATATGCTTGTCGCATCTTGGCATTACGCCAGAGGCAGAAGAGGCGTCGAGTCAGACGTCCTAAAAGCCCGTCCGTTCGACATGGTAATTATTGATGAGGCTCACGCAGCAAGAGTCACCAGACCAACATTCGGCACCCCGAAGGCGACACGCCTAAACGAGCTCGCAACCGCACTCTCAGCCCTCAGTCCCCACGTGTTCCTTGTGACTGCGACACCACAACAACTCAACGAACTTGAGGTGCTAGACCTACTCAAAATCCTGGGCTTGGGCGGACCTTGGGTTCATGAGGAGGACTTCACACGGTTCTATAATGAACTAAAAACGGAACCGAACTCTCGCATCGCACCACAATGGCTCCACATGCTTCGACTGATTACCTGGTTTGCCAAGACCTACTTGTATGAAGGTGACGTCGAGAAGATTGTCAAGGGAACACTATCCGTCCGGCCGCCCCTCGCGTCCAATCTTCTGCGTGCTTTAACTTTGGGTTCGGAAGTAGGTTTTCAAAACCTATTGAAAGGTCTGGCAGAGGAGGATCTGGATCCGCTGGACGAGGTTTTGCGGGGTCTGTCGCCTCTCTCTTGGTTCATGATTAGACACAATCGCCACATGCTCGAAGAAATAGGGTACCGCTTTCCGAAGAGGATTCAAATCATCCAAGATGTCCAGCTCGATGAAGCACAGCGGTTAATGCTTGAAGATCTTGAGCGCTATCTGCATAACGAATACAACGCTTATCGAGCGTTCGCTACGGGCTCCGTGCAAGCGGGCGGCTTCGGACTTATTCGCTCAGTTTACTACCAGCGGTTTGTCAGCAGCTTTGCGGCAGCGTATCATACCGTCAAGAAGAGAAGAGAATTCCTCAGCGCCCTCCTTGAAGGGGATCAAGAGCAGCTGCTAATCCTCGCAGAGAAAATGCTCGAGGAAGCCGACATCGAAGATTATGACGAAAACGACCTGGTCAACATGATGAGACCTATTGTCGATAAGGCGCGCAATTTGATCATAAAAGAGCGAGACAAACTCGCTGAGTTTGAGCGCAAACTTGGACAATATTCGTTGGCGGTAAGCGCAGGCAATGACCCGAAAATCAGGAAACTACGGCAGGTTGTATCAGAACTTCGAGCCGAAGGACGCAAAATACTCATCTTCTCAAAGTTCACTGACACAGTTGACATCGTGAGGGATTTCCTAGCGCTGCAGATCGGGCCACAAAAAATCGGCACCTACACTGGGCGAGGCGGCGAAATATGGAACGGCGAGAGTTGGGCGATGTGCGATAAGGAGGACGTTCGGCGCGCTATAGACAACCAGGTAGAAATTCTCGTGTGTAGCGACGCAGCAAGCGAGGGGTTGAACTTGCAAGCGGCGAGCGCAGTCATCAACATGGACATGCCCTGGAATCCGGCTAAAGTCGAACAGCGAATTGGACGAGTTGACAGGATAGGACAGACATCGCCCGACGTCAAAGTCGTCAACATATGGTATCCTGACACCTACGAAGCCCGAATTTATAGCGTCCTCATCAAGAGATTTGGAGGCATTTTGAACGTTCTCGGACCAATCCTGGACATAGTTGAAAGTAGCATTGCTGCGGCTCTTGCGGAAGGAATGAAAAGCTCAGAGTTTGCCAAAAGACTGCAAGAAATCATCAAAGACATTGAGGCGTCGAAGGACGAAATGATCAGAGAGCGGCAAATACTGACCGCTCAAGTCAAGTTGGAGCCTACGCCAGACGAGCAATTGATTGTTAATCTGCTTCGAGATTTCGTAGTGAAGGTGTGCGGAGCTTTGGGAATGCCCGTTAGGGTCACAGATAAAATCCTCCTAGTTGAGTCTGCGGAAAAGCTACCATTCTTGCTGCAGCCATACATTAAGGAAGGAGTTGCGCTCGAGATCGGGAGACCCAATGCACTCGTGCCAGGTCATCCGCTCGTACAGTGGTTGGCTGACCAAGTGCAGACCATAGCGAAGAATCCATCCACGGTTTCTATGTCAGCATATGGAATAAGCACTCGTGAAGGGCTCATGGACGTGTATGTGATTCGACCAGGCGATAGGATGAGGCGGCTAAGCGAGCCCGCCGAAGTTGCATCACTACTTAAAGAAACAATCGGGATGTCACCATGAGCGAGACAGACTGCGACTGCGTGCAACGCCTCCGAGAAATTGCAAAAGACCGAATCGCCGAAACCCGCAATCTGCTCGAACATGAGCTACCCAAGAGGCTCGACGTCTTTACAGGAGCTATGCGGGAGGGCGCCATTCAATTGATCGCACGCAGGCTTCTACGAGCAGGCGCTCATCGTGCAAAGCTTGACAAGGGAATGGGCGGACAAGTTAGCCCGGACGATGCACTTCGTGCTGTACCGAGGGTAGTAAGCGAGCGTCCTCTACTTAGCCAATTTATCGCAACGAATGCGGACGCGCTGCGTGAACAAGTACGCATGGTTGATCCCCAGACATTGCATGTCAAAGCCAGACGGGAGAAGTTCAAAGAGTCGCTTGGTGGGCGCATCGACGCGGAGCTTGACGCTGCTGAAAGGCTCCTAAAACAGCTTGATCAACTGGAGAAGCGGCTACCAACTTGGAAAAGCTACGCTAGAAGTGCGGAAACGCCAAGAATGGAAATTGTTACCGATATTCACGAATCTGAGACATAAGTGTCGAGGCGCTCGCCTTTCTTAACCTGGAAGCTCGCTGAGCTTCCAAGAGCACCGAGCAACGGCTTCGCCTGCGAGGCGTCCTTCCGAAAACCGTCTTTGCCCGAGGCATCGGAATACCTCGTGTAAGCCTCTAAGACACTAAGATATGATGAACCTTGCAGGTCTAAATTCTGCTGGCGTACGAGATCCTTCACGCTTTGTACCCCTCGTCTCTCATAGAGGAGAATGCTAGCATGAACCAAGTCAATCATATACCTCAGAGATTTTGGCTCATTGGGGTTGAGTAACCCGGCCGCCATCCGCTCACGCGCAGAGAGCAGGACAACTTTGCTCTTCTCCTTTCGAACCAATTTTGCATCTCCCTTTACGTCCAATGTGTCAAGGGTAACAAGCCCTCCAAAGACAGTGGCGAGCGCCGCCTCGTGATATTCGGTTTCGCCGGATGGGAAAGTGTTAAGAAGATTGAGGTATGCGCACGTTTCTTTGTCAGCGCCTTGAACGTTCGCCTCCTTCAAGAAGCGTTCGTTCAGCACATCAACTACTAGATTCAAAGCCTCGGTTGGCTCGATTTCTTTACCGGCTGCGGTTTTCATGGGATAGTAGTCTGCAAACTTGCCTAGTATTGGTCCGTAAACGCTAACCCGCAGGTCTGCGCCTTCTATATCGAGTTTTGAGAATTCGTTGATTTTCATCTTCGCATATTCGCGCAGTTCATCACGCACATGTTCCCATATGCCGGGTTTCTGCGATTGTCGCTTCCGACACGCTAGCAATACAGTAACTTTGAGGACGCCTTTTTCACGTTTACCGAATTTTAGTCCCGGCTCTGTGTGAACGGGCCACGAGGCACGGAACGTGAATCCAGCGCGCATCAAGGCTATCGCAAGTCCGCTCCATGCACCCTCTTCTCTGTGCGTAAACATAACTGTCAACACTCCGTCGTCGTCCAAGACTCTGTGCATTTCACGAAAACACGCCTCTAGTTTGAGAGAATAATCTTGTCTAGCCGCTTCTTTCGCTCCCTGCTTGTACCCCCTGAAGCGTGCAGGGTTTGAAACGGCTTCATTGTCCTTATCCGTCAATGCCGGTCGAAAAACTTCTGGAAACACGTCTCCGAGGAGGCGCTTCAACCAGACGTAGAAGTCACTGACCTCGGCGTACATTACGTTTTCAGCATAGGGTGGATCAACCACAATGCATTGAACCGTCTTATCCGCAAGGGGAATCTTTGTGGCAGTTCCTTGATAGATCGTCACCGACTCTGCCTGCTTGGGTAGAAGCTTAACCAGTTCTTGTAGAGCATCGAGAATCTTGGAAAGGGCCCAGGGCCACAACATTTGTGAGTGATCCCATTCCGCGTAGCTCCATCGGAACGGAAATGCCTGTGTGTCCATCGCGGACGCCATCACGGCTCTATGAGAATGCCAACGGGACTGCAAAGTGTTGTAGTTTACACAGGTGTCGAAAACTATTGCACCATATGTTGCTATTGCTTCGGCAAACTCGTATTCGCTTGTGTCCTTCTTCAGTTCGCTAAAGAGGCGTTTCTTGGCGTCCTGGAATTTATCAAGGTATGTTAAGTGGGTGAGAAGTTGCCGATGGTTGAACATGTCACACCAACGAGGCATTCCAAAGTTCAATGGTTCTCGGGTTTTGAGACCTTCGGGGATCGACTCGTTTGGGACTAGTCCCTCGCTTTCCCATGAAGGCAACCTTTCCTCAAGCCTCCTCGCAGCTTTTTCAAATGCCTCAACGTCCTTCGCAGTGGGCGAACGGAATTTCCGTTTCTTCCGGATCTTGGTGCTGAGAGCGTAAAGCTGGTGACCCATTCGGCCAGCTTTTGCTTCAGCCTTAATGTAGTCGCCTGCAAGCACGACTTTACATCGAGGGCATTCACCGTCGCCGCCATGCACGGTTCCCTTATCCGGTTTCATCTGCACAGCCTTGGCGCCTTCAACTATGGTGAAACTGCAGCGATCGTTGTCCTTGTTTGCTGTTAATTGAACTGCGATTTTTCTCTCGTCGGTATACATGATCCACCAGTTAGGTGAGAGAGGCACCTCTAAACGGCAGGAGGAGCATCTAATTGTTCGAGCCCAAAGGTAGGCGTAGACTTCCTCGCCAGTGTTCTTTGGAAAGAATATTTCGAGTTCACGTCGAGCTTCTTCGTGAATCTTAGTGCAGAATGCCTCAACCGAGTCATATAATTTCTCCCTGAATCGTGACGGATATTCGATAGTTCCCTTGAGACAGATGTAGGCGACAGGATTCAGGTCACCAGCCAGAATCGGCAGACCGAGCCGGATGGCTTCGAAGGGGATACTCCCCCCGCCGGCCATCGGATCGAGGATTACTGGCTTGTCAGTGCCCCACCCTTGCTTCAGGAATTCTCCGAGCTGCGACAGTTCTTGTGTGCTAGGGACATGCTTGTAGGCTCGTTCCCAATGGAAGGGGTTTGCCGCGAGCCGTACGTTAGCTGCCTTAGCGCGTTCCATCTCTTCCTGTGCTTTCTTCAGGTTCACTCCTGCTGGTATGCCCAGGATTCTGAGCACAAACTCATTTGGTGTCCCGCTGGGTAGGATGCTCGATAGGATCGATGCACGAGCTGTTACCAGTGGCCGCCGCGCAAACCAGACGTGTAGGAAATACAGTGGCGGTAAGGCGCTACTCGCGCTTCTTTCCCGTATGCTTTCCACGCTGGTTTCGGTGACAGGAAACCAGTCGTCGATTAGCGCCGTTCGCTCAGTCTTCGTAATCATGCGGCTCCGCTCAGCACTGTCAATGCTTTGAGGGCCTTTTCACCCAAGTCTTCATCTAACCATTTGCTACTCCAAAACCACACTTCCTCTGGCGTTGCGTTCAGTATGTAACTAACGCCTCGCTGCATCTCACGATTGTCCGTCGCCTTGCCGAGCAGTGCGGTGGCGAGTCCTATCCGATAGGCTTCCTCATCGTTGCGGTTCAGGAAAATCAGTGTAGTGCCGCCTTGCTTCTTGTGTGGGAAGCGTTTCAAAGCATCCTCAAGCGTGTGGCGAATAGTCAACAGGCGGCTGCCGCTTGCACGTCCAAGAACAAACGCTTTCCTTCTTGCTCCCTTTCGATGTGGGCGATATGCGTTACGGGCCTCCACAACGACTGATTCGGGGTGTTTTCGCTTCCATTTGATTACGTACTTGAAGGGCAAGCAGATCACTTCGTTGGCTTCAGTTCTAGGGCGATTCTCGTAGCCGGGTCGGGTCTAATCGCCTTTAGGAGTTCTTTCAGTTCCTCGACCGGCCAACGTTGCGTGCTGAGTGCTATTGTTCCTTCAAATTGTTGGATATGCCACCTTGCGACATCGTCGAGCAGTTTCGACGACTCTTCTTCCAGTCCCTTCTCGTCGCATTCAAATTCGCAGCGCAGTTTGCTGTTTTGGCTTTCGCTGTTTATCTTGACACTTATGTTCGGTGACAGCGTTCGCTTGACTTGGCACAGTCTGACTACGTTCCTGAACTGGGGTGCAACCTCCGAGGTGCCATGAACTATGATGTGAGCGTTCGAGACGTATTCTATCCCGTCACGTCTGATCCATAGATCTAGCTCTTCGAGTAGGAGATTGAGTGGCATGGGATCAAAACGTTCCCACTCAAGCGGCAGAGGTGGCGGTGGCGGCGTAGGTCCTTCTTTCTGCGCACAGACGCAAGGGTACTTCAAACAGTTCGGGCACTTGTGGCCCCTTGCGTCAGTAAATTTCTTCTCGCTTGCAGCTTCAGGGGTGAGAAGCTGAGCGTCCGAGCTAAGAAATACTCTCGACGGCACGTCTTCAGGAGTATAGACGTGTTCGCTCTGTATCAAGACCCATAGACCGAGTTCCACGCCTCGTTTAATTGATTGCTCAAAGAGAGTCTCGTTCTGAGGCAATATGGCTCCGGGTCTCGCGTGGATTTTCTCGTAGAGTTCTCTAGTAGTATTCTCCTTGATACCGCTAGCCCATGCCTCTTTCTTTACGTAGTCTGGGTCAAGTGGCTGGCTGCTCACTCTTCCAAGAATGTCTGTGAGGATTTTCCAGAGCACCTCTTGCCCTGATTTTCCGCTTCCGTATCCGTTTGGTCTGATTACTTTGGCTTCGACCTTGCCACCGCGCGTGATATAGATTAGATAAGTGAACGTTGCTCTGACTGCTGTGTATGCACTGGCTTCGTAGCCGGTTTCTCCGCTTAACATGTCCTTGAGTTGTTTTTTCTTATCGAGCGGAATGTTGTATTTTTCAGGATCGTTCAGGACCGACTTCGCTGCCTCTAATTTCTTTACTGTTTCTTGAAGTGATTTCCATGCGCTTTCTTTCGCTACTAGAAGAAAGGTGTCGTTTCTATAATGCCTTGGATTTCCACGCGAGTCACGATACATTATGAATGATGATATTTCCTCCGGAATGTAATCCTCGGATGTCATGTAGTGTCCAAGCATAGGGTTTAGGACTGCTACTTTGAGTGAAGTATCATCATCTACTCTGTCTCCAGGGTCGTTCGGAAAGAAGGTCATGCTAAAGTAGCCTGTTCCCGTATCACTGAACAGCTTTCCCAGTACCTGTTCGATTGATCGTTGCACCTCCGAAGGCGGGATGTTGGCCGACTCTTGATCGATAACTTTGATCGGGCCGGCTTCTCTGGCGAAGAAGAAACGGTTCCCAACTCGTTCGACGTACCAGAACTTGTCTAGTGTAGGAAGGACGCTGTCCCTGTACCATTGCACCTGATCTTCGTGTGTCGGTGTTGCTAGCACCGTGGTAAGTGTGTCTGCGTCAATTCCCTTGGCTTCGATTTTGGCTCCGGTCAAAGTATAGAGGTATATCACGTTGCAGGCTCGTTCGTATAGGGGAGCGCCATAATGGGTTGCGTAATCGGCGTCTAGTTCTTGGGCTTTGGCTTTCTTCCCGCCGGGGTTGAAGACGTCCGAGACTATGGCGTTTTTGTATTTGTCTTCCTTGAGTCTTGTTGTCAGTTCTTCAGTTATGCCTTTGCTTGACAATGCGACGTGGTGAGGCTGTATGAGGTATGCGTCTTGCTCTTTGTCGCGCCAGATCTTGAGGACGACGTGGGATAGGAGCCTTAGCGCGCCCCTAGTCCTTTGGAATTCGGGAATAGTCGCCACTCTTTCGTAAAGTACGTCAATCAATTCGGGGTGGAAGGGATACATGTCCACCATGCGGTTCCTGAATTCGGCGGTTCGAAAGCGGTCAGGAGCATGTGTTTCGTTGTATAGGCGCACATACGCGTCGGCTACGGTTTCGGCTACGTTCTTGTCGGGTTTTTCAAAATTGAGAAGCCGCCTTCTGAGAATTTTCGGTATGTCATCGCTAGTAACGGGTTCATAGGTTTGCATCTTTCTGCCGAGAATGTCCATGACGTTTTTGAGTTCGCGGCGGATCTCGTCTGCAGCATCTTGGTAAACGTCGCTTGCAATACTCACGACAAGGACTGCCTGGTTACACGAAGGGTCTGAGACCGCCACGCTCAAGACGTGCAGGAAGTGTTTGACTTTGTCGAGTAGCTTTGGGTCATCCTGTACGAATGCCAAGTAACGTGAGAGTTCGTCGAGCAGGATCAGGACCGGTTTGTCTGCGAGCAACCTTGTTAGTGTGGCTCTGTCGGGCAGACCCTTCAGATTGTCATTGGCGACTGCGAGTTTGTGCTCTCCAAGCTGATAGAATAAGTCCCCCCATAATGTCTTGATCCAGTGTTCGCCTCGTTGAACTCCTTTTCCTCCGTATTCGTCTCCCGAGATGGCAATCACAATTGGAGTAGCTGAAGGCGTTGGCACGTTGCCGAGCAGCTTTCTAACTTCGGGCTTTTTCCCATCACGAGCAGCGTAGAATAATGCTGCCATGGCATGGGTTTTGCCGCCCCCGAAGCCGACGTCAAATACCAGAACTGGATTCACAGACCTCTTTGATCCAGCCAAGCGCCCTAGAACGTCGTGGAGGAGCGTTTCAATCGCGGGAGTGGCCTCGGTAGCGTTCAGGAATGAGACAGCATTGTCGTAAGGTGGTCTTGCCTTACCTCTGGCTATCGCGTAGAGGTCGAGAGCAAGCTCCGAAACCAAGAAACTCTCATCGAGAACGTCCTTCTTTGGCTGACATACAGCCCACACCTGCGGTAACGCCTTACTCATGCTCCCACTTCGCGTGCCGTCTCTGCGACATTTATACCGATGAAATCTGCCACGTTACCCGCGCTCCTCAAACATCTGGTAGACAGAGATTGCTTTTAAGCGTCTGGGGATGCTCGAGATACTGCCTAGTTCTGGCTTTTTATCATCTAGTCCCCGATGCACGAACACGCTCGATCAATCTCAGCAAAATCTGGGTCATCTCGACGATCTTCAGTTTCTTGACTTGGCTCATCGAGTCGAGGTATTCGATCACGCTGTGGGCTTTTGAGTTGGCGTCACGCTTGAACGGGTAAACCCAGTTGAGGAATTTGCCGACTAGGGGTTGTTGGTCTGGGTCGAACTGCGTCTTCGTGTTCTGAAGGTTGTCAATGAGGACGCTGAAGTCGAGGGAACGGTTATGTGCGGTATCGTAGTAGAGCGCCAATCCTTTCACACCGAGTTTGAACTGAAGGAGGTTATACACCAGATTTTCGATAAGTTTTCTAGACAAGATAAGCACTGCGTTCGGTAGAGCCGAATTGCTGTATGCGATGTTGATTTCTTCCTCGAGCCTATCGTAGAATATGTCTGGGTATTTTCCTTTGAAGTTTAGCAACCGTTTTGTTGATGGTTCAAGGCGCTTTGTCCCCTTCTTCGTAGTGGTTGATGGCGCTGGCGGGGCTTGAGTCTTCTGGGTTTTCAGTTCGTCGTCGAATTTCGCCAATATGCTGTTGGGGACTTGGAACCGTGGTTTGGAGACGTCTATGCCCTGTTGGTGGGCTAGAAGGAGGAGCGCTATGTCTCGGTTGAAGATCCCGGAGGATTTAGAGATCTGGGTGACTCGGTAGCGCAGTGCTCTCGGCTTTATTCCAAGCTTTCCGCACACTTCTTCTCTAATCTTCTTCGACAGCAGGGCTTTCTCCCTTCGTGGGTTTGCCTTGTTGTCGCTGTTCTTTGAGTGCTTTGCTGACTGCCTGGTGGGTCACGTCTAGTAGGTCGGCGACTTCTTGGTCGTTAAATCCGAACACCTTCAGAAACCTCGCATTGCGCCGTGTGCCTAGCTCGCCCTTGATCTGCGTTGACGCTATGACTTTGATCAGGTTCTGGATTGCGCCGAGCAGGCTATCGAACTGTGCCTTGTCGAGCGAAACGCCGCCAGTCGATTCAGTGGTTTTCTTCATTCCTTAACCAGCTCCTTTCCCTTTAGCGTCGTCCCTCCGGCTAGAATTCGGCTGATGGTTGGTTGTGATGTGCCGAGTATCTTCGCCATTTCGCCCTGGCTGAACCCTGCTTCATTCAACAACCAAACGTTCCGCTGCATCATCTTTTCAGACGTGTCGGTAACAGCCGCCAGGGCTTTGATTCTCACCTGAGACTGCATCAACTGCTTTAGCTCCGAGAACTGCTTGTCGGACAGAATATCGGTCAGCTCACATCCTTCCTGCGGAGAACCGAATTGAAATAGTCACCGTTTGAATTTATGGTTGCCTACCGGCGACTAATACTAATCCTGAAATCTGGTCGGAAAAGGAGTGGCTTGGAATATAGGGCACAAAGAATTTGGTTGGTTCTGGAGTAATATGGCAGAATGTTTAGTATTTGCCGGGCTATTGTTGAGATTTGAAAAGCTAGGCGGTTATCGTTGGTATGCTCCGCTTTGACCGCCGCTGTCACAGCAGTGACAGAATAAAAGAGAGGATTCGTCTTAGCCATCGTTTACAACCCTACTACGCGCAGCAGGCTGAAGAATGGGCTCCACAATCCCAATCCTTGCACGATCCCGAAAAGTCCGACCGACACCAGTGAGAGACACCACACCGGATTGTTGTTGTTCAGATGAAGCAACCTGAATCGTCGGCTTGCCGTCAGAAAGATCCCGCCCAACGTGCAGGAGTCGGCCACGAGATGACAGTAGGATGCGATAATTCCAGCCGCCAAAGTCCACTCCCAGAATTCCGAATTGGGAAGCGCTAGGAAGGAGGAGACAAAAATGAATAACGTCCCGACTCCTGCCCCCACGAGACCTCCGAAGATTGGGGCAGTGTACGTGGTGTGCGTGGTCGCCGTACGTGTTGCGAAAGGCGCGCCCGGTTTTCTTCTGTGGCCTAACATGTCGATCACGGTATCAGTCATAGTAGCCGCGAAGTAAAGTGGCATGAACAGCATCCACGTTGAGAGACTCGCTGAGGGAACGGAGAACCCACCGAGGAATGAAGGGATGAGAATTGGATTCGTCCCGAGAACCGACATTGGTAGAGCTGGCAGGCTTGGGACGAGCAATAAAGCTACGACGCCGGCGCTGAAAATGTGGTGAACGGTCAGCCCGGGCAACCCATGTCACTTCCTAGTGCTCGAGAATTTCTTCAATGTCGCCTTGTACCTCCGGGAGGCGACCGCCACAGAGATGAGGCATGCCGCCAGCGTCCCTAGCTCTGATAGAGGAAATTCCGGGACGGCAGTGCTTTGGTTCGACACGACTATTGTCACCACGGCGGAGTGGACGAGCGAGGCGGATATCGCAGTGATCACCAGCGGATAACTCCCCGAGGGCGCCGAGGCGCCGATGTTCACGGCCACGTTCCACGATGTCGACGAGGTCAGCTGGTAACTCGTGGGCATGTTTGTCAGTGTAATTCCCTGCGGCAGACTGGAAGTAGCGAACTGGACTTGGCCGCTCCACCCCGAAACGCTCGTCAAGATCAACGTGAAGTCTGTGGCCCCTGCATAGATGCTTGGTGGAAGCGATACTGTGGACGGGGACATGCTCAATGAGAAATCTACACTTTGCGATGTTGTCGAAGCGGTCGTGGAGGACAGCGTCGTGGAGGTAGATGTTTGGTAAGGCGTTTGCTGGTAGAAGGCGACGATGGTTTCCGACCAGCTCGGAACGGTGTAGATGAAAGAATTTGTGGTGACGTATCGGCTGGATTGGGCGAACCAGTTTTGGAACGTGAACGAGCAGGCGAAGTTCACATTCAAGCACGGGGCGACTTGCTGAGCAAATAGTATGTGGGTCGTTCCGATCTGCCAGGTGAATGTCTGCGGTGTCGTTATGGAAGCGCCATCAACGGAGATTATTCCGACGCTGGTCGGGTCGGACGTCACCGTGATCTGTTGGGTGTTGCTGCTCGTCGTGGAGACCGTGGTTGTCGTGGTGGTGGAGGTCTGCGGTATGTAGTAGGCGGTCACGTTTTCGCCGTCCGTGGGCACGGTGTACGAGATTGCGTTCATGTAAATTTGGGTGAAGCTTGGCGCCGCCCAATAGACGAACTGTCCCCGCGTGTTGTGTGCGGTTAGCTGGTGAGTGCTGCCGGGCGACCAACCGAAAAACTGCGGGTTCGATGAGATCGGCGAATTGTCGACGTCGATGTCGCTGAATTCCGCCGGCGACCCCGACACGAACACGTAATCTCTCTTCAAGAAAAAAACCGTGTAAAATGTCGTGCTCGGGATCACGGTTATCGTGTGGTTGCGGTACCCGTTGTCGCTCCAGCTCTGAAACCACATGTCGCACTGGTGGGCGGAACAGTCATTGTCGATGCGGGTCTCAATCGCGGCGGTCAAGAGGTGTGTGTCGCCCACATACCACGAGTATGTTATCGGAGTTGAGACGAAGACGTTATCCACCCAGATGAAGCCCGGGCCCGTTTCCGGAGCGGACTCAATTGTGACGTCCACGATCTGCGATGTCTGCCCCGCAACCGGCAGCGCCCCAACCTCCAGCAGAAGCAAGGCGAGCATCAGAGCGAGGAACAGAAGCGCGACGGCGCCGGACCTACTCGAGTACGCCAATGTGCTCAACCTTCCACTGTCCGACGATGACCAGCAACTGCTCGCCCAACCTTGCCTCCATTACGTCGGAGGAAAGAGCAGAGTCGATCCTCGACACCAACACCACGAAAACTATTCTCTCCACATTCCAAGCCTCGGGGCCACGGGCCCCTATGGGTCCCTGAAAAACGTTGTCTACGTGCTTCTACGTCTTATATACACAGGGCATGCTTCCTGTGGTGGCGGAATTTTGCTTGAGCGAGAATACGATGATCCGGATTCGCAAGTCCACGAGGAAGCGACTCATCGACGCGGGAAAGAAGAACGAGACTTACGACCAAGTAATCAATCGGGTGCTTGATGTGTTCGAAACGAGAAAGGGGAAGCCTTAGGTCGGCCCTTCAGTTTCTTCGCTAGTTTGAACGTTTCTTCCATCCTCCATGGATGGACCGCTGTGCCCTGTTCGTGCCCCATGTGATTTGATCGCTACCCTTCGTTTTCGCCAGGCTAGGATCTTCTGTTTGCGTTCTCTCCATTCTTCATCGAGGGCATCAAAGTTTTCCTGGCCTGTGTTGGTCTTCGCCCAGTTGCGCGCGCACTCGTACAGATGTGGCTGATGCTTCCGGTTGAATTGAATCTCCTTTCTCGGTTCCATGAGGACGTGTAGCGCGGCGAAGGTGAAGCTGGGGGCGAGGTTGTAGATTCCGATGATTTGCGACACGAGCCTTTCATTGAGGGCCTCCACTAACTGATTCTCGAAATATTCGATGATCGGATCTGCCTTTCTATTCTCCCATCGTTGTGCCCGTTGTGAGACGACGTCCAAGAGACGGGAGTTGAATTCGTTCGCCACTATTGACACGGCCTCGGCCGCCTTTACAAGTCTCCAGTGGTACGCGCCTTTCAGTTCCCGGATTTCCGCCTGGAAATCTCTGGACATGGGTGAGCGCGGGTTGGCGTAGCTGGCCAATTCCTCGATCTCTGATTTGAGGTAACGGCCTCTCTGATCCCCCAGGTTGAGCGTGAAAGTCACATTCTTCCTGCTGGCCCGGTTCGCAACGATCAGTTTCCTGTCTTCGAGCGAGCGAAGGTAACGAGTGAAGGTCGCCTTGCTTCCGATCTCGCTGTTGCATCTATCCCAGATCTCACCGTGGGGCACGGGTCTTCCTCCTTCCTGCGCTATCGCCATGATTACCGTCTTCTCGAACCATTGATTCCCGGGTCTCCACAGCCTGCTCTTCATCTTCCGCTTGTGCGGCCCCCACCTGCCCTTCTTCACCTTCTGCAACTGTACCAATCCCCTGCCCACAATGAGTACACAAAATGACCCAATCCGCGCGGTCCACTAAAGAGTTACTCAGTGAAAGAAAATGGCGACCGCACAAATCAAACAGCAAAGCGAGAAGAGAACGAACCAAAACCCAATGCCGAAAAACAAGATAATCCAAGGGAATGCGCTTACAGAGCTGAAACTGCTCCCCTCCGACAGCGTGAACTGCTGCATAACCTCGCCACCCTACTGGGGACTTCGGAAATACGCAGGAGACCAGGTGCAGGTCTGGGGCGGAAGAAGGGACTGCCACCACAAGTGGCGTTCAGCGGGCGGAGGTCTCATGCACGAGAACAGAAACTTCGCTCCTGGAACAAATGAACAAGCGCACGGAAGAAGAGGAACCGTTCACATCCGCAAATATGACGGCGTCGTCAGCCAAATTTGCGTTCGTTGCGGGGCTTGGGAGGGAGCGCTCGGGCTTGAGCCTACCACCCGCTCCTATGTGTTGCACGTAGTTGAAATCCTACGTGAAGTGCGCAGAGTTCTACGCCCAGACGGAGTATGCTTACTCAACGTGGGGGACACTTACTGCTCGGGATGGGTAGGAAACTCTGCCTCTTCTCTGAAACCGAAGGACCGTTGCCTAATCCCCGCCCGCCTTGGCTACGCCCTACAGCAGCCGTGGTTTCAATGCTTGAGCTGCAAAGGACTATTTCATGGGATTGAATGGAGACCAGACGACCAAGGGCGAGGTATCTGCCCTGTCTGCGGAAGGGTCCGAGCGAGCCGTGTGGCGGAGCTGGGCTGGTATGTCCGAGACGACATAGCTTGGGTCAAAAACAACCCCATGCCTGCTTCGGTCAGAGACAGGCGGACGCCCTGCTGGGAGGACGTCATTATGCTCACGAAGTCCGCTCGTTACTGGTATGATGCCGAAGCAATACGAGAGTGTCCGAGCGGCAGAACTTCCACACTAGATGACTCCGTGGGTCGAAATGCCCGCAACGTCATAGTGACCAGCACCGAACCTTTCGGATACGAGATGTGCAAGAAATGCGAGACGATTTACAGCCGCAGAGAATTTCGCAGACTCAAGAAAGTCAGAGTGAAAAAACGAAGCGGTCGAAAGCGAGCATACTCGGGTTTCAGCAACCCGAACTCCAACGTGGGCGAGCGGGCAAATTCCGAAGCGACCCGACGGTATGCACGCCGCTGTAAGTGCGGCTCAATCGAATTCACAAGTCACTTTGCAACATTTCCACGAAAACTGGTCGAACCATTCGTCTTGTCGTGTTGTCCAGCCTCGGTTTGCCAAACATGCGGAAAGCCGAGAACAAGAATTGTTGTAGGTCGTTCGAAGCACGCCTTCAACATCCGTTTAAGAGACGCAAAAGCGGGTCGGCTGAAGTGGAAATCGGGTTACAACAGAACGGAAACCGACATCGGGTCAGCGGCGAATGCAGCTTACGATGAGAAAACCTACGGCACCAAAGGGAAACGAACGGTTAGGTGGATTAGATGCCGACACAACGACTACAAGCCAGGCATCGTCTTGGACCCGTTTTGTGGGACAGCAACAGTTGGAATTGTCGCTCAGCGGCTGAAGAGAGATTTCATCGGCATCGAATTATCACGTGAATATTGCAAACTCGCTCGCCATCGGATGACCCATGAAGCAAACGCACCAGGTTCCCCGCTTCCTCCGAGGAGAAGGCTAGCGAGCCGAACGAAATTTGGGAAGCTCACAGTTGGTGCGGCGGACGCCAAGTCAACACAGAAGGCGGTGTAAGAGGTTGGAGACAATCCGCAGCCGTATCAGCGCTCCAAGTGCGGAACCCACTAATGCCGCCATAAACTTGGCAGATGACGTTGCGCCAAACGGCGTTGTAAACAGGGCGTCCGCTCAACTTCTCAAGGACGGCGAGGCACGCATCCTCCAGTATGCGTTAGCGAACAAGAAACTCAAACGAACAACCCTGAAGCCCCGTTTCGGGGTGCTGAAGTGCATCAACAAAGCCGTCCACCTGCAGAACTGGAAATCGAACATTCTCGACCATGAATATGTCGCAGGCTGGCTCGAAGACCCTGAGACCCTCGGTCTCGGAGGGAAGAAGCCGAGTCCGAACACCAAATACAAGTGGTTGCAAGACCTCAACGCTTTCTACGGATGGGCGGGCATCAAGTGGAACGCTCCCGACCTGAAGAGGGTGCGAACGCAACCCTACCTGCCACCGCTCCAATCCATTCTATTCCTCATTCACATGATGACACAACTGGACTTCAAACAAGGCGTCTTCCTCCAAACGCTGAAGGAAACCGCAGCAAGGGCTGGAGAAGCGTGGATGCTCAAATGGAGCGAAATAGAATTCAGACAGCGCCTCGTGACAATCGCCACGCCAGAGAAAGGTAGCCGCTCAAGAACGAGAACCGTATCCCAACGCCTCATCGACATGCTAAACCTACTTCGAAAAACGAACAGCCCATATGTGTTTCATCGAGAGCCAACTGACCTCGCAAAATGCACGGACAGCTTGGATGATTTCCGCAGACAATTCGAGCGGCTTCGAAAACAGTTAGACGAACAATATCCCACCTACCGCCTCAGACCAATCCACTATCACAGTTTTCGCACCTGGCGAGCCACATGGGAGTATTACCAAACAAAAGACGTAAGGCACGTTATGGATTTGCTCGGCATAGTGAACCCGTGGCTAGTGAACGTCTACGTCCAATTAGCGCAGGCAATTCTCTTGCGTGAGGACGATTATGACGTGAAGCAAGCCAAAGGTCCAGAGGAAGCAACGGAATTGGGTTCAATGGGCTACCAGAAATTTGACGAATTCGGTGAAGTCCACTTGTACCGAAAACTGAAATTCCTAGTCGAGGAACCCCTCAAGCTTCTTACGGAGGAGGCGAATTGAAATGAGCGTGAACGCTCCTGACAAATACTGCCTATGATCCCGTAGAGTCGCTTACCTCACGTAACTGACCTATTTAATTCACTTTGGGGCGGAACTGTTGCGATCAAGGCTCACGCCTTCCTGCGTTCGGAGCGTTTCATTGTGTTGCGTCGCGGCTCATTTTCCGAGTTTTGTGGGTTCTGTCAAGTTGCTATCGGTATCTATCGCAAGCGTTGTCAAGTTTCATCGGCTATCAGCCGTCCAGGGCGGATTTTCATGGCTCTTTGCAAGTCAGAAATACGAAGCCATTGGGATAGCTTGGACAGGAAATGACTTCCATCTTAGGTATGCTGGCTGTAGCTCTAATCGTTTTCTTAGTCATGCTCTTCATCTTTGTGGCTGGAATGGTGGGTCAATCCGGCGGGTGGGAGTGGATTCCAGAGAAATACCGCTTGTCTTACCGCAAGTTCAAGGACGGAATTTACGACTGGCTCACCAAGAAAGACTGGACATGGCGCAGAATAGTTCACTGGATCAAGTTCTGGTTGTTCATTCTAATACTGACCATTGTCATGATTTGCGTTCTAATTCTGGTTGTAATCTATCCGCAAGTAATTCTCGCGTCGATTTTGGGTATCATAAAGCGGGGAGTTAGCCTATTGACTCAATTTGGAACCTACCTTGGTTTTGACGGCTCAACTTTTGCGCTCTATACAACTGCGCAAGTTGCCGCTGACATTATTGTAGTATTGTTGGGGCTTGCTGTCTACGTGTTTTTCCTGCTTGTTTCTTTGGGAAAAGTCAAACTTAGAGGACAGCCAAAACCCCCTAAGTCGAACATTGTGATTCGTGCTGTTCTTCAGCCAAGAATTGACGCTGGAATTAGACGTTTTGCGGTAATGATCTCAAATAACGGAGATGAGTCGGCTGTTGATTGCAAGGCTTTCATGGATTTTGATCACATAACTGCCAGAGATTTTGTTCCGAACCTAAGAGCGCAGTATGATGCAGAATCTTTCAGGCAGACATCATTCTTCAAGACGGAACAGATGCGCATTAGGTTGCCTTGGAGTGATGGGCCTACCCACACTTTTCAATCTGGTGAACTTCCCGAACGGCTTGAAGTCATGGGCATAGTACCTGATTCGATTATTGCGCCATCTTACTTCGCAATTCAGACCGTAGAATCGTGCGGGGCAAACCTGACTCCCGCTCATTACTACGGGACGATTGTGGTTACTCAGCAGCATGGTTACCCTCTCTATGCTTATTTCAAGACGCGAAAATCTGACAATGGTGAATGGGAGTTAGAGCTGAATCCCACCTATCCATGAGTTAGGGAGAAGTTTTGTTCTTGAAGTATTCTCCTAGCACGGAGCTTACTTCTTCGCTTGCTTCTTGCTTACGTTTTGGTCTACACAGACAGTATGAAGAAATCGACAATTGCTGCGAACGCGGTAAGCAAAAACGCGATTAACTCTATTGTCAGCATGTGGTTGAAAATTGGTTTGAGTTTGGTAACATCAGCACCCTGAAACAAGCCAGCATCATCTGCTTCCTTGATGGCTTTTGGAACCATGATCTGACGGAGTTTGTAGGTACGCCATGCCATGCTAAGGAAAGCGATAGCGAGAAACAACCAAAACAAACCTAACAAAGACAACATGAATGGTCACACACCCTTATTCTTTCTCGAAGCGTTTTGTATCAAAGTTACCCATTTGTTTTGTCCTCGCACCTCAATTCCCGCTGCTTCTGCTGGAGTTCTACCTTCTAGTGCCATGTGTGGGCGAACGTAGTTGTGGTAGATTTGTAACCCCGCGATTAATGGACTATCCTCACGCTTTACGCCCCTAACCACCTTTTCTCTGTCACGAATTTCGCCGTTCATGCGCTCCATTTTGTTATTGTGAACTTTGCCGTCAAAACGAATGTCTTGGATGTGTTTGGGGCTGTCGAGTCGGTTGACGCGCAATTCCTTGTTGAAAGCCTCATGGAAGTTCTGTGCACCATCCGTTATGAGAAATGTCGGTGATCTGCCAGTACTCGTTTTAGCTTTAGCGAATAGTGGCCTTACGTCAGCCGTGTATTTCGTGCTTGAAACTTCTTTCGCAATCCAGAAACGTGTTTCATCATCCATTACAGCGTAAAGGTATTTCATATTGCCTTTTACTTTGAAGTATAATTCGTCGGCTCTCCATACTTCCCCGATTTGTGGCTTGATTTTGACTAGGTATTCTTCCATTAGGTGCACGTATTTCTTGATCCACCGATACACTGTCACGTGGTCAACATCCACACCTTGAAGACGCAGGAACTTCTGGACGTTCCGTAGGCTTTCACCTGTAAAGTAGAGTTGCATGCTTTCCGTGATTGCTTGAGGGCTTGCTTTCATTCGTTCAAAGCCTAAGTTGTGGACGAACCATTTCGCACAAGCCTTACAGTAGTATCGTTGAATTTCTCCAAAACCAGTTTTCCTTTTACCGTGTCTTACGATTTGGTCGTTCATGCCACACATTGGGCATGTGAGGGACAGTATCGGTTCGATTGTTTGCCGCTGAACCTCACGCCGTAAGGTCTTACTCAGAAAGCAAGCATGAATGTGTTTGCATCTGATTCCACCTCTAAATTGGTGGTCAGGGCACGAGCATCTCCAGCCGTCGTTTGTCCAAGCTACTTCGTAGATTTTGTCGCTTGACTGTGAGCGTACGCGGTAGGTGTTTTCGTCTATTCTTGTTACGGCTCCTTCTATTGCTGCTATTTGATGTCCTTTCGCTTGTCGCATGAGCAAGCTTTGGGTTTGCATCTCATTTTCGCCTATGCTTTGATATTACAGCATAAGCCAAATATAAGAGTTACTGTGATATTACAGCACTGGGAACGGACATGGTTAGAGCACAAATTCTAGGTGACTGGGAACGTAAGATACTCGTATCCTACCTGAAGGGCGAACGCCTGAAAGGATACACAGCACTATTGTTCCACATCAGAAAGATGGGACTTAAAGCAATCATAGAAGGGTGCGAAAACGATCTGAAAATTCTACGTCAGCTCGCAACGAAGGAGAAAGGAGAATGAAGCCTAGTCGCAGATCCGCTACTGGACAACTTCGACGTGAACCAACGTGCTGGCCATAATTGGGTTCAATGGGCGAGGGAAGCGACCAAAAGATAGTTTAACTGAATGATGGGAAATGGCCCAAATTCTGAGCACTTCTCGGTTGCGGCTTCAAATTAGTTCGCAGAAGGGAGGACTCTTAAGTTAGGCCCAGTTTGACGGCAGCGAGATGTGAAATGCCAGTCGCGAAGGCGAAGCAACTTGCGAATATGGCGACTTGCGCCGCACTTTATACGGTAGCAATAGCGATTACGGCGTTCGTACCGACGCCTTGGGGCGTCGGTCAGTTCAGACCGGGCGTTGTGATTCCCGTTATCTATGCTTTTCTTGGCGGGTCGTTGGTGGCTGGGGTGGGTGCGGCCGTCGGAACGTTGTTAGGCAGTTTTATCCTTCAAGCAGCAGGGACAGGACTCGGTCCATTTGGTAGTCTCGTGTCGGGGGTTCCGGCGAATTTCATAGGCTTCTATCTCCTAGGCATGTTTGTTAGCAAATACAAGTCGTGGAAGGGTTTCATTTTTGGCTCTTTTGTCTCTCTCATGATTGGGAATCTTGTTGCAGCTGGAGGAGTTGCACTGTACTTGACGTATGTTTTTCCACGTTGGGCTTCAATGGTTCTCGAAGTCAAGCTAGGTGCGATACTGGGGCTCACACTCTTCTGGACGGTCACCATGTTGCCCTTCGTTCTAGCCTTAGTGCCCATAGTGATCGTTGCCCTCAGCAGAACTGGCTTCTCAAGCATGGAAAGCTTCTCTTACTTCAGATCTGCAAGCATGAAGGACGTAGCGGTTCCGTCAGTAAGCGTTGCTGTAATCTTAGGTGCCATTTACGCGCTTATAGTTACGACATCGGTTGGGACCTTAATGTTCGCATCTGTCGTTAGCGAGCAGAACATCTTCTGGGTGAAGAGTCTCTTCGCCTTTTCGTCGGTAATCATGATCGGCTTCGCGCTTGTGGGGGTTCTTTTAGTGTCCAAGTCATATCACAAATCAAGTTCCTCTTGAATGAGCCGTGACGCAACACCCACAAAACTGAACCCATTTTTCGACCATGAGCCATGAACGCAACAGAACCTTTGGGGCGGGTAACGGTACCTTCTCGTCAGCCCGACAGGGCTGTTACCCTTCGTCAGCTCTACGGATTTTTGCTCTAGAGCGATCTTGGCGTTGGAATAATGGCGGTAGGTTATGGCATCCGTGAGTTGAAACACGGTGGCTACATGAACTGGTAATAAAGAATGGCTGATTGACAGATTATTACTTCTGTTTTGTGGTGGTCTTGCGTCTGATTAAGCCGTACCCAATTACCATGAAGACTGCCAATATCGCCAAACCTACAGGATATTCAGGGATAGGTGGAGCTGAAGAAGTCACAGTGAGAGGATCATTGACAAAGTTCGTAAGGGCAGAAACACTTGAGGCCACGTAGAAGCAGTATGAACCTGGGTTGAGCGTAGAAGTAGGAATGGTAATTGCGAAATTATGGGAGCCATCAATGTTTACGCCATTGTTGGCAAGGAAGGGGCCGCTGGCGGGGCCGCTGAGACATGCACCTGCATAGAGGTTAGCGTTGACACCAGTTGTAATTGTAGGGTCGCAAAGATCGGTTCCACTAATCGTTACGCTGGCAGTTCCCTGAGTTATCGTGTATGAGGAAGCGGTAGTTGTAAGGTTGCAAACTGCGTATGCTGGTGACAGGAAAGCGGCCCCGATAATCGTGAGCACTAAAATCGAAAGGACCGTAACAGCAATGAATCTGAATCTTTGAACCGTAGACTTCACAAACCACTAGAAGGTGTGAGGAGGTCGGAACTATTTAACACAGTGGGTCGAAAAGCGAAAGGGGATTTTGCGTGTTGCACCGATGTCGCAGTTTTGGAACAACCACGCGTCATGCGAAATGTTTGATGAGTTTCTTGAAGCGAATTTCTTGGCTCTGTCAAATCCTAGGGAGATGGGACCGACTGTAAGGTATCGGGAGACGCAGCGAATTACTTTCTGGTTCTGCGTCTGATCAAGCCATACGCGAGTATCGTCAATATTGCCAGTATTGGTAGGCCGATTGGATATTCAGGTATTGGGGGAGTCGATGATCCGCATGCTGTGCCACCCTGAACGATTTGATTCCCACTAAAGGAACCAAACGTAATGGTGCCACCACAATTAGTGATGGTTCCACTGTTAGCAATGTTATCGGTTACCGTAATCGTACCCCTGTTTATGATGGCCCCTGGGCCATTATCGATGTGGTCTGAGAATGCGAGTGTGCCAGTGTTTGTAATGGTCCCTCCACCATTATTATTCAATCCCCCTAGTGAGTCCGTGAACGTGCCCATGTTTGTAATCGACCCCGCACCATTATTGTTAACGGTTCCCTGTGTCGTGAGAGAGCCACCGGAGGCTATGATCAGATTGCCACCAGTCATAGTCAGGTCAAGAAAGGTGTCAGTCCCAGTCACCGTAACGGTGCCGGAAGGAATATTCGCAATAGAGTTATCATCAGGGAAAACACCGCATCCGTTGCCGCTTCCTATCCAGTGAGCACTTTCCCAATTATTGTTAGTTCCATCCCAAGTACACGTAAAGAGGTTATGTGCGTGTGCCAATGGAATTGGAAGCAGAGCTAGAAATCCAAATGTCAAAACGGCAACAAGTAGCAACCGAAGGTGCTTCAAAGGAAAGGACCGACGACAATCCGTCATCCCTCGTACACTATTTAAAAGTGCATGGCGAGAATGGACTGCGGAACAGTAGCGTTTCAGCATCAAACACCCGTGCACTCTGGGTGTGTCTTACGAGTTTTCGTTGCGTTTTGAATCAGAGTAAGCCACTTGTTTTCACCTTCTATTTTGATCCCTGCTGCTTCTGCGGGTGTTTTCCCGTCTAGTGCTTCATGTGGTCTAACGTAGTTGTGGTAAATCTGCATGCCCACCAAGATTGGTGTGTCAGTTTTCTCTAGGGTCCGCATGCACCGTTCTCTATCGCGTAACTCTCCGTTCATGCGCTCCATCTTATTGTTGTGAACTTGTCCCTTCATCAGGTCTTCTATCCATTTTCTGCGTCAAAAATTCGTCGTTGAAGGCTTCGTGAAAGTTGGGTGCTCCATCGGTTATGAGAGTACTGGAATTTTCAAACGAGAAATGAACCTTGAGGTGCGCGGTCGACAATCCAGACCTTAATTACGGGCCAAGGCCATACGTTGATTCAGTGTTATCTTACCTTGCGCCCTGACGAGAGTTCTACTCGAAAAAGTGATGTTACTCGAAACGACCCTGATAATGTCGTGGGTTCGTTTGTGGTGCGGGGAGTGGGATTCGAACCCACGAAGGCCTACGCCACGGGATAGCTCACCCGCGCGCAAAGCCTGCGCGTCCGTGAATCTTGAGTGTAGCGCGCGTGGCCAAGCGTAGGCATGATAGGGCACGCGACCCGCCCATTTGACCTGGCTCTGGTATCCCCGCACCATTGCCCTAAACGATTGGGATAGTGAATTAAGTTAATCGCCGCACCAGTGCGAGACGAGTAAGAATCGAGGGCTTGGCGGACTCAAAATCGACGCTTGTCTTCAAGCGGGACCAGAGTGTACATATTTGGGTGTGAAATGAGCGGTGAAGGAAGAGTCTTGGTAGCGAGGCGGTTCGAACCGTACCTTGCAGGCTCGGTCATGCTTCTGCTAGGGCTTGTCCTGGTGGGGTACTTGGCTGGGCTGAGCTCACCGAAACAGATTCCTTCTCTATTCCTTGCTGGGGTGGGCGTAATTTTTTGCTTGCTGGCCATTTTCAAAGCTCGAACGCCTGCGAAGTATGAGATGTCAGCGAGGACAACTTTGGCCTACGGCTTGTTGTCACTCATCATAGGCGTGTTGTGGCTTTCAGTTTCTCTTCAGGCCGAGATAGCGGAATATCTGTTGGCGTTGTTGCTAGTGTTCTTCGGATTGGTATTCCTCGGTTATACTTGGCTGAAGTAGTTCCTATTCGGTTTTCGCACCACAGTTTTGGCAGAACTTCGCGCCGGCTGGGATGACCGTATCACATTTGGGACATTTTCTAACTGGAGGATTAGTTGGTGGCGCTGGGCTTGCGGTAATGTTCTGTCCACAGTTCGGACAGAATTTTGATGTTGATGGTATGTGTGCTTGGCAGTTGGGGCAAACGATGAGCGCAACTGACATCCCCGCACCAGAGGGCGTTGTCTGGAATAGTGGTGGGACGAGTACCATACCGGCGCCGAACGCGGCTCCTCCCCCAGTAGACTTTCCGAGGGACGCTGCCGCATCCTTCACCGTCTCCATCCTGATCACTTCATCCCCTGTTACGCCCCCCGATTTCAACCAGAAGAGGCGGTCGCGGAATTCGGGTGTTGTATCTATTCCCTCAAACTTCAGGTCAATCATCTGAACTCCTAACCTTTTGAAATAATCCATTAGGTTAGCCTTGACCTGATTTGAGGTATCATCTAATTTCCTGAAGACCGTCTGCAAATCATATTTTGAGAGTTCGTCGATCATCTTCTCGTTTATGAATCCGCGCAGAAAGTTGTTCACATCTGATGTCGAGTACGCGTTCTGTCCCCCGACCACCTCATTCACGAAGATTGGGGGGTCTTCAACTTTGAACCAGAACGAACCGAATGTCATTAGGGGTGCGAGTTCCGTGGTTTGCGCTTTGTTGCCGAATTTTCCGGCAAACTGTTTGTTGGAGACGAAAATTACGTTCGCCTTGAAGGGCGTCCTCTGGAAGCCAGCAATTCTCGAGAGAACTGATGTTAGCAGTGGCAGGTTTAGGGTCGTGAGCGTGTGTCTGCCCGCTCCGAATGTATCGTAGCTTTTTCCATCCCTGAAGAAAACGGCATTCTCGTACTCGTGAACGATGAGCTGCGCGCCCCACGTTATGTCTTCGTTGGGGTAGCGCCAAACAATATCCTCCGGACCAGCGCCAGTCCATTCAATTACTTGCGGCATTTTGCTACACCTTCACTCCTTCGATGATTGCCTTACGCTGATCAAAAGCTAACTCGAGAGTGCTAGTCGAGTCATCCAATTGCTGCTGCTCGGTCCTTGCGTTCTCAAGCTTACTCTGGCTTAGGTCGGCTTTGAAGTTCGCTGTTAATCCTCCGATCTTCCGCACCGAATCCATCAGCTGCGCGTCATAAGCGAGCATGTTCTCAAGCTCACTTTCCTCAATCTTGATTGAGTCGAAGAAGCCGCTGTAACCATACGAAGCACGGTTGATCTTCTCAGCAACTCGATCGATTTTAGCAACGAGCCGGTTTACAGGCTCCATGAGTTCGCTCGCCTTCGAATCGCTCAATGATTGGAAGCAGGTCATTAAATCGTCGCGAGAGTGTTCGAGTGTTTTGTACGCGTAATCTCGAACTATCCGGTCCGCTTCTCTTCTCTGCTCCCGAAGCTTATACCCGCGAAAACCGGGCAAAATGAGCATTAAGCGTTCTAGGGGCTTTTCACTGTCCTGAACTCTTTCGAGTGGGGGTTTCGCTGTCAAATCTGGGGAACCACGTAAACGGGTCTCGGCCTGTCGCCTTTAAGGATTTGACGGCCGTGTCACGTTTTAGATGAGCTTGAAGTCCTCTCCGGGAAGGTCGCCTTTGATGATCTGGCCGGAAGCTCCATCCAATATGACTTGGAAACGTTTGTCCTTGTAGGCATATGTGAGGAACCATACTGGGGCGTGGAGGTAGTATGTCCCTGAGACCTCGAATTTGGTCTTGATATCCGTAATTTTATCGACCCTATCCTTAGCTAGGTATTGGTGGAGATTGCTAATTTCATCGCGGGCACGCTCGACTGCGCCCTCAAAACTAATCTCGCTGTTCAACACTTTCGCGCCCTTCTCAATCTTAGTCGCCTCGAAGGGAATCTTTCCCTCCATCGCAAGGTGGTAGGAGCGGGTTGGGAAGTCTGTTTGCGTACGTGCAAGAACTAACCAGTCGTAGTGGTTGGTGATGTCGCCCTCTCTCTCTTCGGCGGGCGAGATTCTTTCAAAGATTCCTTTGTAATGCGAAGTCGCTTCGCCGCTCACAACCCAGAATGGTAGGTAAACTAGGTTCTGTTCGATTAGGGAAGATTTTTTGCTCAAGTCTTTGGGTGCGACAAAACTGTTCTTCATCCATCCCTTTATCGTATCAAAAACTTGGGCTGAGGGTAATGTGTTCAGGATGAGTGAATGTTCGAATTCAAACGCCTTTCCGGTCTCGACGACGCTTGTGAAGCCGCAATAACTACACGTGATTAGTATTTCGCCGGGTTGAACCGGTAAGGGGGCTCCACAATGGGAGCAACTGATTTGGCTTGCAACCGCTACCATGCAGGGGCCACTAGGCGGAGAGCAGGAGGAGCTAGGCTTTAATGGGCTCGGTGGTTTAGGTGGTCAAGATTTCGGTAGGTCGAATCAGATATGGGTAACTTAGCTCAGCTGAAGGGTACGATGTTCTTCACGATCTTGATCACTCTCGTGATCTTCTTTGGCTTCATAGTTGTGGTCTCGTTCTTCTTCAGCTACGCTACAGATCTTGAACTCGACCCCGGCTCGATATTGATTGGCGCTTTGGTCCTTGCCTTGTTCTTCATGCTCATTCAGTTTGCAATCAGCCCATCCATCGTTAGGTGGAGCACTAAACTCCGTTACCTACAGCCCGGCGAGAACGCTTGGCTGGAGGGTATGGTAGCGAAGCTATCTCAGCAAGCCGGAGTCAAGACGCCTCGCCTCGCAATCGTTCCAGATCGAACACCGAACGCATTCGTGTTCGGCAACTCTTCCAACAACATGACCCTCGCCGTAAACCAGGGCCTGCTTGATCAGCTGAAGGAGGATGAGATTCAAGGTGTACTTGGTCATGAGATCGGTCACATTCGCCACAAGGATTCAATTATTATGACATTCATGTCAGCCGTCCCGCTCGTTGCTTTCGTAATTGTTCGAATGGCCTTCGGGTTCGGTTATGTTGGGGGGATGGGTGGAGGCCGGAGGGGAAGCAAGAACAACGGTGCAATCTACATCATACTCGCAGGAGTAGTTGCGCTCATCGTCTATTTCGTCGCTCAATTGCTCGTACTACGGTTGAGCCGTTTGAGAGAATCCTACGCAGACGCGTTCTCAGCCTATCTTACAGCGGCACCGAGAGAACTAGAGAGCGCATTGGCGCGAATAACCTATGGGCTCTCGCTAAGCCCAGAAGAACCCCACGGAGCCCGGGCGCTCTATATTTCCGACCCGGCCCTCGCGAAACAAGAGATGAGTCAGGTTATGGAACACGTTAACCAGTACGACCTGAACAAGGACGGGGTTTTGGATGAGCATGAGCTTGAGTTGGCTATGGAGCAGGAGGCAAAATCAAGATGGAGCAACCTGAACCGAGCCTTCGCCACGCATCCTCCCACCTACAAACGCCTACAGTTACTTAGACAGATCGATCAGGAAATTCAGAGCCGCGGACCGCAGACGGCAAACATCTACGAACACGCCTGAAATGTAACCTTAAGTGAATCGAATTGAGGCTCTCATGCAACAAGGCTCGCGAGGAAGTGTCCAAGCTAGGAAACTGGACGCTCAGACAAAGTATCATCTCAAGAAAATTCGCCTTCGCCAACTTTACTCAAGCAATGCGTTTCGTTAACAGGGCCGCTAGACTCGCGGAAGCAGCTAACCATCATCCCGACATCACGATAAGCTACAACAGAGTGAAACTCGCTCTCACGACTCACGATGAAGGCGGACTGACGATGAAGGATTTCAGATTAGCGGGTAGAATCAACAAGCTCGCAAAGTGAAACGCGAACAGAAGTTTAGAGAAGCTCGATCTCGATAAAGACCTTTTCAGGGGTTTGAATGCGCATCAGGCGTTTGAGAAAACGCTCGTTTGGATCAACGTCGATCAGCCGCTTGTGGATTCGCATCTCCCAACTATCCCAAGTGTGAGTGCCTTCGCCACAGGGGCTCTTTCGGGTCGGGACCCAGAGGCGTTTTGTTGGGAGCGGAATTGGCCCGCGTAATTTCACACCAGTGCGTTCGGCGATCTTCATGATCTCGCCGCATATGCTGTTCAAACCCTGGGGGTCAGTGCTTGACAGACGAATTCGTGCTTTGTTTGCCAACGTTCTTCGATCCATTCAGGTGTGAAGTAGGCCCCTAGGCCTGCGTGGCGTTTAAAAAGGGTTCGGAGTACAGGTGCAGATTTCGTCGCCTATTTTCCTCTGCCCGTTAACTTGCATCTTAGGCACGTATGCCGCTTGCGCATCTTTCCGTTTGTAAGAAGTTGTGTTCCGCTGAATCGATGGATGTTAGCCTCAGCTAAGCGTGGGGACCGCCAGAAAATTTAGAGGGTCTGAGAAGGTTAGGCTTTCTTCTCAGACAGTTGGGCTTTTTCGGTAACCTGCTTAACTACCCCGACGGCAATCGTGCTGCCCATGTCTCGGATTGCGAATCTTCCTAACTGGGGAATCTCTGAGTATGCTTCGATGGCCAGCGGGCGGAGGGGTCTGATCTTCACTAAGGCTGCGTCGCCTGTTTTGAGGAAGTCCGGCTTCTCTTGAGTTACCTGGCCTGAACGCGCATCCATCTTCGAGACGAGTTCGGTGAGTGTAGCCGAAACCGTGGCGGTGTGTGCGTGCATGACTGGTGTATAGCCGGCGGCTATTGCGGTTGGGTGGAAGACTACGATTATCTGTCCCAAGAATTCTGCTGCGACGGTTGGGGGTTTGTCTGTGTGCCCTGCTACATCGCCCCTATGAATGTCGGTCTTTCCGACGCCCCTTACGTTGAAGCCTATGTTGTCTCCCGGTAGGGCTTGCGGGAGCTTTGTGTGGTGGGTTTCTATGTCCTTGCATTCGCCCTTGGCGTTTGCGGGCATGAAGATGATGCTGTCACCCACCTTGAGGGTTCCAGTTTCTACTCGGCCGACTGGGACTGTGCCGATACCTGTGATTGAGTAAACATCTTGGACTGGGATGCGGAGGGGTTTGTCGGTTGGTTTGGGTGGTTCGGTGAAGGTATTCAACACGTCAAGCAATGTTGGTCCCTTATACCACGGCATGTTGGTCGAGGGTTTGATCAGGTTGTCTCCTAACCAGCCGGATACGGGGACGAATTGAATCTTGGAGGTGTCATATCCAACCACTTTCAGCAACGACTCCATTTCCGTCCTGCACTCCTTGTATCTCTCCTCCGCATAGTTGACTGTGCCATCATCCATCTTGTTAATAGCAACTGCCAGCTGTGCGACACCCAGGGTTCTGGCTAAGTAGGCGTGTTCTCGGGTTTGGCCTCCCGGGCCAACGCCAACTTCGAATTCTCCCTTCTTTCCCGATACAACGAGTATGGCTGCGTCGGCTTGGCTGGTGCCTGTGATCATGTTCTTGATGAAGTCTCGGTGGCCTGGTGCGTCGATGATTGTGAAGAACACCTTGTCAGTTTCGAATTTCTCGAACCTCAGGTCAATCGTGACTCCACGTTCTCTTTCTTCCTTCAACGTGTCGAGGACAAATGCGAACTTGAAAGTTTCCCCCTTTCCAAGTTTGGTTGATTCATCGGCGTACTTGGCGATGGTCTTCTCGTCCACGTTACCTGTGTCAAATAGCAAGTGACCTGTCATCGTGCTCTTTCCATGGTCGACATGGCCTATGATGATGAGGTTAAGGTGTGGTTTCTTAGATGAGGACATTCTTCATCTTTCCAACGATTTTGATTCGTTAGTCAACACCTGTACCCAGTATTTAAGGCTTAGAACGGATTGAAGAACGAAAAGCGTCCGCGAAACTTGTTACGTGAAAGAAATTTGCGATGAGGCGCGTTTAACGTGACGCTAGAGCTACTCGTTCCATCTCATCGCGTTTTCGCACTGCGAAGCTTCGGTTGTCACGTTGGGCGGCGTATGCGAGTTCCTCAGCGAGGCATTCGTCGATAGTCCTCGGGTTACTGTAAGACGCCTTGCGCGCGCCATCAGTCATGAAACGCAGCGCAATATCGATCCTCCTCTGAGGGGCGATGTCAACTGAGATTGGGTAGACAATTCCACCGTAGGCGACCCGTGTAACGTCCTCAGCGGGCGCCGTATTTTCAACCGCTTTAACTAAGACTTCGATGGGGTTTTTGCCCGTTTTCAGGTTTATGATTTCCATCGCGTTCCGGACGATCCCAATCGCCTTCGCCTTCTTGCCCCCGACCCGGCCGGGGCGCATCATGTTATCGACAAGTCGTTCGACAATGTTCAATTGGGATTTGCGAAAGCGTTTGTGCTCATGCCGTCCACCGCTGTGAGGGTAAAGAATGGGTTTTGAGGAAAGGTATTTCTCGAGTCCGGGATCTATGACCTCGATGTTTTCGGTTCCCCATTTCTCGAATAACTTGATCTCGGGAGGCTTCCTACTCATGAACACAGACCTTTTGTTCGCTGATTTTTCGATAGGGTACCCAATTCGCCGTATTAAGCGTTAAGATTGGGAACGCTTGGAAACTGGTAGTATTTCTTGCCTTAGCGCTTATTGTGTACTGGATACAGGATTGCCGATATCAAAACCAGCGTGTACACGCCGACAGTAAGCCATGAGAATCCATACCCGAAGGATAGAACCAGCAGGGAGAACATTATCGGGGACCAGAATCCTGCTAACATCTGCATCGTGTTTACCCAACTAACCGCCAGGGATTCGTATTCGGCCGATGCAGCCATACTATCACGTGCAGCCAAATAGCCAACAGTGAGTGAACCGCTACCGAACCCCCCAAGGATGCTTGAAGCTACTGCAAATGGTACGCTGCCTATTGCGTCCAGTGCCAATGCACATGCCAATATAATCCCCAAGGAGAAGAGCAGCAACCGAGCGTTCTTGGTCTTGCTGTAAAGCATCCCACATAGAGGAGAAGCGACTATAGCACATAGCGGCGTGAGGCTGCCGATCGTGCCCGCGAAGCTCGGGCTGAGATGAAGCGACTGTTCAAGGTAATAGACCATGAAGCTACTGAGCAGAAACGTGCCGGATCCGAACCCGAACAACTCAAGTGAGAGCAGAACTAGCCACCGGTTTGAGAGAATCCTACGCAGATCTTCGCCCTTAACTACAAAATCCGAACGCAACTCATCCTTTGGGACCTTCAGGAAGATGAGTACGCCTCCCAAGAGAGTTAGCAAACCACTCGTTATCAAACTGAATCTCCAGCCGGCCATCTCGGCGAGGACTGACCACGCGAAAAGGCCTAGCGTTCCTCCGAAGTAGTAGGCGCTCTGAAATGTTCCTACCCCGAATCCCTGGGATTCGCGCCGAAAAGTTCGAGCAACCAATGTTACCCCTGGAGCAAAGAAAAGGGCAGAGCCTACTCCAACTATGAACCTGAGAAGTACAAGTTGATAGAAATCTGCAGTGAGACCTGTTAAGGTGACAGCCGTCGAAGCAATCAGGATACCTATGACGGCAGTGTTCCTTGCGCCATACTTAGCCGCAATAATGCCGCCAGGAACTTGGAATAATCCGACGCCAATGTAGAAACAAGCGGCGACAACTCCCAACCCCGACACATTCAAGTTGAAATCGTACGCTATGAACGCGAAAAGAGCCGCGATGTTATACCAGTTAACCGCGTAAATCGTTCTAGAGAAAAAGAGAGACGTGTACGCACCTCGGTCAATCAAACGCTTCAGCGTCGCCCAACTCGCAATGACAGGCGCCTCTGCAATTGAAACTAAAGAATACTCCTGAACTCAGCCACCATTCGCACTCACTAATCCAGAATCACGCGAGACTGTAAATACATCATCCGGCCGATAATTGATCGGCTGATTGAACATTATCTACGCTGCGGATTTGGTGATAGTGGAAGGTGGCTGCGTAGGATGCAGTACCGCGTACCACGCCGCGAAGCAAGATCGCAGCCTGAAGATAATTCTCATCGAACGTCAACATGTCGCGTGGGGCACGACGGGAGGGAGTTGATTACGAAACCGTCACGATCTACTCTCAGAAGCTCGTGAACCGTTTGCCCGCCATGGCTCGGGGGCGTTGGGAGAGAGGTTGGTCTGGGGTTTATGATGTTACTCATGATTGGCATCCGATTCTTGACGAATCCTCAGAAGTTGGGGGATTGTACATCGCGGCGGACTTCAGTGGTCACGGCTTCAAACTCTCCCCCGCAGTCGGCAAACGCATGGCTCAATTCGCTCTCAGCGGCAAGAAACCTGAAGACCTAACACCATTTTCCGCGAGTAGGTTCAACGAAGGGAAGACGCTCACCGGGCACTACGAATCAAACATAATCGCATAGAGCGACCCCCTGCATAGTTCTTCACCCGCAAAGGCCAAATGGATTTGAAACCCTGCCGGAGCTGTAGGCAGTATAAATGGCGGTGGCAGCACCTATTTCCGTTTCATTAATGGATGCTCGATTCCTCCGACGATTAAACGAGAAACAGTCCAGTCAAAAATTTCCTAGCGTATATGGGGCCGGAGGAACTTACCATATTAATGCAATGGGGGGACACTCCGGAAGCATACTCCGCTAGGACACTTGGACTTGTGGAGGTTTGGCAACTCCCGCAACTTTTCTTACGGGGGTGAGACGATTTGACCCCCAACCTGGCCAACCCCCCTCGGCTTACTTATTCTGATCACGTGAGCTTGATGCAGCATTCATGCAGCTAATCCGAGAGAACCCCAACCAATCTTTACTGACCTAGTCCAAGCACTTTGTACCTTCGAAGAAGCGGTAGGCACGACGAGAAAGTTCACCGAATAGCACAGAAACTCGGGGATTGTGAATTTGGGTTAAATAACTCAAGACTTTAGAGTCTTCATGTAGTCCCGGACGCCAGGCATTCAGCGACAATTCAGCGGACTGGCTAGGTCGATTCGTCGCGTCCACCGAAGAACCGAAGGCGCGTATATTTAGCGAGAGTGCAAACTGATGGCATTCAAGGGAAATCTTTGGCACCACCGGGACTTCCTGAAGTTTTGGACGGGCGACACTTTTACCCAATTTACGGGCCAGATCACGGATCTGGCTCTCCCCACAATAGCCGTCCTCACCGTGCAGGTCACGGCCTTTCAGCTCGGAATACTAAACGCCCTAGGCTTCATAGCTTTCCCGACGCTCGGTCTGCTCGTCGGCGTCTGGATGGACAGGATAAGACGCAGACCTGTCATGATCGTGGTGAACCTGGTCGAGGTTGCGACGCTCGCGACGGTGCCCGCGGCATTCGTACTCGGCGTGCTCGGGTTGTACCAACTGTACGCCGTCGCCCTGATCATGGGAACGTGCACACTCTTCTTCGACGTCGCCTACCAGTCCTACCTCCCCAGTCTCGTCAATAGAGAAGATCTCGTAGAAGGCAACCAGAAGCTTCAGACGAGCGCATCTGCGGCCCAAGTCGTCGACCCGAGCGTGGCGAGCGCCATGATGCAGCTCTTTGGTGCGGCACTATCGATCGTCGCAGACGTGTTCGGGACTCTGGTCGCAGTGCTCACGCTGACCTCCATAAGAAAACCCGAGCCTAAGCCTGAGCGTAGCTCCGCCGACGGCCAGGGACACCTCTTAGCGGAAATGAGGGAAGGAATCAGGGTGATCACTGGCAACAAACTGCTCTGGACACAAGCGGGATGCACCGGCACTTCAAACTTCGGCTCCAACATCTTCTTCGTGGCGATCCTTCTGTATGCGTACCGCACGCTGGGAATTTCCAAGGGCGTCATAGGAATCGCCTTCTCCATGGGTGCAGTCGGCTTTCTTGTAGGCGTCCTGATCTCTTCCGCTGTCACCAAGAGGCTTGGTCTGGGAAGGGCCATCGCTCTATCTTCGGCGGGCAGCTTCGGACTGCTAATTGTGTTGCTCGCTAACGGCAGTTTCGCCGTACTCATAATAGGGGCTGCACTCTTCGTAGGATACCTCGGCAACCCAATCTACAACATCAACCAAGTCAGCCTGAGGCAGATTATAACGCCGAACAGGCTTCAAGGGAGGATGAACTCCACGATGAGGACAATTGTTTGGGGCACGATTCCGGCTGGTTCACTTCTGGGGGGAGTCTTCAGCACAAACTTGGGGATCATACCTACGCTCGTCATCGGCGGCCTCATTTCAGGCGGTTCATTCCTTTGGATAGTTCTCGGGCCCATATTCAGGCTCAGCAAGCAGCCCGAGCCGATGGGAGGTTGAGGTTCGACGGGGCAAATATCGTGGGTTCTAGCTGCTCCAGCTGGCTTCACTCCTCAGCGTAGACTGCACTTGCGTTCCATCATTCGGCCTCGCGTACTTAGTTCTGGGACCGAGAGAATTTATCGTGGCCCGGAAGGATATGGCGGTGGAATTTCCAAGGGCGATACCCCCCGTAGTTCCTGTGCTTGGCTGGATGAACACCGGACCTTTGTCAGCCTGAGGCGTTTTCTCGTCGGACAATTCGCTCGTAATCTCACTTAAAATGTATCTGACTCTAGACTATTTGGCTGACATTCAAAATGGAATAAAGGACTCGGTATCCATGAGTAAGAAAAGAAGATGATCTCGGGTGAGAATTCTATGAAGCTCTTCAAGCTTGAATGAGGCTTTCACATGATTCCCAAGAAGTTTGACTATTACGCGCCCACATCTCTAGATGAAGCGATTCAATTCTTGAGTGAGAACGAGGAGGCTAAGGTGCTTGCTGGGGGGCAGAGCCTCTTAGGCCTAATGAAGCTCAGGTTAGCCGCACCTACCGCTCTCGTTGACATCTCCAAGCTCCCAGATCTTTCCTATGTACGAGAAGATGGGGATCGCTTAGCGATTGGGGCCCTTACGACCCACGACACCATCGAGCACAGTCCAACAATCAAAGAAAAGTTTACGATTCTGAATGAAGCCGCCAGCAAGATTGGAGACCAGCAAACCAGGAACCTAGGCACCATCGGCGGAGGCGTCTGTCACGCTGACCCGGCTGCCGACCTACCTACAGCCCTGCGTGTTTTAGACGCAGAATTTGTGATAAAAAGAAAGAAAGGCGAAAGAGTAGTGCCTGCTTCAAATTTCTTCGTAGATATGTTCACGACTGCTGTTCGCCACGACGAAGTTCTGAGGGAGATACGGCTGCCTTACCTTCCGCCGAAGTCGGCCTCTGCTTACATCAAGCACAGTCTAAGAGAGCATGATTTCGCGATAGTTATCGCTGGGACTGCATTGACCGTAGGAGAGGAAAATGTCTGCGAAGACGTGAGGATCGGTCTCGGCGCAGCGGGACCAACCCCCCTGAGAGCCACCTCAGCAGAACAGTACCTCAAGGGCAAAATTCTCGACGAGGCGACAATCGTGAAGGCTGCCGAGAAAGCGGTCGACGGGATAAATCCGTCATCAGACGTGCATGGCAGCAAGCCATACAGATTTGAGATGATCAAAGTGCTCACGAATAGGGCGCTCAGGCTTGCCTTGAGCAGGGCCGGCATAGATGGGATGTGAGAGAATTGGCAGAGAAAGTGCAAATAGTGAAGGCCGATGAACAAACTAAGGTATCGATGAGGGTAAATCACAAGGAGTACAGCGGAGAGGTTGAACCGAGGACTCTGCTTGTCAACTTCCTCAGAGATAACTTGAACCTGACAGGGACCCACATCGGCTGCGACACTGGACACTGCGGCGCCTGCACAGTCATCATGAACGACAAGACCGTGAAATCATGCATGGTCCTCGCGGTTCAAGCTCGGGACGCAGAGATACTGACTGTCGAGGGGCTGGCTGAAGATCAGAAGAAGCTTCATCCGATCCAGGAAGCCTTCATGCAGAACCACGGTCTGCAGTGCGGGTTCTGCACTCCAGGCATCTTGATGTCGAGCTTCTTTCTGCTGCAGAGGAACCCCCGCCCGACTGAAGAGGAGATCCGGAGAGGGGTCGACGGCAACCTTTGCAGGTGCACTGGCTACGTCAACGTGGTCAAATCCGTAAGAGCCGCTGCTAGAATATTGTCGGAAGGCAAGAAGGGAACTGAGCCCTGATATGAGCGTTATCTTGGAACTGAGCGCGAGCGAGCCTCAGGGCAGGGTGGAGGATCCACGACTCTTGACGGGGAGGGGGAGGTACGTGGATGACCTCAAGTTGGAGGGCCAAGCCTACATGGGAATCGTTCGAAGCCCCTTCGCCCACGCAACAATCAAGGGCATCGACTTTTCGAAGATTCGTTCTTCACCCGACTTCATCGCTGCACTCACTGGGGAGGACTTGATCAAGATGGGTGTGACAACGATTTCGCAGAATCAGTGGCCGCCGCAGAAACCCGCGAAGCGGTACCACCTAGCAGTAGGAAGAGTGAGGTTCACCGGAGAGCCGGTGGCGGCGATTTTGGTCAGGCGCAAGAACTCATTGGAAGATTTGGTCGAGCAGGTCGAGGTCGATTACGACCCACTCCCTGTTGTGACAACGATAGAAGAGTCAAAGAAGGGAAATACACTCATCTACGAAGATTGGAGCGATAATCTTTCTCAGAGTAGCGACGTGAAGTGGGGGAGTGCTGAGAAGGCCATCGCCTCCGCGCCTCACGTAATCAGGGCGAAGGAAGGGATCGCAAGACAGGAAAGTGCACCAATCGAACCGCGTTCTACGCTTGTGAGGTACAAGAGGGACGAAGATGCCTACGAGGTCTATGCGACAGTTCAATCGGTGCATGGTCTGCGGGAGCAGCTCGCCTCGGAACTTCAAACCCCAGAGGAGAAGTTCCACGTAAAGGTAATGGACATGGGAGGCGGATTTGGAAGCAAAGGATCCCAATCCTATCCTGAACCTTTACTCGCATGTCTATTCTCCCGGTTAACCGGATTGCCAGTGAAGTGGACCGCGACTAGGACTGAGGAGTTCCTCGAAGCCGCGTCCGGAAGGGACGAGTATTGCGACATCACTCTCGCTTGTGACAGGGACGGAAAGATAGTTGCACTGAAGGCAAACGTGGAGTGCGACGTGGGCGTCACGGGAACACAGAACCATATGTCGCAGTTGTCGCTGTGGACGATGCTTGGTCCTTATAAGATTCCAAACGTGGACCTTCGTTTGGCCGTATACGCGACCAACAAAATGCCACTGGGACCTGTGAGAGGAGCAGGAGCTCCCGAGGGATGCTACTTCATAGAGCGCGCGATGAGCATCATGGCGGAGAAGATCGGACTCGACCCCCTCGAACTGAGGCGGCGCAACCTATCATCAGAGAAGCCGCGAGGGACCAGTAGGCCAACGGGAGAACAGGACTACATTCTGTTGATCGATGACCTCGTCAAACACTCGCGTTACGAGGAACTCCTGAAGTGGAAGAGGGATGTCAACTCCAGATTCAAACAGCAAGGGCCTTCGCACTCGAATCTCGTTGCTGGATTGGGCGTGTCCATTCGAGGCGGGGGCGGATTTGGTGGAGGGACCTCAGAGAGAGAGGAGTCGCGTGGTGACTCTCACCAGTGGTCCTCGCAGGGGGAGAGCGAGCAGTGGCAGCAAGGCGAAGGACGGGAATCCCAGCGGCAGACCGAGAGTGACGAATGGTCTCCATCTGGCGAGGCTGGGACCGAGGGGAGCAGTGCCGATCTTGACTTCATGTCTGAATACGCGAGGGTGAAGTTGGACAGGCATGGGAAGGTGACAGTCTACACTGGCTCTTCACCACACGGCCAGGGAGAAGAGACCACGTTTGCCCAGCTTGCTTCAGAGGAACTTGGAGTTCTACTTGACAAGGTGTCCGTAGTTTGGGGAGATTCAGTCTTGGTCCCCTTCGGGATAGGTACGTTCGGCAGTAGGTCCGCTGCCACCGGGGGGAGTGCTGTCGTGGATGCTTCTCGCAAGCTCAAGGCGCAGCTCTTTGCCAGAGTGTCGGAGGTCACAGGTACGGAGGCCAAGGCGCTCGCCATCCGTGACGGAAGACTTGTCAACACCTCACAGCCGAGCGCGCAGCTGCCAACTCTAGCAGAGATTCTGGAAAAACTGGGGGTGCCCGATATTTCCGTCGAATCCGTGTTCAGACTGAGTTCGATGAGTTACTCGAGCGGAGTGCACCTTTGCGCCCTAACGCTGGACGCGGAACTGGGAAAGGTCAAAATCGTGAGGTACGTCGTGGTCGAGGACTGCGGGAGAGTGATAAACAAAGCGATAGTCGAAGGACAACTGCATGGTGGAGTGGTACACGCTGTCGGGGGTGCGTTGTTCGAGAAGCTAGCGTACGATGATCAGGGGAACCTGCTGACAGGCACAATGATGGACTACAGTATCCCCACAGCAATGGACAGCCCGAACGTCGAGGTCTATCATGAAGTGACACCTTCAACCGTCACACTCAACGGCGCGAAGGGAGTAGGAGAAAGCGGCACAAATGCAGGCTACGCAGCGGTGATGAATGCCCTCAACGATGCACTCTCTAACGTCCGGCCTGGGGCACAAGTGAACATAGCGCCCGCGACGCCTGATTCAATTTTTGCTGCGCTTGCAATCAGTCACCATGAATCCCAGACGGGTTCAGACTGACTATTACTTTACGTTTGGTAGGAAGAACGTGGATAATCTCAGTGAGACCATTCAGCCGCCGGCAACACCGCGAAACCCTGTTTCCTCGTAATCAATCACATCAAAATTACTCGTCAGTGTTACCCTGATATTCTGTGTACCGGCAATTGTCCGCTCACTGATCAACCATTGAATTTCTAAAACCCACTTTCCGTCAATCAATTTCGCCGAGCTGACCTTAATGTTTTTGAAATTCGGGTTCTTCTTCTGGACGTATGCTATTGCAATATCTTTTGCTTTGTCTAGGTTACTGCTCACAAAGTAGCACCTTATGCTGAAGCAGCTGAATCCTCTGGTGAGTTTAACATTGCGGCGATGGGAAGTGATTGGAAGGTTACTCTGGAAGACGTAACGCGCCACAATCATTCGGGCTCCGTCTACGCCAGAAGACGTATCCCGCGCACTGAGGATCAGGGGTGTTGCAAAAAGATACGCTAGGGAAGGTTACGCCACAATTGCTCCAAACCTCTTCACAAGGAACGGCGATATTATGAACGAGAAGAACATCGAATCTACGATGAGATACATGTGGACAGTGCCGCCAGACAAGAGAAGCGACCCAGATACGATTCAGGAACTCATGAGCAAAATGTCCGAAACTGAAAGGAAAGTCGCGAACATCTTCTTTCTTGGTAGAGAGGAGATGGAAAAACAAATGGCTAAGGATCTCTTGGATTGCAGGAGTTATCTTCAGAGCCTTGATTTTGTTGTCAACGAAAAATTAGGCATCATGGGGTTTTGTATGGGCGGAGGCCTGACCTATCAGCTTTCAACCATGTATCCATTTGGCGCATCCGTCCCTTTTTACGGGGCGAACCCAAAGCCGCTAGGATCTGTTGAGAACATTTCTGGCCCCATACTTGCTTTCTACGCTGGAGAAGACGAGCGAATCAACGCAGGTGTTCCATCTCTAGTTGAAGCAATGGTAAAGTACAAGAAACAATTTTCATTGAAACTCTACAAGGGAGCACAGCATTCCTTTTTCAACGAGACCAGACCCTCTTACACCAAGGAAGCTGCCCGTGACGCCTGGGAAAGCTCACTTGCTTTCTTTAACAAAAATCTAAAGTGAGCGAATCGTGAACAAACCGGAGTCCAACGAAAAGGATAACGTTGAAAGCTCATTGCTCTGGGATTGCTTTGTGAATTGGGCGACGACGCTAGAGAAGCTTGAGAAAAGGCAAGCGGCAGAACACTAGGCCAATCTCCTAGAGCCTTCCTTATCGGGGAATTTTCCTTTCATTCATTTAGTGCACTTGTTCACAAGTCCTCAGTCTATAATAGGGGTGAATAGGTGACGTTCGTTAAGGTGTTCTCATATTGACTGGGGTCTTTCAGATGCTTCTGCCGTATACTGGTTTCCTTGCATTGTTTTTGCGAGTCTGGGTTGGAGTTAACTTTGTTGCTCACGGTTATCCGAAGCTCGGCAAGAGTAGGCAGCAGACGCTTCAGTGGACTAGAAGCCTAGGAGTTCCGGCGGTCGCAACTTATCTAGCGATAATTCTGGAGTTCTTTGGTGGATTATCTTTGATCATCGGGTTCATTGTGTCGATTGTTGGGTTTTTCATTGCACTGGAAATGATTGGGGCGATATTCCTGAAGAAAACTAAGATGAAGACGCTTACCTTCGATTTGAACCAGCGTTCGTTTCTCGTGTCACCCCTTCAACGCGTTCTTTTTTTTGCACGCCAATGGCATAACGTGCGGAATAGGGCGGTGGCAGCATCTAACCTGGCGAGTCGTCAATATGAGCTCACAATTCTTTCTGCCCTGTGTTACGTTCTAGTGGCAAAGGAATTCAGCTGCTGCAACACGTAATTAGTTATCAAAATGGCATCTCTAATCTCTTCATAGTTGTAGGAAACGAATTTATGATGAGGCTCGTTGCGTATCTCGGAGAAGTACCACTTCAGCAAATAGTATATCGGATGTGGTTCGCGCGCGCCAGCCCTCTTCAACCAATATCTCTCAACCGCGATTGATAACAGATCCGAAGCGCCTTTGTGTGTTTCTTCTATGCCTGAACTTCGCAGATAACCCCCTAACGTATCTTCAATTAGCTTTGAAATAGACATCATCAATGGATCATATTGAGTCGCATCAGAAAATGGTCTGTCTTTGAAGGAATTTTGCAAAATGCTCACCAACTTTTGGTCCCAAGGAACAGCAAAGCCCTCCAAGAACGCTTCGACTGTCATCTCTAGCCCAGCCACAACTCTTTCGCATTTCGAACGCAGGCCAGGGGGAGGGCGCAACCCCAGCTCCTCACCACTTTTCAGTATCGCAAGCGTCTCTTCAACACAATACGAATCAATTTCACTCTCATAGGCGGCATACTCCATAATCACGTCTTCGATAGCGAATTCAACTGTCTTTTGATAGTATTTTCGAGGAGATCGCTCAAGTACGGGGATCAAATAGCGCCCGAAATAGTAGATGAAACTCTCCAAGCCTGCACGTCTACGTGTCGTACCGCGATTATTCACGCGCTTTGCTCTCTTCCAGTCTTGCATGTAGGTAGCAAGCATACATTGTCCCGCTTTGGTAAGTAATCGCCTTTCTTCGTTGCTAAGACGCGAGTATTCAGCAGGATAACTTTGCCTCAATTTCATTTCGCAACTGATGAGGTGGTCGGTCGTACTGTGAAGTCTTCCCCAACGTCTTCGTGACTGAACTTGTTCTCTCAGAGTGGACATCCATTGCTTGAACTTGGAAACCTCGGCCGGCTCTCTAGCATTACGCGCCAAGAATCGATCGTTGAGATTATGTCGTGATTGATTGATAAATCCGAATCTATGGAACAAGAAAGTATGTTTTCAACTCACCAGATCGTGATTTCTCGCTCGCAGTTGGCGGATCTGTCAAATCTTTTAGGTATGCAAATCTTTCACAACCATAGAGGATGTGATGCACATCGAGTTTACTTGCTCTAAGTCGTTCGACCTTTTCGTAAAGCTGATCAAGAATAGCGATATGAACCCGAATGTCTTGTTAGTGCCGATCGTGCAATAATGCCGCATGTTTGATTCTGTATCGAAGATGTCTTATTCACGCGTATTCCTAATCCCTCGTTTGCTCCGCCTATTAGTCAGGCGGTTCTTTCTCCTTTCCTGAATGCGCTCCGGCAGAAAACTAATGGCGGTGGCAGCATCCCCGTTGAATTGGTATTCCTCGCAGCGGCGGTTTCTTCAGAATTTCCTAAACCCTGTGATCCCATCAGCGCCTGGGCGCTCGCCTTACGACTGCTCTCTTCCGAGCCTCATCGGGTTCGACGATGAAGAGGTAAACCTTTCCCTTCAGAAAGGTTCCTTCTTACGCTGGCCCGGTGGGGCAGAATCTCATCGTTGACCCTGAAGGCCTACCGAAGTCCAGAGATACCTTTCCCCCGGGTTAACGGGTCCCCGCGTGTAGCCGATTTCGGGTCACAGGGAACGGCTGGCTCCCCGATCCTCCTACCACCGCCAAAACAAACAGGGCTGAAGTCGTCATATAAACCGTCCCAACCCCACCCCAAACTTTCCCACCAAACAACTGAATCCAAAACCAAACAAAACGAGCGGTCGCCTGTAAGACAGTCGACGGGGGAGTGTCTTACACCCTCACCTCATCGAGATCAAGCAGGCAAGGCACCCACACCGAAGCGGCGTAAGCTAGGGCCTGCAACCTGGATACGCTGTCCCAACAAAGTTGAACCCAACAACCCCCATTTCACGCCGACTTGTCCCCACGAGCCGCCCGCAGCCTACGTGCCATAGAAAACTATGCCCCCCAAGGGTCGCAGGTAGAAAAAGGCACACCTCGGAAGTTCTCATCAACGCTGTTAGGCCGTGATCGCCCCAAGCATCAAACACGCCTCACAGAGCTCATGCGGAGTCGGGTCCCCGCATTTCTCGCACTCCTGCAACTCAGCCAGAGGAGTCTCCGCTGCGAGTAAGGTTCGCAGTCTTTCAGCCGATTTCTGAAGCGTAAACTTGCTACCTGGGTGTTTCAAATCCATCTGGTTCAGGAAACTGCGAATATCATTCCTCAAAGCCTCATGGCCGTGGGGGCAGGTTATACTCTGAAACTCGGTCCCAGTCAAGTATGCGTAGAGTACGATCTCTTTCTCAGGTATCTCACCAAGAGGCTTGATGCGGGGTAGAAACTTGCCCCTCGGATCCCGCAGAACTGGGCCTGACCGAACGATCCTTACCGGGTCACCGTGCAACATGTTCAGGAGAATCGTCTGAACCTCATCATCCAAGTTGTGAGCGGTCGCTATCTTAGTCGCCCCAACCATCGCCGCCGCCTTGTTGATCGTTTTCCTCCGAAACACACCGCAATACGAGCAAGGTGTCTGCCCTAATTTCATCCCAGCGATCTCATCAGTCGTAATGCCGAAAAGTTCACGGTAGGAGACAACCACTTGCCTCACACCAAGCTTATCGCAAGCCTTCCGCGCCAGGTCAAGCGCCTCATCCCTGTACCCATCGATCCCTTCGTCCACGCTTACTGCGGTTATCGTAGTTCGTGGAAATCGTCCCTCAAGCTTCACGAGAAGATTCAACAGCGTGAGACTATCCTTACCACCAGAAACTGCGACGGCAACATGATCGTTATACTCCAGCATCTTATGCCTGATCACGGTCTTGCGGAACCGTTCCTCGATCACTTCACGAAAACATCTCGAACAATACGCGACCCCCTCATGCTCCCTCACGTACACCGCCTGCTCTGAGCAGTAGGTGCACGCGCCAGACGCCAATGTTCCTAAAACCTCACGAAACCGAATCTAAGGAGCGAGAGTCCAAAGTTCAACAACAGGATGCCATAGCCTGCGGCGTTTGCGATAGTCCGAATTTCCTTCGTTCTCTTAATGCCCAAAAGCGTCAGGGCTGAGGCTAAGAATTTATCGCCGTCGAACGGGGCCATCGGTAGCATGTTAATGAGGGCCACACTCGTCAGAACAATCGAGGACCAGTACTCTGCGTGCAGGAGCGTATTCGGAAAATCCGGTGAAAGAAACGGAACCTTTGGGTTGTATACGATAAGGTCGGTCAAGCCCCCAATTCCAATCAGAGCGTGACTTGAGTTTGTCGGGTCAACGGCCGTTTTTACTGGAAACGTTCCGCGTTGGGTTCCTAACAGAACCTCTTGCCCGGGTTTCACACTGCTCATGAATTGCATTATGTCTGTTATAGTGGAAATTTTGGTTCCATTGATAGCTGTCACTATATCGCCCGCTTGTATTCCCGATGAATACGCAGGCAGGTTAGTAGGTACGGAACCTACTGAGACTCCGGATGAGGAAACGGTGTAGAAAGGCGCCATGGTCGCTGCGAAGTTGGAGAGGAGGACGATGCACAGTAAGCCAAGGACCAAGTTGGTATATGATCCGGCAGCGAATACCCGAAGTTTGGTAACCTCTCCGGCTTGGTTCAACTTCTCCTCGTCGGGTTCAACAAAGCCCCCCATCAATACATGGCCAAAGAATGCACCCGTGGATTTCAGGGGGACTCGTTCCGCCAAGCTCGCGATTCCATGCGAAAGCTCATGAGTTATGACGACGAGCGAAAGGGCGAAAACTAAGTATGGGAAAGTCTGGAAGCTAACGAACAGCCCTGGAACGGGTACTATCGGCTGAACGGAGACCGCTTGTGGCGACTTGACAAATAAGTTGACGACATTCAATGTGAGGTAATAGAAGATGAATACCATTGACCCGACACCGGTTACAATGCCTAGGTTCCAAATCGTGCGCCAAAACATAGGCCTCCAAGCTGAGATCCGTGCGATCCAATTATTCAGCCGCGAAGTTCGATACATAAGATAGAATGGTGGTCCAGAAATTCCGAACCTTTCTGCCCGAAAAGCCCACCATGCTATGCATATGATTGCCCAGACTGCGAGGTATATGGAGAGAATAGTGAAGACCGATGCCAATCTGGGTCTTCGGCAGTGAACTCAGGGTGTTCAACTAAAACCTTTCTGGAAGAAAAGATGAGCCGCCTCTTCGTATTCTCAACTTGGGGCAGTAGAAGAGAAGATGTCCGAATCGGGCGAGACCTTGTAAATCGACGGCAGCATGTCTGAACATACTTCCCGTCACTTCCTTCTTTCTTTCGTTAGCAGGGTAAAACGTTCAGAGTGATTGCGAGTGGCTTTGGTGATTAAGGCTCGGTATGAGGGTTTTGCAAAATTGAAATGATTAATTTCAAAACGTAACCGGTATGAAGTTCCCGAGATAGTATCGTTGAAGATCAACGATGGGTTGCTATCCTATCTGAGATGGATGGACAGTGAGACGCAGGTAACACGACGCGGCAACATGCGATACGCGTGGAGAAATCGGGGAATGCTTAATAGTTCGACCAAATTATCCGCGGCCTCCAGACGGGAAAAATACAGTGACAGCAACTCCAGAAGAAGAAGACAAGGTCGTAGAAGCACTCGAGGAACTACGGATCAACTACAACCTTAGACAGTGGCGAGTCTGCTCCTTGATTTGTGAATCGCTGGCAGACAAATTCAAATCAATCGCCAACCGTGAAAAATAGCCTAGTTGCGTTTCCGTAAGAGAATCTCAACTCGAACGAGATTTCAGCAGGTTATTCACTGTTCGACGCCATAAAATTGAGGCAAAATTAAAGCTCATCTTCTACTTTGACCAGACTTGACTCTGCATGGATTTCGCTTAATCTCTACAGCTCTTTGAGTTTTCGATGGAACTCGATCAGAGCCTTGGTCTTCTCTTCAGCTTCGTTCAAAGTGAATATCTTCATCCCTCGGTCAAAGCGATCGTACAGCAGTATCTTTTCTTTAATCAACGGTTCCACGATGCGTGCGACAGTGGAGGGAGATTGGCCGAGGAAGTTAGCTAAGGTTGCTTGGTTGAAGACCCGCTGCATGCCTGAGTTGTCTAGAAAGTACTCCAGTAATTTCACCTGTGCTTTCGATTGGAAGATGTCGCTTAGTTTCGACAGGGGAGAGTCACCTACTTGTGTACGATCTGTGTCCCGATATTTTCGTTTCGTAATGCCTGAGCCACGTTTGATGGCTTTCTTCCGTCTACTATTACGGTCGAGAGTTTGGAGCGTTCGATTATTCGTAGGGCGAGGGGGTCCATAAGGTCGTATGCGCCCGCCATCATGCCTGTCTTTGAGAGGATCTCGGTGAGCTGCGTTACAGAGACCTTCTCCAACTTGGTCGCATGCTTATCCCTTCCCGGGTCGCTGGTGTACACTCCCTCGACGTCTGTGGCGTTGACGAAGAGTTCAGCGCCTACGGTTTCCGCGGCTATGGCGGCGACCGCGTTTGTCGAGTGCCCCGGTGTCAATCCTCCCATCCCAACGATTTTTCCCGATGCGAAGTAATGCTTCAACTCGTCTATATTGACTGGGATCTCCGGGAATGCATACTCTCCTAAGCCATCAACAAGTAGTCGTGCATTCAACCTGCTTACGAGGATTCCGAGTTGGTCGCACAGTGACTCGGAAACACCCATACCTCGAGCAGCCTTGATGTAGCTGCGTGCAGTCCCGCCGCCGCCCGTAACAACTACCAGCTGGTGCTCTCTCACTAATTCCCTGAGTAGCTTGACGTATTCTGCAACTAGAGGCTTGTCCAGCCCAGGAGGGAAGGCGAACCCACCCAGTTTTATGACCGCTTTCATCGACCGTTCCCTGTCAGTAAATGCTCTTCGGGTGTTATTTGATTTCTCAAGCCCCGACCCGTTGACCAACGTATATAAAATCCGCAACGTAACGGATGCCCAGTGTAACTTCCAATGTCAGCTACCGCCGACTCAGTCTCGCGTTTTCGACTCAAAAGGACATTGGAAATGCTCGCATCCAAGGAAGGTCGCGGGACCGAACTGATCACCCTTTACGTGCCCCCAGGACGGAGGATTCACGAGGTCATGGCAAACCTGCGGGAAGAGTACGGGACCGCATCTAACATCAAATCCCGCACTACCAGAAAGAACGTTCAAGATGCGATTGATAGGACAACTCAACGGCTGAAACTATTCAAGGAGCCGCCTAAGAATGGACTTGTGATTTTCTGCGGGGCGATTCCAAGGGATGGGCCCGGAACCGAGAAGATGGAAACCTACGTCCTAGAGCCTCCTGAGCCAATAAATGTCTACTTCTACCGTTGCGACGCTAAATTTCACACCGAACCATTGTTAGCGATGGTTACAGAGCGCGATGCTTTCGGCGTTATAGTCATTGACTCGCAGGAGGCGACCGTAGGAATTGTGAGAGGTCAGAGGATGGAGGTTCTGCAAGAATTTACTTCCGGGATACCTGGGAAACACAGGGCCGGGGGCCAATCGGCAAGGCGATTCGAAAGAATCAGAGAGCAAGCAATGAACGACTACTTCAGGCGAGTAGCATCACACTCCTACGAATCACTCAGCAAAGTGCAGGGGTTGAAAGGAATAATTCTTGGTGGTCCTGGACCAACAAAATATGACTTCGAAGAAGGCGACTACCTGAACTACATGCTCAAAGAGAAGATTTTGGCGACGATCGACACATCCTACACCGGTGAGCAGGGCGTCGAAGAAATAATCAACAAAAGCCAAGAAATTCTCAAAGGCGTCCGCTACTTAGAAGAGAAAAAGCTAGTGCAGAAGTTCCTTTACGAGATCGGCCATGAGACAGGCCTCGGCGTCTACGGGGAAACGCAAGCGCGAAAATACCTGAATTCAGGCATTGTAGATTTGCTTCTCGTATCCGAGAAAATGAACATCCTACATGTCTTCACTAAGTGCAAGAACTGCGGCAACTCGGATGACGCCCTAATCCCACAAGCAAACCTAGTCAAGTTCGAACAAGACCTAATGTCCACGCCCTGCAAGAAATGCAACGCAACCGCTCTCTACGTTGAAAACACGGTGGACCTAGTCGATGAGTTGATCGAGATCGCTGAGAAACAGAACGCGAAGATCGCAATAATATCTACCGAGACAGATGAAGGGGTTATGTTGAAAGACTCGTTTGGTGGAATCGCAGCAATCCTACGTTACAAAGCGTCCTAAACGCGTCTCAAGTGCCGAAACCGCAGTACTCGACGATGCTCTGTAGTAGTTACACGCGCCTGCCGCGACGACCGCCCGGCCTTCGGGTGCCATCATGAGGGATTGGAGTCACATCCTCGATTCTGCCAATTCTGAATCCGGCGCGAGCGAGCATTCTGATAGCCGCTTGGGCTCCGGGCCCTGGTGTTCTGGCCTTGTGCCCTCCTGGAGCCCTAACCCTAATGTGAAGTGAGGTTATGCCTCTATCCTTCGCGACCCTAGCGGCTGCGCCAGCGGCCTGCATCGCAGCGTATGGAGAACCCTGAAGTCGATCCGCCTTAACATGCTGACCACCGGCACTGCGCGAAATTGTTTCAGCACCGCTGAGGTCTGTGATATGAACTAGAGTATTGTTGAAAGATGAGTAGATGTTTGCGATTCCCCAACGTTGAGGAGCCGTCGCCTTCTTCTCTGACAATTGCATATCCTCGCGAACGTGTGAAATAGGCCACAGCGAATTCGCCGTATTTAACCTTCTTCAAACATCAATCACGGAAAGTAAATTGCATACCCACTTCCTCTCCCTGTAACTCGTGACTTAATGAACGACCTTCACATTAGGCGAGCGACTAAAAACGACCTCGAATCCATATGCCAAATTGAGAACGGTTCGTTCCCTGAGCCTTATCCAAGGGCGTTAATGGTTCGCCTTCTTCGTGATCACCCGACGGGATTCTTCGTAGCGGAGACTAGTTCAGGACGAGTGGTAGGTTACTGCGTTTGCTCTAAAAAGGGAAAACTTGCACACTTGATCTCTATCGGAGTTCTTCTGGAGTACCGAAGGAGGAAAGTTGCAACCTCCCTCATTCAGGAATTGTTCATCCAATTCAGTTCAAGAATTCGGGAGCTGTGGTTGGAGGTAAACACAGCCAACGAGGAAGCCGTCAGGTTCTACGAAGGATTCGGCTTCAGGAGAGTCATGATCATCGAGAACTATTATTCGAACGGCTCCCCTGCCTTGAGAATGCGCCTAGCCCTAGACCAGGCGGCCAAAGAGGGTGCCGCAGCCACGCGGAGGAAGTGGATTTTATGAAATATCGTTTCCACGTCTTGATCTTGGTGAAGGAGAATCGAAGTGAACATGGAATACTACGTGGAGAACCAGGTCAGACCGGTTGCGATGCGGGTCCTAGAGCGGTTCGGGGTTAAGGAATGGTAGCTGCTTGTCTAGACAGTGGGAGGCCCCGCGACTTCGGGGAGGGTCATGATCTTGATTGAACTAGGCCTTCGAGTCAATTCCGCTATCCGATCCCCTACCACAACTTTCACTCCACGCTCGTCAGCCAGGTCAAGTAGCCTCTGAGTAACTACGCCGTCAAAGACGATAGTTTCCACGCTCTGATACTCTCCAAGCTTCCCTGCGAGTTCGCTAACGGGCAACCGAGCAACTTCATGCGCGTTCGAGTCTAGAAGTATGCCTTCCAGTGACCCCCTAAGTTCACGGGCTTTGGTTACTATATCTGGTGAAAGCTGAACTGGCGGTGGTCGCGGAGCTTGAACCGGCTCCGGTCTAGCCATGGGCCTACCGACCTCGACGGGCACCTTTTCACGAAGGCACTTCAAAATCTCTTTTGGAACTAGGTCTTCCACTTCTTTACCCAACGGTGCGCGAGCAACGTAGTCTACGGGGGCTACCTGCATTAGTTCCTTGAGAATGAGATCGCCTCCCCTGTCTCCGTCAAGGAATGCGGTCGTCTCCTTGTTCTTGCTAAGTTCCATTATGGTCTTAGGGATCTTGGTTCCTTCGATCGCGACAGCGTTTCTAATCCCGCATCTCAGCAGGTTCACTATGTCCGCGCGTCCTTCCACGAATATAACTGAACCACTCGTCGCAACATCAGGGCCAGCGGGTAGATGATCAGCTCCATACTCTGCCACGTCAGATGAGCGAATAACTCCGGAGACATCCTTCACCATCTCGTCTGTGCTGGGTGATTCCTCGACCACCCAAGTCCTCAGAATGTCTTTCGCTTTGTCCAGGATTAGCTTGCGCTTATCCTCCCGTATGTCAGCCACCTTCTCGAGACTGACCTTGGCGAGGCACGGGCCAATTCTGTCCACGCTCTGGACGGCGGCTGCTATGATTGCCGTCGATGTCTTGTCCAAGCTCGACGGAATCGTGATTGCTCCGAACGTCCTATCTTGTTTAGACTCTAATTGAATTTCTATACGACCGATTCGACCGGATTTTTGAAGCTCGCGTAGGTCCAGGTCCGGCCCAAACAACCCTTCCGTTTGACCGAAGATGGCACCTATCACGTCAGGCTTCTCTACTACGCCCTCCACTTCGAACCGGGCAACAATCATATACTTTGTCGTAGCTGCATATTGAGAATTTGATCCCAATTACGAATGAACCTCCTGTTTTGCTCACGTTTGTATGATTCCGAGACATGAGCATTCAAAACGGTACCTTCAGAAGTTCCCAATATAAAGTGTGTGCACTCAAACGGTTTCATAGCGAGGTTAAGAAAACATCTTATTCTCAACTTGGGCCTCCTCCAGAAACGGAGTACCAGAATCATGGCAAAAGTCGGCATAAACGGGTTCGGCAGAATCGGCCGCTGTTTCTTCAGGGCCGCTACTGAAGCTGGGCTTGAGGTTGTAGCGGCAAACGATATAATGGATCCAAAGACCACCACTCACCTGCTCAAGTACGACTCCGTCTTCGGAAAATTCCAAAAGACACTCACGGTTCAGCCTGACGGATTCAAAGTTGACGGGAGAGACGTCAAAATTCTCTCTGTGAAAGACCCCAGTGAAATCCCATGGTCAAAACATGGGGTTGACATCGTTGTCGAATCGACGGGGCTTTTTACAAACCGCGAAGCCGCGGCTAAACACCTGAAAGGGGGAGCCAAGAAGGTTCTGATTTCCGCCCCCGCCAAGAACCCCGACATTACGATAGTCCCAGGCGTGAATCTAGACAAATATGACCCTAAGAAGCATGATGTCGTATCGCTCGCATCCTGCACAACCAACTGCGTAACTCCCGTTGTCAAGGTGCTGCATGACTCCTGCACCATCAAACATGGTTTCATGACAACCGCCCATGCGTACACTAGTGACCAACGCCTTCAGGACTCACCGCACAGTGACCTTCGGAGGGCCAGAGCCGCCGCGCTCTCAATAATACCAACGTCCACGGGTGCAGCAATTGCAACCACCGAGGTAATTCCTGAACTAAAAGGTAAAGTGCATGGGGTCGCGCTTCGTGTTCCTGTCCCAGACGGTTCGATCGTCGATTTTGTAGCCGAAGTCGGACGTGATGTAACGGTTGACTACGTGAACAAGGCTTTCCAGGTGGCTGCAAGTGGACCTATGGCGACAATCCTCGAATACTCGGAAGAACCGTTGGTCTCGTCGGACATCGTAGGTAACCCGCACTCCGCCGTATTTGACTCCCTCTCCACAATGGTCCTTGATAACAGGTTAGTCAAGGTCTTCGCTTGGTATGACAACGAGTGGGGATACTCAAACAGGCTAGTCGACATGGTTCGGACAATGGCCAAATCCCTCTGACGATGCCTACACATTAGGAATGGCGTCTTAGTTCTCGACCGGACGGGCGGTGGAAATAGACCTCCGCTTGAAGCCTTTGGTAAAGCCTCGGCAATTCCTCAATGCTTCTGAGCTCTGATCGAGTAAGGCCACGAAGTTCGCGCCACAACGTTAGGTTTGCATGGATCTTTTGCGAGTTGAGGATGCGGGCCAGTCTATTGGCTAGGAAGACTCCTTCACGATCAAAGTCAGTCAAAACTATCACCTGTCCTTCGCCGTCAAGTTGTTCGGCGAACCCCAAGGTGCTCTTCCGGCTGTTTTGTAGGCATAGAATCCTGCCCTTGATGCCCATGAGGGTAAGGGATTCTTTGTCGCGTGGTCCCTCTACTACGATGATCCCGCCCTTCTCGGTTTCGTCGCAGATCCTTTGGATGAGTTTCTGAAGTCGTTCGAACCTAACCTGGACTGGGGCGCGCATCGCTTAACGTTACCTTGTAATTTCCATCTGTTCCATCTTCTCTAGCAGCTCCGGGTGCTGCTTGAATTCTGCACGGACAGGTTCCAATATCTTGACCAGGCTTTCGGCGACCGCGTTTTTGAAGTCTAAGGGATGCAATTTGCCTGCTCGATACTCCCTTTCCAACTCCTCTGCGGTGGCGAAAGAAGCGGGACCCCCGTACTTACTCGGTCGGTCCACGGCAAATGATCCGGCCCATGGGAAAATTATGTAGCGGGCGATCTCGATTACCGGGTTATTCTCAATGTCTTTCTCGGGGCAGTAAGCAGAGCGGAGCTTCTTCCTAATGATGTCCGGTTCGTCGTGGACGATCACCCCGCTCCCAGCGACGCTCTTTGACATTTTGGAGGTGATCTGAGCGTTTAGTTGTTTATCTTCGTCGAAGCTTGTTGTCTCCATTCTCTTCATACCAGCGAGCCCGGGTAGAAGGTGTGTGTGAAGGCTAGTCGGTTTACCCCATCCAAGCTTATCGCCCACATCCCTTGCTAGCGCGTGGGCCTTCCTCTGATCCATGCCTGCGCAGGCAACATCCAACTTCATCTCGAATATGTCCGCGACCTGCATGCAGGGGTAGAAGGCTGACGCGGCCTCCAGATCGGTAGCATTCATTCCCCTACCCATGATCGGGAGTGCTCGCCATATTCGGTTCACGCTAACTGATTTTCCAACCCTAACCACTCGTTCCCAGTACTCTTGCTTGGAGCAAAGTTCCGAGGCCCATAGGTACGTGGCCTTTGAGGGCGGGATGCCGAGGGCGGTGTAACATTGTTTCAAATACTCGCCGCAGGTTTGAATGTTCTCCATCCTACCTCCAAGTTTGTTGTTGATCCATGAATGCCAGTCGGCTAGGAATACTATGTAATCGAAACCGGCTTCGATCATGTCCATGATTTTCCTTCCACACACTAGGCCCATGCCAATGTGCATCATGCCGCTGGCTTCAAAACCCCAGTAGGCACGCGGCCGAGTTTTGGTCTCTATGAGCACCTTCATTTCTTCGCGTGTGATGATTTCTTCAGTGTTCCTCGTAACTAGATCTAGCTTGCTTTCCGTATCCAATTTTCCTTCTCCCTAGGCAGGTACTTCCTTGCTTGCGGCCCTTCTTGTTAGTTTGTATGGTAGTCTCATTTCGCTGGAGCGGATTCGCCGCAGGGCTGAAACTTCGGGCATGCCGACTTCTCAGCCCTTGTCGCCCACGACACTAACACGCAAACTTCACTGAAGGGCGTCGCCCCACTCAGTTGGCTCTCTCGGAGGTGGGCAGGCTTTGGTGCCGCCGAGCGCTGGTGCTTCGCAACTTGAACAGTTTATCAATTTCAAGTTCCATGGCCGCTACGGGGTTCTGGAGTTTCCAGTTCTCGATGACTTGAGGGTGTACCTCTCCTATTATGCCAACCTCCTCGTCTCCGATATGAATGCTCCCGATTCGTCCTTCTAGGAAGCTTGGGTGTTCGATGGGGATAACTGTGAAATCGAATCCTAGGTTAGTCATGAGGGGTTCGAGATATGCTTTCATTTCTGTGAAGTTAGCCTTTGAGTGTGCTGAAACACAGGCAAGTTCTCGCACATCCTTCGTGCGTGTTGAACGCGTGGGATCCCAATCGACGTAGTCACCTACCTCAAACAGTTTTTGTGGGTACTCGACATGTGTGTTGTTGGATAGGAAGTCCATTAGGCTGGGCAATAGCCAAGAGCGAAGACAAGTCAGAGTTGTTACCTTCGGGTTCGCAACCTCTACTGCTTGCCCATGGTGTCGGTTCATCTTCTCAAATAGTTTCTCAGGGCTCGTCATCATGAAGCTTAGGACTTCCTGAAAGCCAAGTCCTACTGCAAGTTCCCTAATTGTGTCTGAGAACTCTTCAGTCGGTGAGAGGCCGCCGATCGTTAGATCAGATGGCCATCGAGGTTCGATCCTGTTGATTCCGTAGGCGATTGCAATGTCCTCGATCACATCTACTGGGTGGAGGATGTCCAGTCGGTAACATGGTACTCGAACGTTCAAGTTCTCACCGGACCCCGCCTTCACGTCGAATCTCGCTCGTCGAAGCAGTTTCACAATTTCAGTTCGGCCTAAACTCAAGCCGGTAATGTTCTTCACTTCTTCCTGAGGCACTTTCACAAGTCGCTCGTTGAAGTCAGGTGTTGTCACGCGGCGAATCTTTCCATAGGGGTAGTGTATAATCGCTGAGTTGATTTCGGCTCCACGGTCGGCTAAGCAGGTTGTTAGGATTGTTAGGGCGTTGGACACCGTCTCCTCGGACGTCCCAGTGATCTCCACTAGAATGTTCCTTGTCTCCGGTGTTATGCGGCCAAGGTCATTGGAGTTGATGATGGGTGGAAATGAGAGCACTCTGTCCTTGGAATCTAGGATTATGGGCATCTTAGGGTACTGTTTGACTATTCCGCCGTACTCGATTCCCTTGGGATGTTGTTCTAGGATTTCGCGGAGCGAGAGAGTGTGGTCCCATTCAAGAGGAACGAACCTCATCTCGTCAAGTCCCGCTGCGCGGTAACGGAGTGGTGGTGTGATTAGGTCGAAGTCGTAGAATCCGATTGACGATCTCTTACGGTTTCTCCCGTAAGTCTTATCGAGTTTCTCTTGGAGTTGTACGAGTCCGCGAATAATTACATCATTGATGTTGATGTTTCGGGCTACTGCGCAACAGAAGAATGGCCTTATCTGAGCAAGCTCCTTGTCTACTGAGATTTCGACTGCGACTTTTCGGGCGGAGTATCTCTTGAGCCCAACCTCTAACCCCTGGTAGCCTCTCAACGCACGGGCTATCCCTTCCGAGCTCCATGTATCCGGTCGGTTAGTGTCCTTGTTCTCCAGCTGAAGTTCGGAATCATCGGAGATTAGCTCGGTTTCGGTTGGGCCGGATAGCTCGCATTTGACCGAGTAAAGCAATTCGTTCAGTTGGTTTGGGTTTCGTGGGAGTTTCTGGCCGAAGAGTTGTTCCAGGTCATCTAGTTGTGAGAGAACTGTGACCATTTCATGGCACCTTCTGTTTTCGTAGCCAGTCTAGGTCTTGGGCGAAGAGCAGGCGTATGTCTTCGATTCCCTCCCGCATCATGTACAGTCTGTCAGCTCCAATGCCCCAGGCGAGTACCGGGACCTTAATTCCCAATGGTCGTGTGACTTCAGGTCGAAAGATGCCTGATCCGCCGAACTCAAGCCATCCGTAGCCCTTCTTGTATGCCTGTAGTTCTATGCTGGGTTCGGTGAAAGGGAAGTAGTCAGGCCTGAACCGGACCTCTTCAGCCCCGGCGATATCTATCGCGAATCGTTGAAGTACTCCGAGCAGGTCCCGGAGAGAGAGTCCAGCGCCTACGACGATCCCTTCCACTTGGTTGAACTCTGTGAGGTGCGTTCGGTCCACTTGATCCGGCCTAAAGCACCTAACCACGGAGAAATATTTCCCGGGGATCTGCAGTTGTTTACTTACAAGTGTTCGCACGCTTTCGGCGGTGCCTTGGCTTCTGAGTATGAGTTTCAATGCTTCCTCTCGAGAGTAGGAGTATTGCCACCCGGTTGATCCTGTTTTCCAGCCGTTTTCATGCGTCTCGGCGACTGGTTCCATGAACGCGGCGTTTTCAGCCAAGTCGCCGTTTTCCTCTGTCTTGATGAAGTATATGTCGTGAATTTCTCGTGCCGGATGGTCTTGCGGCATGAAGAGTGCGTCGCAGTTGAAGAACATGAGTTCAACTGTCGGCCCGAGCATTTCCTTGAATCCTAAGTTGACGAGTTTCTTCTTAAGATCGTCAAGGAACAGACGATAGGGTTGTTTCTTCCCCGGCCAAGATGGAGTTACTGGAGCGGCAATGTTGTATTTTCTGAATGCAACTTTCTTCCATTCCTGTGAAGTGAGAAGTTCGGGGGTGAGGTCGCTCACTTCCGTCGGAACATCGATGCCTTCCTCAAGGGCTTTCCAGCCTTGGGGTGAGAGTTCGATGTAACGCCTTGTGCGTTTTCGGCTCTCCACAAGTTTACGGCGCCTGAGTGTTTCCACTTCTTTTCTTAGGTTTGAAGGCAGTTCATCAACGGAGAGCTCAGTTCTCGCTGTTAAGGTCTCAAGCAGCTTTTCAATGTCCGTCTTATCCGGAATGCCCTTCGCGCGCAGGACGACTTTCTGCAGTTCAGAACTGACCTCGCACCATTTCGTCACCTTAATCCATCCCAGAGCAACGGACGCCATCGCTGGTTGGATGCTGGCGCGTCTTGAGGCCTGTTCGATTGTGGCCTCGCCTCCCAACTCCAGGACCGCTTGGACAAGTCTCCTTTCGGGTAAGCCGAGTTTGGCGTATTCGGCTCCTTCTGGAGTAAGTTTGATTAGAATCTGTTCAGCCTCGCGAACGCGAACGAGCTGCCTTTCCTGCAGTGTGGAGAGAGCTCGAGTGGCCGCGGCATTTTCCTGCTGAGAGCTCGTCACTAATTCTTCGAATGAACAATTGCCTCCCGAGGACTGCAGAGCCTTCAGGGCTGCTGCTTCGTTTGCACGCAGTTGAATCAAGAAAATCCACCACTCTTTCGGGACGTTGTACGAGGATTAGGGGGGCTTCTCACGGGTAGGCTATTGGCCACGGTTTGAGATTGGCCGTCGCCTGAAAAGGTAGTCACCTGCAATCATGGCTTCGACCTTGAATGTTGGCAGGTAGATTCGGAGGTGTATATTAGACTGTCTAGATTTCCTTCTAGACATCCTTTGGGTTGAAGAGGTATTCCTCGTATCGGTCCTTCGCTTTTTCGCGTTTTTCTTGGTGCTCTACAAGGAATTTCTTTACGCGTTGGGCTAAGATTTGTTTGCATTCACCGCACATGATGTTGCCGGCCAGACAATTGTATCGTAGATCCTCGATTTCCCTCTGATCCATGAAGAGGAAATATTCGTAGGCGAAAACGGAGCAGATATCAGGGTTGGCACCTAGTCGGCGTTGTTCCTCAACCGTACTTCTCCCGCCTGTGAACGCTTCCATGATCTTCTTCTCTGCCGCGACGGGGGAGTCTACTGTAAAGATGGATGTCTCAGGCATCGATGCGGACATCTTGCCGCCTCGTCCCAGCCCAGGCATGAACCTGCAGTGGATTTGTGCTGGCTTGTAGTAGCCTAATTTTGGAGCGACATCGCGCGTTACTCTCCAGTATGGATCTTGGTCTATTGCAGCTGGGATTAAGCAAGGAACATTTTTTCCGGTCAGGTAGGATTCGAGGAATGCAGGCACCGCCTGAATCGCGGGGTAGAAAAGCATGCCAATGTTTGTGCTGTCCTGAAAGCCGAAAACTGCGCGGACGGTGGAGTAAGTCATGCGTTTAGCAACGTGGATAGCCAGGTTGTATAGGGAATCTATGTTCTTCGTGTCCAGGATGATCTTCGTTTTCTTAGGATCAAATCCCAGCGCGATGATGTCGAGTGAATTCTCGTAGGCCCATTTCTGGGGTTCCGAAATCGAGAACTCGTCGTGGTACAGGAATTTTTCGTCATCGGTCATTTGAAAGTACAGTTTCGCACCGAACTTATCTTGAAGATACTTGGTGAAGATCCACGGTGCGAGATGGCCTATGTGCACAGGTCCGGATGGCCCTCTGCCTGTGTAGAGGACGAACTTTTCACCAGCCTCATAACGTTGAAGAATCCAATCCATGTCTCGATGAGAGAAGAATATGCGTCGCTCCAGTTGAGGATGCAATGTCCCGGTGAATTTCTTGATACGGTCGAGTAACTCTGGTGTCAGAGGTTGTGTTCCGAAATCTCTGATCAGCTTCTCGTAATCTATTTTGCCTCGCACTTCCCAGGGCGTTACGACCATTTCTTCATTGTTGGCTGACAAAGCTTCGACTCACCGACTTGGGATATGGGCTCCAAGTATTTTCCTGAGATTCATACTAACTCTGAATCCTAAATAGATGGCTAGAGAAATGGTCGTTGTCTAAAGAAGGTTTAGCCCAATTTGAGTCAAGAGTTGGAGAAATTCACAGAATCAGGAAAAATACTCTCCCGAGTCCGTGGCTATGTGAAGGGAATGCAGGTCAGGGAGAGAAAGGTCTTGGATGTTTGCGAGGAAGTTGAGGGGAAGATTCGAGAGTTCGGTGGTAGACCAGCTTTCCCTTGCAACGTCGGGATCAATGAGGTTGCCGCACACTATACTAGTCCTTGGGACGACGGAAGCGTTGTTCCTGACGGTTCTATCGTTAAAGTTGATTTCGGCGTCGAGTTGGACGGGTTCGCGACTGACACCGCGATTCCTATCTCCCTTAACCCGGCATACGATTCCATGATCATAGCTGCCGAAGCCGCGTTGCAAGAGGCTATGTCAGCCGTCGCACCTGGCCGCAAGCTTTCGGACGTTGGCAGCGTAATAGAACGTTGCATCGAACGATATGGCTTCAAACCGATCAGGAATCTTACGGGGCATAAGATAATTCGTTACAACTTACATGCAGGCAAGTCTGTCCCGAATGTGTCGGGGATTGAGAGCGGACGCTTCGAGGTAGGAGAAGTTTACGCTGTGGAGCCTTTTGTAACTCTTCGAAGCGCTGAGGGGGCTGTAATGGATGGTGACTCGACATACATTTACCGACTTGTGAAGACAAAAGGCGCCAAGACGAAGGCAGCTATCCAACTTACTGAGTATGTTAAGGACACGTACAAGACGTTGCCCTTCGCGTCTCGTTGGATTCACGATTCATGGCATCAAGGCGACTTCGCTGCTTTCGAAGAGTTGGTTTCTCAGCGATGCGTTGTAGGATATCCGGTGCTCGTGGAGGCGAGCGGTCAGCCAATCGCCCAAGCAGAGCACACTATCGTGGTTACCGAAAGCGGCTGCAGGGTCCTAACCGGTTAATCCTTCTTAGGCTTGACATCCTCTGCGTAGATTACGTCGACCTGCATCTTGCCCTTACATTGTTGGCATTGGCCAACTTCCTTGGAGACATAATCTCCCGTGCTGAACGTCCGGATCACTTTAAATCCGCACCCGGCGCAAATTACTTGACTGAGCACCTTCGCAGCTACGTGTTGTAGGTAGACCATTCGTTGGCGCATTCGTGTGATGGAAGAGATCGCGAGCACTGTTCCTACTGAGGCCATGAGGCCGTAGACTATGAACTGTGTGTATTGACCGGCCTGGTAGTTGTTCAGTGCTTGAATCATCGCGAACATGGATATTGCTAGGATGACGAGCGAAAAAGCGATCATGAGGTAACCCCAGATTGCTGGTGATTTAGCGCTCAACTCTAATCGCCTATGGTGCTATACCTGCAGTATTTCCGATACCCGCAATTATGACTAGTTCGCCTTCTTTGGTTGTTTCGAGGATTAGCTGTTTGATTTTCTCGATGACGGGGTCAACGGCGTCTGCGATCTCCTTCTTCATAGTGGTGACGGCTTCGAGGATGCTTTGTTTTATGACGATGGCATAGACGGGCACGTTGAACTTCGTTGCTTCCTCTTCTATCTTGAATCTTTCAGTTCCGATTCCGCCGATTGCGGCGCCGATTCCTTCGGCTACTTCGCCCGTTTTCTCTCCTTCAAGTTTGAGGGCTGCATCTACCATGATGATTATGGAAGCCTTTCCATTATTCTCTTCGAGTACTTGACGAATTGCGTCGCCCGGCTTGCCCACGTTGCCCCCAGGCCCCTCAGCTTTCAATGCGATAACTCTTCTTCCTTCCAGTGTCGTTTCTGCGGCGACCATATCCTTCTCAACTTTTCTGCTCTCGTGGCCGCGCATTAACTTGTTAGCGACAAGTGGACCGGCGCCGTCGCCTATGGGGTGGCCTTCAGCGAAGGCGTTCGTTGCCCCTTTGTACGCCTCAGCTTCTTGCATGATTAGGGGGAGGAATGCTTGAAGTTGGAATATGACCAGAATGCTGAACGTCTTCTTACCGAGCAAGTACAAGTGCCGAACTATCTTGAACATGTAGTTTAGAGCCCAAGTGGCTTCGACGAGGTTTTCGAGGTTGTTCACCTGGGACGGGTTAGCTTCCGGTGCTATTTTCGCCACATCTGACTTGAACTTCGCTTCCCTGACGTCAAGAAGGTGGTCAAACTTATTGACGATACCTGCCGGGTCCATGCTGACGGGTTCAATGAGGAATTGCTCAAGTAACGAGTTTAACCTCGGCGTCGGATCATCCTTAGCTTTTCCTACATCTCGAAGAGTCTTGATGGTAAGTGACTTGGCATCGTTCTTCATATTCTCAAGTTTTCTTACCGCCCCATCAATCTGCATAAGCGCTAAACGACTTTGAATCTGCTGGCCGAACAAGAAAAGGGCAATGAACGAACCCACCCAAACTATGTTGATTAGGTTAGTGAACAGGTTCTGGCCGAACAGACCGGGGCCGTTTTCCAGGATGATGCTGACAAGTGAAGGAAGCAAATAAGATTCCTCGAAATTCTAGTTGATACCGCGGCCTTGCAAGTAATAAACATTCATTCAATTGACTACGCGTCGATCAACCAAGTCACAAAAAATGGAGTCGGCAGCGGTTCGGGGCTCGCGTGGCCTTGCGGAACACACTACTACCCGAATCGCCTGAGAGATTCACTTCCGTGTTTCCGGTACGAGTCTGCGCCC